>Ga0131853_10001323_pt1 | contig 44491 bp, 43 predicted proteins | sample TergutLab28metaG_FD_92764 | JGI IMG/M metagenome (GOLD analysis project Ga0131853, IMG submission 92764) | Labiotermes labralis P1 segment gut microbial communities from Petit-Saut dam, French Guiana - Lab288 P1 (version 2) (version 2) | ecosystem: Host-associated > Arthropoda: Insects >... | reverse complement strand
GGGGTGCCTTTGATGGATGGGTAGGTGATGTTGGGCCGGGAAATGCATCGGGATTCGGTGCGGCACAGTGGACAAAGTCTGCATCAAATATGTTCCTGAGTATGATGCCTGCGTGGGTGGAATTAAGGTTAAATTATATGATAGATTGTGGATGCGAAAGAAATTATATTAAGTTATAATAAAATATCGCTTGACGAATATATTAATAAGTGCGATACTTGAATATGAAAAGAATTAAAATCTTAATTGCTTTGGGTGCCATTATCATATTGCTTGCTGGGCTTGGTGCGGGAATTGGATTGGCGGTTAATAGAGAGTTTGTTTTGACAGAAAATGATTTTGCAATTGTGGTTTCAATTGTCGATGAAGAGTTTGCCAAAGGAGAAGACATAAAAGTAGAAATTTTATTCAAAAATTTGACAAATAGAAAAATAAGAATAGTGCGCTCATTTAATTTAGTTCACGTTTATATACCTGGAACAATCTACGATGGATCATATCCAGAAATAGCAATAAATGCCATTATAAGACCAAATGCAATAAATAAATATACTAAAGTAATTGGTTCACATTTACCTGTAGGTGAATTTGAATTGGAAGTATTCGCAAGTTTTAGTTTACGGCGAAATCCACACAGAAATCACTTTCGTATCATATCAAATCAACTAACAATAATTGTTAAGGAGATAGAATAATGAAGAAGATAAGTAAATTACCATATTTTTTGGTGACAGTTCTAGTTTTCAGTTTAATAATATTTACTTTTAGTGGTGATTATGAAAGTAATCATTTGGTTAAAGCATTTGAAAATGAAACAATTTTAAATTCTAACTTAGAAAAAAGTGCATCGCTAGTAACGGACGTATTGCAAAGATATAGACAAGGAATACGAGGAAGAAATGGCGAAGAGCAGGTTTATAGTGAACAATTTGCAGGTGTTTGGTATTGTAAAGGTGGTTATTTGAATGTAGGTGTGACCAATGATGATAATTATTATACTAGGGATCGGAGAGTTGAATATAAAAGCAAGCAATTTTCATATAACAAGTTAAATGATGTAAGAATGTTAATTGTATCTTTAATGCCTCAGTATTCTATTGTAAGAGTGGGCATAACTCAAAGATATAATCAAGTACAAGTAGGATTAACAAGTAAAATATATACATATCAAATACTTATACATATGGGACAGTTATATTTTTTTGAAAGACAGATAGTGAATTTTATTTTAGAAGATGCTTCCTCTGTGGAAGGATTTAGGGCAGTTCATGCAGGAGAGCGTATAACCATACCTGTAAATTTTTTTGCTACTGCACGAGGAACTATTTCAGCCAAGGCAACATGTAATCGTACTGGGAGAAGAGGGATATTAACTAATGCTCATAATGTTCCTGCAGGTAGATTTGCCTCGCACCATGGATTGCATATAGGTAGAAGAGTTCAATACATAATGGAGGGTGTAGCAGATTCCACATTTATACCATTTTATAGTACTAATACTTGGGAATTTACTTCGTCAGCTTTTTATAGAAGAGGGCGTGTTGTGCCAAGAACTTTGCAAATTTCGACACGGGATGAGATTGTTGAAGGAATGCCTATTGTTTTGTTTGGGGATACGACTGGGCGCTCTGAGGGGTATGTATCTGTTATAAGAGAAGATATAATTGTAACTGGATTTTATGATGGAAGTACAAGGCATTTCAACGATCAGATTAGACATACTGCTTTTTCAAGTCCTGGAGATAGTGGGGGTCCAGTATATGCTAAAATAGGGCAAAATTATATTTTAATTGCAACACACTTTGCCTCTAGAGGAGGAGCAAGTAAGATTACAAATATAATAGAAGCATTAGACGTTACTGTTGAAGCAGATTATTGGAATGTTGGTTGGTCACAACCACTATGGTCTAGCAGTAGTAATGAATATGGAATAATAACGGCAAGTGGGAATATAGAAGGGCGGGATCCTTTTGGTGCCTTCGATGGATGGGTAGGTGATGTTGGGCCGGGTAATGCGGCGGGCTTTGGTGCGGCACAGTGGACAAAAAACGCAAGATCGGGATGGATACAAATAACCTTGCACGAGACTTTGATTATAAATAGGCTTACGTTTTATAATCGTTTTTCTGGTGGAAACCACAGAACTCATAACGCCCATTTTACCGGAAGTGGTAACGTGTCACTGGGTCAACCATTTACGGGGGTGAACCAGAATGCAGGGCGAAGCGTCATCCAAGTAGGTGGCGTGCGTACGAATATAATACGATTAAATATAACAAGTTCGTGGGGCAGTTACATAGGTGCAAATGCGATTATAATAAACGCAACGGAGATAGATTCGAACGAGCAACCGACGCCAATATCCACGGTTCAGGAACTAAGCAATATAAGAAATTATCCTAATGGTAACTTCATATTGACCAATAACATAGATATGCGTCAGCGACTTTTCGGGGTAATTATTCCAATGAATTGGACACCAATCCCTGCATTCCACGGCACGCTGGATGGCAATGGGTATACACTAAGCGGACTTCGAATAAATAGGAGTGGGGCAAGTGTCGGCGAACACACTGGTCTTGGGCTTTTTGCCAGATTGTATGGGACGGTACGAAATCTTGGTATTGAAAATGCACAAATAGACATAGGGGTAAACCATAACGGCAGCGGTTGGATAGTTGCCGGACTTGTGACAGGTTTCTTGCGTCAGGGCGGGATAATTGAAAATGTGAACATAGTCACACCTGTTGGGGCAAACAGAAATACAATAGAGGTGAACAGGGACAGGTCAACAATCGGGATGATAGCGGGCGAGAGCCATGGAATAATAAGAAATTCAAGAGTAAGTGACTTTGAGATAGGTGGCAATGGCGACATAGGCGGAATAGCAGGAACTATGTACGGCGGAACAATATACAATAACCGAGTTTTTGGAGGAGATGACATTGAGAATCTTGCAATTACATGGTACTGGCGGTCAAGCACAAATCGAAGCATCGGGGGAATTGTTGGGTTTCATGATAGTGGAACGATACATAATAATCGAGTAGGAAGTTTGTTGTTTGATATGCTTAATACACGTAATTATGGACAATTAGGAACAATAGTTGGGAGAAGCATGAATGGCTCTGCCCAGTTCTTTTTCAACAACATGTCAATAGATGTATTTGCAAGAGATGGCCTTGGCACTTGGTTTCTTGAAGACCAACGCGGAAGGGTTGGGTAGGGTTACTTTGTTAGGGATAAATTTTTGTTGAACGCAAATATTTTTAATAGGTGTTTTGTGTTTATGCTTATGCGTGGGTTATTTTGTGTTTCGTCTATGGTTTGCCATTTAAATTTGTCATGTTCGGTGAGTTCAATATTATCGGTTGATTTTACGGTAATTGCGAAATTATGTTGTCGCGATTTTTTGCCACTTTGAGATTTATAATCAAAAAAATCAAGATAAGATAGTATAGATGAAAGGTCGAGGTTGGTTTCTTCTTTAATTTCGCGTTTAAGTGCATCAAGTAATGTTTCGTTTTCTTCGACTCGGCCACTTGGCATTTCATAAAGACCGCCTAGAAAATCATTAAACGGACGACGTAATATAAGTATTTTTTCATCACTGTCTTGGATTACCGCGCCAACCACAATTTTTTCAATACCGTCTTGTTTTGCTTTTTCGATTAGATGATTGTAAAAGTCCATGTAATATTATACAATAGTATTGATGAGAACTCCAATAAAAAAAAGTTTTAGAATTTCAAGCAAGGGTTTTGTTTTTGTTCTCATGATTGTACTTGGGATTATTGGTTCAAGTGCGATTTTTATAGGTTGTTCACAAGATGTTAGAGTTAATGTCGAGGGGAATTCGATGTATCCTACGATGCGTCATGGATCGACACTTAGTGTAAATCGCAGGAATCATAATCCACGGCGTGGTGACATTGTGATTGTTCAAGATCCAAGGGCACCCTTTGTAGGTAATTTATGGGTAAAGCGGTTAATTGCACTTGGAGATGATCAAATATATTTTAGGGAATCGAGGTTGAGTATGCCTTCGGGTGGTCAATGGTATGAATTCATTATAGAGATTAACGGGCAGGAAATTAACGAATATTATCTTGATGAACATTATGGGTTGAATATTACTTTTAGGGAATTGTGGAATTGGACGAGGATTTCGGCAATTAACCGAGGACCTTTTGGCAGGTATATCAAAATGAGTGAACGGGGTAGATATGAGATTCATGTGCCGACAAATTATATGTTTTATTTAAGTGATCATCGCAGGGCATGGAATACAGGTGACGGGGCAACAGAAGGTCCACAACCGACCAGTCATCTTTGGGGTGTGGTTACAAGGATAAGGAATTAATGAACAAAATTGCAGAAATTATTGATGAAAAGCGATTGTATATCTTTGATAGAACACAATTTGATTGGTCATCTATTAGGCATAGTGGGCAAATTTTTCGTGATCCACCATGTGAAATTATTGATGATGGGGAAAAGATTTTAATTACAACAAGGTATCAAGGGCAATATTTTGACACGAAGGGAAATCCACAAAGTCCAAGTCAGTGGCTTTGGAATTATTTTGATTTGGATACCGATTATGCGGAAATTAAAAAAGAACTCTTGCGGTTTGAAGTATTACGAGAATCAATCGATGCAGGATATGGAATAAGAATTTTAAGGCAACCTTTTGTAGAGACAATTATTTCGTTTATTATATCAGCGAATAATAATATTAAACGAATTTCAAAATCTGTGGAAATATTGTGTGAAAAATTTGGCACAAAGGTAGGGAATTTTTACAGTTTTCCTACGCTTGAACAGTTATCATTATTAAGTTTGGAAGATTTTCAAAAAATTGGATGTGGGTACCGAAGCAAGTATTTGGTGGATGCGGTAAAGATTTTAAAAGATGCAGAAAGGGATTTAGGTAAATTTAGTGTAAAAGAGTTGAGGTACTTGGACAATCAAGAATTGATGCGATGTTTGTTGAAAATTCCAGGCATTGGGCCGAAAGTAGGTGCATGCATTGCATTGTTTTGTGATGATTTTCATAGACTTGACGTTGCACCTGTTGATACTTGGATAGAAAAGGCACTTTTACAATTGGGTGAGAATGATTCAAATATTATTTTGAGAAACAAATATGCTGGTGTAGCCCAGCAATATATTTTTTATTATCTGCAACACTTGAGGAAAAATCTTATATAGAAAAGAAGTATTAAAAGGCTTTGTGTTATTTTTGACTTTTGAAGTATAAATGTGATAGAGTTTAAGAGATGCGATTGAAGATTTTTTTTGCGGATGCGTTAAGATATATTGTTTTGCATAGGCTTGTATTTGTGTGGGTGGTGTTTGCGGTGACGCTTGAATTTATTGCCCAGTTTTATGTCGATGCTAGACCTTATTTTGCACATTTTTGGATTCCTTTATTATTGTTTATTGTGGCTTTGATGTTTCTGTTGTCACTTAGGAGTATAAAGACCCAGGCAATTTGGTCGTGTTTGATTTTGCTTGGTCAGGCGGCACTTATCTTTGGTGGGGTATTTCTTTATATGGCAAATGGGTCTGCGTTTCAACAAGAAATGCTTAATATGAGAAACGATGCATTTGGAACTATGGAGTCGATACCTGTTCCGCTTTCTTTGAATTTAATTTTAATATTTACATTTATTGCGTTTATGTTTTTTGCAATTATTGTAACAAGGTTTGACAGGAGAAAAAGAGTGATTGCAAGTAATGAAGCAAAAATGTTGGAACAACCTTTTGCGTTCAGTAGAAAAAAGGCATGGGTCAAGCCGTGGCCACGCATCTCGAGAAAGCAAATTATTGCAAAGCGAGTTCAAGTAGGATTGGCATTAGTATTTGCGATTGTATTTTGCATTTTGCCAATAATTGATGGAGCACAGGACAGGCGACAGCCAAATTATCATTTCATGCTTACGCGGAACAGTGGTGATCGTAATCAAATGAGAGGTATTACCGCAAACATAATGTACGAAATGGTAAGGTTTGGTGCGTCAAGCGGAGTTTCTTTGCGGAACATGTATCAACTTCCGAATCAAATAGGTTTTACAAGGGTTGACGAAGATGGTTATGCATATGAAAACGATTTGGCGTTGACGTCTGATTTTAATGGTGTTGCGGAAGGTAATAACCTTGTGATGATTGTTGCGGAGTCTTGGGATCCAAATATTTTGGAACGATATGATCTTGAGACGACAAGAAAACTTTTCCCTTATGCGATGAGGTTGATTGAAGGTGGTATATATGCAACGAATTTCAGGGTAAAGGAAAAGACAGATACGGCGGAAGGGCTTTCGTTGCTTGGAAGTTTGCCAAGTGAGGGATTTATTCATTACGATTTCCATCGTAATGCTTATCCATTTGCTTTGCCTAATAAATTGCGTGATGCCTTTGTAAGGCAAGGACATATTGAGAACAGGGAAGATATGAGGGTGCAATCGTTTCATCAAAATACGCATACATTTTACAACAGGCATCGCCTTCATCCTCAACTTGGTTTTGATAAATTTTGGGGTTCACGCCAGATGAGAAACTATGACCCAGATTTTGTTGATACGTGGAATGTGTGGAATGGTCTTATTCGTTCGTCGCGTGCGGAACGCACTCTTGACTCGGAAACAGTATACAGAATGCGTTATCAAATGTTTCCGACAGACGGTAACCCATTCTTTACATGGTATATCTCGTTTGTAAAGCATGGCTTTTACAGAGAACGCAGAAATCTGGGTGGACAAAATTATGCAAACAGAGATTATTATGCAATGATGGACGAGATGGGCGTATTTCCACGAGGAAGTGCAGATCAAAACAGATGGCGAACCTATGCGGCGGCGGCAATGGATTTTGATTTTGCACTTGGGTACATGTACAGACATTTAGAACATTATGGGTTGCTTGACAACACAACAATTGTTGTGGTTTCTGATCACGAGAGTTATTATAATAATCTGTCAAGGTATGGGAGAAATTATAACACTGCACGAATTAACGAGGCTCGTGATCCAAATTTACCGCCTGTTGGTCGTACAATTACAAGTCGAATTGATCCAGATTTGTTCAGAATACCTTTGGTTATTTATTGTCGTACGCTGAATAAGCATTTGGAAACGCAAAATTCAAGCTTTGGGCGAGAAGATGATGGTATTTTGATGCGTGACGGTGGTCGAAGATTTACCCCAAATGGCAGAGAAATTCACAGATTTACAACTATGCAGGATGTTGTGCCTACGATATTTGACATGTTTGGAATTCCTGCTTGGCGTAAATTGTACTTTGGGCATACGATTTTTCGCGATGATATTGAAAGCATTAATTTTTCAAGGGTATATAATTTCTTCTTTAACGACAGGCTCTCGTTTTTCAGTAAGAATCGCATTGATGTAAGGACGCAATGGTATGAGGAGGGTGATTTAGAACTCTTTGTTGACAGAGCAAAGATTCATCTTGACAAGTTATTTTGGCTTGACAGGGTTTACCATGGAAATTTTTTCCGTCGTAATCCGTATGTATGGCCGGTGTTACGATAGATATTCTAGAGTGGTGGTTTGGATTGTATTTTATATTCGCCAGGGCGGAGTTTGCCAAGATATAATGTGCCGATTGCGGTGCGTTTGAGGTCAATGACTTTGTATCCAAGTGCCTCGAACATTCGGCGTACTTGTCGATTGCGACCTTGGGTTATAATAAGTTCTATGACAGGTCTGGTACCATATATTGTATTTATGTTGCGCATACGACCACCAATCTGTTGGTTTTGTGGTAATATACGAGCCGATGCCGGATGAGTGATTTCGCCGTCTAGTTCAATTCCTTTTTCAAGTTTGTCCAGATGTTCTGGGGTAATTTCTTTGTCAAGAATTGCATGGTAAACTTTCTTTACTTTTGTGGAAGGATGAGTAAGACGTTTTGCAAAGTTACCGTCATTTGTGAGAATAATAAGACCAGTCGTTGCACAGTCAAGACGTCCAACAGGAAAGAGTCGTTTATCAGAGAATGTCTTTTTATCAATTAAATCAAGTACAGTTTTTCTGCCTTTTTCGTCGTTACATGTTGTTATAAATCCTTTTGGTTTATTAAGGATTATATATACAGGATTATTGTCTGGTTTTATAATTTGATTATTGAATTCAACTTTGTCGGTGCTTGAAATTGTTGTTGAAAGATCAGAAACGATTTTATCGTTGACCCTGATTTTGCCTTTGGTGATGAATTCTTCGCATTTACGTCGGGATGCAATACCACAGGATGCAAGATATTTGTTAATTCTCATAATACAAGTCTAGCACTGTTTAGTGCATTTTCTCCCATATGTATTCAAGTATTTCTATGATGGAATGATTGCCATAGCGTGGATCACGTGCACCAAGAGTATCTTGAATTGCACGAAGAAACCTTAATTGATTTTCAAGTAGGATGTTTTGCTTTTCAAGTTGAGCAACATCAAGTGATGGGGCATTGAACGAAGAAAGTTGGGATAAAGATTGTGTTTCTTGAGGTCTTGAGACGGTGCCCGTTTTTGATGTGCGACAACGTTTAAATATGCAAAGTATACCCATATCTACGCCCCAGCCCTCTTCACTTGCCTTGGATGCGATAAGTTCCCAGCCGTCTGCACCATATTTATTAAGGGTGTCGGTCATTTTGGGTGTGTTGATTGATTTGCTTCCGAAAGATGATTTTCCGCTTATGAGTACGGTTTTATATTCATATCTATCCATGAGTCAAGTATAGCCCTAAATAATGATTTGAACAAAAGTTTTTTGCTTGCAAGATGTGGTAATTGTATGATAGAATATTGTGTTTGGTACCGTAGCTCAGTTGGTTAGAGCATCGGATTCATAACCCGAAGGTCGGTGGTTCAAATCCACTCGGTACTACCAAAATCGTCCGAACAGAAGTCTTAGTTTTGTTCGGGCTTTTTTTACAATCTAGGAACTATCGCTGAAATTTTTTGTACTAGGATCTCGACTTAAATGCACCGTTAGGTGCTTTTGTTCTAAAAATCCTTGACATATTGTTCGGTAGCGAAGTATAATAATAATAATATACCGAACAAAATGGAGGATTTTATGGGGAAAGAATTACAAGATAAAATTGCACTTGTGGGATATTTGATGCAAAAGAAACGCAAGAAAGAAATAAAAGAAAGTGATAGAGAATTTGATCCAACGAATGGACAGGGGAGGATTCTTGTTGCACTTGAAGAATATAATGGGGCAAGTCTTAGGGATTTGGCGTTTGCACTTGATCTTGCACCTTCGTCAATGAGTGAGATGCTTGGGAAATTGGAAAAGAAAGGATATATAACACGTGAAGTTGATAAGAATGATAAACGTGCACAAGTTATAATGTTGACCGATAAGGGAAAAAGTGCTGTGCAAGTGAAGCCGGTGGGGGAATGTGATCTTTTTTCTTGTTTTGACGAGACCGAGAAGGAAACTTTTGGTAATTATCTTGATAAACTTATCGAAGTGCTTGGAATAAAGCTTGATTACGATGACGAAAAAATTGCAAGAAAATTGAAAAAGGTTGTTGGTAATAGTTTTGATAAATTTGTCGAGTTTATTAAGACAGAGGTATGAGGACTTTGAAGAAAGTAAAAATCAGGTAAAAGGAGGATAGTCATGTTTGAAATTCCAGTTATTTTGTGGATGTTTATAATTTCCCAGTTTTTTGGTCTTATAAATATAATAATTGCTTTTATAAAATTTCAATACAAGGAAAAGGCAAAGACACTTCGACTTTCTGCGGTTGGTAATGTTTTTAAGGCACTTAACTATGCGTTTTTATTAAATTGGTCTTTGGCGGGGTTGAAAGTTATAAGTATTTTCAAAAATTTGTTTTTTGCGAAGACAAGTAAAGGTGAAGTGAAACAGTGGAGGTCGATACTTGGCTTTGTTTTGTTCAGTCTTGTTTCGGTGGGTACGGTTTTTTTGGCTTGGTGGTTTTCAAGACTTTGGTATGAATGGGTTATTCTTGCGGTTGTCTTGTTTGCGAACTTTGGCAAGTGGGCAAAGGGTATACATATCATGCGTTCAAGCCAATTGCTTTACAGATTTGCGATGATTATAAACAGTATTTTCTTCTTTTTCAATCCAACCAATCTTTTGAAAGCGGTGGCGGTTATAACATCGATAATAATTTTCTACATCAGATTACTTGTCGGAAAAAGAAGAAAGAAAAACGAGCCTCCTGAACAAACAGAGGAGATGATGTTGGACCAAGTAGAAACGGATGTCTAGCAACATAGTGAGAAAGTTGAAGATAAAAACGAGGCAATGTTATTGTTGAATTAGTAATTCGTTGTCTTGTAAAAATTGCATAAAAGTGTTAAGGATTTGGGTGTGTGTAAATAACAACGATGTGGTATACTTGTCTGTGAACAGTATCAAGCTTCCTTTATTTTTTTTGATTACGGTTGTGATTACCGTTGTTACAATATTTATTGTATCGGCTTTGTTGCCAAGTTTAGATTTAATTGCAACCCCGACCGCACGTTTGCTTGCGAATATTTTGTCGCTTGGTGTAATGATTCAGTCGGCGATTTTCAGTATGCTTCTTATAAGACAGGCGGAAGTCAACAGAAAGAACAGTGATAATCTTAATGCAAAAGCCGAGTCATTTAGAAATTTTCAATTCATTGTGTCTAATCGTACGACGGTAGAATTCCATGCACATATGTCAATAAGCAGGGCAAGTCAACGGTATGTTGCATTATTAAAAGAAAACCTTGATTTTAAGTTTTATATGCGTCATAATGGTGTTGACTTTGAACATGTGAAAGCGAATCTTGATGAATATTCGTTTTTGACGGTGCGAATACCTTTGAAGTTGGTGGTAGGCGACGAATTGGGTGCGGTCAAGTTTATGAATTTCAGTTTAGACCGTGAGGGTGAGACGCATACTTTTATTCCATGTTGTGAAGACTATCAAGGGCTTATACTTTGGAATGAAGAAAAACAACGTCGAGAAGTTTCAGTTAACCTCATATTGCCAAAAGGAAGTGGGTTTTATAACGAAAAGACAGTGACGCCCTTTTCGAAAATTAAAATCTTTCTAAGTATGCACAGTACTTTGGGTGTGGTTGTAAGAGGATGGACAGAGTTATATTTTACAAATCCGCTTAAGCGTGAGAGGGATGGATCAAACAAATACCATATAAGCAGTTCGCAATTTAAAATTTCTGGATTACCAGAACTTGAGGGCGTTGTTGGTTGGGATGATATTAAAAGGAAAAAAGATGAAGTTTAATGAAATGAACATAAGCGAGGATATTAAACGTGCACTTGGTGATATGGGTTTTGAAAGCCCTACGCCTGTGCAAAAGCAAGTTATACCTCATGTGCTTGATGGTAAGGATGTTTTGGCACAGGCACCTACAGGAACCGGGAAGACTTGTGCTTTTGGGATTCCTGTGATAAATGGGCTTGACACAAATGAACAAAAGATTCAGGTATTGGTGCTTTGTCCTACTCGTGAATTGGTTTTGCAAACGGAAAAAGAATTGCGTGAAGTTGCAAAGTATAATCGAGCGGTGAAAGTTGTAAGTATCTATGGTGGCCAGCATATCGAGCGACAGTTATCTGCATTACGTCGCCGTCCGCAGATTATTGTTGGAACAACGGGTAGGGTAATGGATCATTTACGTCGGCGGAGCCTTGATTTGACAGCAATGAGGGTTCTTGTTTTGGACGAGGTTGATGAAATGTTGCAGATGGGTTTCAAAGAGGATATTGACGAGATTTTGAAAACGGTGCCTGTGAAAAGACAAACGGTATTATTGTCGGCGACCATGCCTAAGGCCATTGTGGAAATAAGCAAGAAGTATCAAAATGATCCTGTGTCTGTTAAAACACAACATGATGTGGGCGGGGTGCCGAATATTGCACAGTTTTATGTTAAGACTAAAGAATCCGAGAAAACAGGTGCACTTGCGTCTATTCTTGGTGAGAAAAATTATTTTTCTGCACTTGTGTTTTGTAATACTAAACGTAGGGTTGATGAACTTTGTAAATATCTTAATAAAAATGGATTTAAGGCGGACGCACTTCATGGTGATATGAAGCAACGACACCGTGATGTTGCGATGCGAAAATTTCGTAATGGTGATACCCAGATTTTGATTGCAACCGACGTTGCCGCACGTGGTATTGACGTGGATAATTTGGAAGCGGTTTTTAATCTGGATATTCCACATGATGAAGAATATTATGTTCATCGTATTGGACGTACCGCAAGGGCAAATAAAACAGGTTTTGCGTTTACATTTGTTAATGACAAGCAATTTTTTGTGATCCGTAAGTTTGAAAATTATTTGAAAAGTGAAACTTTGATGAAAGAGTATGTGTTTAAGATGAGTTTTGAAAGCACCACAATGTCTGCACCGCCAAAATTAACATTGAAAGAAGATAAAGTAATAGTAAGTGGGCAAAGAAGTGGGATGCAGAAGAAAACAAGTCCGCAAAAGAATTTCAAGCAAAAATTGGACATCAATAGTAACGTTAATAAAGAAAAGAAGAACTTTAGAAATAAAAATAATGACATAAATAGAGAGAAAAAGTCGGGTTGGAATAAATCAAATGAAAATAATTTTGGTGGGAAACATCGTCCGACGGGTAAACGTGAGTGGGCAAATCAAGAAGTTGAAGAATTTTTCATAGGTGGTCACAAGGGACAAGGTGGTTTTGGTAAACCATCGTTTGGTGGAGCAAAGTCTGGTGGCCAATCAAAACAAGAATCAAACTTTAGAGGCAAACAGCAGGTAAGAAACAAAAACGTTGCCAAGAGAGAAGTAAATGGAGCAAGTGTCGAGCGAAAAGAAAATAAATCTAGGTTTAATAATCGTAACAATAAAGGAAGAAAGTAATATAAACATTGTGTAAAAAAATAAAAGTTTTGTTTTGCGAGAAATTGGAGTATACTAGTGGTTAGAAGGAGAGTGCGGTCACTGTTATGATGGTATTCATTTATATTGTTCTTGCCATTTTGATACTTATGTTCATGATAACTGTGCATGAACTTGGTCATTATTTGGCCGCAAAAATTTTAAAGATACGGGTTACGGAATTCTCTATTGGGTTTGGAAAAGCACTGTTTAAGAGGACAAGTAAAAAAACAGGTGAAGTTTTTGCGATAAGGATGATTCCGCTTGGTGGATATTGTGCATTTGAGGATGAGGATGCGGCAGGGTCAGGTCTTAGTAATAAAGAAGGGCATGGTGATGGTGCGGTAGGAGATCGTAATAGATTTAACGAGGATGGTCAGGAGTTAAGCCTCAAGCCAAGTGATGGGAAGATGTCGTATACGGAGGCACACCCTTGGCGACGTTTAATTGTGCTCTTTTCTGGTGCATTATTTAATTTTTTATGTGCGGTAATATTCTCGGTGATTTTATTGATGGTTGTCGGGTATAATCATGGGATACGTATTGACCGTTTTTCGCCCGAAAGTCCTAACTTTGCACAACGCACACTTTTACATACCGAGGGTGATTATATTGGCCAGCCTGTTCTTGATTCAAATAATGATCCAATAATGGTGGCAGGTACAGGTAATTTATTGGAAGGCGATGTAATCTTGGCGGTACGAAGTTATAATTCCACAAATAGCAGAGATTTTACATTGCTTCGAAGTTCTGGAGAAGTTCTTGGACAATTTGGTGCGGGTACGGTTGTAAGGCTTGATATTCGTAGAGTTGTTAATGGTGAAAGAATTTATTTTAGAGGCGAGGATGCAATTGAGGCAACAATTGTGAATATTGGTGGTCGGACTGGGCTTGGGATTGATCGGGTTATAAGGGTAGATATTCCGCTTGGTTTTGGACGTGCTTTGGGTCAGGCGTGGTTGTTTGCATTTGAACTTGCATGGTTTATTTTGACTTTCTTGTGGCAACTTGTGACCGGTGGAATTGGACTTTCAAGTATTGGTGGACCTATGACAACGGTTACCGTTATGGCGGAATCGGTTGGTGCATCACTGCTTAATATACTTATTCTTATTCCACTTATAAGTGTAAATTTGGCGGTGTTTAACCTCTTGCCGTTCCCTGCACTTGATGGAATGCGTATGGTATTTACCGGTATTGAATGGATAAGAGGCAAGCCAATTAACCCAGAGCTTGAGGGTAAAATCCATATTATTGGGTTTATAATATTGCTTGGATTTGTTTTGCTTGCCGATATTAATTTTCTTTTTAATGGTGGCAGAGGCATGCTTGAAATGTTTGGACGTTGGAATTTATGAAGATAGATTATATTTAAGAAAGTGGCAAAGCCACTTTTGTTCTTGAATATACATAGTGCATGAGATATACGAAAACATCTTTATTGAGACGAACAAAGGTTTTTATGGTGGCAATTTTTATTGCTTTGGCGGTTCTTGGCGGTCGGTTGTTTTATATTCAGATTTTTTCCGCAAGCACATTGCAATTAAGGGCGGCAGAACAATGGTATCGGGATTTGCCACTTGGTGCACGGCGTGGTAACATTGTTGATAGGAACGGTGTTGTGATGGTTGAAAGTGTTCCGACTTATAGTGTGTATGTCAGACCTGTTGCGGTTACAAATCCGGATGAGGTGGCGACGGTGCTTTCGAGATATTTAGATATTTCGTATCAAATGGCATATAACAAAGCGACAAGCAGGGGTGCGTCCGAATGGCTTGTCAAAATGCAGGTAGAAAAAGAGCCTGCGATGAACATAGTTGCACATAGGCTTGATGGTGTGTTTTTATCACAAACATACAGACGTCATTATCCACTTGGAACGGTGGGTGGGCAAGTTTTTGGTATGGTGAGTGTTGATAATAGAGGGCAAGAAGGACTTGAATCCTTTTATGACAATGTTTTAAGGGGCAGAGATGGGCGGATTGCCACTCCGTCTGATTTACGAGGAATCCCTATGCGTGATGGTGTTGATTTCTTTTTCCCTGCGATACCAGGCAAAGATTTGCGTCTTAATGTGGATGCGACGATTCAAAATATCTTGCAAAGCACGCTTGCAGAGGCACTTTATGAACAACAAGCGGTAAGTGTTGGTGGCATTGTTTATTGTATCCAGACGGGCGGAATTGTTGCTTCTGCGGCGGCACCGTTCTTTGATATGAATGACCAGCCAAGGGATAATGTTGCCGAACTTATGGCGGGTATTAAAAATTTACCGATTGTAAATGTATTTGAACCGGGGTCAACATTTAAGATTCTTACCGTTGCAATTGCGATTGAAGAGGGTCTTGTTCAAGAGGATGAAGTATTTAATTGTCCAGGCTTTCGTATGATTGGAGGTGAGCGTGTTAAATGTTGGAAACGCAAAGGGCATGGCTCATTAACGCTTGCAGAGGGAGTGATGAACAGTTGCAACGCGGTTATGATGGATTTGTCTCAACGGATTGGTGTTGAATTATATTACGAGTATCTTAGACGTTTTGGGATAGGGGTCAAAACAGGTGTTGATTTTAGAGGCGAGAGTGCGGGGCTTGTATTGCCGCAAAGATATGTTCGTCCAGTTGATCTTGCAAGGATTGGTTTTGGCCAAGCAATAGCGACAAGCCCTATTCAATTTGTGAGTGCAATAAGTGCAATTGTGGGGGACGGGATTTTGAGGACACCGCAATTTGTGACAGAGATTCCACAGGCAGGTGCAAATGTGCGTCCGAATGTAAGAGGCACAAGGGTTGTAAGCAGGGAGACGTCAAGACGAATGCGTGAATTGCTTTATAATGTGGTTGATGCAGGAAGCGGAAAACACAGTAGAGTTGATGGTTTTCAAATTGGTGGTAAAACGGGAACCGCACAAAAATATGAAGATGGGATAATTGCACAGGGTAAATATATATCAAGTTTTATTGCTTTTCTTAGTGTTGATGGAGTTGCACGTTATACAGTCTTTCTTTATGTTGACCAACCAAGCAGGAATGGATATTATGGTTCCATAGTTGCGGCACCTTATGTTGGGCAAATTTTTGCACAGATGATTGATTATCTTAATTTGTCCGCCGATGCAAATTTGGTTACAGCACCCCAGCCACTTCGCACTGTGCCTTCTGTTTCACAGTTACCTTTATTCAGTGCGGTTGCCAGACTTCGGGCAGAGGGTTTTTTTGTACAGGTGTCAGGGGATGGATTAACCGCACTTGGTACTTTTCCAGCGAGTGGAACACAGCTTGGAAAAGGGAGCCCAGTTGTTATACGGACATAACCTGGTTTTTTCGTATGTTCGTCTAGGGATTATAGTTGCACAGATATTCTTGTTTCGACAAATTATTTAAAAATCCGAGTGGTTTTGTGTAAGAACTTTTAACTTTTTTAGAGTATATAATAAAGTAGGGAGGTTGTGTAGTGAATGTAGAGTATATGATTGAAGAAGCAAAAGGAAATGCAATGGGTATTGCACAACTTATAACGGATAGAGCGATTGAAATTTATTATGATCCGATGTATCAGAATTCGCCAATTCTTTTAGAATATCTAGAAAGGCTTTGTAGTACGGGAGATTTAGAAGATTTTGCGGGAATTTTACTTAGACTTCCTGGCGATGTTGCACAGGAAATAGGACTTAGAGAACTTAAAAGTAAATTCAGTAACCAGTATATAAGACCAGAAACGGTCTTGTTTTTGATTAAGAAAGAAGCGGACAAGCAAAGGGAAAGGGAGGTAATGGTAGCGGCCTCTGGGAGTGGTGGAATCTATGACGAGCCGGCCTAGTTAGATTGGTATACAAGATTACAGTAATTTATTAAAGTTTTTTACGTATACCTTCAAGGGCATTTTTTTCAAGTCTGCTTACCTGGGCTTGACTTATGCCTACTTCTTGACTTACTTCGATTTGTGTTTTGCCGTAAAAATATCGCATAAGTAAAACCTCTCTTTCTTTCATATTAAGATCCTTGATCGCTTTGTGTAACATTACATCATTGGTCCAATTATCACTCGTGCTTGTGAACGATGCCACTTTGTCCATCATGGAGAGTTTCTTGCTTCCTTCATCGTTTACAACTTCGTCAAGTGACAGGGTAGTGCTTGTTGCATTTAATGCAAGATAAACATCTCTGTATGGCACATCAAGTTCTGTTGCAATTTCTTCTACGGTAGGTTCACGATCCATTGTTTTCATTAGATTTTCTTTTGTTACAAGTGCCTTGTATGCAAGGTCTCTCATGCTTCTGCTTACACGAAGTGAATTATTGTCACGTAAGAAGCGCTTAATTTCTCCAACAATCATTGGTACCGCATATGTTGAAAATTGTACACCAAATTTAGGGTCAAAGTTGTCGATTGCTTTGATGAGTCCGACACAGCCTACTTGGAAGACATCGTCACTTACACTCTTTTTAATATATTTTTGCATTGCAGATAAAACCAAACGCAAATTGGCGTAGATAAAATACTGGCGGGCGTCTTCGTGACCTTCGCGTATTTTTTGAAGCATTTCAAGTTGAGCCGCGTTTGTTAGTTTGGGCAGGGTAGATGTGTCAATGCCTGCGATAATAACTTTTGCCATCTAAAGGTTATTTTTCACAATTGAGCGTTGTTTTATCCAAGGGGATGCAATATATTCATGATTTGCTTTTTCATTATTAATATATCAGTGGTTGCGGTTTTCCATACAAGATCAAATTTCAATTGATGATATCCATGTGCAGTAACGTGTCTTAGGGCGATTACTTTGTGAAACAAAACATCAGGATAGGCATTTTTAATGTCTTTTGATATATGATTTGCAAGTTCGCCAATATTAAGAAGAGTCAATGCAACGCTTCTGCGGAGTCGTTCATTAGTCATAAAATCATTCAAGCCTATTCCATTTATATCATTTAACAAAAAATCAATTTCTGAAATAATTTTAGTTAATATATTTCTGTCTCTTTCGTTAAGCATAAAGCACCACCGTATTGTTTATTTCTAAGAAAGTATCTTCAGGCAGGGGTGCGGGCACAACTTCAACTTTTTTTCTAAACTTTTTTTCTAGTTCTTCCTGTAATTCGAACAGGGTGAAATATCCGACCAACTCTTTAAATTCGACAAGCAAATCTATATCACTTTTATTAGTTTGAAGTCCATCTGCATATGATCCGAATAAAATTGCACTTTTAATATTTCCATATTTGGTTGCTACTTCTGTGACGCCTGATTTGATTTCCTCTATTGAAAGTGTTTTTTGTGTAAAATCATCATTTTTTATTTCTTGGTAATTAGATTGCCTTAATTCGAAAGGCAAGCCACGTTCCATGATTGATTTTGTCAAGAACATATTAATAGCATCGGTTGTTGTTATTCCGAATGTTGAAAAAAGTGAATCTGCTTGTTGTTTTATTATTGGGTCTATACGCATGCTGAAAGTTGTTGTTTTCATTTTCTTCATACTCCTATTATATACAAATGTAATGCATTGTAACACAAATATTGTACTTTGTAAAGAATTTGGGATGTTTCAAAAGTCGCTTGCGGTGTTTGGGATTATTAGGTTTTTTGTTTTAAGCCAATTAAATAGTCGGATGTGATGCGGAAAAAGTCGGCGATGTTATAAATATTTTCAACATTTGGTTTGCGTTTTCCGTTCTCCCAGCGAGAAATCGTTGCACCACTTATTCCAAGTGCTTTTCCGAGTTTTACTGTTGTCAGATTCTTGCTTTCTCTTAGAGTTTTCAATCTTTCTGTAAACTCATCAATATCAAATCTCATAATATGATTATCTGCCAATTGGTATTAGTTTGTTGACTTTTACCAAATGGTACATTAGACTAGTATTGATGCCAAATGGTAACAAAAGGAGATTATTATGAGATTGAAGGAAAACATGTTGAATGTAAAATTGATTGAAAAGTTTATGGATGAAAGTAGATTGAGCAGAGCGGAATTTGCAAGGATGTGTAAGGTTAACAAGTCGGTTATTGACAGGATTTTAAGTGGAAGTCTTAGAGAAAAATTTGTGCATTATATTAAAGTGAGTGGAGCGATGGGAATATACTTAGATGAATTGTTAGATATTGGCGAAATTGATTGATTTAGTGGCACAAGTTGTGGTAGAATTGGTTTAGATGGCAAACATTGAGATTGTTGAAATTGAAACGAGAAAAAATTGGCGAAGATTTTTCAGGTTTCCTGGGAAATTATATAAGGGTAATTCGTTTTATGTAAAGCCTGGTTTTAAATCCGAGCGAAGCATGTTTTCGTGGAAGAACCCAAGGTATAATGATTTTATATTAAAGGCCTTTTTGGCGATTAAAGGTAAAGATGTTGTTGGAAGGATTGCAGTTGTGATTAGTAAGGGGTCTAACACAGAAGAAAAAGGTGACAATAGAAACAAAGCAACTTTTACAAGATTTGATTTTATTGATAATTACGAAGTATCGTCTATGCTTGTGGAAAAGGTATTGACACTTGTAAAACGTACAGGTGTGCCTGGTATATTTGGGCCTGTTGGATTTGGGGATGCGGATATGAAAGGTGTTCTTGTGTATGGATTTGAACGAAAGGGTGGAGAGATTTATAACTATGCATATTATCGTGATCATATTGAACGTTTAGGTTTTGAAAAGAAAGAAGATTTTGAATGTACACAAAGTGGTAAAGTTTGGCGAATCTTTATAAAACAGATTGGAGAATAACGGTGGAATTACAAAGTGTGTTTGAAGATCTTGCGTTCTATGTGTCGACGGATTATAACTTTATAAAGTTTAAGCATTGCGTATATTATGATAGAGAAGACAAGCTTGAGATTCTTTGCATTTATGATGGGCGAATTGAAAATAAGTTGGATGCACTTAAGTCAAAATTAGAACAAGAATTCAAGTCTTATGTCAGGCATATAACAGGTGAAACCTTTGATTTCGTGTTCAATTATGAGAAAAAGTATATAGATATCGCACTTTTAAAATTGGCAGTGCATAAATTTTTCAGGTCAAATTTTTCCGTTTTTATTGATGGTCTTGCAGATGATTTTGTGGATATTATCGGGGATGACCAGTTAATTGTGAATATTTATTTGCCACAGCAAGTTGTGAACTTTGTTTCAAGTCACAAGTCATATATTGAATTTATAAAGAGTGTTGAAGTGGATTACTTTATTGATATTCAATTTAATTTGATCGAGCGAAAAAGTTTAGAAGATACAGAAAATCCTTTGGAAGAATTAAAAAAACTTGTCAGAGAAGAGAGGAAGCCTGAGGTTGATAAGAAGATGAAGATTGATGGAAAGATCGAGTATTATATGGGTCTTTTTACCAAAGATAGGCCTGTTAAAATCAAGTATTTGGCGGTAAGATTGTCAGAACAAGTTATTGCGGGACATATTGAAAACCTTGTGAGGCGAGAATATACTTCGAAAAAAGATGGACAGAAGAAGCCATTTTTTACGTTTGCACTTAATGATTTTGAAGATGTTGCACCATGTGTATATTTTGTACCTCAAAAATCACTTTCTAAATTTGAAAAACTTGAGGAGGGTACATTTGTTGTTCTTGTGGGTGTTAACAGTGAACGCAATGGAAGGGTGTCTTTTGTGGTAAGTGGGATAAGTTTGGTTAACACACATATAAATGCCTAAGTTGATTGATAATTCCTTTTTGCTTTGCATACTTTATAAACAGTAGTATGAAAAGAACTTTAAAAGTCGTCGCAGACAAGCGATTTATTACGTCGCTTGAATATATTTGTTTGCGACTTGTGGGGCAGGCTTCTTGGGTTAATAGTGGTTCTTTAAGTGAAATTGAAGATGGAGTATGTGAGGTTGTTTGCAGGTCAGATGAAGATATCTCGTGCTTTTTGGATGTTCTGAGTGATGTAATTGTTAATGATTGTAAAGCATATTTTATTAAAAAGAGTATTCAACTTGCAAACGTTGACGAGGTGGGGCGTTATGTGTTTGTAAGGACACTTTGTGCATTTGATTACGAGACGGATAAAATAATTGCCGAGGATTTGATTTTAAAAGCCGAGATTTTTTCTGGCAAAAATAAATCATTTTTACTTGGCAGTTTTTATGATTTTTGCCTTGATATACTTAAAAAGCGTTGGAGTGAGGTTTGCATGCTTACCAATGAGAATATAAGTTGCCTTGCATGTAAATGTAATTTTGATGAACTTTTAAAATTTATGATAGCAAATGTAGAAAGCAGGTGCCATGAGGTTTTTCTTGTTGAGCGTGGTAATGGAGTAGAGGTTCTTGATAAAAGTTTGCAAAAAATTGGTGGTGTTTATGTTGATCCGAATTTATCGAATGAGGTACAAGTTCTTGAGACGCTTATAACTCTTGCCCCACGTAAGATTGTGTTTTTAGGCGAGGATTGCAAACTCTTTGACAGGGTGAGGAATTTGTTTGCCGATAATTGTGTGACGGTCACAAGTGATATAATGCCAAAAATTATTCTCTGAAAAGTTCAAGAAGCCAGCCTAGTTGTTTAAGATGCTTGCGAAGTTCTTTCCAATTTGGCAATATACTTTCAACAATTTGCCAAAAGTGTTTTGAATGATTGAATTCAAGCAAGTGGCAAAATTCGTGAACCATGATATAATCGATGAGCCTTGGCGGCAGCATCACAACACGCCAATTAAGCGCAATTTTGCCATCCTTTGAGCAAATGCCCCAACGAGTTTTATTGTTCATGGTTGCAACGGAAGTATATTTAAGGCGAAGGGCTTGTGAAAAATAATCTGCGCGATCTTGAACAATTGATTTGGCGTTGTCTTTGAGGAATTTTAGGATTTTCTTGTTAATTTTCTCTTGTGGAAGTTAAACAAGTTTTGATGGCAAGAGTAATGTAGAATTGTAATGAGTAATTTGTTTGACGCGTTGATCAACAAGCGGAGTAAGTTCCGTCCCTAGGAAGAAAAATGTGCGATAGGTAAGAACGTTTTTGTTTATGTATGAACTCTTTGTGATTTTTGCTTGTTGTTCTGTTATCCAACTTTCTTTGCTTTTAATAAAGGCAAAGATTTTTTGGTCAGAGAGCTTTAGTGGGGCCTTTACAACAAGGTCGCCATTAGAATTCACAAAAATCGCCAATGTTCGGCGATTTGAGCGAAGAATATTTTTTGGATGCAGCACAAACCCAGTATAGATGAAAAAGCGTGAATTACAAATTACAAATGCTGTCGAAAAGATTTTTAAAACTTAGATTAGGCAACCTTCGCGTGGATGTGGGTGATTATGACATGCACAGCGTTTAATTTGTTCAAGTTCCTTTTCAACATGTTGTTCGAATCGGTTGCGTGGTGGTCTGCACCCACATGGATTAAATGGTTCTAAAAAGTCATCGTCTAATGCACGTCCCACGGCAACGCCTTTACGAAAAGCCCTTCTTTGTTCGATGGTGCCGCCAAAATGTTCGATGCCTTCGTGGTGATGATGATCGTGGTGGCATTCTTTTTGGTTAAGCAACAAAAAGAGTATGAGTAAGATAGAAGTATTATTTGCAAGACAAATGTCGGCATTTTGTGCAAACATTCCAAGCCCGATTAAGGCAGGAACAAGTATTTTTGAATTTTCTAGCATGATTGATTCTCCTTAAAATAATTTAATATTAATGATCATTGCCGCGAGGGTAAAGGGGTAGGTTGAAGAATTCCCTGCAGGCATCTTCTCGAAAGTTTACGGCAGATGGGGCAACGGCGACACCATAGGTTGGGATAAGTAAATCTGTTTCGGTGCAGACTTTTGTAATTGCTGTGCAACATACCGTTGCACAGATTTGTCCATCTCTTGTGACCGTACCTGTTGGTGCGTTTGCGGATGCCGTTGCAAGTATTTCGTATGGAAAAATGCTGTCTTCTGGTGTGAATAAAATTACATCTTGATGACAGGTAATATGGCTTGTTGCATGGCAACATTGTCCATCTGTATCTTTATACGTTACCCGAAGTGGAATAGTTATATCACAGCAAACGCGTGAAAACGTTGGACGTTGTTCAATACGGCACACATTTAAGTTGGTTATTATTGCTTTGTTTTGTATGCTGCAGGCACTTATGAATTGGCAGGGTGTGCCTTGGCAAGATGGATTAGTTAGTACAAGTGGCTGGTTTTCCGGTGCGAATTTAGTCATGCAGGAATCAAGTACGCGTGTGGTGCTTATTGCAACCCGATTATCAAGTCTATGAAGTGGGTTGCCATCAATTCGTCCTGGGCGTAGATGCCTGTGACTTGAATAAAATGACATTTATGTTTTACCTCCTTTGGACTTACTTATGAAATGTATTGTCAAAAGGTGCAATAGGTGTATAAAATTAATCTCTTTGCAAATAACTAGGTTGAATTAATTTGTGGAGGATTTATGAAGAAAATTCAAATGCGGCTTACGATTACAAAAATTATGCTTTTGTTGATTGTGTGCATGCTTGTTGCAAGTTTTATTGTTGGTGCAATTATGTCGGGTGTGGTAAACACAGAAGTGGTTAAAAACACTCATAGGCCTAATTACAAGAGAGTAAGTGCGGAAACAGCAGGTGAGATAGATTGGATGGAGCAAAGTTCGCTTGCAGGTGCGGATATGTGGACACAAGACATCCAGATGAATGCAGGGATATGGGATCAAGAGGTTGCAAGTGTTGGTGCACAGGCTTTGATGACATCCGCCCGTGCAATGGCCACCGTCGAACTTCAGAGTGGTAGGCTTCTTTATGAAAAGAATGCATATGAGCGACTTCCTATGGCGTCTACGACAAAGATTTTGACCGCAATAACCGTGCTTGAGCATGTTTCGTGTTCAAGTGAAGTTGTTAAAGTAAATGATAAGGCAATAGGCATTGAGGGATCAAGTATATATTTGCAAAAGGGTGAAGAACTTACGGTTAAAGAACTCTTGCTTGGATTAATGCTTCGAAGTGGGAATGATGCGGCTGTGGCACTTGCACTTCATGTATCAAAAACAGTTGAAGATTTTGCTTTTCTAATGAATGCAACCGCATTTAAGGCAGGTGCAAAGGATTCAAGTTTTAAAAACCCGCATGGACTTGATGAAAAAGATCATTATACAACGGCATATGATCTTGCAATGATTTCGGCATATGCTATGCGAAATCCAGAGTTTGCAGAGATTTCTGCGACAAAAGAGGCACGTATAAGTGGTAAAGAATATCCACGAGTGATACAAAACAAGAATAAACTTTTGCGTTCTAACGAAGGTGTGATTGGTGTAAAAACAGGGTTTACAAAAAAGGCGGGTCGTTGCTTTGTTGGGGCGATGGAAGAGAACGGAATGACGGTTATAAATGTTGTTCTTAACTGTGGTCCTATGTTTCCAGAATCCGAGTATATGATGGAAAGGGCAGGGGATGAATTTTACATGCATAAAGTTCTTGATAAAGAAAAATTGGTGCAGTTTGAAACAGTAAGCGAAAAGGGTAAGCCAATGAAATTTGCAGGTATGGTTGAAGAGGATTTATTTTATCCAGTGAAAAGAGGAGAGGAGGATAAATTTGAGATTAAAATGAATAAACATGAAATTCTTGTTCATTTTGATGGGGAGATTGTTCAGACGGTTTTATATTCTTCGGAATTCTTTGAAGGCGAAGATGAGATGCTAGAATGTGAAATTGTTGAAGAGGTGGCATAGATTAGTTATGCGTTAATTCCTACGATACTTTTTGCAAAATCGTCGCTGTTGAATGGCATGAGGTCGTCAATTTGTTCACCTACACCTGCAAAGCGAACTGGAATGTCAAAGCGTTGTTTGATTGCTATTGCGACACCGCCTTTGGCCGTTCCATCAAGTTTTGTCAGAATAACACCATCAAGATTGACCGCTTGGTTAAAAATTTCTACTTGGTTAAGTGCATTTTGACCGGTTGTGGCGTCAAGTACGATAAGCTTTTTGTAAATTGCATCAGGGTGATTCCTGGCAACGACCCTGTCTATCTTTTTAAGTTCTTCCATAAGATGTGCTTTGTTATGAAGACGTCCTGCAGTGTCAATGATTATAATTTCATCTTTTTTTGCTTTTGCACTCTCAAGGGCATCAAAGACCACCGATGCCGGATCAGCACCTTCGGTATGTTTAACAAGTCTGACACCTGCACGTTGTGTCCATTGTTCAAGTTGTTCACTTGCGGCGGCTCTGAAGGTATCTGCGGCTGCGATTAAGACGCTTTTGCCTTGTGCTTTGTAATACGCGGAAAGTTTTCCTATTGATGTTGTTTTTCCAACTCCGTTGACGCCTACAATCATAATAATTGTGGGATATTCTTTTGTTGGCGATACAAATGGTTCTTTGTCGCCGGTTGATAACAGGTTAGAGATGCTTTGTGCCAGAATGCTTTTAAGCTCCTCTTCGGTTTTTATACCTTGTTTTTTTGCCTGAAGTTTAATGTCATTGATGACCTGTTCAACCGCATTGTATCCCATATCGGTTTGCAGAAGTATTGCCTCAAGGTCTTCGTAAAATTCGTCGTTAAGTTCTTTGCCTGTGAATATGGAGGCGATTCCCTCGGTGATTATGCTTGCGGTTTTTTTAAGCCCGCCAAATATTTTTTTGAACATTCCCATGTTATATTATAGCATAGTCAGGGTAGAAGTGAATAATTAAAAAATCCTGTGCAATGTTTAGTGTCTGGGTAATTTTATTATGAAATTTTATCCATAAATTTTAGTATTAACCTATATCATTATAAATGATATGATATAATCTAATTGAAAAGATAAACCAATATGTTGACAGGGGGTGTGAATATGGTTTGTCTTGATATTCGCTCTGAAAGAAATTTTACACCAAATCGTCTTGCAAATAAACCGTCTAAAGGTGCGGACGATGCAGAAGAAATCTTTAATCTTGTAGAAACTTTGGGTAGGCAAAATACATATGACGGTGAGCAGCCATTTGAGAATTTTATAAAAATTAATAATGTGGATTTAAGCCCAGAAGAAATTGCTATTATGATAGAAGAAAGACTTGTTCAAGAACAAGTCTCGCAAGTCAACTATGACAATTCGTATTTATGAAATTTTATCCATGATTTTTGAAAGAGGCACAGCGATGAAATGATCTCCAACAAGTCCGATGGCAACACCGAATTGTTTTGCGTTTATGAGTTCAAGTGCTTTTTTTGCGTAATTTGCGCCAAGCCATCTGTCTCTTGCAGATGGAGATGCACCTCTTTGAAGGTGTCCAAGGGTAGACATTCGGACACGACTTGTTGCGGATTCAATATTATTTTCTGTTGCTATTGCCCTCATGAGGTCACCCAGATAATTGGCACTGTGAATGGCTTCGTCATGTATATCTTTACCCTTTGTTTCTTGTAAAATCATAAGGTTGCTTTGCTTGCCTTCTTTGCGGTTATTTGCCCAAATTTTTGCAATTTGGGCGTGAGAATGTCTGTTGTCAAAGGTATCAATTATGTCGGCAAAGGTTGCAAGGCCTACAGAATTTGTGAGGTCGGGACAATACCAGCCCATAAGTTGCACAACATGATCGCGATTATTTGTTCTCATTGTTATATTGAGGTTGTCAACAAGGCGGACGCTTTCTTCAAATGCACTTGAAAAGCCAAGTGAGTTTTTTGTAAAGAATACATCATTATCAATTGTTGAGGGTATGCCTATTACATTGATGCCGTTTGGTTCAAGGCGTTTCATTGCACCACTTAGGCTTCCGTTGCCACCTAGGATTATGACCGCGTCAAATTTATGACGTTTAATTGTTGCAAGTGCCTTTTGCACGCCTTCGGGAGTTGTAAATTCTTCGCTTCTTCCGCATTTGAGAAAGCATCCGGAGATATGAGATATTCCGCTTGTGTTGGTGCGGTCAAGGATAATTCCATTGTCGTTGACAAGGCCGTCGTATCCGCCTATTGCACCAAAGAATTTAAAATTAGATGGTGCAAAGTTAACGATGCCTTCTATACATGCGTTCATACCTGGTGCGTCTCCACCAGATGCAATTATACAGATTTTTTTATTCATGTTTATAGTATAGGGTAGAAGTAGTCAAATGAAAAGTGAATTTATCGGTTGAAAGGTTTTTTTGGTGTTTTGATGTGTATTGTATGTTGGGCATAATACTATATATTGTGTTGTATGAGTGAGACTATACCATGCTTGATTTTAGAAAATGTACCGAAGTATTTAGGTTTATGATTTCTTATTAGAATGTAACCGTCATCATTAAATGCAAGTAATTCGTGTTTGTGGCTTTGTGGGATAAAATGATTATTTACTAGGTCAAGTTCGGCAAGTTCTTGGTCGTTTGGGTCGCCGTATGTTTTGGTTTTGTAGTCAAAGTGTGGAATTATAATTTCATTATGAAATCCAAGACCATTTAACAGGACGGCGTCTGGGGCAGGTGTTGTGGTGTTGGTGGTTTTGCTTAGGTCTTTTTTGCTTTCTGGAAAATTAAAAGCAAATTCGCATAGATTCATTGCACCTGCGGATCCGCCAATTACAAGGCAAGGCTTGTTTGAATTTTGTCTGGTTTTGAGAAGTTCTTTTAGATTTAATTGTGTGAAAGAGTCAAGTTGGCACTGTAATTTTCCGCCTGCAAGTAGAATTAAATCTGCATTGAGGATTAGGTTTTTTGCATTATCAAGATTGCGATTGTCAATGATTTGTTGTTTCTTGAAATCTAGACCTGATAATTTTAGAGATTGGAATACAAGATTGCCGCGTTCGTCGGTGATGGTGTGGTCATTTGGATTATTGGCGATGTAAATTACAAGATTTAGATTTGGTGTAAATGTTTTTACATTATCCAAGAATTGATTACTGGGGTAATGTTTATTTAGTGCGACCGCATATCGATTACCATTCTTGTCTTTGGCTGTGGAATTGAAGCTTGAAGCCAGGATAAATGTTAGATTATTCATATCAGATTTTCCTTATCTGTTGTAAGTGAGTTTTTGTGAACCTGGGATTTGATGATTGTCTCGATGAATTCTTTGACGGACATAGAGCCTAGGTCTGTGCCTTCACGGGTGCGAATTGCGATTGTATTTGATTCTTGTTCTTTTTCTCCGACGATAATAAGATAGGGGATTTTGCGTTTGGTGTGCTCGCGGATTTTGAATCCGACCTTTTCTGGGCGAATGTCGCGTTCGATGCGAAGTCCGTTTTGAAAGCCGTGTCCATTTAGATATGTCGACTTGAGTTCTGTGAAGACTTTGTTAACATAGTCATCTTGTTTGTTTGTGATGCCCATAATGACCGCCTGGACAGGTGAGAGCCATGTTGGGAATGCACCAGCATAATGTTCGATAAGGAATGCAAGTACGCGTTCGTATGCACCCAGGCTTCCGCGGTGTACAATAAATGGGCGTTGTTTTTGTCCGTTTTCATCAATGAATGAAAGGTCATAGCGTTCTGCAAGTGCAAAGTCAAGTTGTACGGTCATGAGGGTGTCTTCTTTGCCATGGACATTGCGGATTTGAATGTCGATTTTTGGTCCATAAAATGCCGCTTCGCCATCTGCTTCGTAAAATTTCATTTTATTGCGAGTAAGGACTTTTCGGATTTGTTCTTGACTGTCTTCCCAGGCGATTGGGTTATCGATGTACTTGTCTTTGTTTTTGATATCCCATTTTGAGAGGCGATAAGTTACTTTTTCATGCAGTCCAATCTTTTTAAGTAGAAAGTCACAAAGTTCTAGGCATTCGTCAAATACTTGTTGTACCTGGTCAGGGCGACAAAAAACATGTCCGTCGCTTAGTGTGTATTGGCGAACGCGGACAAGGCCATGCATTTCTCCGCTGTTTTCGTTTCTGTATTGTTTTGCAGTCTCGGAATAGCGTATTGGCAGATCACGATATGAACGAATATTTTGTTTATACATGGTTGCGTGGAAAGGGCAGGTCATTGGTTTGAGTGCAAAAACCTCCTCGTCAAGAAGTTCATTTCCAATTACGAACATTCCATCTTTATAGTGTTGCCAGTGACCGCTTATTTTAAATAAATCGCTCTTTGTAAAGTCTGGACTCATTACTTGCATATAGCCACGCTTTTCTTCTTCGTCCTCAACAAAACGTTGTAGTGTCTTTATGATTTTTGTTCCGTTTGGCAAAAGAAGAGGGAGGCCTTGACCTATTATTGGATCTGATGCAAAAATTTCCAATTCGCGTCCGATTTTGTTGTGATCACGGCGTTTGATTTCTTCTTGGAGGAGTTCATATTGTACAAGTTCGTCTTTTGTTCTGAATGCCACACCATAGATTCGCGTAAGCATTTTGTTTTCCGATTTGCCACGCCAATATGCTCCGGTGATTTTAGTAAGTTTGAATGCCTTGATTTTGGGTGTGTATGTGATGTGGGGGCCTGCGCAAAGGTCTGTGAATGGATTTGGTATGTTGTCATTTCCAAGTTTAAAGAATGTAATCTTTTCACCGCTTGGAATATCTTTGAGAAGTTCAATTTTATAAGGTTCGTTTTGTTTTTGTAATAATTTTTTTGCCTCGGCTCTTGTTTTTTCAATTTGTTCAAATTTTAAATTTGCCTTGATAAGGCGTGCCATTTCTTGTTCAATTTTTTCCAGATCTTCGTTTTTTACGGGTGACACAAAGTCAAAGTCGTAATAAAATCCGTCTTCGATGGCGGGGCCGATTCCAAGTTTTACCGTAGGGTAGATGTTTTTAACCGCCATTGCGAGGACATGGCTTGCAGAGTGTTTTAATTCTTCGTCATTTATAATTTTGCTCATTATGTTATTTTAACACAATGTATGTTAGATGTGAAGTGGGAAATTTGACAAAAATGGTTTTCTTGCAGTCTAGTGTGATGTGTGGGTGGAGAATTTGTGGCGAATGTGATAGAATGTGGCATGGTTACAATTTTGACATTGGGGTGCAGAACCAATCAGGCGGAAAGTGATAAAATCGGCAGAGAATTGCAGGCAAGAGGTGTGTCGGTGTTTTTTAAATTGCAGGAAAATTGTTTGGGTGGAATTTATGTGATTAATACTTGTGCAGTTACCGGTGTTGCCGAGCGAAAAAGTAGATATGAGGTTTCAAAGATTGTCAAGCATGACAAAGATGCAAAAATTATTGTTGCAGGGTGTGCGAGTGCGAATAACGAGGGACAGTTTGGTGCTTTGAATGGCTTTGGTAAAAATGTTATGAGGGTTTTTGGTACGGATAAGGGTGGGATTGTGGAATATGTTATGGAATTGATTACGGGCGGTGGTAAATATGGCAATTATGCGATATCTTGTATGTTGTATGATATACATAATACAAGTATTCAAATTGGTAGAGGCGAGGAAGAGAGTGATTGTGATGGGGTGGATGGGGTAAAAGCAGGTGTTATGACAGACATAGGTGTAAAAACAAGGCAAGTTTTTATGAATGTTCAGAATGGTTGTGATAACAGATGTACATTTTGCATTGTTTCGACATTACGTGGGAAAAGTGTAAGTAGACCAATAGAAGAAGTTATTGAGGAGATAAGGGAACTTGTATATGATTCGAGTTCTTATCAAGTAAACAGAAATGAAAAGGTTGATGAGGAAGCGATAGATAATGAACAAAAATGGAAAAATGCAAATGCAAAATTGGTTGTGATTACAGGAATAAATCTGTCAATGTATGATGGTGGAAATGGGCGAGGGCTTGTTGATTTATGTTTGGCGGTTAATGAATTGGGTGTGCCTTTTAGGTTAAGTTCGCTTTACAGTAATGTAATTACGTCTGCATTTATAAACGATTTGAAAAAATGTGAGAATTTTGTGCCTATGTTTCACTTGAGTCTTCAAAGTGGTTCAGATAAAGTTTTGAAGAGCATGGGTAGACGATATACTACACAAGAGTTTGAAGAGGTGGTTGAGTTATTAAGAGATGCTTTTGTTTTACCTGTGGATTGCACCAGAGATGACAATGAAAAGGTGGGCATGAAAAAATTTGAGGTTACAGCAGATATAATTATAGGATTTCCAACAGAAGGGGATGAAGAATTTCGAGAAACGCTTGATTTTGTAAAGCGAGTAAATTTTGATAATCTCCATGTATTCCCGTATTCTCCAAGAAAAGGGACGGTTGCGGCTTTGTGGAAACAAATTACTCAGAGTGTGGTTAAGGCACGTGTTGAAGAGTTGAGGCAGGTACAGGCAAATAATAGAATTTTGTAATAAAAAGTTTTGTTGATTGTAGGGCATGTGTTATTATTTAGGTAATGCTTGAGCTTAGAAATGTATCCAAGGTTTATCATAATACAGGGGGGATAAATGTAACCGCTTTGCGTGCGGTCAATTTAAGTTTAGGTAAATGTGGGCTTGTGTTTGTGGTTGGACAAAGCGGAAGTGGAAAAACAACTTTATTGAATATTCTGAGTGCTATTGATACTCCTACCGGTGGAGATGTTTTTGTAAATGGTGTAAATATAAGGCAACTTGGTTCGGGTGGACTTGATGGATATCGTAACAATTATATTGGGGTTGTTCACCAAGATGGGGCGTTGCTTGGACATTTGACACTTTTTCAAAATGTGGCATTGGCGCTTAGGATTCAAGGTAGAGAAATTAATAAAAAGCAGATTGATGCACTTTTTAAGAGACTTGGGATTGATGGTTTGCAGTGTCGTTATCCATCCGAAGTCAGTGGTGGCCAGGCACAAAGAGTTGCAATAGCAAGGGTTCTTGTACGAAAGCCTAGAATATTGTTTGCAGATGAATTGACAAGCAGTCTTGATTTCGAGCGACGTGATGAGATTTATGGTCTTTTAAAGATGCTTAGTAAAGATTATCTTGTGGTTTCGACAACGCACAGTCGTGAGATGATGGAAAAATATGCGGACCGTGTTGTTACCATTTCTAATGGTTTGATTGAGGATGATGTGCGATTTGTGAATGGAAAAAAGATTCAAAATGATGGAAAAGTGGTTGCACTTGCATCTGATTATGGCACGTTTACCTATGAAAAGACGGCGTTACCCTTTGCGAGCGCGTTTGGATTGGCATGGTCGAGTTTCAGTGCCAATAAATTACGTACATCATTTACCATTTTATTATCAATGTTGGCGATTTCTTTTTTTGCGATTGTTGTGAATCTAAGTTTTGTAACACAAAATAGCGCGGTTATAAATTCTTTTGCAAGAAGTGGACATCCTTATATTGTGTTTAGTAATGATAGTCAATTATTTGACCAAGCAATAATAAATCCATTAGTTAGGCAAGGTTACAGAGGCGTTGCAACATTGCATGAAATAGGATCAAGCCCAGTTGTGAATTTTGAACTTGGTGGTGTGACGCATAGTATGTTTGGTGTAAGAAGGCTTGGCATGTATGAAAGTGTGGGTGTTGGTGCAAACATATTTGGGCAAGATTTGATTGTTGGACGCTGGCCAAGATCTGGGGATACGACCAACCAAATTGTGGTATCAGATTTTATTGCGACCCAGATTATGACGGCATACTTTGCACAAAATGGATTTATTCCAGATAATTTCTTTGAATACATTGTTGGTTATAATTCGTTAACAGGTGTTGTTTCTGGACGAGCATTTGAATTTGATGATGGTAATTACAGATTTACAATTATTGGTGTTTATCGCACAACATTTGCCGGTTACTTTGAATTTGAAGAGGCAGGGTTGTTTAGACCTTTTGAGAGAAATTTTGCAGGTACGGATACAGGAGTATTTAATCACAGGATGCTTGGATTTAGAAATGGGTTGTCAGAGGTGCAGAGAAGTCGGGCGATGTATCTTGTGCAGAATGATTGGGTGACCGCATTTACGCACAGTTCGGTGCTTGCACGAATTAGAGGGGGTCTTGGGCAAAGTGCAGTGCACAGAAGCATTGATTGGTTTGGAATGAACATGCGACAGATGATTATAGGTGGACAATATGGTTCCCAGGCGGAAAGCTTTTTTATTACAGACCATCCACAAGGTGCCAGACCTCAGAATGAGAGCCAGTTGGCGAATGCACCACTTTTTAGAATTGCACAAGAGGATGGTTTGAGAATTGTTCGTAACCATGATACAACAATTTCTCCTATATCGCAAGGTACGGCAAGAATTTCCAGACGTCTTTATAATTTATTGGCGAATGGAGGTTTTGCACCGCCGAGGTTGGAATTTCATGTAACGAGGTCAATAAGCAATTTCACCGACATTTACGATGATTTAATTTCAGATTTGTTTATGTCGGAAAACAGGCAACAGGTTGTAAGATATATCCCTTTGCGAGAGTTTTCTTTCAGTGGAATCAACAGTAATGCAAACGTGATTGAGGATGAGGATGAATATATTATTATGCTTGGGAATGAGGATTTTGAGTTATTGGTTAATACAATTGTAATTCCAAGTACAAGTATGATTATAAGTGGCCGATATTCGGCGGGTTCGATCATCGATATGTTTGATGCAATGCCTTATCGAACGATTGCAAGATTTGCGGACAGTGATACAATTGCCGAGTTTATGGACGGATTTGGTGTAACACGGATTGCAATGTTAATTACTGCGGTTGTTGTTGGTGTTTTTGCAATTGTGTTTATGTATGGTTTTATTACAATTGGATTGGCCTCGAAAAGGCGTAATATATCAATATTGCGAAGCATGGGAGCAAGAACGCGTGACATAATTAAGATTTTTATGATCGAAGCAATTATTATTTCATCGATTATTTTGATTGGGTCGATTGCCTTTACGTTAGCGGGTATGGCAAGTGGAAATCTTGCAGTGCAACGAATAACAGGGAATTCCTTGCTGCTGTTCACATCGGGGGCATTGTTTTGGATTGCGGTTTTGGGAACGGCTTTTGCGATTATTATGGCAAGTTACTTGTTGCCTGCACTTCGTTTTGCAAAACGCAATCGTAAAAGTGGTGTAATAGGTGGGATGAAAGGGCGAAATGAGTGATAGTTGTTTTACAAATTTTGAAGTATAATAAGGTTTATGGATAAAGTGCGATTTGGTCCGAGTGGGAATGATATTATTTTTTATGAACAGGGCGGTAAAAACACGGTACAGGCGATGAAGTGGGTGAGTGAAATGGGTCTTAGGGCTTTTGAGTATTCATTTACAAGAGGAACCAATATGAGCATAGAAATGGCACGAAAAATTGGTGAAGAGGCAAAGAAATATGACGTTTTAATGAGTGTTCATGCACCTTATTATATTAACCTTTGCAAGGGTGTTTTTGATGTTGAAGGTGAAGATTTTGCAAAAAATTATAGATGGATTTCAAAATGTGTGGAGCTTGTGAATGCTATGGGTGGGAATAGAGTTGTTGTGCATTTAGGAAGTCAAGGTGAATTAGAAAGAAATGAGGCGATTGAGAATACAAGGCATAACCTTGAAAATATTATTAAGCGACTTGATGAACGGGGTTTGAACGATTTTTTACTTTGTATTGAAACGATGGGACGTTTTAAATTGATTGGTACTCATGAGGAAATTTGTCAACTTTGTATGGTTGATGCGAGGGTAATACCAACACTTGATTTTGGACACATAAATTGTGTTTTGCAGGGTGAGTTACAGAGGGAGCCTGGTAAAATAAAAGAGATTGTTGAGTATGTTGAAGAAAAAATTGGAAAGGAAAAGTTAAAAAAAGTTCATGTTCATTGGTCTGCAATAGTATATACTGATAAGGGCGAGAGGGTACATACGATACTTGATGATGAGAAATGGAATTTTGATTTTGGTGCTTTTGCGGAAATCGTGCGAAAAAAGAGACTTGAGCCAGTAATAATTTGTGAAAGTAAAAATATTATGGCACAAGATGCGGTAAAATTATTAAAATGGTTTAAGAAATAGCGTATAAAATCGTTTGGTATAACAGAGAATAAAGTGTATAGTTGATATAGCATTAGGCGTAGGTTTAACAAATGAGGGGTATTAATGCAACACGAGAGAGAACCTGTTTCTAGAAAGCGGCCAACGAGACGACTTTTTGTGTTATCTGCGGTTTGGGTGGCGGCTTTTGTAATTGCATTTTTATCCGTTGGTGTTGTGTTTGCATTGCATGGTGCAGCTTTTGCGGCAACAGATGATTATACGTGGCAATATGAGGGACTTGGTGGACGTGCAAGTGCTTTTGATATTGGTGGAGATGGAACCGCGGACAGGCCGTTTAGAATTTCTACCGCAGGACAACTTGCATATCTTGCACACAGAGTGAATTCTTCTAACCTTACCGATTCTGGATATGGTGAGAGTTTCTACGGTATGCATTTTATACTTACGACAAATATAAATTTGAATATTCCTGCGTGGTCGGGTGGACCTGCACGTGCGTGGGTTTCTATTGGTGGATATGACAGGCCATTTATGGGAATCTTTGATGGTAATGATTACACAATTACTTTGCCAAATAGAATTATTGCAGGTGTTCAGACCGGTGGTACGCAAAGTGATATTGATGAAGATATTGATGCGTCAGGGATTAGACGGTGGGGGCTCTTTGGACGAATCGAGCATGGTACAATAAGAAATTTAAATATTGCAGGAAGTGTTACGACTTTGACAACACCTGGAACGGGTAATATTACTGCGGCATATATTGGACTCTTGGCGGGTGAGGTTCTTGGTGATACATTGATTGAAAACGTTGTTAATCGTGCGGATGCAAGAGGTATTGGGAACAATATTTTGGGACGCCCTAATCTTATATGGCCCCAAGGTCAAGATGTGTTCAGTAATAATCGTTTTGGTGGGTTAATTGGATCTGCGGGGCATAACTTGATTTTGCGAAATGTTGCAAACTATGGGACTCTTGCAACAAACGCGGTGTCTGGGCATGGTGGACTTGTCGGAAGAATTATTGGAACGGCAACATTTCCTGCGAATGTTTCAATTTTGAACAGTTATAACAGAGGTTACATAAGTGGTGCGAACAATCTTGCTTTTGGTGGTGTTGGTGGATTGGTTGGGCTTAATTCTATGGGAACGTTGAACATAGTTAATTCTTTTAACATTGGGGCGGTTTATTCGCCTGTGCTTATTGGTTCGGGTGGAGCCCCAGGTGGAAGTATCTTTGGGCGTTCTATGAATGGTGTTGTAAGTATAACGAACGTTGTTGCAAGTGTTCATCCATATGGTGCACCTGTGTATGGTGTTGTTTTTGGTCCTGCGGTTACCCAGAGACTTGTTGCCGGTACAACAGAAGCGGGTGTAATTCTTACTCTGGATGCAAATTGGTCGGGGAACAGTCCGGCAACAAGCCGAAGAACTTCGGTTATTGATCAAATGAACTATGGGCTTGAGAACACGACAATTATATCAGAGGCACAGCGTTCCTTTATGGCAGGTTGGGTGAGTTCAACAATTTTGGGAAGTCCACTTGTTCCAGAACATAATTTCAGTAATTACACCGTTGTGTTCAACGTTATGGGTGCGCTTAATGTTGAGGGCGAGCCTATACGTGTTCCATCACAGGCTGTTTTTGAAGGTTTGCCTATTACTCCGCCAGATATGACATTGCCACAGTTCAGATTTCCAGGTCACGGATTTGTGCATTGGACAGAAAGACAAGGTGATGACAGTGCAACAGGTGCATTTGATTTTACGCAGCTTGTTGAACGTGACATTGTTCTTTACGCAATATGGCAAGTCGGAAGTAACAGGATTGAATTAAATTTTAATAATGGGGCGATGGGTGTTGCAGGTATACCTCAACTTGTTATGTATGATCCAGGTCTGTCATCAGGAGAATATATTGTAGGAAGTAATCATTTGCCTGTGCCGCCTTCTGATGTGTTGAGAGAGTCTGGTACAAATGGTGTTGTGTTTTTGGGCTGGGCTACGTCTGAAGTATATGCGGCGAATGGCTGGGTTTTAAATAACTGGTCAGGTCATTGGGCGGTTGGAAATATGGTAAATGTTACAGAAGATATGATTTTATGGGCGGTTTACAGAGAGCGAAATCCTTTTGAAGATTACAGACAATTAAATCTTGTATTTGCAAGCCCAGGTTTGCATATTGGTCAAGAATTTGCAACGCTTGAACAGGATGAAATGTTTTTCAGTAACTTGGTTGTTAATACTGCACCAGTTATGAATACTCTTGTTCCAAATATTCCACAGGTGCCAGGATTTGTGTTCCAAGGTTGGGCGACCTCACGTGATTTTGCGAACAGAGGTATTATGGCAATCGTGCATGACGAACCTGTTATTATTTATGGTCCATCTGGTGAGATTAGACAACTTTATGCGGTGTGGAGTAATCTTAGAATTGCCCAAGTGGTGTTTCATATGAATGCCCAAGTAGACAACGGTGCAGGTGGGTTTATTAATGTAAATATGGCACCAAGATACGCGTCGTTTGCAACGGGGAACAGGTTGGGTTGGTCTTTGGACGAGGCATTTGATGCAACAAATGTTCTTAACGGTAACTTTGGATTTCCTTCTGGTTTGACATTTGTAAGATGGGATGTTGTTGGAGAGGATAACTTTGTACTTGTGCGAAATCTTACGACCGGACTTTTTGAACAATCAACGACGCTTGGTGTTGGGCAACAATTTCTTTTGAACAGACACGTTGAATTACAGGCGGTATTTGTGTTTATGCCGTAAGAATGCTAAGGTAATTCTTTTGTTCTGGGATTTAAATGTTTAGGTAAGTATCTTTGTTTTTAAGATACTCGTTAAATGGTTTTGAAATTTTGGGATTTGAATTTATAATGGTATTATGAACATTTTAATTGCATCGAATTTAACGATAAGAAGTAACGAGGTTTTGGCACTTGCAAAAGCATTAAGAAAAAAACATCAAGTTACAATTTGCACAATGGCGAGTGAGGCATCGTATAAAGGACTTGCATTTACTACGCCAGAAAATCCAGTGAGGGGTGATCTTGTTACTAATTTGAAAATGCAGCTTAATATTCTGGAAGTGCTCGAGTTTACCGAGCATTCAAAAGGAAAAGAAAATTCTGTGACGGCGTACGAATTTTATGGCAACCCGGCAGATATGATAAGTATTATGTTAGGTGAAGTGATGAAAGAACGTCCGCCAGAATTAGTGATTTGTGGGATTAGTAACAGTACAAATATGGGACCAGATATCTATTCGTCTTCGAATGTGGGTATGGCGATGATGGCAACATATATGGGTGTACGTTCAATTGTGGTTGGAACGGATTTTGTGGCAGGTGGTCACAGTATCCAGAGTCTTGAGAATGTTGCACAATTTGTGGAAAAAAATATTAATGAGTTTGTTAAGGCAAGTTTACCTGGTTACACGTTACTTAATATTAATGTGCCTGAGGTTGAAAACTTTAAAGACATTAACGGAATTAAATTCACACGCATGGGCAAAATGAATTTAAGTTTGCAGTTTGAAGAAAAAACCTGTCCTGCGGGTGTAAATTATTTTTGGGCGAAAAAATCCGAACGAGAAAATCTTTTAGAAGATTGTCTTGATGACAAGTGTTGGTATGACAAAGGCTATGTTTCTATTACGCCTTTGAACGTTGATGCAACAGATTGGGGTGCAATTGATAATTGGGGCAAGGTTGTAAAGGAACTTAAGAAAAACGTTTGAGTTATTTAGAAATTTTGGCAGAAAGTTTGAATTTTTTAGGAGGATAGTCGTGAAACAATTAAAAATACTTTTGGTTAATGAGTCGGGGTGTTTTTCACCGGGCATTACAAAATTGGCACGTGTACTTAGTGGCAAGCATCGTGTTTGTATTGTAGGGCCAACAAGGTCGGGACACAGTCTTGGTCATAAATTAACGGCGACCAAGCCACTTCGTGCAGAGCAATTTTTTGCACTTAGTCGTGTTAAAATTTTTGGTGTGAATGGTACGCCGTGTGATTGTGTTGCATTGGCACTTGATAAATTACTTAAGACAAAACCTGATTTAATTATAACAGGTATTGATCAAAAAAGTGGTCAAACGATTTATTCAAGTGGTACGGTGTCTGCGGCAATTATGGGGACGATTCATGGAATTCCAAGTATTGCGGTTGCCGCACCTGTTTCTAATGAACGTGATGAAAAATGTTTTGCGGGGATAGTTAATGCTTTTGTTAAAAATCTTGGGACACTTTATAAAAATATGGTGAAGGACGTTACGCTTAATGTTGTTGTGCCGACATCGGCATGGGGAAAGAAACTTCAATGTACGCATTTAACGGTTGACCGCATTGATAATTCATACACCTATGAGGTTAATCCATTTGGACGTGCATTCTATTGGCAGAACGTTGACAAGATGGGACCACCATTATCATCACTTGATCAAAAAGGTGATTTATATTGGCAAAAGCGTAACTATACTACGGTTACACCTCTTAAATATGATTTGACATGTGAAGATGGATTGAAGTCATTGGAAAATTCAAAGTTTAAGTTGTAGGATTTTTCGACAAATTATTTAGAGAATTGTAAAAAGGGCAAAAAAATTGCTTTTTTTTTATAGTCTAGGAACTATACATGCGTGGACATTTAAGGAAAAGATTAATTGTTCTGTTCTGGCATGATGGATGGTGAATCGTATTGTTAATATGTATAATTGTGCCAGAAAACACAGGAAAAGGAAAGACTTTAATTTTAGGAGAAAAGCATGAATGAAGAGGAAGGCGCGGAGCAATTGGAAGTGAGGGAAATTATGGATAACAAGATAATTTGCGAAGAATCTTGCCCAGAAACCCGTGTTGAAGATTCCGCCGTTACAGAAAAAAGTTATGAGAAAAAATCTGGCGTCAATAAAAATGACGAGCGTGGATTTGCAATGCTTGAAGATTTTGGAAATTTTAGAAACTCGGATGAGTTGCTTAGAGCCTATCAAAATTTGCGTACAGAGTTTACAAGGAAGAGTCAAGAGTTGGCTTTGTTGAAACAGAAAGGTAATAAGAATGCGGAAGATAACGAAAAAAGTTTGGATATGAATATGGCGAATGAAGAAATTGTGCTTGAGTATTTACGTTCTGTTACATCTAGAAAAGAATTGCCTAAGGTGATTGGGATAACAAATATTGATTTTGCCCCAATTGATTCAGCCAAATCTATGAGTTCGGCGGTGATTTCTGCGAAAAACTTTTTTTCTGTGAAGATGAGATGACTAACGAAAAACTTGTATAGGAAGATAAAATAATTGGAGGATTACATGATTACAATAAGTACCGCAGAATCGGCACTTAAGAATATTTATCTTGAGAGTGTTATTCATGACATAAACACAAAGACAAATCCGTTGTTGACAATGGCACAAAAAAACACGAAGACAATTGCAGAAAAAGATGCAAAAGCGATTATTCGTTATGGCGGTGAAGATATGGTTAAGGCAGGACGGGAAGATGGTGATTTGCCAATGTCAACAGATGCAAGACAGGCAGAAATTATTGTTCCGATTAAAAATCTTTTTGGTACGTTTCACATCACTGACAAGGCGTTAAAGGCGGCACAAAATAATCCAGGAGCATTTGCAAGTCTTATTGGTGGTGAAATGACAAATCTTGTAAGTATGGCCCAATCAAATTTAAATAGAATGATTTTTGGTGGTGGTGCAGGTCTTGATATGAATGGTATTGACAGTTTGTTTAAGCAAGGTACACTCTATAACCTTTCAAAGTCAGATCATGCGGACATTATGCCGTTTGAGAGTGTCAATGGTGATTCGTCGCAAATTATCTCCGAAGACGATATAATTTGTTTTCTTGATGAGATGGAAGAACATGCAGGTGGGCAAGCAACAAATCTTATCATGACACATCCTGTGGTTCGCCGTGCATTATTTGAGGAGCTAAAGGATAACAGAACAAATATAGATACGGCGGAACTTGCAGGTGGTTTTCGTGGATTTACATTTAACGGTATTCCAATGTATGCGGATGTGCGTTGTGAGGCAGGTGCGGTTTATGCACTTGACAGTGAAAGTTTTGTTATGCAACAACTTTGTGATTGGACATGGCTTGAAGGTGAGGATGGTTCAATACTTCGTCCTGTAAGTGGGCGTCCTGTTTATTCGGCAACCCTTGTAAAGTATGCCGACTTTATATGTGAAAAGCCTTTTCTTCAGGGCAAACTTTCTGGATTTAATCAGACAAGTTTTAGATAAGGCGGTGTGATTATGCTTAGACTCGTTACTTGTGACTTGTTCTGTATTGCAGAGCGGCTTTTAAAAATAAATTCAAAATATCGTGTTTTTTATAATTATGTTAAAGAATGTTTTGAGATTCATAACAATTTGGTTCCAAGTGTTTTATCTATGCAGTTTTGTGTGCCTTATGATGTGCTTGATGAAAGGACAATCGAGTACGCATGGACAACAAGGATTGAAAATTCTTTTGATATAGAGGAAGACATGCTTGAGCACAACAAGAACTTGGAACAAAGTGCAATTAACAGGATGCAAGACCAGTTGCGAACGCTTGAGGATATGTTTGAATTTGCAAATGGGACAAGTTGCGAGATCGAGTTTAGCAAACCAGTAGAGTGGATTTAAGGAGATTAAAATGAGGATTAAAAATATAATTTCTAATGTGGCGGAGGTTCTAGGGCTTTCTGATGTTGTCGAGTTTGTACAAGGAGGTGCCACAATTGCACAATTGCGTGAGAATATGAACTACGCATCATTGCTTCGGTGTGCGTCACTTGTTGTGTCGAATATATCTGCAAATCATTCAGAGACAATTGCAAGGCAAAGTTTTGATATGACAGGAACAGATGGAGTGATTTTATTTGATAGTTTTAAAGAAAATGTACAAAGTATAAAGCAGGTAACACAAAGAGGTCGTGTCGTAGAATACGGTCTCTATCATGATCGTTTGGTTGTTCCAAAGGTTCTTGTGGAAATTACTTTCGCTTTTACACCAAGTATAGTAACAGGTAACGAGCATAATCCATTTAAATTGCCACATCAGGTGCTTGAGTATGGTATATTGGCCGAATATGCATTCATAAGTGGCATGTTTAATGAGGGGCGGATATGGAATGAAAAATTTCTTGAAATGATATTTGGTGCAAAACATCGAACCGGCAAGGCGGCTTGCATGCCGACCTCTTTTTAAGGAGGTGTTTTTTGAGTATAAGAGATTTGCATCTTAGACCTACGCGTTCTGTACGTTTTGTGGTTGATAATTTTTGTGTACCTATTAAGAGAGCCAAACCACTTCGTAATCGAATTTATGCAGAATATAATTCGGGATTTAATGCTTTGCCGTCTGGCTTGATATCAAATTGTGATATTAATTCACCTGATATCAAAGACCAGAGTCGTACCAAGATGGATGATGGGAAAATTATGTTAAGTGCAAATTTTGCAGGGCGTGAATTTCGTGCGATATTTGAAGGAGATAAAATTTATTTTTCACAACCATTAAATGGAGGAGTTTTCAAGCGTGAAATGAATGAAAATTGGTTAGAAACCATTGAGAAGGCAAGTTCAGGCAGCTTTATTGTAGATCCGTTGCATGGGCATCTTCTTGATATTGGTGTGAGTAATGGAAGATTGCTTGTTGTCCAGCAATTTGCTTTGTCAACATTGTCTGCGCCTTATGAAGAAAGTGGTTTTAATCTAGAACTTTTAACCGTTTCTTACAAGCAAATTCTTCCAGGTACCGCTAGGACACTTGGTGACAATATTTTTTTCTTTACCTATGGTGGGATGTGTCAATTTAATGGAAGACAAGTGACATTGCTTGACATTGATTACAAGTATATATCAGGTACAGAATATTTTGCATTTATTTTAGAGAACCGATATTATCTTTCAATATTGGGGAGTAATTGTAAGACACTTGTATTAGAACGTTTTTTTGATTCGTACTTTTTTGTGGATTCAAAATCTGAAAAGCCAAACCTTTGTGTTTGGGAATCGACAGATTTTGCACTTGGATATGCATCTACGCGACAATTTATAAAGCAACTTCGTGTGCGTACAACTGGAAAAATTATTGTAATGGTTAAAACAGAAAAACGCGAGCAACGAATTGTATTAAATGGCCGCGAGACGATTCAAGCGGTTAACATAAATCTGAAAGGTGGAGCTTTTCGTGTGCGATTTGAAACGAACGAAGATAATGTTCAAATAACTGATCTTGCGGTGGTCATTGGCTTTGTAAGTGATTCAATTGGAACAATACGTATAGGTTAGAGGATAAGGAAATGAATGAGAAAAAAGAAATAATTATCGATATCGATGAAATAAGGTACAAGCAAATGACAGAAGAACGCATTGCCCGGATGGAAAAATATTTTGCAAATACACAACTTAATGATGTACAAGGGATTTCTGGGCGGCCATACTTGACCGAAGCCGAGCGAATTCAACTTGATATGGTGCTTGTGCGTGCTATGAAAAAATATAATTCTGCGATGACAGATTTTATTGATTTGGTTGATGTACCAATGCCTTTAACAATTGATGAGGCAATTATACAGGCAACCGCCGAACACGACAAGTCAATAAAAAATGCCACGGAACAGGTTGATAATAAAGCAAACAGGCAGAAAGAGCGTGAGCAGTTTAGGCTTGATAGAATTAATAAACGGTATGAAGAGCATATTGCACGCATTAACACAGATGCGATGAATCGTGGGATGATTACAAGTACGATTGTACTTTCCCAGATTGAGCGTGCCACAGAAGCCCATATAAAGGCAATAGAGGCAATTTATGCGGAAATGGACTTTATTGAGGCAAGACGTACATTGAATTTAGAGCGTCTTGAACTTCAATCTCAGGTGCGCATCAATGCACTTGCAAAACGAATTCAAACCGAGAATGCAAGAGCAAGTCTTCAAGGTATAAGGGAGAAAAGTATACAAAGAAGTCGTGCATTTCGCGATTGGATTGCACTTCAACAAACACGCCTTGCTGTGCCAATAAATGCCCAACAACTTGTAGATAACGAAGTACATGATGAATATCTTGCATTCCTTATGCAATTAAGTATACATCGTGCAATTTTTCTGATTGACGAGGAACCATTATTTTTTGTTAACATGTCGTCATCAACATGGAATAGACTTGCGTCAAAGATGCACAGTAGAAGTTCATTTCGCCATATTCCACGCATTCCAAATGGTCCAGTGTCAGAGCCACCGCCAAAGCCTGATTCCCCAATTGTTATATATGGCGAAATCCTAGCAAGTGCGGCATCCAACACAAGTGTGAACAGGATTACAAAGGCAGGGAATCTTGTCACCGTACATTGGGAATTTAAAAGAACTGGTGCAGGCAACATAATGGGTAACCTGCCTACAGAATTTATTCCAAACAATCGCCCAGTTGTATTTATACAAAACGCAACAACAGGTGAACGAGTGTTTATGTACATCAACGACGATGGAACAAATAATGGAAGATTGAGAACGGTTGCACAGATTCCAGCCAGTGATGATGTCTGGGTTGCGAACTTTGTTTTTTTGCAGTCTAGGGATTAACATCTGTACTAGGATCTCAGCCTTAATGCATCATATGGTGCTTTTATTCTAGTCTAGGAATTATCGCTTCAATCATTTGTACTAGAATCTCGGCTGAAACGCATCGAAAGATGCTTTTGTTGGCACAAAACCGCCGGTTATACCGGCGGTTCAAAAAAAGGTTTCACCGTGGGGAAGAAACAGAAAAGCCCACCTTTTGTTAAAATAAGTTGGT
>Ga0131853_10001321_pt1 | contig 44511 bp, 47 predicted proteins | sample TergutLab28metaG_FD_92764 | JGI IMG/M metagenome (GOLD analysis project Ga0131853, IMG submission 92764) | Labiotermes labralis P1 segment gut microbial communities from Petit-Saut dam, French Guiana - Lab288 P1 (version 2) (version 2) | ecosystem: Host-associated > Arthropoda: Insects >... | reverse complement strand
TGCCCCACTAAAGTGACACCCTAATTGCCGATCCGTGGGAAACCGGCTAGGATGAGTAGCGGCCTTAAGCGGCTACTAGTTGGTTATTATTGGTGTTCTTTAATTTATAAAGATGCCCATTTTTAGGATGGTAGGCGCATCCGCCCGCTACTCCCAGCTCCACACCCCCGTCGAAGCCCGTACACCCCCGCGCTTGCGGTGTTTCCTGCGGGAAACACCTTAAGTTCGCTTCGCTCACGCGCAAGCTCCAAAAGGGGACTAGTCCCCCTTTGGGGATCCCCCTAGCCTTCGGCGAGGCTAAGGGCAAGAAGTTTTGCTGGTTGTGCTTTTATTGTACCACAATTGTGGTCTGATCGCTAGTCGGAAATTGTTGCTAGGGTGTCAGATCACCATTTTGCGCGTGTTTTGCCGTTTTTCTTATAGCGAAGTTGTATTTCTCTGCGGCCGTATCCGGATTCAATAACTTTAGATGCGCGCATTAGGTCTTGTGAAAAATAGGTGAATGCGTTTTTTAGTACTTTGTTGTCGTCTCCAAGGTGCGCTAGAATTGTTAGGCCGACAATATCTCGGACAGCATCGTCTCCCGTGGCGTACATGCCTTCGATAAACGCAATATACCCTCGGATTTTTGGCTTGTCCTTTTTACGGCGCAAGAGGTCGGACAATGGTGCACTTACCACATCGCCAAAGAACACATGCCCCAACAGTTCCCCATTAAATGCAAGGTGTTCCGCATACGCTTCCTTGTGCTCCGGGAATGTTTGTATGAGCTTTTGGGTGAAGTGCTCCACGTCATGTTCCGGGAACACTTGCATGAATGTTTGGACGAATTCATCTGTTTCTTGGGGGTATCGCCATCGTATCCAATCTCTTCGGAATCGCTTCCAGGCATTGCGTTCTATGTCGTCTATCGGCGGGGTTTTGGGAGAACAGGCTTCATAAAACGCTTTGATCTCATCCGCAAAAGCAAACACAATATCTTTGTACTGTGTAAGCTGGATGATTACTTGCGTACCCGCGCTTGTTGTGAGCCTTACTGTCTCGCCCTCATGTGTGACTGTCCAATCCTGTCCATATGGACAGTCCATGAAGGTAAGCCTGTCTGTTTTTTCATCTATGAACATAAAAGATCCGCAACAGGTCAGGAAATACCCATGCCCACGACTTGCTATATGATCCTGATACACGGATTCAAGCAGACGATATACGCCTACCCGCATACTCCAAGCGTCTTTTGTCCCATCATCTACAACTTCATCGCCGATTTTGACAAACACATGACCATGTAGGCACAAGTCGTCTGGCATATCTGCAGAGCCATCTATCCAATGCAGGTCGATGATTTTAAGCTCGAAGCCCATGGTCTTGTTACACCCGCTCCGGCTCTGGGTACTCCACACCTTTGGTGTCTACGGTTACCTTTTTCATCTTCTGCTCTGTATCCGGCTTATCCGCGCGGTTTCTTGGGGTCATGGCGATTTGGTCTACCACCTCTTGTCCCTCAATCACTTGACCGAAGGCCGCGTATTGGCCGTCTAGGTGAGGGGAGGCTTCGTGCATGATGAAGAATTGGCTCCCTGCGGAGTCTGGGTGTCCGCTTCTGGCCATGGAGAGGACACCTGCGTCGTGTTGCAGATCGTTTTCGAATCCATTGCCGTCAAACTCGCCGCGGATGGAGTAACCTGGGTTGCCGTAGCCCTCACCAAGGGGACAGCCGCCTTGGATCATGAAGCCGGGGATGACGCGGTGGAAGATTAGGCCGTCATAAAAGCCGTCCTTTACGAGAGAAATGAAGTTATTCACCGTGTTTGGTGCAATTTCTGGGTAGAGCTCGGCGCGGATAATACCGCCGTCTTCCATTTCAAAAGTTACTACTGGATGTTCTGCCATTTTTGTTTTCTCCTATCTATTGTGTTCTTTTAATGTACGATCTATCTCACGCCTCGCGTCTTTGCCTTTTTCACTGTCACGCTTGTCGTGAGATTTCTTCCCTTTACAAAGCCCAAGCTCCACCTTCACCCAGGGGCCTTTGAAGTAGAGAGCGAGGGGGATGATGGCATAGCCGTCTTGCTTTACTTTGCCATATAGTCTGGCAATTTCCCGCTTATGCATGAGGAGTTTTTTGGGACGCATGGGGTCACGGTTGAAGATATTCCCTTTTTCATAAGGGGATATGTGCATACTTTGTGCGAAGATCTCCCCATTTTTTATACTGCAAAAGGCATCTTTCAAATTCACTGTCCCCGCTCTGAGAGATTTCACCTCTGTACCGTGGAGGGAGATACCCGCTTCAAAGCGTTCTTCCACGAAATAGTCGTGAAAGGCTTTGCGATTATTTGCAATTTGTTTGGATCCCTCTTTTGTTTTTGCCACCTGGATCACCTCAATATCGAATTTCGCCGCTTTGCCGGTCTATGGAAAATATCCCACCATCTGTCTGGACAATCCACACCGGACGGAGTTCAAGTACGCCCGCCTCTTCTAAGAGATAGTACCCCATCTCTACAGACTCAAACCGGGATACATCCGCACGCTCAAGCAGATACCCCGCTAGAGAGATGAGGGCTGTTGTCACATCTACTTGAGGGCTCCCTGCATACCGTTGTGTGTTGCCCCAAAGGGCAGTACCTATGACCTCTTGTAGCATACCAGATGAAAAGAAAAATGTCACCTCTCCGTTTACAACAGGGAGGCCGTGTAAGAGAAGGGAGTAGGTCTGCCGTGTACCCATGCCGTCTTCGGCAACTGTAGAACCCCGGGTGTCAAGCTCCAGTTGGGTCAGTAGCCCTTCAATCGAATCCTCACCTAACTGCTGTTCTTCCAGCAAAAAGTGAAACCGCCCGCTACGGAATTCTGCCGTACCCTGACCCTCATCCAGTCCTATATAACGGAAAACCCCGCCGCCTTCATCAACTCCTTCGGCCTGTCCCAAAAGGTTTGCGGCAATGCGTGCCTCTGTAGTGAAATCACGGCTTAAGAAATAGAGCGCCTGCTCTTCCGAAGTGGGGATTTGATCCTCTTCCACGGAGATCCCCATACCGCGCAAGGCCCACACAAGCTCTGTCCGCATCTCGCTTTCCAAGCGCATGGTCTGTATCGCATCCAGTGCGATTAGGCCAAGAAAGGTTAGATTCACAAGGACGAGCAATAATAGGACAAAGGTTTTCAACTTCGCTCTATCCATCTGCCGCCACCTCCCTGTCACCAGGTGTTACAAGCCAGCGCGGAAGCCAAGTCTCATCTTCGTCTTCTGCATAGACATAGGCAAGCGTCAAAGGTTCCCCGCCTGCGGCGGCGGAGGCCTGTAGTTCCGGTATGACTGCGGAAAACTGCCCTGTCCGCATAAAGGTGCGGGCAAAGAGGGTTACCTCTCGCACATAAGACCCGCGAATTACGATCCTCGCGGCTGGATACGCCGTCCAGATGGGAATCCCACCCAAGTAGTAGGAGAAGTACAAGACGATCTGCTCCTCGGCATAGACCCAGTCAGAAAGCTGTACCGTTGCCTCCCCTGAGAGCCCTTCCAATATCTGGGCAATCTCGCGCCCAGCCTCAATCCCTCGAGTGAGGGAGGGCGCATCCTCCCATGCGACAAGGCGAGGTGCATTTGCTTGGCAGTGATAGTAGATACGTCCCTGATCCGTCAGACGCAAGGTGGCGTCATCTTCCACCATCGTCCGCACACCACCCACATCTAAATACCGTGCCCGGGAGAGATGCATTCCGAACTGCTCTAACACGGTACCCAGTTGCTCAAACACGGCGCTTACAGCGTTATGCCCCCTGATCACCGGGATGCCGTCATACTGTGCAAGCAGAACTGCAAAGGGATCCGCTCCGGTAAAGGCAGGTAATTGGAAGCCATACTGCGCTCCATTGGGTTCGAGGGTTTGTATCCATCCCCGCAAGATCCCGGCGTCCGCCCTTGTCTCGCTCCGATTGGGGATGCCGTCTCCTCCCATGTAGTATAGATATACGGCATCTTGTGATGCAGAGAGTATGATCCGTTCTATACCGCCGATGGTATCATGGCTCTCTGTGCCGAACCATCTTGCCAGGGTTGCACCCGGAATTTCTACATCATATTGAAAGAATACCCCCAAATCAGTCAGGGCGCGTTCCCATGCTTCCAAGGTGACCGATTCAGAGGAGTCCGCTGATTCCAAAGCCTCGCCCAGACTTTCTGCGAAAGTAGCATAGAGAATCTGGAGGCCGGCCTCTTCATTGCCCCCTTGCCAGTCCATCCTCTGCCCGTGATATGCACCCGCTCCCAGACTTACCATGATCGTCCTGGGAAAGGCCGCAGGGTAAGCTTGATCTGTCACGGTCCGCATGGGCGGGTTTCCGCCAAAACCGCCTGCACGAAGGGGCTCGTCAAAGAGACCGGTGCGGAGCCCTAAAAAGACCGCACTGATGCTGAGTAAAACAAGGAAGAGGGTTTTCACCCGCTCCTTATGCATCTTGTTCCGGCTCATATCGCAGATCCTCCAAAGGCAGGGTAATCGTCACAATGGTGCCGCGGCCAAGGATGCTGGATATGGTAATATCTCCCCCTGCATCCCGCGCCATCTCCCGTGCGAGTCCTAGGCCTAGTCCAGTACCGCCGTATTCCCGGCTACGCCCTTTGTCCACACGGTAAAAGCGCTCAAAAATCCGGGGAATATCCGCTTCCGGGATCCCCGCTCCGTTGTCTTCTACAGTCAGGCGCACAAAGCCGCCCCCCTCATCCGCTTTGAGGCGTACATAACCGTCTGGAACGGTGTATTTCACCGCATTGGAGACAATATTGAGCACAATCTGCTCCACATAAGGCCGATATCCTGTAATCGGCGGCAAGTCCGGGGCAAAGTGCATCTTCAGGCGCACATTTTTCTCCTGGGCCGTAAGTGCAACCGCCCGCATGGTCCGTTCTACAGCCGCTCGGAAAGAGAAGGTCTCCATGGGTAGCGTTTGCAGGCGTCCGTCTAGCTGTGCTAAGGTCAGCAAGTCTTGCACAATCCGGGTCATACGGTCTGATTCGTCCACCACCACTTGCAACAAATCCTGCTGTGTGGCCTTCGGGATTTCGGCTCCCTCAATGAGTGTTTCCGCATAGCTCCGCACACTGGTGAGAGGTGTTCTCAGCTCATGGGACACGTTTGCGACAAACTCTTTCTGCCGCTCCGCCGCTTGTTCCAGCTGAAAAACCGTTTCTTGGAGCTGGCCTGCCATGTTGTTGAAGGTTACCGCCAGTTCTCCGATTTCATCATGGGCAGGGGAATCAATCCGGCGGGAAAAGTCCCCTGCCGCCACACTCTCCGCCGCCCGGGTGAGATTTTGGATGGGGTCAACCATGGTCTTACTGAGCAAAAAGCTCAAAAATACCGAGATGGCAAGCCCGATAACCGCTGTACGCAAAATAATAGCAAACAGATCCCCGGAAAGGGCGGTTGCCGTGTCTTTGTTATCGAGAATCTGGATGATATACGTATTCCCATCCGCTGTTGTGATGGGGAGGGCTACGTCCATGAAGGGCAAACTCCGATCACTACGGTCACCTGTGCGGCCGCTTAGGGCGGTGAGCACGTTTGGACTAATCCGAAAAGCTCCCTCCTCCATGGACTGAGATCCTGCGAGGAACGCGCCGGTTGTGCCGTCTAATATGTAGAAATTCCGCGTGCCGTATTGAATCCCCAGTCTGCCGGAGTCTATCCCCAGCCGTTCTTCCAGAATCTGGTAATCTGTCCGTCCATGGTCGGACTCGGCACTTCGGAGTTCTGCGGCGATTTCCGGGTCACCGAAGAAGGCTTGCATTTGGGTATAAAATTCCTCCATGTAAAAAGACTGCACCCCGCGAATCAGAAAGGCACTGATTACAACAACGAGGAGCAAAATCATCAACAGCATGACAATGCTTAATTTTACATGCAGACTCTTTCTCATCTATCTCTATGCCTCCATAGGCATGGCAAAGTAATACCCCACACCCCGCTTGGTGAGGATATAGCTGGGATTTGCCGCATCGTCTTCCACTTTTTCTCGGAGCCTCCGTACCGCAACGTCTACCGCGCGGAGGTCGCCGTAATAATCGTACTGCCACACTTCTTGCATGAGCTCTTCCCGGCTGTGTACACGTCCCGGCTCTTTTGTGAGAAAGAGGAGCAGGTCATACTCTCTCTGTGTCAGGTCAAGCATAAGGCCATCTTTAAAGGCCGTACTCCGTGAGGGATCCAAGGAGATCCGCCCCAGGGAAATCTCACTCCGTACAGGCTCCGGTGCAGGGCTCACATTCACGCTTCTGCGGATATTCGTCTGCACACGGGCAAGGAGGGCGCGGATGGAAAAGGGTTTCGTGATATAGTCGTCCGCCCCCACGCCGAGACCATAGATCATATCCCGCTCCTCTTCTCTGGCGGTGAGCATAATCACAGGGGTAAGGGTGTCTGTTTTCCGGAATTCCTGACAGACAGTAAAACCGTCCATGTAAGGGAGCATAACGTCAAGCAGGATGAGATCCGGCCGCTCTGACAGCGCTAAGGCGAGCCCAGTTTTCCCGTCATGGGCGCAGACCGTGTCATATCCGGCCATTTTCAGATTTAGGTTTAAAATGTCTACGATGGTCTTCTCATCGTCTACGATTAGAACTTTCTTGTTCATAGCGTATCACTACCTCTATACTGCATCACTTTAAAAATCGCCACCATGGTCTTTGCGTCAGGTAATTTGTTCGCCATTGCCATGTCGCAAAGTTTCTCAATGGGGTATGTCTCTACCGATAAAAATTCGTTCTCATCCGGATGTGCCTCGCCTTGGGTGAGGTCAAGCGCTAGATATAGGTAGAGTACCTCGTCTAAGTACCCTGGAGAGGGGTACATCTGCCCCAGTGACACAATCTTCCCGGCACGAAGCCCGGTTTCTTCTGACAATTCTCTGATGGCGCATTCCTGGGGATCTTCTCTCCGCTCCAGCTTTCCGGCGGGAAACTCTAAAAGAGACTTCATAAAGGGATAGCGAAACTGCCGCACCAAGGTACAGTTCCCTGCATCGTCCATAGGCACAATACAAACGCCGCCGGGATGTTCCACTACCTCACGCCCTGTATGTCTGCCGTTCACCAGTTCCGCCACGTCTCGGCGCACATTTACAATGCGGCCTTCGTATACCGTCTCCCGGGAGATTTCTTTTTCCACAAACATAAACTAGCCTCCCTCTCTGATCACTCTATAGTATACCACAGATTTCCCTTTATAGGGCAAAGCTTTCGGTTTTTAGGTCTTTATAATACCGACCCTCCTGTGCTGTGAACTTGAGCACGCAATAGTCTGGGTCTGTGACACCTTTGGAATAAAAGATTCTATCCCCTGTTCGCCAGATTATCTTCTTGCTTTCTGCATCCTCAAGGACTTCCATTGTCCCGATCAGCATGACGCCTTGGTAGCGGACAATTCCTTTGTGATAGAAATAGATGCTGGCTTTTGGATTCTCACGATACTGCCGGACACGCTTGGAGGAGGTATTTGTGGAAAAGTAGAAGGTTTTCAGTCCCTCTCGTTTCCTTGGCGGAAGCATGGCTTTCATGTTTGGGAAACCCTCGGTGTCCACTGAGGTGATGAAGGCTACCTTCTGCTTGTCTATAAACGTTTCCAATTGTGCAATCTCGATTAACATGGGAAATCCCCCCTATTTGTAGGGGCGATCGCCTCGATCGCCCGTGGCCTGTGGTTTGCTGGCAGATTGGGTGCGGGCGACCGAGGGCGGTCGCCCCTACAGACAAAATCAAGGCCATCTGCTTTCATTCTACCACATGCGGCGCTGAAATTCCAAAATTTAAGCATCGAAAACTGCGCCCTGGCACGATATAATAAATGCACTACCTTCGGAAAGAGAGGCTTCTCCATGATCGTATCCCATATCGGTAACCGTGCCATGTCCTTATACATAACTGCCCCTGAGCTCTATGCACGAAACCTGAGCCCCGAGTCCCTAAACCGCGCCGATGCGCTAGACTTGCTCGCCCTAGCCCTGACAGAAAGCAGACTGGACGGCTGGGAGGCCGCTGAGCTGGAGCTCTTCCCCGGCCGAGAAGGCGTCCTGCTTTTCGCAAGACGTAAATCCGGGCTCCCGCGGCATTTTCAGTTTTTTGACTTTGAGCTTCTCCTCCAAGCAGTACACACTTGTCCCGATACACTGCCCTCTACCTTGGCTCGTGTGCAAGAGGGGTACCTTTTAACAGTCTATCCCTTCGAGGGGGAACTCCCGCCCTCTGCGCTCTATGAGTTTGGCACAGCCTTGGGACAAAACAGCTATTTGGAAGCCCATCTGACAGAGCAGGGCGAGGTGCTCATCCCAAATGCCGCTATGTCTGCTCTCAGTACGCATTTTGTTTGATATAGTTACCCCTCTCCCATTGCTCCCCTTGACGAAAGCTGGTATAATGATTACATGTATAAAAGTATAGATGCCGTGGGCATATAATGGGATGTGGAAAATATGCATAGTATCAAACTTTCCAATATGGTAAAACACTTCGAGCTCCAAGTTCTTCATCCATCCCGCGACTTTGAGGATGTGGAACTCAAGCTTGCAGATCTAAACCGTCCCGGGCTCCAGCTTTCGGGCTTTTATGATGACTTTACCTCCGAGCGGCTTCAGCTTATCGGAAAGGTGGAGACTGCCTATCTAAATTCCCGCTCCTCAGCGGAACGGCTGGAGGCTTTCACCCGCCTGTTTGCCACAGGCATCCCCGCTCTTGTCATTTGCCATGACTGCGAGATGTTCCCTGAGTGCTTAGAGGCCGCCCAGTTGGAAAATATCACACTCCTCCGTTCAGACCGTGATACAACGGGTACGGTTGCAAGCTTCATCGCTTGGCTCAAAGTGGAGCTTGCGCCCCGCATCACCCGGCATGGCGTTCTGGTAGAGGTCTATGGTGAGGGGATCCTGCTCCTCGGTGAGAGCGGTGTGGGCAAAAGCGAGGCCGCTATCGAATTGGTGAAGCGTGGTCATAGACTCATCGCAGATGATGCGGTGGAAATCCGCCGCACCTCAGACACCGCCCTGGTGGGTACCGCACCGGAGAGTATTCGCTATTACATCGAACTCCGCGGCCTTGGCGTGATTGACGTCCGGCGGCTGTTCGGGATCGGCGCCGTGAAGCCTACGGAGAAGATTGATCTCGTCATCCAGCTGGAAGAATGGAAAGACGGCGCCATTTACGACAGGCTGGGTGTGGAGACCATCACGACAGAAATCTTGGGTCTTGATATCCCAAGTCTCAAAATCCCCGTTCGTCCGGGACGAAATCTGGCGGCGATTATTGAAGTCGCGGCGATGAACAACAGACAAAAACGAATGGGCTATAATGCGGCTCTAGAGTTCACCAAACAGCTCAATCAATATTTTGCATGAGGTGGCTATGCAGAAGGTCATAGAAGAACTGGAACAAAAGGGACTCCGTGTCTTACGAGACGAACCATTATCACAACACACCTCCTTCCGCATCGGCGGTCCTGTGAGAGGGATGGTATTCCCTGAGAGCGAAGAGGAATTAATCCAAGCGGTGCGCTTGTTACACAAATCCGGCATCGTGCCGCTTTTGATCGGCAATGGGAGCAATATGCTCCCATCAGACACACCCATTGACCGTGTCGCCATCAAGACCCAGGATGGCGTATCTCATCTGGAACGGCTGGAGGGGAACGCAATCTATGCCTCCGCCGGTACACGGCTCTCTCGCCTTGCCACATTTGCGCGGGAGGAAGGTCTAACAGGTCTAGAATTCGCCCACGGCATCCCCGGCACTTTGGGCGGGGCGATCTTCATGAACGCCGGCGCCTATGGCGGTGAAATGGCAGGTGTTGTGCGGCGGGTGCATTATCTGGATAAAGATCTCGTGCGTCAAGTGGCAGAGCTTGATGATTGCGCCTTTTCCTATCGCCACAGTCGGTTTTCCGATACCAAAGAGCTTATCCTGGGTGCAGAACTCACCCTTACTCCCGGCGATCCGGCTGAGATCGGTGCGCGGATGGCAGAGCTTGCGGAAAAGCGCCGCATGAGTCAGCCCCTTGACCTGCCAAGCGGCGGCAGTACCTTTAAACGCCCCAAAACAGGCTATGCCGCCGCCATGATAGACGAGGCCGGCCTAAAAGGATACACCGTGGGCGGGGCTCAGGTGTCAGAGAAACACGCTGGTTTTGTCGTAAACTGCGGAGGCGCTACCTGCGCTGATGTGCTTGCTGTTATGAAGCACGTAGAAGAAACCGTATTCGCCCGAACAGGCATCCGCTTGGAAGCGGAAATAGAGCAAATCAAGTAGTCACACACTGAGAGGAGGGGGTTTCAATGGAATTTGTCGTGATTTCCGGCATCAGCGGAGCGGGGAAGAGCCGTGCCGCGGATGTACTAGAAGATTTGGGGTTTTACTGTGTAGACAACATGCCCGCCGCTTTGATCCCGCGCTTTGCGGAGTTCTGTCTGGCGGCAGGCGGCAAATATGAGCGGGTCGCCCTGGTCACAGACGTCAGAGAGCAGGCCAGCTTTGATGAACTCTTCTCCGCATTAGACGAGATGATGGCTCTGGGTTGTCCCTATAAAATCCTGTTCATGGAAGCCTCTACTGAAACTTTGGTACGCCGCTTTAAAGAGACCAGACGGCGGCATCCACTTGACCCCTCCGGACGCGGCCTGGAAGATGCCATCCGGGATGAGAAACACCTGCTTCTCCCGGTACGGGATCGGGCGGACTACCTGGTAGACACCACAGGCCTTGCCTTGGGACGTTTGCAACGGAAGCTGTTCCATCTCTTTGGTCTGAATAAAGAGCATGAGAAACCCATCCACGTCAACATTGTGGCCTTTGGTTTTAAATACGGCATCCCCATGGATTCAGATCTTCTCTTTGATGTCCGCTACTTACCGAATCCCTTCTACATCGAAGACCTCCGCCCCTTGTCCGGGCTGGACGAGCCCGTGCGGGACTTTGTCCTCTCTCACACACAGGCCACAGATTTCAGGGGACACTTAGAGGCCATGGTCTCGTTCCTCTTACCTCTTTACATCGAAGAGGGCAAGCCCACCCTCACCATCTCCATCGGTTGCACAGGGGGCAGACATCGAAGTGTCGCCTTAGCAGGCGCCCTAGCGGAGTTTGTCGCAGGTGACGGTTATGAAGTAGAAATCCACCATCGAGATTTAGAAAAGTAGGAAACAAAATGTCCTTTTCCAAACAGGTCAAAGGGGAACTTTGCACCTTGCCCATCGGTAAAAAACCCCTTGCCTTAGCAGAGGCCTACGGCGCCTTTCTGTACGGCAACACCTTTACACCGACTGAAATTCGAATCATCACAGAAAGCCGCGTCTTCGGATCGCGGCTTGATGCACTTTTACAGAAGGCCTTTGGTTTTAGCTTTGATTTCATGCCACCAGAGACCGTTACAGGCAAAGGCTCTTACATCATCCAAGACAGCGACAAGCTCTTAAAAATCGCGGATGCCGTGGGTTATGATCCTATGGCGCACCTGTCTCATGCGATTAACTTTGGCATTTTAGAGGAAGCGGACGAGCGGGAAGCCTTTGTCAGGGGCGCACTCTTAGCCGGCGGGTCGGTGACAGATCCGGAAAAAAGCTATCACCTAGAGCTCACCACCAGCCATCGAAATGTGAGCCGTGGGATGATCTCTCTCTTGCAAGAAATGGGATTTTCCCCCAAAGATACCATACGCCGGGGGAATTACGCCATCTATTTCAAGCAATCCGATGCCATTGCGGACTTTTTGACCACCATTGGCGCTGTAAATTCTGCCCTTTTGCATATGACCACAAAAGTGGAAAAGCATATGAACAATGCCGTCCAACGGCGGGTCAATTGCGATGCGGCCAATGTGGAAAAAACCGTAGAAGCCGCACAGGAACAACTCCAAGCCATCCGCCGCATTGAACAAGGGGAAGGACTGGAGAGTCTGCCCGAAAAACTCTACCAAACCGCCCTCCTCCGGGTTGTAAACCCTGAAATGAGCCTGACAGACTTGGCCAAACTGGCTGATCCCCCGGTGAGTAAGTCCTGTATGAGCCACAGGCTCCGGAAGCTATTGGAACTTGGCACGAAAGAGAGATAAGATATGCCATTTACCCATCTACATGTCCATAGTGAGTTTAGCCTATTAGACGGCGCTTGCCGAGTCTCCGACCTCCCTCGCCGTGCGAAGGAGCTTGGTCAAACACATCTTGCCATCACCGACCATGGGTCCATGTATGGCGTTATCGCCTTTTATAAGGCCTGCATCAAGGAGGGCATCCGTCCCATTATCGGGTGTGAGGTCTATGTTGCCCCCGGGAGCCGTTTTGATCGGGAGCCGGGCAGACAGTCACCCTATCACTTGGTGCTTCTTTGTAAGGATGAGGTTGGCTACAAAAACCTCTGCTATTTGGTGAGTCTCGGATTTACCGAAGGTTTCTATAGCCGCCCTCGGATTGATTTCGACCTCCTGAAAGATCACCACGAAGGCCTCATCTGCCTCTCCGCCTGTCTGGGGGGAGAGGTGTCTCAGCGTCTGCTGGAGCGGGATTACGAAGGTGCGAAAAGTACAGCTCTCCGTTATCAAGACCTCTTCGGGGAGGGGAACTATTACATCGAGCTCCAGGACCACAATCTCCCGGAACAGCCGGCAGTCAACAGTGAATTGATCCGCCTTTCCAAAGAAACCGGCATCCCCCTTGTTGCCACAAATGATACCCACTACCTGACCAAGGAAGACAGCACAATTCATGATGTGCTTTTATGTGTCCAAACCGGCAAAACCGTGGATGACCCGGATCGGATGAAATTTGAGACACAGGAGTTTTATCTCAAAGACGAAGGGGAGATGCTGTCTCTCTTTCCGCACAACCCGGAGGCGATCACAAACTCCCAGCTCATTGCCGACCAGTGTAACTTAGACTTTGCCTTCGGCAACTATCACCTCCCGGAATTCAGCCTTCCGGATGGCTGGGACGATGGGGCGGCGTATCTGGAACACCTGAGTTATGCAGGTTTTGAGAAGCACTACGGCGATAGCTCCAACAAAGAGGCTGTTGAGAAACAGCTCCGCTATGAGTTGGATATGATCCGGGACATGGGTTTTATCGACTACTTCCTCATCGTGTCTGATTTCATCGCCTATGCCAAAAACCAAGATATCTCCGTAGGTCCCGGCAGGGGCAGTGCGGCGGGGAGTGTGGTCTCTTATTGCCTCGGCATCACAGATGTTGACCCGATTCGCTATGGCCTCTTCTTTGAACGCTTCCTAAACCCTGAGCGTGTGAGTATGCCGGATATTGATATCGACTTCTGCGTTTTGCGCCGGGGTGAGGTTATTGACTACGTCACCCAAAAATACGGCAAGGAGCATGTGGCGCAAATCGTCACCTTCGGCACCATGGCCGCAAGAGGCGCCATCCGAGATGTGGCGCGGGCTCTCAACATTAGTTACGCCGAGGCGGATAATGCGGCAAAGCAAGTGCCTCAGACCCTGAATATCAAGTTAGACGAAGCTCTTCAAGTCTCCAAACCTCTCCGTGACCTCTACGAGGGTGACCCCCAGATGAAAAAGCTCATCGACACCGCCCGGGCATTAGAGGGGATGCCTCGCCATGCATCAACCCATGCGGCAGGGGTTGTCATCACGAAGGAGCCGCTTTACGAATATGTCCCTCTCGCCAGAAACGACGAGTCCATCGTCTGCCAATATCCCATGACAACTTTGGAAGAGCTGGGACTCCTGAAAATGGACTTCCTCGGCCTTCGGAACTTGACTGTCATCCGCCGCGCCATTGATCTGATCCACAAGCGGGAACCGGATTTCTGCTTAGAGGATATCGACTACGAGGACGAAGCTTCTTTCAAAATGCTCTCCGCCGGGAAAACGGCAGGGGTGTTCCAAATGGAATCGACGGGCATTACAGGCGTATGCGTAGGACTTGGGCCTCAGGATATTGAAGACCTTACCGCCATCATCGCCCTCTATCGCCCGGGTCCTATGGAGTCCATCCCCCGCTTTATTGCCAGCAAGCATGATAAGAAGAAAATTACCTATAAACACCCCTTGCTCCATGATATTCTGGATACCACCTATGGCTGTATTGTCTATCAAGAGCAGGTCATCGAAATCTTCCGCCGGATGGGGGGCTTTACTCTAGGACAAGCCGATATCATCCGCCGTGCTATGAGTAAGAAAAAGGCAGAGGAAATCGAGCGGGAACGCCGCGCCTTCATCCACGGGGATGGGGAGCGGGGGATTGTGGGCGCTGTGGCAAACGGTGTAGACGCCGTCACTGCGTCTGAAATCTATGATGACATCTTCGCGTTTGCGGAATATGCTTTCAACAAAGCCCATGCTGTGGCCTATGCCGTCATCAGCTTCCAGACGGCATTCCTGAAGTGCCATTATCCCAGAGAATACATGGCGGCGCTCCTAACAAGCGTCCTCGACCACTCCGCCAAAGTGGCGGAATACACCGCTGAGTGCAGGGACATGGGCATCGCCCTCCTCCCGCCGGACGTAAACGCCTCAGACGCGGACTTTACCGTCTCTGAAGAGGGGATTCGTTTCGGTCTCGTCGCTGTAAAAAACATCGGCTGGGGACTAATCCGCAAGCTTGTGGCAGAGCGGACGGAAAATGGTCGATTTGAGAGTTTCACAGACTTTGTGGAACGGCTTTATGGACATGACCTTAACCGCCGCGCATTAGAAAACCTTATCAAATGCGGCGCTTTTGACAGTATGGGGGCAAAACGTGCTCAGCTCTTGTCTGTCTGCGACTCCGTGCTGGACAGTGTGGCAGAACGCAAACGCAAAAACCTGGAAGGCCAATTCGACCTCTTTGGGGGAGACACCGCCACAGACGGCGCGCGTGAACAAATCCCTCTGCCGAATATCCTGGAATATTCCCCAAGCGATCTCATGCGCATGGAAAAAGAGACCACAGGTCTCTATCTCTCCGGTCATCCCATGGATGAGTACCGCGCTCTCGCCAAGAAACAAGGCGCTGTCCGAATCGGGGATATTTTAACAGGTGTCTCAGGTGAGGGGGGCGAAAAGCGCTTCCAAGATGAGCAGTATGTCACCATTGCCGGTGTTGTGAGCGCCTATAAGACCAAAACAACCCGGAACAATACGCTAATGGCCTATATCACATTGGGAGACGACTCCGGTGATATCGAACTCCTGGTCTTCGCCCGCGCGCTAGATCGGGACGGGGCTTACATTGCGGAAAATAACCCCGTTGTCGTCCGGGGGAAAATTAGCATACGGGATGACAAGGATCCGCAAATTCTGGCAGACTCTATCCGTCCCATAAGCGACTTAGAGGGGGGCTCTCTCCCTGAAATGGAAACCCCATCCCGGGGGGGAGCAAAGCAAAAGAAGCTGTACGTCCGCTTGCAGAATGCGGATGACCCGGCTTATGCCAAGATCAAGCTCATCCTCAACATGTTCCCCGGAGAGGAGCAGATGGTGCTCTATCTAAAAGACGAGGACAAACGTCTTTCCACCCGCTGTATCATCCATCCGGCTCTGGTTACAGAGCTTGGCGAGATGTTGGGCACTGAAAATGTCATACTAAAATAATCTTTGAAAGAAGGTTCCCTATGAATACAGAAAGACTGATTGAAACATTCTCTCGTTATGTGGCTTGTGACAGTGAATCCGGCAATGAAAAGCGTTTCTGCGAGCTATTAGAGGCCGAACTCAAAGCCCGGGGCATGACTGTTCTGCGGGATGAAGTCGGCGAGAAATGCGGTTCAAACGGCTGGAATATCTACGCCTCTCTCGATGGCGTAGGTGAGCCGATTTTATTCTCCGCACACATGGATACCGTCCCCCCCGGAGTCGGGATTGAGGCTGTCGTAGAGGACGGTGTTATCCGCTCTAAGGGAGATACCATTCTAGGTTCCGACGACAAAGCGGGGATTGCCGCTGTCGTGGAAGCCATTGATATGCTACAAGAAGAGGGCAAGCCCCGCCGTCCGGTGGAAGTGCTCTTTACCGTCTGCGAAGAGCTTGGCCTCTATGGCGCGCTGTACGCCAACTATGCAAACATCAAGAGCAAAGAAGCCATTGTCCTAGACAGCGGTGTTGTGGGCGAGATGATACACAACGCCCCGGCAAAGCTTAGTATTACAGTAGAGATCACCGGCAAAAGCGCCCATGCGGCGGTGGCGCCTGAGCGGGGTATCCACGCAATCAAAGCGGCGGCTGATGCCATTGTCAATATCCCCTGTGGTTATCCGGATGAGCAAACTGTCATGAACGTTGCAAATCTGCTGGCGCCCGGGAAAAGCAATGTGGTACCGGACAAGGCAAGCTTTGAGATTGACCTCCGTTCCTTCGATGAAGAAATTTTAGCCAGACATGTGGCACAGATCGAAGAGGCCGTCAAAACCGCATGTGATGCCCGGGGTGCAAGCTTCGACATCCAGATCAAGCGGGAGAGTGATATTGTCTTCGTTTCGCCGGAGTCTCCCCTTGTCGCCCGCCTGAAAGCCGTATACGCAGATATCGGCATCGCCGCAGAAGTGGCCAGAACCTATGGCGGCTCAGACGCGACTTGGATTTTTAAGAATGGGATCGATGTGATTAATCTGGGCATTGGTATGACAGATGCCCACTCTACAGATGAGCATATCACGGTGGAGGATTTGGAAAATACGACGCGTCTTGTTTATGGGATGATGCGGGCAGAGTAATAGGGAACGCATATTTGAGCAGAAAACCACCAAGCCGAGTGGCTTGGTGGTTTGTACGTTGTAGGGGACGCACACCCGCGCGTCCCGCGGCATCAGTTTCGGTGCAAATCCAAATGTGCGGTGCGAATTTGTTACATGCTGGACGCCCAGTGTGCGTCCCCTACGAAGGGAAACATTTAATCCGCTAAAATCTCCTCTAGCCCCCGTCCATGAGGCCGAATAATCCGCCCCAAACTAAACAGGCAACCTGGATCCCCTCGGGTGATCACATTGCGCTTTCCCTCTGTCATGAGACTTGCCTGAAAACCGAGCTCTTGCAATATCCCATCCGTCCCGTCACTCTTTGCACCGAAGGGATAGGTAAAGGTGGTGGGTGCCGCACCTAAGACCTCTTCCGCCCGGGTTTGTAATTTCATCAAATCCTCTGCAAGCCGTGTCTGATAGGCAGATATTTCCTCTCCGCGCCGCCGCATGGCGCCGGATACGCCTCTGTTTGATCTGTGGAGGTCATAGCTGTGATTTTGAATCTCCACCAGTCCGCTTTCTGTCATCTCCACAATCTGGGGCCAAATCAAGTGGGGATAAATAATATCCACACGCCCCTCTGCCGTATACTCGTCTGTGACTTTGCCAATGATAGAGGAAACCACAGGCGTGTTATACTGCACAACCAGCGGGAACACATAGTGATAGTCGCCAAAATAGCCGTCATCAAAGCTAAGCACCACAGGTCGGGCGGGGAGATCTCCATCTCCATGGACGAAGCGGATCAAGTCTGCCATCGTCACAGGGCTGAAGTCACTGCCCTCTAAAAATCGGAGGTCTTTCTCGAATTCTTCCGGTGTGATGGCAAACTTCCCCAGCTGTCCCCGGTCTTTTGTTACCTTGTGGTACATGATAATCGGCACCTCAATCGCCTCTGGTACCGCGGCCTGTGCGCAGAGAGGAAGTGTTAGAGAAAGGAGAAGGATACATGCTGTGATCCATCGTTTCATGAAGTGTCCTCCGTACAGTGGTTTGGACTTAATATGACCCCGCCCAAACAGGCCGATACATGACAGATTTTGCATTTATTCCGAACTTGTGGTATATTTAAGTGTTCGCAAAATACACGGAGGTTTTGATTGTGAATCGAATTGCAACATTTGAAAAAGTCAGTTTCGCCGAGCTCAAAAACGGGGCAGAGCAGTGTAAAGTCCCTCTTCCGGCGGACAAACTCTTTGAAGTCTATGACGCCATTTCCCTGCCGGAGCGCGCAACAGCGGGATCGGCTGGTTATGACTTTCATTCGCCTTTTTCCTTCTCTCTCGCCACCAGAGAGACCATCACCATCCCAAGCGGGATTCGGGTAAAGATCGAGCCTGGCTGGTGGCTCGGAATCTTGCCCCGCTCCGGGCATGGGTTTAAATACCGGATCCAGCTAGACAACACCCTAGGCGTGATTGATTCGGATTACTACAATGCCCAAAACGAGGGGCACATTCTCATCAAGCTCACAAGTGATAGCCTGACAGGCACACAAATGTCCCTAGAAGCAGGGGACTGTTTTGCCCAGGGGATCTTTTTACCATACGGCATCACTACGACAGACGATGCACAGGGCGAGCGGCTTGGCGGCTTTGGCTCAACGAGCAAAGGAGGCGTGTAAGATGAAAGGCCGTGTGATCTTATTCCTACTTGTCACAGTCCTCTTGCTCAGCTCCTTCACCGCCTGCGGCGGATCTGATTCTACCGCTTACAACGTACCCATGATGATCCATGACCCGGTTTCCACAAGCGAGCTGGGCATCGCCGTGTTCCGCGGGAACGAAGTCTTGCGTGACCAAATTTGGGCGGCATTGCAAGTTCTCTCGGCAGACGGTACCGTGAGTCAAATCGCAAGACGTTGGTTTGGCGAAGACCCCACCATTATCCCCCCAGATCGCTACGCCACCCAGCGCCTCGACGAGGTACGGGAGCGGACACTCATCATCGGCTTCGATATGGCAAGTGTGCCAATGAGCTTTGTAGATCCCCAGGGTGAGTTAACCGGCTTTAGCATCGACCTAGCCCAAGCGGTGTGTGACTACTTCGGCTGGATCTTGGAGGTTCTATCCATCGACTGGGCAGACCGTGAGATGGAGCTCGCCAGCGCCAACATAGATGCCCTCTGGGGCGGTGTACATTTAACGGAGAACATCCGCGAACGTCTCCGCTACACAGCGCCTTACATGGAAACCAGTCAAGTTGTCGTAACGATGTCAGACCACCGGATCCGAAATCTCCGGGGAACCCGGGGCAGAACCCTGGCCTTTCGCGCTGGCACCATAAGCGAATTGGCACTGATTGAAAACACCAGCTTCGCCAATCGGCTGAGAGAGAACATCCCCACAGACAGTCTGTTTGTCGCCCTCCACGCATTGGAACAGGGTGAGGTAGACGCCGTTCTAATGGACAGATGGGCCGCAGATTACTTCATCCGCACCGGGGATATCGGTGCCTTTGGGGGCAGGATGCCGCTGATTGAGGAAGCGGATGAATAGGTAGTTATTTGGGATAACAACAGCACTTTGTAGGGCGCGACGCCCCCGGCGCGCCGTGTCCTAAATTTGTAACGCAACATCGGGTTTGCCGAAATTGGTACTCCGGCGCGCCGAGGGCGTCGCGTCCTACAAGGGCAATATTGTAACTCTGCACAAAAATCCACCCCTCCTTTCTACACCCTTGCCATCTTGTCTCTGGATGAAATCCATGATATACTACTGGTCATGACATCATGACATGTTCGAAAGAGGCTTATTGTGCAAATTGATAAAACCAGTAGAATCCCTGCCTATGTGCAGGTAATGGACGCCCTCATTGCCCAGATGGAAGATGGCACTCTTGCAGAAGAGGCACAGCTTCCCTCTGAACGGGAGCTTTGCGACATTTTCGCCGTCAGTCGAACCACCATCCGGCAGGCCATGGGCGCCCTTGAAAGTGACGGTTACGTCCACATCTACAAAGGCCGAGGTACCTTTGTGGCGGCAAAGCGCCTCAACCAGGAAATGAGCGGCCTTTACAGCTATACAGAGTCTATGAAGCGTCTCGGCAAGCAGATTTCAACAAAGCTGGTTGCCTTTGAGCAGATCAAATGTGACGAGCGCATTGCGCGGAAGATGCTGTGTCCCGTGGGTACAGAGTTGTTCCGCTTTACCCGTGTGCGCTATGCGGATAATGAGCCTATGCTGATCGTCACAACCCATTTGCCTTGTAAGCGGTTTCCGGGTTTCCACGCAGAAGGGCTCTTGACTGGGTCTCTCTATGCCATCATGGGAGAGAGTTATCATGTGAACTTCACCAAGGCCAACGAAACCTTGCAAAGTGTCCGTGTGCGCACTGATGAGGCCACACTTTTGCAAGTGGAGCCTGACGCGCCTTGTATGAAAATCGACCGCTATACCTTCGAAAAAGAAGCCCTGATTGAATATGCCATAGGCATTGCCCGGGGTGATAAGTTTCAATACAACGTAGAACTCCGCTGACTTTGCCCTGCTCTGCCTAGGCAAGGCAGGAAGCTTATTTTTATTTCACCGAAGTGGTAATGACGTCTATACCATTCGACTCAAAAGGAGAGACCGATTTGAATAAGGAAGACTACATCATCGTCTCCGACTTTGACGGTACCATCACAATAGATGACTCAAACAACCTCCTCTTCGAGGTCTGCGGCAATGCGGAGAGTATGCAGATTGAAGCAGACTTCATCGCCGGACGGTTGGCAAATCGTCCCGCCATGGTGCGGCATTTTGATATCATGCACCTTTCCTTAGACGAATACCACAACTTTCTGGACACACACATCCACCTCGACCCCGGATTTGACGTGTTTCTGCAACGTCTCCGGGCAGAAGAACGCCCCTTTTTCATTGTCAGCGCCGGATTCCGGCAGGGAGTGGAGCGGGTTCTGGGTGTGGCGCGTTTGGAAGGTGTAGAAGTGTATGCCAATGATCTCCTTGGCTCCCCTTATCTCACCCCCGTTTTTGCGCGGGAGACGGATTGTACGAAACCCATCGGCCCATGCGGGAACTGCAAAAAAGCTTGTCTTGCGGCAATTCGACAGAAAACCGGTCGAAAGCTCTTGTATATTGGAGACGGCCTCACAGATCGTTGCGCCATGGAAGAGGCGGATCTACTCTTTGCCAAAGACGCCCTAGCAGACTATTGCAAGGCGGAGAGTTTGCCCTATATCCCCTTTGAGACCTTTGCAGATATTGAGCGCCATCTATGGCAAGAGGGGGACATCCTGTGATTATAAAAAACGGAACTGTGTTCTGTGATGATTTCATGTTTCGCAACATGGATCTCACCACAGCAGAGGATACAATCTGCGCCTTAGGCGAGGCCTCGGGGCAGGATGTGCTGGATGTCTCCGGTTGTTATGTGGTTCCGGGACTTGTGGACATCCACCTCCACGGTGCCATGGGCGCTGATTTCAGTGACGCTACACCGGAAGCCACCCACACCATCGCACAGTTTTTGCTTAAGCAGGGCACCACAAGTTTTCTGGGTACAACCATGGCCTTGCCGGAGGCGAAGCTTCTCGATATTTGCAACACAGCACGTCCCTTGGTAGATCAATCTATCCCGGGGCAGGCGATGCTTCGCGGCATTAATCTGGAAGGGCCTTTTTTCAGCCAGGAAAAGCGGGGGGCGCAGAATCCCGTATACATTATCCCCGCTGATTTCGCCCTATTCTCCCGGCTATACGAAGCGAGTGGCGGAAGCGTCCGCACCCTTGCCATCGCGCCGGAGACCGAGGGGGCTTTGGACTTTATTCAAGAGGCGGCATCTTTTTGCGCAATCTCCCTTGCACACACTGCCGCTGATTACGACACCGCTATGCGGGCTTTCTCCCTTGGGGCAAACCATGTCACTCACCTGTTTAACGGCATGACACCCTTCTCTCATCGGGATCCGGGCGTAGTCGGTGCCGCTTTTGACTCCGGCGCTTACGTGGAACTCATTACAGACGGCGTACATATCCATCCCTCTGTGGTTCGGGCAACATTCCAGCTCTTCGGAGACCAGGGGGTCTGCCTCATCAGCGACGCCATCTGTGCCTGTGGCATGGCAGATGGACAGTATGAACTGGGCGGGCAGACTGTCATTGTTTCCGGGAACATGTCCACCCTTCCAGGCGGCGGACTTGCCGGAAGTGTTACCACACTGGCTGACTGTATGCGAACTGCCATCTCTTTTGGGATCCCCTTCGAGCAGGCTCTTCGCGCCGCAACCCATAACCCGGCGAAATCCATGGGGATTGACGACCAAGTCGGCTCTTTGACTGTCGGCAAGCGGGCGGATATCTTGGTGTTGAATCCAGATTATACGCTGAAGCACGTCATATTCGGCGGCGTGCTACAAGATTAGAAACGAAAAAGGAGGTGAGGAATATGATTACAAGCTTACTTGAAAAAGAGGGTCATCTACTACAAGAGGTCGTCTGCACAGACTGGGAAAACCTAGTGGATATCCTAGCCGCACCCCTCATTGCGGACGGCTCAGTTCTGCCTCCGTTTGCGGAGAGCGCCAAGGTAGCTGTCCGGCAGTTCGGCGGATACGTGGTATTGATTGAAGACATTGCCTTTTTCCATGGGAGACCGGAAGACGGTGTGCAAGCGCTCTCTATGACTTTGGGTCTTCTAAAAGAACCCATCTACCTAGGGGAAAAGCGCATCAAAGCCGCCTTCCTGTTCGCCGCGATAGACAATGAGAGTCACCGGGAGTTACTGGGAGGTCTGGCTAGGCTCATGAACGATGAGGATTGCCTGGAACTCCTGCGGGAAGGCCGGGACTTAGATGCGATTATGAAAAAGTTTAAGGAAATGGAGGCTACCCAATGAAGTATCTAGCGTATTACGAGATTATCAAAGAACAGCTGGAAAAACAGTTCACAGAAGAGGGCAAGCAGATCGAAGAGGCGGCGAAATACTGTGCCGAGTCCATCAAAAAAGGCCGGGTGATCCACGCCTTTGGTTGCGGGCATTCCCAGGCATTCCCGCAAGAGATTTTCTATCGCGCAGGCGGCCTAGTGCCGGTAAACGCATTGCTCGTCCCGCACTTGGCGCTCTTCCCCAAGGCAAAGCTCAGCACCCTGCAAGAGCGGGTAGAGGGCTTTACAGACAAGTATCTGGAGCTGGAGAACACAAGCCCGGATGACACGATGATCGTGATCTCCATCTCCGGTCGGAATGCCGCTGTTGTGGATATGGCCCTTGCGGCGAAAAAGATCGGGATGAAAGTGGTTGCGCTGGTGTCTCGTCAGTTTGCAGACAGCACCACCTCTCGCCATTCCAGCGGCAAGAACCTAAAAGACGTGGCAGATGTGGTCATTGACGTAAAATGCATCAGCGGTGACGCGGTTCTTGAGATGGACGGTTTAGAACCAAAGTTCTGCGGCACCTCCACTGTGCTTGGCGTCTCCATCATGGAGGCAATTGTGGCGCAGACAGTGGAAAACTGTGTAAACGATGGCTTCCTCCCGCCGATTTTTGTCAGCTCAAATCTCGACCGGGGCGATGCAATCAATGCGGCCTATATCGAGGAGTATAGTCCGCTTATTTCCTGTCTCTAAGGTTCGTCATTATTTAGAAAGGGTGGTGTGTTATGAAAATTATATGTGTCTGCGGAATGGGACTGGGCTCTAGCCTGATTCTCAAAATGAGTGTGGAGACTGCACTCAAGCAAATGGGCATCAAAGACGTGGACGTCGAACACGTCTCGGCAGGTACCATGGAAGGCTTAAATCACGATATTATCGTCACAGCGGAAGATTTCCGCGATGAGTTCCCGGGTCGTGATGATGTTGTCTTCGTGAGAAATGTCGTGAAAGCGGATGAAGTGAAAGCGGCGCTTGAGGAATACATGAAGGCCAAAGGCCTTTTGTAAGTGTAAGGTGGAAACGATTGTAAAAATTGAAGGAGGAAACATGTTATGCAAGCTTTAGAATTTCTGTTGTCCGTGGTTCAAACCCCTGCATTAATCCTCGGTTTGGTTGCACTGATCGGTCTGGTCGTGCAACGGAAAAATGGTTCGCAAGTATTTGCCGGCACAATTAAGACAGCTTTGGGGATGCTGATCTTATCCGGCGGTGTGGGCGTCCTGATTACCGCAATTTTGCCCTTCGTGTTCATGTTCCCGGTGGTGTTCAATCTGGAAGGCTTTGCAACCGGTTCTGAACTGATCTCCGGCGCCATGCTGGATGCGGTACCGGTCATTGCTTCTAGCTCATCCATTATCATGGCGATTGGCTTCTTGGTGAATATCGTGCTGGCACGCTTCACACCCCTCAAGTACATCTTCTTGACTGGTCACATGATGTGGATCTCTTCCGTATTAGTCGCTTATGTCCTCTACGCGGCAGGCATGGATTCCACAATGATCATCATCTTCGGTGCTATCATCCAAGGCGCATTGCTCACCGTACTTCCTGCGATTTCTCAGCCTGTTATGCGTAAAATCACAGGTTCGAATGACATTGCCCTTGCCCACCTTACCACCCTTGGCACCGTGCCATCTGCCTATATCGGTAAGCTGGTAGGGAACCCTGCGAAAAACGCGGAAGACATGAAACTGCCAAAAGGCCTCGCCTTCTTCAAAGACACCGCCGTGGCGATTTCTGTTGTTATGCTCTTGTTCTACATCATCCTTGTCCTTATTGCAGGCCCTGAGACAGTTTCTGAGGTTGGGGGCGCAGGTGACCAGAACTTCATCCTCTTCGGGATTCTCCAAGGTCTTGGCTTTGCCGCCGGTGTTATGATTTTGCTCCAAGGTGTTCGGATGTTCCTGGGTGAGATCGTTCCGGCGTTTAAAGGCATCTCTGATAAACTGGTGCCAAACGCAGTTCCAGCTCTTGACGTTCCGGCTATCTTCCCCTATGCACCGAATTCTCTGATGATCGGCTTTATCACTTCGGTTGTGGGTATGTTGGTTGCCATGCTTGCATCTGCCGCCGCATTCGGCACAGTGCCTCTCGTGTCTATCATCGGTGCCTTCTTCACCGGCGGTGTCGCTGGTATTATGGGGAACGCCTTAGGCGGACGCCGGGGCGCTGTCGTCGCCGGCTTCTCTTACGGCTTTATCCTGATCTTCCTATCCGGTTTCACCTATAATCTCTTCAACGGATTTGGCGCCCTCAACAATGGTGTGCCTCTTGGCGTGGGTCACGACTGTGTGGACGCAATGGTCACCATGGTTGCCTTCCAAAACGCTTGGGTGGGCATCGGGATTTTGGCTGTCGTATTTGTAGGCCTCTCTGTCCTCGAAAGGCGTTATCAAAAGAGAGTAAAGGAAACAGCGTAGACCTTTGCTTTTCTCTTGTTCCTCCCCCTTGACATAAGTGGCTGGGATGTGATATACACATCCCAGCCGCTTAGTCGGTAAGAAAGGGTGCGAAAGCCCTTATTGGCGCCTTTTCTTACCGACTAAACATGAGAAAGAAATGAGGTTAGACAAGATGTATTTAGTAGAAAAAGAACTGCGTGGTCAATTTGACTCTATTGCAAAAACCGTAGCATATACCCTGGAGCGAAGTGCCGGGATTCGAGATTTCTTTGCAGATATAGACTCCATCTGTGTCTGCGGTTGCGGGTCCAGCTATTCTGTCGCAAAATCTACCGCTATGCAGTTCGCACAGCGGACAGGCAAGAATGCCATGGCGCTGGCCGCCGGGGATGTGCTGGTGAATTTCTCGTCTTACCACAAGATTTTAGAGCGCTCTGCCCTGATCCTCCTCTCCCGCTCCGGTACCACATCTGAGCTTCGGCGTATGGCAGAGCTTTGCCGGGAACAGTGGCCGACGATCAAAATCGTCGCAATCTGCGCCGCTGTTGACACGCCTCTTGGGGCGATGGCGGATTTGAGCCTAGCGCTCCCTTGGGCATTCGACCATGCAGTTTGCCAAACGCAGACGGTGTCGAACCTCTATCTCTGCGGGCTCACACTCAGCGCTATTATTAGCAATGACACCGGGCTCCTTGCTGATATCGCGGATATACAACAGACAGCCGCCGCCTTTACGCCGAATGTAGAGGCTTCCATTGAGGCCTTGGGGCAAACAAAGTTTGAGAATGTAGTCGTCTTAGCGGACAGCGGTATGGCAGGGCTTGCAGAGGAAGGGTCTTTGGCCTTTAAAGAGATTTGCCACAGCCCATCAAACTTCTACAATGTCCTGGATGTCCGCCATGGGCCGCTTATTACAATTGGGCAAAATACTTTGGTTATTGTCCTCATATCCCGGGGTACACACGCCTTGCAGGCAGAGCTTGTACAAGATATCGCCAAGCAAGCGGGGGCGATCCTTGTCTTAAACTGCACGAATACGTCTGTGTCTGTAAACGGCGCAACCGAGCTCCACCTGCCGGAGACTTCCCATGATGATTTGAGCGCTTTGTTTATGCTCTACTGCATCCAGCTCCTCTGTCTGAAACATGCCCTTGCCCGGGGGATTGATCCGGATAAACCGCCCGGACTTGACCCGTGGATCAAGCTCAATATATAGCTCTGATAAGGAGGCTTACCTTATGATATACAAAGGAAACCCCGTTTCACCAGGCATCGCCATGGGGGAGGTCTATTGCTACACACCCTTCGTGGCAAACATCACAGAACGCACCATTCCCGCAGAAGACGTGGAGCAAGCCGTCACTACGTATTTCGACTTGCGGGCGAAGGCAAAAGCGGAGCTTCTCGCCATCGGCGAATCCCTTCGGGCAGATAGTCCCGACAAGGCCGCCATTTTTACCGCTCATGTGGATATGCTCCAAGATGAAGCCATGAACGACGAAATTGAAGAGCTGATCCGTGACGATCACTTCGCGCCTGAGTATGCGGTGGAAAAAGTGTACGGTAAGTTCGCCCGTCTCCTCGGCAAGGCAAAGGATGCCCAAATCCGGGAGCGCGCCTCTGATTTGCAAGACCTAAAATCCCGCCTTCATCGGATCTGGCTGGGTGAGCCGGAGCGGAATTTAGCGACCCTTGCAAAAGAGGTCATCGTAGTCGCCCATGATCTCTTCCCCTCTGACACCGCAACCCTTGACCGCTCCAAAGTCCGGGGGATTGTCACGGAAATCGGCGGCAGTACCTCCCACTCTGCCATCATCGCCCGCAGTTATGAGATCCCCGCTCTTCTAGGCGTGGCAGATGCCATGACGCTCCTACAAGACGGCGAAACCGTAATCATGGATGCGGTAGAAGGCACTCTGCATACCACTCCCGATGCGGCTCTCCAAGCAGAATATGCGCAAAAACGGGAAGACTACCTGGCCTACGCGGCGGAGCTCAAGCAATATCGCAATGTGGAGCCTATCACCAAAGATGGTGTTCGTGTTGATGTGCTCCTAAATATCGGTTCCGCCAGCCCAGATGAGCTTTCCGGCTCTCTCTTCACAGACGGCGTTGGACTCTTCCGTACGGAGTTTATGTACATGTCAAGCCCCAGTCTGCCCACAGAGGAAGAGCAGTTCCGGGAATACCGGAAAGTTGCCCTAACCTTCGGCCAGCGGCCTGTGATTTTACGCACCCTAGATATCGGCGGCGATAAACAGCTGGAGAGTATGGAGCTCCCCAAGGAGGAAAATCCCTTCCTTGGCCTCCGCGCCCTTCGTCTTTGTTTTGAAAACCTATCTCTTTTCCAAACCCAAATCCGCGCTGTCCTCCGCGCCGCTGTGTTCGGCAACCTCTGGATGATGCTCCCCATGGTAGGGAGCTTAGACGACATCCGCCAAGCAAAGGCGGTTATCGCAGAGGTAAAGGCAGATCTTGATCGAGAGGGCGTCGCCTACAAAGATGTCCCTGTGGGTATCATGATCGAAATCCCCTCTATCGCACTGGTGGCGGATCTTGCCGCAAAAGAGGTTGACTTTGCCAGTATAGGTACCAACGATCTCTGTCAATATCTCACCGCCGTTGACCGGATGAACCCGACTGTTTCCAAGTATTATCAGAGCTATCACCCCGCCATGTTCCGCATCATGGGGCAAGCGATAACAGCGTTTCACGCAGAAGGTAAGCCCATCGGGGTCTGCGGTGAAATGGGAGGCGACCCCCTAGCGGCCGCGGCGCTTGTAGGGCTCGGTATGCGGAAGCTCAGTATGGGGCCGTCAGCCGTGCCACGGATTAAAAAGCTTCTCACAGGGATCACGATCCCAGAGGCGGAAGCGCTTGCCCAACAAATTCTGTCTCGATCAACCGCTGAAGAAGTGGAATCCTGCTTGAAAGCGGCGCTACACGATCTAATCTAAATTTTTCCAAAAGGAGTGGACTCAGTTATGTACACACGCACTGTCATGATCCAAAACCGCACGGGACTACATGCCCGTCCGGCCTCTGAATTCGTTGCTTTGGCGGCACAGTTTCAGTCGAAGATCACCATCCGCCCGGTGAATGAAGAGGACGATATCAACGCAAAATCCATCATGCTCCTCTTAGCCATGGGGCTTGGACAGGGTGACGAGGTCGTCATCACAGCCAAAGGCGAGGATGAAACCGCCGCGGTAGACGCCTTGGCCGCTTTGGTAGAATCAAAGTTCGGTGAAGAATAGAGAAACCCCCGCTGTTGCAGACTTTGGACAGCGGGGAGTTTTTATTTCCTTACCTTTGCTGAAAAGAAGTTATTTTGCGGAGTCATCCCTAGGTATCGTATACATTGAAAAAATAATGCTTGACAGGAAAAGACGGGCATGATATTATGCTCCCATAAAACAATAATGATTGTTATTATTAAAATCTAGGAGGAATGAATCATGTCATTAATCGGGAAACAAGTAGGCGCGTTTCAAGCAAAGGCTTATCTAAACGAAGCGTTCATCGATGTCTCTAACGAGAGCATCAAAGGCAAGTGGTCTGTGTTCTTTTTCTATCCGGCGGACTTTACCTTTGTCTGTCCCACTGAACTGGGAGACTTGGCAGACAACTATGCCGCGTTCAAAGAAATCGGCTGTGAGATTTACTCTGTCTCCACAGATACGCATTTCACACACAAGGCTTGGCACGACACCTCAGACACCATCAAGAAAATCCAATACCCTATGCTGGCTGATCCGACCCATGTAATTTCGAATGATTTTGGTGTGCTGATTCCAGAAGAGGGGCTAACCCTAAGAGGCACTTTTATTGTCAATCCAGAGGGTGAGATTGTTTCTTATGAGGTCAATGCCAACAACATCGGCAGAGACAGTGCGGAACTACTCAGAAAAGTACAGGCGGCACAGTTCGTAGCGAAACATGGCGATCAAGTCTGCCCTGCCAAATGGCAACCGGGTGAAGAAACCCTAAAGCCAAGCTTAGATCTGATTGGAAAGCTATAAGGAGTGGATTCTTTATGAACCATACAGAACATCTGTATGACCTCATCATCGTTGGTGCTGGACCCGCTGGGCTCAGCGCCGCCATCTATGCGGGTCGTGCAAAGCTCAAGACTTTAGTTATCGAGAAGTCTGACATTGGCGGTCAGATTAAAATCACCTCAGAGGTGCGAAACTATCCCGGTGTCTTTTCCACCAGCGGGGAGGCCTTGACTGCCGAGATGAAAAAACAGGCCGTCAGCTTTGGGGTTACACTTATAACTGATGATGTAGTGGATGTGGATTTTTCCGGTGATATCAAAGAACTGACTACAACAATAGGCGAGGTTTACCGCGCTTTCGGCATCCTCATCGCGACAGGCGCAAGACCCCGCAAGCTTGGGTTTGAAGGCGAAGCCGAATTCGCCGGTCGCGGGATCGGTTACTGCGCCACTTGTGACGGCGCGTTCTTTGCAGGGAAAGAAGTCTTTGTCATCGGCGCTGGATTTGCCGCGGCGGAAGAAGCGCTTTTCCTCACACGCTTTGCACGAGAGGTCACAATCATTGCCCGGGAACCGGCCTTTACCTGCTCCAAGACCATAGCCGACAAAGTTTTGGCTCACCCGAAGATTGAGGTCAAATTTAATACGGAACTTGTCTACGTCCGAGGTACGAATGTACTCAAAGAGGCAAAATTTATCGACAATCGGACAAAGGAAACCTGGACATATCATGTACCTGAAGAAGACGGCAGTTTCGGCGTATTCGTGTTTGTGGGATATGAGCCAATTAGCGAGGTATTCCGGGGACACATTGATATGGATGCCCATGGTTATATCTTGGCAAATGAGGAAATGGAAACCAACATGCCAGGCGTCTGGGCGGCAGGTGACATTCGTCCAAAGCGACTGCGCCAGTTGGCGACAGCGGTCTCTGACGGGGCGATTGCCTCTACCAGTGCAGAACGGTATATCGAGGAGAAGAAAGGTGTGCTTGGCATCGAAGTAGAGCAGGCGGAGCCCGAACACGAGGTATTGGAAGCGTTCTTTACAGACGATACCCGTGCACAGATTAAGTATGTGATGGAGCGGTGTCAACGCCGGGTTGGTATACAGGCTGTGCTGATAAAAGATGATTTGCTCTCGGAGAAAATCCGACAGTTCTTGATCCAGTTTGCCGAGATTACAGACCAGGTAGACGTACAACTCTTTGAACGCGGCGATAATGTGGCATTGGAACTCAAGCTGGGTACTACAGTATATCCTGTGATCGCACTTTTTGATAAAGACGGAAGCTATACGGGAGTAAACTTCCACGCTGTACCCGGCGGGCATGAATTGGAGTCTTTTATCCTAGCCATCTACAATATAGCGGGGCCGGGACAGGCCATTGATGATGCCTTGCTGAGTCGGATCAAGAAGTTGTCGGCATTTGATTTGAAGATCGGCATCTCTCTGTCTTGTACTATGTGCCCGGATGTGGTGCAGGCCTGCCAGCGAATTAGTATTTTGAATCCCAAGATTACGGCTTCTATGGTTGATCTTACTTACTTCCCAGCGATCCGGGACAAACACAACATTATGAGTGTTCCGGCCTTGATGATTGATGAGGACGATGTTCTGTTTGGTAAAAAAAGCTTGGATGAAGTTGTAAGCTATCTGGAAGGGACGCAACTTGCATAAGGACTAGGCAGAAAGTACTCTATCACACCTTGTCCTCCTTGCGTTTTTTAGGCGGTTTGGCATTTCAACAATGCACCACAATCGTTTCATTTGTGAATTTTGTATGTATTTTTAAGCCTTATGGTTGAACGCGGTGATGATGCCTTGTATACTAAACATAACAGTATCCTTTTTCTACAAATAATAGTTCTTTTTGCACTTGCTTCCACTCTGCTTTTGGTCGCTTGTACAACAGATGTGTCTGCAGATGATAAACGTATCCCCAAAACGGAAGAAATGCAAGTTTACCACGGGGACATTGTGGAGATTGGAGAGCGCTTTTTTGCAACTCGAATTAATGACATCATGTTAAATGATTTCACATACTATTTGGGTCGTGTCATTCGCTATGAAGGTCTCCTTTGGTCGCATTACTGGGAATGGACAGGGCGTTATCACCACTATGTAATTCGTTATACATACGGCTGTTGCGGTAACCATTATGACTCTGTTGGTTTTGAACTAATATTAGGTGAGATTGTCCCACCATCAGACGGCACTTGGGTAGAAGTAACTGGTATTTTAGAGCGATTAGAACCGTCGGATGAGGATGGAATCCGCCATGTGAGGCTACGGGTCACTTCTCTGATTCCGACAGAAAGTCGAGGTGCTGAGTTCGTATCAAACTAAACTCGTTCTTGAAACGCTCCGCAAGACACCCAAACATAAACAGGGAGGCGTATTATATGTTAAACGAAAAACTACAAAAAGCCTTAAGCGATCAGGTAAATGCCGAATATTATTCTGCGTATCTGTATCTTACGATGTCAGCTTCCGCTGACCAGATGGGACTGAAAGGCGCCGCGCATTGGTTGTTTGCCCAAGCACAGGAGGAAATGGCGCACGGGACACGTATTTACCAGTATGTGTTGGAGAGGGGCGCCGCACCAAGCTTTGCGGCTATAGAGTTGCCGCCTACTTCCTTTGCAAACATCCATGAAATATTTGAGATGGTTTTGGAACATGAGCAAAAGGTTACAAAGCTGATTAACAGCATTGCTACCCTAGCAATGCAAGAGGCTGACCATGCCTGCTATCAGTTTATGCTGTGGTTTGTAAATGAGCAGGTAGAGGAAGAGTCCAGCGCGTCAGACATTTTAGATAAGCTAAACTTAATTGGCGGCGACAAGGCATCACTGTTGGCTCTCGACAAGGAGCTGGGGGCAAGAGTTTTTGTAAACCCCTTCCCAGAGCAGGCAGTCTAATAGACCCTTGATTCCATAACCGCTGGAAACGTTCACAAACAGATATAGAGGGAGGTCAATGATATGAGCAAATGTCCAGTAACAGGTAATACAAGCGCTACAGGCAGACCTGACTTTACAAAAGGTACTACCAATAAAGACTGGTGGCCAAACCAGCTAGACTTAGGTGTCTTGCACCAAAACTCCGACTTAAGTAACCCCATGGGCGGCGCGTTTAACTATGTGGAAGAATTTAAGACCCTTGATCTCCAAGTGGTGAAGGATGACATTTTCGCCGTAATGAAAGATTCCCAAGCATGGTGGCCCGCAGACTATGGGCATTATGGGCCCTTCTTTATCAGAATGGCATGGCACAGCGCCGGTACCTATCGCACTATGGACGGTCGTGGCGGCGCAAGAGACGGTACACAAAGATTTGCCCCTTTAAATAGCTGGCCGGACAATGTGAATCTGGATAAAGCCAGAAGATTACTGTGGCCGGTTAAGAAAAAATACGGTAAAAAACTGTCCTGGGCAGACCTTATGATTCTGGCCGGCAACTGTGCTATGGAATCAATGGGTCTTGAGCTAATTGGATTTGCCGGTGGGCGTGAAGATGTCTGGGAGCCCCAAGAGGACATTTATTGGGGTTCGGAAACTGAGTGGCTGGGCAATGAAAGATATTCCGGGGCGCGGCATCTGGATAGCCCTTTGGCGGCTGTACAGATGGGGCTCATCTACGTAAACCCAGAGGGGCCGGACGGACAACCAATCCCTGCGGAATCAGCAAAGGATGTCAGAGAGACATTCGCCCGCATGGCAATGAACGATGAAGAAACCGTTGCGCTGATTGCCGGTGGTCACACCTTCGGAAAAGCACACGGCGCCGCCCCGGCAACCCATGTGGGACGCGAGCCAGAGGGCGCGCCCATTGAAGAGCAGGGTTTAGGCTGGAAGAGTGATTTTGGCATGGGCAATGCGGGCGACACCATTGGGAGCGGAATCGAGGGCGCTTGGAAGCCAAATCCGACAACCTGGGATATGGGTTACTTAAAGGTGCTCCTCAAATACGAGTGGGAGCTTACAAAAAGTCCCGCAGGGGCATATATCTGGCTGGCAAAAGATGTAGAGGACGAGGATATGGTCGTGGATGCCTTCGATCCGAACAAGAAGCATCGTCCCATGATGACCACTGCCGACTTGTCTCTCAAGTTTGATCCGGTCTATGAAAAGATTGCGAAAGGCTACTTTGCAAATCCGGATAAGTTCAAAACCGCCTTTGCAAACGCATGGTTTAAGCTCACCCACAGAGATGTGGGGCCCTCTACCTTGTATTGGGGTACGGAGGTGCCCAAAGAAACATTTTTGTGGCAAGACCCTATCCCTCAATGTGAGGGGTATGTCCTAAATGACCAAGATATTGACGCACTAAAAAGCGAAATTGCAACTTCCGGTTTGACGGTATCTCAGCTAATCAGTACCGCATGGGCAAGCGCCGCCACCTTTAGAGGTTCAGACCGGAGAGGCGGCGCAAACGGTGCGCGTATTCGACTAGAGCCGCAGATTTCCTGGGAAGTGAACCAGCCGGAACAGTTGAAGGTTGTGCTTCGTAAGTATGAAGAGATTCAGCAGGGATTCAACGCAGATGGAAAAACCGTATCCCTGGCTGACTTGATCATTCTGGGCGGCGCTGTAGGCATTGAGATGGCGGCGAAAAACGCAGGCACTACAATCTGTGTCCCCTTTACGCCGGGGAGAATGGATGCCTCCCAAGGGCAGACAGACGTTTCTTCTTTTGCGGTGCTAGAGCCCATCTATGACGGTTTCCGGAACTATCTGAAGCGGGCATTTGTCTCCCTGCCGGAGAAGCTTTTGGTTGACAAGGCGCAACTGTTAAACCTGACTGCACCTGAGATGACCGTGCTCCTGGGCGGCCTGAGAGTACTGGGCAACAATTATGGGCAGTCTGCACACGGCGTGTTGACAAACACACCGGAGACCTTGACCAACGACTTCTTTGTCAACCTTCTAGATATGGACACAGAGTGGAAATCCACTGACGATGCAAATGTGTTCTATGGCCTCGACAGGGAGAGTGGCACACAAAGATGGACAGCAACGCGAGTAGACCTCATCTTTGGTTCCAACGCACAGCTCAGAGCCATTGCAGAAGTGTACGCAAGTGACGATGGGATGGAAAAGTTCTTGGATGACTTCGTTGCAGCATGGAATAAAGTCATGAATGCGGATCGTTTTGATCTGCTGAGATAGTAACATATCGCATACTGGGCGTGATAGGCAGTGCCTGTCACGCCCTTTCCATAACACCCGGATCGGAGACATACAGTGAAAATAGATATGCTCAATCAAAACAAGGCCGAAGGCACAACCGCGTACCCAGCCCCAGGATTCAGACGCGTTCTGTACATGGTCTTTGGGATGCTGTCTTTGGCTCTAGCCGCCCTCGGCACAGTGTTACCTTTTCTGCCTACAACTCCCTTTGTTTTATTGGCCGCTATCTGCTTTGGCAGGAGCTCTCGCAGGTTACATATGTGGTTTCTCTCGACACGATTCTATCGGAAAAATTTGGAGAGCTTTGTTCAAAGGCGAGGCATGACCCTAAAAACCAAGCTGACCCTTCTTGCTGTCATCACGCTCTTTATGGGTTTTAGCTTTCTTACGATGCTCCTCCTGTCTGCTCCCATTTTTGCGCGGATTGCGCTGGCGGTGGTGTGGTTGTGTCACGTTCTGTATTTTGGGTTTAAGGTTCAGACAATTTCTTAGTGCGTTATGGGTTTCGGAGAATTCTCAAGGAGCTTGGTGTAGTTGAAGTTTGAACAAATCTATGGTATACTACTTCTGCTATTCTAAGCTATGAACAGGAGGGCTTCCTTATGAGAACAAGCGGAACCCAAGCAATTGGCATTCGTACCCCTATTATCAGCCCAGGAGACGATCTCCCCACAATCGTGGTAGACTCCTTGCTTGCCCATATTCTTGAGTCAGGCCAAAGCTTGCAGACCAAGGATATTGTCGGCGTCACCGAGGCCGTCGTAGCGCGGGCTCAGAGTAATTATGCAACCGTTGACCAAATCGCGGCAGACGTGAGGGCAAAATTCCCCACAGGCTCTGTTGGGATTGTATTTCCTATTTTAAGCCGCAATCGCTTTTCCATCCTACTCAAGGGCATCGCCCGAGGAGTAGAGAAGCTTTATGTTCAGCTGAGTTATCCGGCAGACGAAGTGGGTAACCATATCATCAGCCCAGAGCGGCTCTTTGAATCCGGCGTGAATCCTTATACAGATGTGTTTACTGAAGCGGAATTCCGTGAAACCTTCGGGTCTCTTCAGCATACCTTTACCGATATTGACTACCTGGATTTATACCGCAATATTGGGGATAACATCGAGATCATCCTGGCAAATGATCCTTGTGAAATCTTGAAACACACCAAGCAAGTCATCGCCGGAGACATTCACACACGCGCTTTCACAAAACACCGTCTTCTGGCAGGCGGCGCTGAAGCGGTGTATGACTTGACAGACTTTTTGAACAAACCTGTGGACGGTAGCGGCTATAATCCGGCCTATGGCCTCCTCGGTTCCAACAAAGCAGATGAAGAGCGGGTGAAACTCTTCCCCCATTCTTGTGCAGACTTTGTCCAGACCCTACACGCCTTACTTCTAGAGAAAACCGGCGCTGATGTGGAAGTCCTTATCTATGGCGACGGCGCCTTTAAGGATCCTGTGGGCAAGATTTGGGAACTGGCTGATCCTGTTGTATCCCCTGCATACACTAGGGGACTCTCCGGGCTCCCCAATGAGCTGAAGCTCAAATACATCGCAGACAGTGAGTTCGGCGACAAGCGGGGGGAAGACGCCCGCGCCGCCATCGTGGAGCGGATTGCGCAGAAAGATGCAAACCTGATGGGCAAAGAAGAGGCCGAGGGTACCACTCCGCGCCAACTCAGCGACCTGGTGGGCAGTCTCTGCGATCTCATGAGCGGTAGCGGTGACAAAGGGACACCGGTAATCTTAGTCAAGGGTTATTTCGATAACTACGCCAGTAGCTGATATGCCAAAATACCGTAAAATGCTCACAGATTGGAACGCGCCTTATCTCCAATCGCTGATCCAAGTGATAGAGACCCAGAGCAAAGAGTCGCTGATCCGCTGGTCTGCAGACTATGCGGAGTCACGGCTTTTGCCCATCTATGAATCCCGTTTTCCTCACGATTCGAGGCCGCGGGAGGCGATTGTAGCCGCGCGTAGCTGGCTTTTGAAAGAGGTAAAGCTCCCACAGGCAAAACCTGCGATTCTTGCCTGTCATGAGGCCGCGCGGGAAGCTGAATCTGACCCCGCCGCACAAGGGGCGGCACGCGCCATCGGGCAAAGTGCCTCTACGATCCATGCCCCGACCCACGTGGCAGGACTTGCGCTCTATGGCGCTTTGGCTGTGGCCTATGACACCCGCGGCATTAACACCCCTTGGGCAGAGCTGGAGCAGGCCGCCGCTATGGAGTGCGCACAAATGGAGGAGGCGCTCCGTGCCGCTATGGTGGAGAATGAGCCGAATCCTGCCAAACTGAATTGGAAGTGCTAATATGACAAAGCCTTGGCTCTTTTTACTTATCTTCGCGCTGATTCTTGTTGCAGTTGTGCTGTTTCTGCTTCTGCGCTCATCCGAACCCGGGGAAGCAGAACCCTCTGCGCCTGTCCAGACTGAGCCGTCTATGCAAGCCGAATCGCCTGCACCCACGCAAATGGGGTCATCCGCTTCCTCGCTTTTAACGCCAAGCAGAGCACAGGAAATCATGGCCTGTGACACACCTTTTGTGCTTCTAGATGTTCGTGAACTGTCAGAATTTGAAGAGGGACATATCCCGGGTGCGACTTTGATGCCCCTGAACACTTTGGGTGACCGGGCACCTCTTGAAATTTTAGATAAAGATACACAGATCATTGTCTACTGCCGCTCTGGGCGCCGCAGTGCAGAGGCGGTACAGCTTCTTATTGATCTGGGATTTCGAAATGTTTTTGACTTAGGCGGCATTTTAGACTGGCCCTATGAAACTGTGCAACCTGAGTAGATGGGAGGGTTCGCTATGCTAGATTTTTCCTTTGCCCGCCTCTTACCCGTGGCCTTGGGTCTTATTTTACTTAGCTTCGTCCTTTTCTACCTCTGGGCACTACTCCCACGGAGCGGCACAGCAGAGTGGATCCATATGAGCGAGCGTCCGGCCTTTCGCTTTGTCGGTCGATACCGCTTAGGCCTCCCAGACTTTCTCATTGCGCTACTCCTTGTTGTCTTATGGGGGGCGTTTTCCCTTTGGAATCTGGGTAGCTTAGAGTCGCCCCAGACCTTTCATCGCTTTGAGGAAGAATATGTGGTCATAGATCTAGGCGCGCCCACGGATATCGGCGAGGTGCGCTATTTCTCCGGCCTCAACACCGGACACTATGCCCTCTATTTCTCCCAAGACGGAAGCGATTGGACACGGCAGGGGGAGATGAATCAAGGCTTCAATGATGTCTTCAAATGGAACCGGGCAGAGATTCTAGACGGTCGTAATATGCAGTTTTTGCGTCTCAGAGCGGAGACGCCCGGGCTTTATATGGGTGAGCTCGCCATCTATGACGTTTTCGGCTATCGGCTGAATTCCGCGCACTTTAGCCTGAATTGGAGCATGGTCGCCCGCTCCTCCGATTCTCTCTTTGATGAGCAGACGCTCATCCCGGATCATGTGACCTTCTATCACCAATTCTATTTTGATGAAATCTACCACGCGCGGACAGCCTATGAGCATGTGCGTCTGATGGATCCCTATGAGATTTCACACCCGCCTTTGGGTAAGCTCATCATCTCCATGGGCATCCACCTCTTCGGTATGACCCCCTTCGGTTGGCGCTTTATGGGGGCGCTTTCGGGCGCTTTGATGATCGGGATATTCTTCCTCCTCACGAAGAATATGTTCGGCAAGCGCCTGGTTGCCCTCTGCGGTACCGCTATGTTTGCCTTTAACTTCATGCTCTTTACCCAAACCCGCATCGCCACGATAGATACCTATGCCGCCCTCTTCATCTTGCTCATGTTCTGGTTTATGTATCGCTACATCAGCCAAGACTATGATGTGCCTTTTTATAAAACACTACCCGCTCTGTTTCTCACCGGACTCTTCTTCGGTCTGGGGGGCGCCGCCAAGTGGTCAAGTCTATTTATCGCACCGGCTTTGGTGCTTTTCTGGATCATGCATCAGGCGCTGAAAGGCCGGCATTACAACCGGACGCGACAGCGGGGAAAATTCGCCCCTTATCTTTTAAAGACTATCCTTGTCTCCATTGCCTTTTTTGTCCTCATTCCGGGTATTATCTACTATCTGAGTTATCTCCCTTATACATTGGCGGCAAATGTGGGCATTTTCAGCCGGCAGGGCTTTGACATCATCTGGCAAAACCAGGAATTCATGTTTGGCTATCATGCGGACATCGTGGCGACTCATCCCTTCTCCTCCACTTGGTGGCAGTGGGTACTCAATGTGCGGCCGATTCTATATTACTTGAACCATTTCCCCACAGGGACTCGGGCTGTCATTGCGGCATTTGGGAACCCCCTCATCTACTGGGGCGGCCTCCTTGCGATTTTTGCCATGCCTTACGCATTCATCCGCCGGGGAGACGGGAGAGCCTTTGTGATTTTTGCCGCCTATTTGCTCTTGCTGGCACCTTGGTTCTTTATCACGCGTCTCACCTTTGCCTATCACTACTTCCCCAATACGATTTTCTTAGCCTTGGCTCTCGCTTATGTCTTCGATCATCTAATCCGCCGGGGACGGGGCTGGTATAAGACGGTTATCCTTTCCTTTACCATTCTTGCCCTTGCACTCTTTGTCTTATTCTTCCCGGTCTTATCCGGACGGCCTGCTTCGTTTTGGCTCTTTGAAAATGTCCTCCGCTGGTTCCCGTCTTGGCCGCTTTAATCTCCCTTTGAAAGGATCTTTCTCATGCGCGCTGATTTCCACGTTCATTCCAACATTAGCCTCGACTCCCGGGAGCCTATGGCAAATAGCATTCAGGCGGCAATTGACCTGGGGTTTGACGCCATTTGTTTGACAGATCACTTCGACTTAATCGCCGCTGAGGTTCCGGGTAAACGGATCGGAGCGGAAATGCACGACGTTTGGATCCGCAGTTATGCTGAAATCGAAGCGGCTCGCGCACAGTTTGGTGACCGAATCGAGATTTTGCTCGGCATGGAGCTGGGAGAAGCTGTGCAAGATCTGACCTCTGCGAAATCTGCCGCGTCTACGCCGGGACTTGATTATCTCTTGGGTTCCATCCACGCTGTCACAGGGATCAAAGATTTTTACTACCTGGACTATCCAGATCTGGCTACTTGTCTCTCTTTGGCGGAGGTATATTTAGATGAAAATATCGCCCTCGTCAAAGACGGCTACCTCGATTGTCTGGCACATGTGGGCTTTTTAAACCGCTACACGGTGCCTCTGGGGTTTCGAATTGACTTTATGCTGTTTGAGGAAAAGCTCCGCCACCTGTTCCGTCTTCTGGTTGAAAGCGGGCGGGGTATTGAGCTCAATACTTCTGGCCTCCGGCAAGGAGTCGGCTCTGCTTTTCCCTCCCTCCCCATCCTCCGGCTTTACAAGGAATGCGGCGGGGAGATTGTCACGGTGGGTTCCGATGCCCACTGCGCCGCTCATGTGGGGCGGCATTTTGATGAAGCCTATGACCTCCTCCAGGAAGCAGGGTTTCGATATCAAACCATTTTCCGGCAACGGAAGCCGACTTTTATTCCACTTTAAGGAGTATTTGCTATGATCGCAATCGCATGTGACCACGGGGCATATGACCTCAAAGAAATCGTAAAAGGCTGGCTTCTCGCACAGGATTACGCCGTGGAAGACTTCGGCACCCACTCTACGGCGAGTGTGGACTATCCCGATTTCGGTGCCGCCGCCGCCCGGGCTGTAGCCGATGGACTCTGTGAGCGAGGTATTGTCCTCTGTACTTCTGGCATTGGCATCTCCATTTCCGCCAATAAGGTTCATGGCATCCGCTGTGCCCTCTGCCTAAATCCCCTGATGGCGGAGCTTGCGCGTTCCCACAATGACGCAAATATGCTGGCTCTTTCCGCAGGTCTCGTGGGGGATATGATGAACCTGCGCACGGTAGAGACCTTTCTCTCTGTCGAGTTCTCGGGTGGACGTCACCAAAAGCGGGTGGATAAGATCATGGCATTAGAAGAGGTTTAAGCTTGGCAAAGAAGCAAAGAGAAAAAATCTATCGAAGACGAAGACCTCTGCGGGCGCTCCTGCGCGTCTTGGGCATTCTCGCCCTTCTCGCTGTGGTCTTGTTTGTTGTGGTCTTCTTCTGGTTCCAAAACTTCATCGTCCACACCTCGGAGGGGATTCGGCTTGACATTCCTTTCCTCCGTGAAATCTTAGACGAGATCCCGGAAGATGCCTCTCCTGACCCCATCCCGCCCCCTGTGGAAACGCCGTCACCGGCGATCGGCGATCCGAATGATGAGCCAGATACCCCCATTCAGGTAGACGATTTCCGCATGGTATACTTCCAGGGTACCGACTTGTCAAATGTCCTGTGGGAGTTTGCGCTGGAAGGCTTTGACGGGGCTTTGATCGCAATGAATGACGACAGCGGGATGCTCTGGTGGGATACAGATGTCCCCTATGCCCAATCTTTTGAGTTGTCCGGCACAGGGGATCCCGCGCCATATCTGGAACAAATGGGCGAAGACACCCGCCGTTCCGCTATTCTTTATGGCTTCCAAAACCGCCTGATGGCGACACGGAACCCGCCCATTGCCTTGACAGATGACTTTCTGGATCCCGCAAATGTTACCGTACAGTCCTACGTCATCGACCTAGCCCTTGATTTGGTTCGGCTGGGATTTAATGAGATTGTCCTCACAGGTTTCTCCTATCCGCCGGATTATCAGAGCGGGGAGACAGACCAGATTTTGCTGGACTTCTTTGCCGAACTGGCCAATGTCCTCCGGGTCGCCGGTGCGTCTCTCAGCATTATGACCCAGGAAGCCGACTGGCTCGATGCCTATGGAGATCCTGTCAACTTCCACCCCAGTCTTACCGCTCTCGCTCCAATTGTGGATCGGTTTTACTGCATCCTTCGCCCGGAGACCACGCTGGATTCTCCGCAGTTTGTAGCACTCCACACCGCTGTGGAGGCTGTATTGGGGCAAGAATCCCACCGCTTCGTCCCCGGCGCACCCGGCCTTCGTCTGGATGAGGGGAATTGGATTGTGATCCCGTAGGCTGAGAATTATTGGGGTAAGCATCGCAGACTGCGGATTGCCCTTTGTAGGGGCGCGCATTGCGCGTCTGTTGGGGGTGGATTTTCCGTATTGTTGGGTGTGCACAAAATGCTGGAACATGCGGACGGCCAATGGCCGCCCCTACGAAGAGCAAAAGAACCACCGGCGTAGGGGGCAGTTTGTCAAGGGATGAATTGATGCTCTTTGAAAAACAAGTAAATATGTGATAAGATGGTCTACGTTCTTGCCGTTGGTGGGAACGTAGAAAATTTATAATTTGTGTAGAGGCAATTATTATGGAGAAATATTCATCCGCATTGCTAATAGCGAGCATACTGATGATCATTAGTAGCCCAATAATGGCGATCTATGGAATATTTGCCTCTTGGGCAGTTCACAATGCGATTCTAGGTCGTATGTTGTGGGCTCTTGTTTACAAATCTATTGCATTGCTGGTTGTCGGTATCGTGGGTGGTCAAAGTTGGAACAGGCCAGAAAGAGCAAAGATTTGCTTTGGTTTGGGTATTTTCATTCTTATCTGGAATGTTTTGTATACACTCCAAACTATCTCTATGGGAATCGCCCAGAATATCGCTCTTCATACTTTCGTTTTTAGTATACCCATTCCGTTTTGGTGCTTGATGCTTTTGAACACTCCCATTCCACTTTGGTATCTGATTACCTCATATAGATTTAAGAAAATTGGGATTAATCGTGTCTCAAAAGAAGGGGAATAAATGATGAAAAAGGTTGTTCTAGGTGGCTTAATGATGCTAACGAGTATCATTAGCATCAACATTTTAATATCAGTCTCGCTGAGAATTAGCTCAATATTTTTGGGGTGGAAACCATATATGTGGTTTATAAGAAATCGCAGTCTCGAAATACCTTTCTATACTTTAATTGTTATCGCTGTCATTGGTTTTGCGTTGAGCCTTTGGGGCTTGTTTGAGAGGAACAGGGACAAGCAATGTACAAAATAAGCATATTACGCGTACTTACATACAAACCCAAAAAAGAAGGCCACCCAATCCTTGGGTAGCCTTCTCTCTTTTTTCACATAAACCCTAGACGTCCGTAGCCCACAGCCCGTGCAAATTACAATACTCATACACCGTAAGCGGCCCATCGCTCACTGGGAACTGGGCTTCCGGCGCTTCACCGGGGGAGAGTTGTACCCGGGTTGTCCGCGTACCGTCTGCAACTGCGATCCACATGATGTAATGCTCCGGAAGCATAGGGTGAGGGACACTGCCGACAGTTACATAGAGCTGATCCCCTTCCCGCCGCGCCACTGGAACGTGTTTTTCCTGGGCGGCGTCCTCTGTGTTTGGTGTCAGTAGATTCATGGGTTTCCCGCAACAGATGATAGGGATGCCGGTGTCGTGAATGAATCCGATCAGGTTATGGCAAAGGTGACATACGAGGAACTCTCTCTTGTTTTGCATAGTAATGCCCTTCCTTTCTAGTGTGTATTGCGAATGAATGGTATTTTCTGTATCGTATAATATTCTGCCAACTGTGTCAAGCTGTTGTGCGACTATTTTGTTCAACCTTCACATCAAAATAGTCCGAGCACACGCAAAACAGTCAGCACAGGCACAATAGTAAAGATTGCCGCCACATTGGAGAAGACAAGGCAACTGGCGGCTAAATCACTGTCCCCGCCCATTTCAACGGCCACGGCATAGGTCATGGATCCTGTAGGGGAGAGCGCCACCATAGAAAGAATGGCCAGCTCTATCCCGCGAAATCCCAGTAGCACTGCGGGAACAATGAAGCCGATGGGGAGAATCATGTTCTTTACGACCATGGTCACAGCCGCCAACTTGAAATGCCGCCGCACCTTCTCCACGCTGAGCACACCCCCAATCGCCATCAAAATAGCAGGTGCCGCCATGTCGGCGACGAGGCTGATGCTCCGGTCTATGGCGATGGGCAAAGAAAGTCCAATAACATTTGCAAAGAGCCCAATCAAGACCGCGATCACCATAGGCACCTTGATAATCCCCCAAAGCACACCCTTGATCCGCGCAAACCCGGAAACCTTTGTATCCATTCCCGTAACCGTGAAGATGAGGGTGGTCATGATATTATTTACTGTGACCACAAAAGGTACCATAAGCGCCGTTTTCGGCAGGGCATAGTCTCCCAGCAGAAACACAATGACCGCCATTGCCAAAACCACATAATTACTGCGGTTTGCGGCTTGTACGAAGACGGCGAGTTGTTGCTTCTTTAAGAATTTCGCGCCGATCCCCCAGGAGAGTAGGTAGAAACTGACACTGATCGTCACAAAGTAGCCAATGAGTGCGGGATCAAAGGCATAGGACAGATCTGCCTGATAAATGCTCAGGAATAAGGTTGCTGGAAAAAAGCAAGTAAAAGCCAGCTTATTGAGCCCCGAAAGAAATGGATTCCCCACAAGCTTTAATCGAACGGCCAGCCATCCAAAAAACATAATGAGGAAAAATGGCGCAACAGAATTAAAGCTGAGTACAAACTGTGTCATGATATGTTCGATGGTGATATCCCCCTAGAGCAAGCCTATCTGAGGCCTTGCACGATTAGGTTAACTATATCCTGAAGCCGGGATTCTTGCAAGTCTATTTTATTCTTGCATAATCTTTCGACCAGTGTTACGCTAATGGGAGCATCAATCAGGAGGACTCTACGATGGAAAAACATTTTTGTACCTGCCACGTGCAGGACTGCCCCGCGCATCCAAACAATCATGATGAGGGATGTGATCCCTGCATAAAGAAAAACCTGAAACTGGGAGAAATCCCCGCTTGCTTCTGGCTGAATCTGCCGAAAATCCAAGGAGAGACGGAATGGAGCGCTGAAAATTTTGCAAAGTTTGTGATAGAGGAACGGGCGAAAGTCTAAGAGGGAAATTATAGTTGATTTCATTTCCTGAAGCCTGTATGATAAAAGTAGCCATCTTTGAGAGGAGTATTACGAAATGGATATCCGATATTCTGCACACCCACGCGATGTAAAGCGCTACACAACAAGCGAACTGCGCGACGAGTTTTTAATCACAGACCTATACCGCCCCGATCAAGTTGTTCCCGTTTATTCTCATGTAGACCGTATGGTAGTACTGGGGATTATGCCTGTCACGGAAACGCTTTCTATGGACAAAGGCATTGACATTATGAAAAACTTCGGCACCACATATTTCCTAGAGCGCCGTGAAGTCGGCTTCTTCAACCTCGGCGGCGCAGGTGTCTGTACCGTAGACGGTACGGCCTATCCCATGGGACTGAAAGACTGTATCTACATCACAAAAGGCG
>Ga0131853_10001320_pt1 | contig 44525 bp, 49 predicted proteins | sample TergutLab28metaG_FD_92764 | JGI IMG/M metagenome (GOLD analysis project Ga0131853, IMG submission 92764) | Labiotermes labralis P1 segment gut microbial communities from Petit-Saut dam, French Guiana - Lab288 P1 (version 2) (version 2) | ecosystem: Host-associated > Arthropoda: Insects >... | reverse complement strand
CGGAAATTTAGCTTGATAAATTTCTGATACCTGTTTCAAAGGTAGGCTACGGGCGCGTTAGCGTCCCGGCCTAGTTCTACAAAATAGTTACATATGTAACTATTTTGTAGAACTTCCACTATATACTGAAATCCTTTTGAAACAGTATCAGATGACTTTGGCAATCAGCTGTATTGTGTTAAAATATTTCCCATCTTCTGCTGCCATCATATCCAAATCCCATTTCTCTTCTTCGACGTTAGGGTCACGGCTTGCAAGGTATTCTTGCCAAGCTATATCGTGGCAAACCATTTCGCTGAGGTTTACAATTTCTATGCCTTCAGCCTTGCGAAACAAGTCCTTCCACCATTCAATGCCGCGGACATATCTTGCAACTTCGGGAATATCCCAGAACGGTTTCATTTCCGGCGGAACATTGCCGCCAAAATCATACTTCAATCCGGGGAATGCAACGGCAATATAACCGCCTTTTTTCACATAAGGAATTAACTTTGGCAGCATTTCCTCATTATCGCCAAACATATTGTATGCGCCTACCGAAAAAATTACATCAAAATAACCCTTTGCAAAAGGTAAAGGCAAAGTTGCGTCCAGAATCATCGGAACGATTTTATCCGCAATGCCAAGCGATTGAAAACGCTCATGGTTGAGCGTTGGGTCAGCAAATAAGTCGGTGGCAAAAACTTCCGCGCCGTATTCTTGCGCCAAGTACAACGATGACAAGCCCATCCCGGAGCCCAAATCAAGGATTTTCATATCCTTTGTGACCCTGAAATGCGAAGCCAGTTCCTCGGCTTGCCGTATTCCATTAGGTCCCCACATTGTTTCTTTAAGTAGTGCAAGATTCTTTTCATTAGCGATAAAATTGTTTGAAAAAATATTATTCATTATTTTTCCTCCATAAGTTAGTTTAATAACTTTTGGGAGGTTTATACACAAGATTATTTTATGCAAACCTCCAGGCTTACTATCGGCTCTCGTGCATTATAGTCTAACATTGTTCATTTCTCCTTTGCTGTTCAAAATATAAATACGCGGACCCACTCACAAAAAGCGGAGCGACATACAAATCAAAGTATAACACACTTACTATTGTAATTGCTAGCCACAAGTTTTATTCTTTGGCTGAGGCCGGGGGCGTGGGGCAAAGCCACCACAAAGCCTACAACAGCCATGCATGTAGTATAGTTGATTTTGCAATAGGATAAATCCGGAGAAAACAGGGAACAGGATTGTTTTTTATCCTGTCCCCCGTTTTTGGTAATTTCATAAAATAAGCAGTTGTATAGCTGACGTACTTCAGAAACGTGATTAGAAAACATAAAATTTTTGTTGCAAGGCAAGGAAGCGACAACGACGTTTGCAATGCATTTTTTGCGGAGCAAAAAATTGCTTTCCATAATGTATGCGCTTTCCTAGCCAAAGGCTAGGAAAGCGCATTGCAAGCTAGGAGGAGCTGACGATGAATTGCGGGCAAAAATGAAAGTTTTCAAACATGTTTGATGATTTTTAAGTTTATTAGCTATATGTACACATTAGACATCTATCATAACATCTGCTGTATCTTTAGCGTTATAAACTGCCGTGTCTAACTCGCCGGTGCGCTTAGCAGTAACTACACCTGAGAGTATCCCGTCGGAAACATTAACGAGGGTTCTGCCCATGTCAATCAGCGGTTCAACCGAAACAAGCAAACCGGCTAATGCAACAGGCAGGTTCATAGCAGAAAGAACTACAAGAGCCGCCATAGTAGCGCCGCCGCCAACACCGGCTATGCCAAAAGAGCTTATAGCAATAACCACTACCAGCTGAATTATAAAACCGGGGCTCATAGGGTTAATGCCAACAGTTGGGGCTATCATAACGGCAAGCATTGCCGGATACATACCGGCGCAGCCATTTTGCCCTATAGATGTGGCAAATGATGAGGAAATACCGGCTATACCCTGAGGTACGCCAAGTTTCTTAACCTGTGTACTGACAGTAATGGGCAGTGTTGCCGCAGACGAGCGTGATGTAAAGGCAAATGCTAAAGCGGTTAATGATTTTTTTGCAAAAATGACAGGATTGCACTTGAAGAATACAAGAATTAAAAGGTGCATTATAAATATAAGGGCCAGGGCAACATAATTAGCTATTACAAACACACCAAGCTCTGCAATTTGCTCAAGCCGCTGGGTAGCGAGAAAGCGCGTCATAAGCGCCAAAATGCCATACGGAGTAAGCATCAGCACGAAGGATACAATTTTCATGACAACTTCTTTAGCGGCGTTTAGCAGATTCGTCATCAGTTCAGCCTCTTTTGGGAGCTTAGCTTTTATTGATAAAATAGCTATCCCCAGAAGCATTGAAAACAACACAACACCCAAAGTTGAGTTAGGAGCCTGACCGGTAAAGGAGTAGAATATATTGGTAGGAATTATATCAATAATTCTCTGGGCTATGGTGCCGCTGTTGATGTTTTCGGCCTGTGTTTCCAAATATTCCATTCTGTTTGTTTCGGCAGTGCTTTCGGCTATTGAGCTTGAATCAAGATTAAAGGCTGAGGTTACAAATATAGTTATTAATGCTGAGGCCGCAGTAGTTAAAATTAATACTGCAAGTATAGTACCGCCGTACTTACCTAAAATCTTAGAATCTTTAAGATTGGTTATAGCAGTAGTTATAGAAACAAAAACCAGCGGTATTACAACCATCTGTAAAAGACGTGTATAACCGGTGCCCACTATATTGTACCAACTGATAGTAGCCGGGGTAACCGGGTCAGTTGGGCCGTAAACAAATTGCATTACAGTACCCCAAATGATACCCAGAACAAGTGCGGTCAGCACTCTTCTCATAAAGGACATGTGGTTTTTTTGCTGGTAGAACAGAAGCCCCATCAGCGCGAGCATTACAACAATGTTAATAATGACTTGCATAAATAAACCTCCCCTTTTGTCATAAATCTTATGCTTTAACAAGCATATCTGCCAGTTTATCTACATCATGCACCTGACCTTCTGCCAGGATTTTTCCGTCAACTACCAGTGCAGGAAATAACGTAATGCCATACTTTGCGGCATCTTTTATATCTGCATGGTTTACAGTTTCGCTAAGGCCAATGCGCTCGGTTGCCTCAAGGGTATTGTTGTACAGATTTGCTGTCTCATTATCAGGAAACCCTATTACGAATATACCTTCGTTATCTCCGCCGCCGGCGGAGGGTTCCTGGGCTCATGTGCCGCAATTAGAGTCGCCGGGTTTTCCTTTTTTTCCAAGCAGTAGTTCTAATATGCCCATAGAAACAACCTCCCTTCTTTAAACACTTAATTTTTTCTTAATAAATATAATATTATGGCAGCTGGCGCATTATAACAATATAACAAAAAAATATAAAAAACAGCAAAAGCGTGCCGGTTTTAATCCAAAATTTCTAAAGTATAAATAATGTTGCAAAGAAGAAACTATTCTCGTTATATTTTATCTGGGATTTACATGAGGTGAATAAATGGAAATATACGTAAATACCAAGAAAAAGAGCCACTTTAAAGACAAAATTATTATTTGTATTAAGGATGTTGCGGATATAGAGGCAACTGCCACGTTAAAGCAGGAAGTGGAGCGTATGGCGCTGCTTCAAAAAACAGATAAACTTCACGAAGTTGTGGCGTTTAACGATATAGTTAAAGCCATTCATAGAAAATATCCAAACGCTACTGTGATAAATACCGGAGAAAACGAAACATTGGTTGAATGGTGCGACAAAAAAAAGGAAAATAAGATTATTACCTTTCTAAAAATCGCAGTTGTATGCGTGATTTTATTTGTGGGTGCATCAACAGCTGTAATGACATTTCATACAGACTCGCAAATGGGCAAAGTGCTGGAAAGATACACAGAACTTTTTCTGGGAGAAAGCGGTAATGTGGCTGTTATACAGATAGCATATTCTATAGGGCTTGCTTTGGGCATTATAGTGTTTTTTAACCATTTTGGAGGCAGAAAACTAACTAATGACCCGACACCCATTCAAGTTGAAATGTCACAGTACGAAAATGATGTTATAGAAACAATAACGGCATCTATTAACAAAAAAATAGAAATGGATGAGTAGCAATGAGGTATATAATTGTTGTAATAATAGGGTCGGCATCAGGTGCAGTTATTGCAGGGGCAATTGCAGCCTTTATAGTGGCTATAGGTTTGGTTACGAGGCTGGCTCAAAAAACAAGCACACAAAAGCAGGTAGTATTATACGAGGAAGCTATTACGGCAGGCGGAATTTTTGGCGCAATGACTGCTTTTTTAGAGTTTTCTGTAAATATAAGCTGGCCCGTTATGGGCTTTTTGGGACTTATGGCAGGTATTTTTTACGGGTGTTTGGCTGTTTCTTTAGCTGAGACATTAGATGTAATACCTATAATGGCCCGAAGGGCAAGGCTAAAAAGAGGGCTGGCTATTTTTGTTCTATGCTTGGCAATAGGTAAAGCAGCAGGCTCGTTAATATATTTTCTTATTCCGGGATTTTTTGAACCCCAATAAAAAGGAGTGGCAATATTGCAAAAAACTAATACAGAAAAGGAAAAATACCAGGAATTGGTAAATAAATTATCACCAAATTCAAAGCTTACAAGTAACTGCATAAAAGCGTTTTTTATAGGCGGGTTATTTTGCTTAGCCGGTCAATTTATATTAAATACATTTAAAAATTACGGTTTGTCGCAGGATAACGCTGCAACATATACCTCGATTTTATTAATATTTATAGGAGTGCTGCTTACAGGATTTGGACTGTATCAGAGGCTGGGTAAATTTGCCGGAGCAGGCTCAGCGGTGCCCATAACAGGTTTCGCTAATGCTGTGGCTGCTGCTGCCATTGAATTTAAAAAAGAAGGCCATATAATGGGTGTAGGTGCCAGAATGTTTATATTGGCAGGGCCGGTTATAGTGTTTGGCACATGTACCTCTATGCTTGTTGGCATATTATACTATTTTACAAAAGGGGGTGTATGATGGCGACGCATGTGGGAGCACAGACGATTAAAATAGACGGGCCTGTTTCTATAATAAGCACAGCTTCGGTAGTAGGGCCTAAAGAAGGCCAGGGGCCACTTATGCGCTATTATGATATGATACTTGAGGACATACTTCACGGCTGCGACAGTTGGGAGAAGGCAGAGTCTAAAATTGTTGAAACAGCAATGGAGCTGGTTATACAAAAGGCTAAGCTGGCACCTAAGGATATTGATATAATAATAGCCGGAGACTTGTTAGACCAGAGTACAGGCTCTACCTTTGGCGTTATGAATTTGGAACGGCCTTTTTGGGGAGTGTTTTCTGCTTGCTCTAATATGGGCCAAGCTATGAGTGTGGGAGCTGTAGCCATTGAATCCGGTGCGGTTCAGAAGGTAGCGGTTGGAGCATCAAGCCATTTTTGCTCTGCTGAAAAGCAGTTTAGAACGCCCTTGGAACTTGGAAACCAACGCACACCAACGTCAACTTGGACAGTTACGGGCAGTGGTTGTGCGGTGCTGTCAAAAAGTGAAGATGGGCCTTTTATAACTTATATCACTACAGGCAAAATTGTGGATATGGGGATTAAAGACCCGGCAAATATGGGAGCTGCCATGAGCCCTGCCGCGGCCGACACACTTACAGCCCACTTTAAAGACACAGGCCGTGACCCTTCTTATTATGATATGATTATTACCGGTGATTTAGGTTATGTGGGCCGTGAGCTTACTGTTAAGCTAATGGAGGAGTCCGGTTACGCTCTCACAAACACCTATACAGACTGTGGCATAAAAATATTTGATAAGGAGAAGCAAGACACACATGCCGGAGGCTCAGGCTGTGCTTGCTCAGCAGTTACATTTGCGGGATATTTATACAGCAGTTTAAAAGAGAAAAATATAAATAAAATTTTGTTCGTGCCGACGGGGGCTCTTTTAAGTCCTATGTCCAGCCAGCAAGGGCAGAGTATTCCGGGCATAGCCCATGCTGTTGCTATAGAAAATTCGAGAGGGTAGACAGGTGATATTATGGAGTATTTAAAAGCCTTTATAGTCGGTGGGTTAATATGTATTATTGGTCAAATATTAGTTGACAAGACCAAGCTGACCATGCCTAAAATATTAGTCTCATTTGTTGTAATAGGGTGCATTTTATCTGCTGTTGGGATATACCAGAGGCTGATAGACTTTGGCGGTGCCGGTGCTACAGTGCCTCTGCCTGGGTTTGGGCATCTACTTGCCAGAGGTGTAATAAAAGAAGTTGATGAAGTTGGTTTTATGGGAATATTTACAGGGGCATTTAAGGCCATGGCTGGTGGAGTTACTGCGGCTGTTGTTTTCAGCTATATTGCCTCACTTATTTTTAACCCGAAAACGCCGAAGTTAAAATAAATACTTTACAACAGAGTACTTTAAAGGTTATACTATATTTTAACGGACGGGTTTTATAGCGGTTTCAGCCCATTTTGGACTGAAACCACGCCCTGTATTCGCACTTTTACTAAAGCAAAAATGCTCATTTTCGGAGTGCTCGTTAACTTTAAAATGTCTAAAATGAGCAAGCTCATTTAGGCCATTTCAAAGTTAATTCACTATAATATAAATATTGAAAAAGAGGAAAAGAGGAGTAGGTAAATTATGCCCCCACAGAAAGAAAACCCTTGGCTGAAAGGTTTTTGGAGAGCGTGTTGCCGAAGGCTGCTTTTTTAGCAAGTTGTTTAATTTGCTGTAACTTCCTTAGTGCGTGAGCCAAGCGTTAATTGGTGATGAGTGGCGCTTTTTCGGTCAGCTAAATTGGCTGTTTGCGCAATCAGGGTGGTACCGCGGATAATTTCGCCCCTATTTATTGTAGGGGCATTTTTTTATTTTTATGGATATATTAGACTTCTTAAATAACTTAATTCCGACATTTTTTCGGCTTATTTCTCGTTATACTTTGTGAAGTTCTCCCAGCCTAGCGGGAAAATGCCCTGAAATCTGACAAAAGCAAGTTATGAAAGAGGTCTAGTGGAACGAAAGGAGATTAGCTGCTATGAAGTACATGACAGTAAGTGAAGTAAGGGAAGCTTATCTTAAATTTTTTGAGGAAAAAGAACACTTGCGGCTTAAAAGCTATTCATTGGTGCCGGAAAACGATAAAAGTTTACTGCTTATAAACGCAGGTATGGCGCCAATGAAAGCTTATTTCACAGGGCTTAGTGAACCCCCGTCAAAAAGAATTACCACCTGCCAAAAATGTATAAGGACGGGAGACATCGAAAACGTTGGCATAACTGCCCGCCATGCTACGTTTTTTGAAATGCTTGGAAACTTTTCATTCGGTGATTATTTTAAAAACGAAATAATTCCCTGGGCCTGGGAGTTTTGTACCGAAGTGCTTAAAATGCCTGCTGAGCGGCTTTATCCTTCTGTTTACTTTGAAGATGACGAGGCTTTTGGCATTTGGCATGAAAAAGTTGGCATACCCAAAGAAAAAATCTTTAGAATGGGAAAGGAGGATAATTTCTGGGAGGTGGGTACAGTTGGCCCCTGCGGCCCCTGCTCTGAGATTTATTTTGACTTAGGTGAAGAGTATGGCTGCGGTAAGGAAGGCTGTACTGTAGGCTGTGACTGTGATCGTTTTACGGAATTTTGGAACCTTGTTTTTACCCAGTTCGACAAACAGGAGGACGGGTCTTACGCTCCTCTTGCAAAACCTAATATAGACACGGGCATGGGCCTTGAGCGCATGGGTGTTATCATGCAGGGTGTTCGCTCTGTTATGGATATTGATACTATGAAAAGCATAAGAGATGCCGTTTGCAGCCTGAGCGGCTATATTTACGGCTGCTCAGATGATAAGGATATATCCGTACGCATTATTACAGACCATATAAGGGCTGTGACATTTTTGCTGGCTGACGGTGTACTGCCTAATAATGAGGGTCGGGGTTATGTGCTTAGAAGGCTTCTCAGAAGGGCTGCAAGGCACGGAAAGCAGCTGGGCATAGACCAAACTTTCATGAGTGAGCTTTGCAAGGTTGTTATGGCTGAGTTTGGCGAGGCTTATCCTGAGCTTATCGCTCATAAGGAATATATACTTAAAATACTGGCAGTAGAGGAAAACAGGTTTTACGAAACGCTTGATTCGGGCCTTGAATATTTAAAATCACACATTGAGCGCATTAAAGATACTACAAAAATTCTGGATGGGGCTGATGCTTTTAAGCTTTATGATACATTTGGTTTCCCTATAGAGCTTATGCGTGAGATTTTAACGGAAGCCGGGCTTGTTATAGATGAAGAAGGTTTTGCTGCCCAGATGGAAAACCAGAGAAAAATGTCCAGGGGCAGCAGGGAAGAAACTACCTTTATGGGCACTGACTCTGATGTTTATAGAGCCATAAAAGCACCGCCTACAAAATTTACAGGTTATGACGCTACAGAGCAGGACGGCCTTTTGACTAATGAAGGGCCTAAGGTTATTTCTCTTGTAATAGAGGGCGGTACTGTGGCTACGGAGTTAAGTGAAGGCTCTGAGGGTGCGGTACTTCTTGACATTACACCGTTTTATGCCGAAGGCGGCGGTCAAGTGGGGGACAGCGGCACAATCCGCACAGCCAGCGGAGTTTTTGAGGTATGTGACTGTAAAAAAATTGAAGGTGACAAGTATATTCACATAGGTAAGGTTATATCGGGTAAGATAGAGATTGGGCAGGGTTTATGCGCAACGGTTGACAGCGAGTTACGTAAAGCTATTATGCGCAATCACACAGCTACCCATCTTTTGCATAAGGCCCTCAGAAAAGTGCTTGGGGAGCATGTAACCCAGGCCGGTTCTTATGTTTCACCTGAGCGCCTGCGGTTTGACCTGACACATTTTGAAGGTATAACATTTGACCAGCTTCAGAAAATAGAAAATATAGTAAACGATGCAATTTTTGAAGCGCTGGATGTTGAAGTAATAAATACAGATACCGAGACTGCCAAAAATATGGGGGCTATGGCTTTATTCGGTGAGAAGTACGGCGATGTTGTAAGAGTGGTAGATGTGAAAGGCTTCTCAACTGAACTATGCGGCGGCACTCACATTAAAAACACTTCTCACATTGGCATTTTCAAAATACTTTCTGAAAGTTCTGTTTCAGCAGGGGTCAGGCGGATAGAGGCCCTCAGCGGAAAAGCGGCTCTTGACTATTATAAGGAGCAGGATATTAAAATAAAAACTATTGCTGCCTTGATGAAAGTGAACCCTGAGCGAATTTTTGAAAAGACAGAGAACATGCTTGCCAGTCTTAAAGAGCTTAAAAAAGAGCTGGAAGCGGCAAAAATTGAAGGCTCAGATAAGATGATAGAGGACTTATTTACCAGCCGGTCGCATGAGCTAATAAACGCTATTCACTTTGTTACGTCAAAAATAGATAATGCAGATGCGGCCGCACTTAGAATTATAGGCGATAAAATAAGAGATAAAGTAAGGGGTGAAAGCGGGGTAACAGCTCTTTTTGGGGTCTTGGAAGATAAGGTCAGCATTTTGGTTGTGGTGAGTGATGATTTGACGGCTAAAGGCTTCCACGCCGGCAATATTATCAAGGAAATAGTGCCTATACTAAACGGCAGGGGCGGCGGCAAGCCTAATATGGCTCAGGCCGGCGGTTCTGATGCTTCTAAGGTTGGTGAAGCTATTGAAAAGTTCCGTGAAATTGTAAGAGCCAAAACAAACTAACAATGGATACTTTAGTAGATGCTTTGGGTTTGGCGGTACTATTAAGTGCACTGCTGTGTGCTGTTTATATAAAAGTATTGGAGCCATACTTCTATTACTTTAAGGAATACTCCTGTGTTTTTGGCGATATAGCTGGAAGCAGTCTGCTTAAAAAATACAGCCCGGTTATACTTGTATTTTGTACTGTAGTGTTTGCGGCTGTACTTTTAAGCGGGCACAAAGGCTTATATTTAGCTGGTTTATTAATTACAGCTGCTGTGCTGCTTGTAATTTCAGCTACTGACATTCGTTTTAAAAAAATACCTAATGAGTTTAATATTATAATACTTCTGCTAGGGGCAGTTCTGGGGCTTAGCAGTTCTGGGAATTTATTTTTTCCTGTTGCACTTTGCGGTGGGGCTGCGGCAAGTTTGCTGCCGGCTATGGTGAAGTTCTTAGGCGGAAGTATAGGGGCAGGAGACATAAAGCTGATGTTCTCTGTAGGGTTTCTCTTGGGGACGTGGCTTGCTTTAAGCTTTTTTTTGCTCACTTTCATTTTTGCAGCAGTAGTTGCTGTGGTTTTTCTGTTTTTTCACAAAATTGGAAGAAAAACACCCATACCGCTTGCGCCTTTTGCCTGTATTGCTTTTTCAGCCGTTATTTACTTTGAAGAAGTGTTCACTGAAATTTGGAGAATAATATGATGAAAAGATTTTTTCCTGATGAATATGTAGACAGCATTCATCACATAGATTATGAAGGCTTGGTTAATAAAGGTGTAAAAAACCTCATATTTGATATTGATAACACCATAGAGCCCTATGATATAGAAAAACCCTCAGAAAAAAATGCAGCTTTGCTCAAAAGGCTTAAGATTATGGGTTTTACTATACTTTTAGTATCAAATAATTCCAAGGGCCGTGTGGAGAAATTTAATGAGGAGCTTAAATTGCCGGCAAGGTTTAAAGCGCGAAAACCGCTTATATCTGCTGTGGCAAAAATTATGGGTGAAGCCGGGGCAAGGGCTGACAATACAGTTTTTATAGGTGACCAAGTTTTCACCGATGTTTGGTGTGCAAAAAGATTGGGGGTTTATGCGATTTTGGTAAAACCAATTGCCACTCGTGATGAGTTTAGTGTGCGCCTTAAAAGGGGTATAGAAAGAAAAATAATCGATAAATATTTGAGCACAAAAATGTAAAGTATGTAAAGTTCTCTTGCCTACTTGTATAACTTGGGATATAATGTGCACATAAGGAAGAAATGCAGAGCAAAGCGAAGTATTTCTACACTGATTGTGCAACGAGACTTTGAGTAAGCAAAGCAAGTTGAAAAAGCAAAAACTAAGCTTGGTATTTCTACAAGCAGGGGAATGAGACTTTACAAAGTAAAGTTTCGCAACAAACACTGGGGGTTGTGATGCATTTTTCTGTTTTTATGACTATTAAGCAATACAGCCACAATATGGAGGACTGAGCGTATGATCTCAATCAGAAATTATATGCAGGATCTTGTAGAGCAAAATCTTGATATAGTTGCAAGAGGCATGGATTGCTGCTTATGTGAAAGGTGCCGTGCAGATATTACTGCGCTGGCTCTTAATAATTTGCCGGGCAAGTATGTTGTTACCGAAGAAGGTGAGATATTTGCTAAAGTTTCTTCCTTTCACCAGCAAGCAGAGATAGATGTTGTCGCTGCTACTATGAAAGCTATGATGGTTGTGTCTAAAAATCCCAATCATACGAATAAATATTTGGATAAACAGCAATAGAAAAAATATTTACAGTGGCTGAAAGCCGGTGACTATGTGAAAAAAATTCGGGTAATACATGGGCCTAACCTTAATTTTATAGGCATTAGAGAGCCGCATGTTTATGGAAGTGAGTTTATAGAAGACATAAATATGCGGATAATGGATGTGGCCGCAGAACTTGATATGGATTTAGAAATTTTTCAGTCCAATTCAGAAGGTGAAATTATTAACTACATACAGAGCTGCCATTACGAAGGTGTTGAAGGTATAGTTATCAATCCGGGAGCATTTACACACTACAGCTATGCTATTAGAGATGCTATTGCCTCAATGAGCTTTCCTGTAGTTGAGGTTCATTTGTCTAATACAGGGGCACGGGAGGAGTTTCGCAGACTGTCTGTGACTGCACCTGTTTGCATAGGTCAGATAGCCGGTTTTGGCGCATTTTCATATATTTTAGGCTTACATGCTCTTGAAGAGATTATTTGATATAGTGAAAAATTAAGCTGAAAGGGCGCTCAAATCGTTCTATGAATACAGGTTCTAAATTGAAACAGCAGCGCACTAGCTTAATGTTTCAATTTTGGTTGAGCGCCCTACGCCGCAATGCCAGCGGCGCATCGCTTTTTAAAGTAGTAAAGCTATATAATACTAGGAGGACAGTTTATGATTTCTGCAAGTGAATTTAGAAATGGTGTTACAATTGAAGTTGACGGTGATATTTACACAATCATTGAGTTTCAACATGTTAAACCCGGCAAAGGTGCTGCTTTTGTGCGCACCAAGATTAGAAATTTAGTGTCAGGCTCTATACTTGAGCGTACTTTCAGGCCATCAGAAAAAATGCCGAAAGCTCATATCGACAGAATGGATTTGCAGTATCTTTATAATGACGGCAATCTTTATTACTTTATGAACACGGAAAGTTTTGAGCAGTCTGAAATAAATGCAAGTGATGTAGGTGATTCACTGAAATACGTTAAAGAGAATGAATCTGTAAAAGTACTATCACACAATGGCAAAGTGTTTGGCATTGAGCCGCCTTTGTTTGTTTCACTTGAAGTAAGTGACACCGAGCCGGGGTTTAAAGGTGACACTGCAACCGGCGCAACTAAGCCTGCAACCTTGGAAACAGGCGCTGTTGTTGCTGTGCCCCTGTTTATAAATATTGGTGATATAGTTAAGGTTGACACCAGAACCGGTGAGTATCTAGGTAGGGATAAAGAGAAGTAAATTTCATTTTTTTTCCATAATTGTATATAAAATGCATAGAAAAATTAGAATTATTTTGCTTATATTGGGTTAATATAACTAGGAACTAACGAGTTCAAAAAGTATGACAAAACTGTGAGAGGTTTTGAGATTTAAGCAACATGCAAGACATTCGGTTTTGTGCTTTTGCACGCCGGGGCTGATGATATTATCATCAGCCTTTTTTTGCTGCTTTATTCGAGCAAAGCAGTTATAGGCGTTACGGTCGAAAAACAACCGCAATGGTGCAAATACCTTTGAAGAATCTTATGAAGCTTCGCTTCGGGCTTCCTTTTAACCGTATTCGCTATAGCGGGGCATGAAACACAAGTGTTTTTATGCTCTGCAAATGCCATGGAGTGAACGGGTTTACTGCCTTGCGCTTGTACGGATAGTCAGCCGATGCCTGCCTCTTCGGGCTTGGCAGCTCACTCTCGTAAGACAATTTTGCAAAGGGTTGATTGCCATTTTTTTCTAAGTTACAGCATGATTTAAAATGTTGTAAAGTTTATATTGCTTGTGTATAATATAGCTTATATGTTTGGCTTTCGACCGTAACGGCTATATAGTCACATATTTGGCGCACCTAGTCAGTGAGAGTCTTGTGACGGGCTTTAGCATCACAAGCTCGAACGTTTTTTTCGCCTTTAGCGAAAAAAAACTTCATCTTAATCCCTTCGGGATCGCGTTGCAGTTTTAAATTCATTTCGCTATATTTGATTTATTAAAGGATTTTTAAGAGAATACAAAAGGAGGTTAACCATGTACAACTTTTATAAAATTATGGAAAGCAGGCGCTCTATAAGGGTGCTGGCTAATGAAGAGATTATCACTAATGAACGCTTAGAAGAGATTATTGCAAATGCTGTAAAGTTTACACCTACGGCTTTTAATGCACAGGAGCAAAGGGTAGTTTTACTTTTAGAAGATAGGCATAGTTGGTTTTGGAATTTACTGAAAGAAAAGCTTAAAACCCGTTTGCCTGCTGAGAGTTTTTCAGCCACTGAAGGCAAATTGAATGGATTAATGGGCGGGGTTGGTACGGTTTTAATCTATCAAGATATTGCTGTTATAAACGGACTGCAAGAAAAGTTTCCTACATATAAAGATAATTTTCCTCTGTGGGCGCAGCAATCCAGCGGTATGTTGAAGTATACCATTTGGACAAGCCTTGACGCCGAAGGTTATGGTGCCAGTTTACAACACTATACTGAGCTGATAGAGGAGAGTGTGAGCGACAAGCTTGGAATAAATAAAGAGTGGAAAATGGTCGGCCAAATACCGTTTGGGAAGCGGCTGCAAGCTCCTGACACAAACAAGACATTTGAACCAATTGTAGATAGAATGCTTGTGTTTAAGTAGAAAAAAGCAGCTGTTGACATATATAGCCTTTCCGGTCAAAAACCGTCCCACAAAGCTTGCCTTTTTTCGCAATATGCTGTCGCAAGCATAACGCTCGTACGCTGTTGGTACTGTGGCAATCTTGCGGAAAAAATTCTGTGTTTTATCTTAAGGGCGAACCGCCCAACCTCACTATGTTCGGTTAGGGTGGGGGTGGCAACCGGAAAGGCTACAGGTCAACAGCTGCTTTTTATTTATGTGAAATAAGTGAGATGACCGCAAATAACATAGTTTGAAGTATCTTTTAGGTCATTGTTTTATGGGCAAGGCTCTACATTTTCTAAAAAATATAAAGCCTTGCCCATAGCATTATTTCATTGCAGTAAACATCCAGTTCACGCCAAACTTATCACGCAAGGAGCCGTGAGCAAGGGCAAAAAAGCTGGGGGCAAGCTCCATATATACCTCACCGCCTTTTTTTAATAAGTCCCATGCCTTTTGCACATAAGCCTCGTCGGTTGAAGTTATGGAAACATACATATTACTGCCCGGTATATGGCGCTCATGGGCATCTGCACACATAACTTCTCCGCCGTCTATGCTGAACCTAGCGTGGAGAATCAAATTTTTCTTATCATCCGGCACATTAAAATCCGGGCTTGATGGCATATCACCATATCGCTGCACTTCAATTACTTTTGCAGCAAGAGCTTCTTTGTAAAACTCAAGGGCTCCGGTGCAATTGCCGTTAAACATAAGATAGTGGCCTAACATTTTTTATTCCTCCGCTCTATTTTCTTTGCTGATGGACCAGATAAACCCAAAGGGGTCAATTATATTGCAGCAGTGTGTTCCGTCGGGAGTTATAAAAATGGGTTGCTCAACTGTTCCGGGCGCAGCAACTGTTCCGCCGGCTGTAAGAGCCTGGTTAGCTGCTTTTTCTACATCGTTTACGAATAATTGTATACACAGCGGCGCACTACCAAGTGTCAATGGAGATTTTGAACCCCATGCCGGGTTTTCATCAGCAATGGCGAAACGGTCAGGGCCAATATAGAACTTTGCCGTCCTCTCCCCCTTTGCGCTGTCAAAGGCTGTTTTTGACGAGATGGCGCCAAAAGCTATCTCATAGTATGCAAGAGCCTTCTTACTGTCTGCAACAAACATGTTTACAGATATCATATAATTATCCCTCATTTATACTCAGAAGTAAATTTTTGGGCGGAGAAGAAATTCTTTCTTTAGCTCATTTGGTATATCGCCCCGCTGCGTGGCATCAATGTCGGCGGGAAAAATAAAGTTAATATGAAAGAACTTAAAGCTATATTTGTTAAGGCTAGCTTTATTTGTGCAGCTACCTACATAAGCAGCGGCAATATAATATTTAGAAGCGATAAAAGTGAAGAAGACGCTCACGCAGTCTGTTTAAGGTTGTCATATTATTATTCCCATACAGGCTGCCAGGTTACGCCGAATTTATCGGTAACCCATGCGCACTTGCGAATATGAGCCACCGATTCCGGCCCCATCATCACAGTGCCGCCCTTAGAGAGCCCGTTGAATATAGTGTCAAACTCCGCTTCATCAGAACAATCTATGTAGATTGAAGAAGACCAGCTAAACTCAGGTGATTTGTGGATGGAACTCATATCTAAAAATAAAATTTCTTGCCGAGCAAATGTAAGTGCACCATACATTATTCTGTTTTCTTCACCTTCACTTATGTTAGGGGAGCCTTTTCCATAAGGTATAAGAGTTGTAATTTTAGCGCCGGGTAGGGTAGCGGCATAAAATAACATGGCTTCTTCTGCTTGGCCGTTAAATGTCAGAAAGGGTTTGATTCTTGATTTTTCCATTATAAACACACTCCTTTAACTATTTCAGTATAACACACCGTTGACGATGTTTTCAATCTGTTTTTTATCTACAGCAATTCTGATTGAAAAGCAGTTTTGGAAAGTTTTGTATTGCCGGCTTTAAAGGCAATACAAAACTCAGTTCAAGGCTGGCTTTGAAAGGAAATTGTTATATAGTGAAATGAATTTAAGACTGCAACGCTTGCGTTGCTAGTTTTAAATTTGATTGAACGCACCGCACCGCGATCCTGAAAGGATTAAGATGTAGTCTTTTTTCGCCAAAGGCGAAAAAACCGTTCGAGCTTGTGACGCTAAAGCCCGTCACAAGACTCTCACTGACCAGGTGTGTCAAATGTGAACTATAGTGAATAAACTTAAAAATCATCAAACTTGTTTGAAATGATTTTTAAGTTTATGAACGTCCCACCCATTGAGATTCCGTAGGAATCGAGATGATGGGGTAGATTAACCGTTGGTCATAGGCCCCCGCTTCTAAGCCGAAGCGTGAGCTTCGGCGAAAGCGGTGGGTGAGTGTTTTGCGGTGAAGTGGGGCTTCAAACTCCCGCTTCACCCAGCGAAGTTCGCAGAGCGAACCCTTTGACTTGTTGCTTTTCAAGTTAATCTTCTATATGTTCACATTTGGCCTGTATCACTTTTAAAGTGATACAGCTATAGAGGACAGGAGACTTGCTGAATAGTTTTGCTTTTTTGAAAAAATGGAAAAGCTTGATGGAGTATATATCTTATTAAACAACTAAGCTTTTATAGAAAAACCGTGCGCACAAGAAAAAAGTTGCTTATTATTTCAAATAATAAGCAGCTTTTTCTTTCTTATGATACTTCGTGACTAGGGGTTATTTATTGTTGCCGGTAAAAACTTTCAAAATTTCTTTGTGTGAGAAGTATGCCGTCTGTCACCCATCTTAGCTGCTCATCATAATGAGCATAAGCGGCAACATATTGTTATTCATACCTCCAAACATTCCTGGGAAAAGAAGCATCAAAAGCAAAAACATTTGCATATTGTTTTCATTTCCAAATCCATGATGATTGAAACCCTGAACCATTATACGCCTCCTTATTAATTGGAGCAATTGCATTGTTATTTTATTGATTTTTTTGCTCCGTTTATAATTTATTTTATGAAGAGGCAAATAAATAGTGCTTGTCCAAAGGTCATATTTTCTGCAAAATAGAAAACTGCTATGTGTTTTCAGTTTTATTTATGAAGCCTTGACCTAAAAAGGCAAAGAAAAAAATATAAAGCTTGATACAAAGAAACCCTTATGCCGATTGTACTATTAAAATATTGTTTAAAATCTTGATAGTCTAATTCGTTATTATTTTTCAGATAGATTCTTATTTAATTATATTAAAACGGTTCATTGTTGGTGGCTTAGCACAAAGTGCTTTCAGCCTACTGATGTTATTTGTAAAATGCTCCATTTTTTCATGTATGTCGATAGCCTCTTGGTTTTTCCACTTTTCAATAAAAGCAACTGTATTTATCTCGTCAAGCTCTTCATATACATTGTATTCAATATTACCGCCTTCCTGCTGTGAACCTTCAGCCATGAGTTTTGCAATTTTAATAAATTCGTCTTTTTTTCCTTCTTGTACTTCCATTTTTAATACTAAAACAATCATTTTTATTCTCCTTATAAATGTATTTTTAAAGTAATTCTTTAAGAAAGTTTTGTAGTGTATTTTCATTTTCACTTAAAGCCCCAAAAAATTCATTGTCAATACCAACAACAATAGGGAATGCTTTTTGTATTACTTCTTCACCTTTTTGTAAAATTGATACTGTTATGGAGGAAAATTAATATAGTGAATAAAACGAAAAAAATAAACTGCCTCACCTAAACAAGTATGGCAGTTTATTAATTATACATTGCCACAAATAAGACTATTTGTAACCGGTTGGAAAGTTGCTCTGCCACCGTCAAAAGTCATACTTATCGCATATTATATTAATTAAGAATTTACCTCTGTCCCTTTTTTTGCTGCCTCAGCCTGAGCTTTATACTTGCTTACTTCAAGCCTAATCTTAGCCCGTTGTATGTCACGTTTTGCAGCAACAATAGCATCGGTGGCTGTACCGCTTTCAATAGTTCTCTTAGCTCTGTCAAAAGCATCTTGAGCGCGCTCAACATCAATTTCATCAGGCCATTCAGCAACATCAGAAACTATTACTATAAGGGTTTGAGAAATTTCAACAAAACCGCTCATAACAGAGGCACGTATAAAGTGGTTGCCGTCTTTTATGTCTACCATAGAATCAACCAGAAGACAGACCATAGGGGCGTGACCCGGCAGGATACCAAGTTCGCCATAAGGAGTTCTGATTGAAACCGAATCAACTTCCTTGTCAAAAATCTGCCTCGCCGGAGTTATAATGCGAAGCCTGGTTTTAGGCGCCATATTACTCACTCACTTTCGTGCTCTCGGCTGCTTCTTCTGCAGCTTTTGCATTTTCAGCATTGTATTTCTCTATAACATCCTCTATAGAGCCGCAGTTTAAGAATAAGCCTTCAGGTATATGGTCATACTTGCCTTCCATAATTTCCTTAAAGCCTTTCACAGTGTCTTTAACATGAACATATTTGCCTTTAAGGCCGGTAAACTTTTCTCCAACTGTAAACGGCTGAGACAGATAACGTTGAATTTTTCTTGCACGATAAACAGTGAGCTTATCCTCGTCGGACAATTCATCCATACCTAATATGGCGATAATGTCCTGAAGTTCCTTATACCTCTGCAAGAGAGCTTGAACACCACGAGCTACCGTATAATGGTCTTCACCAACTATGCTTGGAGTGAGTATACGTGAGGTAGACTCCAAGGGGTCAACAGCCGGATATATACCAAGCTCAACTATGCTTCTTGAAAGAGTTATAGAAGCGTCAAGATGGGTAAATGTGTTAGCAGGTGCAGGGTCGGTTAAGTCATCCGCAGGAACATAAACCGCTTGTATAGAGGTTATAGAACCTTTCTTGGTAGAGGTTATACGCTCTTGCAAGAAACCCGTTTCCGTAGCCAAAGTAGGCTGATAACCAACAGCAGAAGGCATACGGCCAAGGAGCGCCGAAACCTCAGAGCCTGCCTGTACAAAACGGAAGATATTATCAATGAACAAAAGCACGTCCTGGCCTGAAACATCCCTAAAATACTCAGCCATAGTAAGGCCCGTAAGAGCAACCCTCATTCTTGCGCCGGGAGGTTCGTTCATTTGACCGAATACCAAAGCAGTTTTATTAATAACCCCGGAGCCTTGCATATCGTAATAAAGGTCATTACCTTCGCGGCTACGCTCACCAACGCCGGTGAAAACCGAATAGCCGCCGTGCTCTGTGGCTATGTTTGTTATAAGCTCCATAATTAAAACAGTTTTACCTACGCCTGCACCGCCAAAGAGCCCGATTTTACCGCCCTTAACAAAGGGGCATAAAAGGTCAATGGATTTAATACCTGTTTCAAGCATTTCAGTGTTGGCTGATTGTTGTGAGAATGTAGGAGCATCTCTGTAAATGCTCCATTTTTCTTCTGTCTCAGGCTCAGGTTTTTCGTCTATAGCTTCACCGAGTACATTAAAAAGCCTGCCCAGAGTTTTTTCGCCTACCGGCACAGAAATAGGCGCACCTGTGTCAACAGCTTCCATACCTCTTTTAAGGCCGTCAGTGGAGCTCATTGCTATACAGCGGACAACATCACCGCCTAAATGCTTGGAAACCTCTAAAATAGTTCTAAGGCCGTCGCCTTCAACTACTAAAGCATTATTAAGTTCCGGCAGATTCCCTCTGTCAAATTTGACGTCCAAAACGGCCCCTATAATTTGAACAACCTTGCCTTTATTAGCAGTTCCTACCAATATAAACCCTCCTAGCTGCAACAAATTGCCATAGAGTCTGTTAGCATAAAGCTGTTGCGCGCTTTTTCGTCTGCCTACTGTCGCCTTTGTTAGCTTTAAGAGATGGGCAAACAGATTACCCCGCCCTTTTAGCAAAGTGTTTAGCCACCGAAACTTCACGCAACTTATTTATGTTAACATAGCTCTCTAACTCAGTGCGTTAGCACCGGCTACAATTTCAATAATCTCTTTAGTTATAACGCCTTGACGCGCCCTGTTGTATGTGAGGGTCATTTCTTCAATGCGCTCCTCGGCGTTATTCGTAGCGTTATCCATACTCGCGCTTCGCGCTGCCAGTTCACATGCAGCAGACTCAAGCATACTATCAAACAATTGCAAATTTACAAATTTTGGCAGTAAAAACTCCAAAACTATTTGCGCTTTCGGTTCAAATTCCATAATATCGTTAAATTCTTTTTCTTCATTATCCTCGGTGCCTAACGCAAAGGCAGCAGGATCAACAGGCAATAATTTCTCAGTAGTTACGGTATAGCTAAGCATCGACTCAAATTTTGTATAAACCACCAAAACCTCATCAATTTCGCCTGCTGCAAACATAGAGAGAGCCATTCGGCTGATTTCAGTTGCATCCTCATAAAAAGGCTTGTCTGAAATGCCTGTTACGTATTTGATAATATCGTAATTTTTATCTGAGAAAAACTTTAAGGTTTTACCACCGAGGGCAATTACCTTTACAGAGTCTCTACTGTCAATAAGTTTTACAGCCTCTTTAAGAACGTTAGTATTATATGCACCGCAAAGACCTCTGTCCCCGGCGATGGCTATAACTAAAGTGCTTTTAACAGGCCTGTTTTCTATATAAACATTCTCCAAATTTTCTGTCTGTGATATAACAGAAGAAATAACCCTTTTTGTTTCCTTCAAAAAGGGTCTGGCAGAGAACACACGGCCTTTAACTCTCTGCAATTTACTTGTTGCTACAAGGTTCATTGCCTTTGTTATCTGCTGTGTACTTTTTGTAGACTTTATTCTTTGCTTAATATCTCTAAGTGCCGCCATAAATCACCTGTCCACCTCTCACAAAGCGGTGCCTGCTTATTTGTTCCTGTTATCAAAGAGCTTTCTAAACTCATACAATGCCTGAATAAGCTCTTTTTCCGCATCGGGAGTTAATTCTTTTTCGGCTTTTACAGACTCAAGCACTTTGTTGTGCTGCTCTTCCATAAATTTCAGGAATTCATATTCATATTCTTTAACCTCGTCAACAGGAATGGTCATGAGGAACTTATTAGTAACCGCATATAAGAGAACTACTTGCTTTTCAACCTCTAACGTTTCGTACTGAGGCTGTTTCAAAATCTCCATAATACGCCTGCCTTGCTCAAGGCGGTCAAGAGAGTTTTTGTCCAAGTCAGAGCCGAACTGGGCAAAATTAGCAAGTTCTCTATACTGCGCAAGCTCAACCCTTAAAGTACCTGAAACTTTTTTCATACCCTTGATCTGCGCGGAGCCGCCAACACGGGAAACCGAAAGACCTGCATTAATAGCAGGGCGCATACCGGCATTAAAAAGCTCTGTTTCAAGATATATCTGACCATCTGTAATGGAAATAACGTTTGTTGGTATATACGCAGAAACGTCACCTGCTTGAGTTTCAATTATAGGCAAAGCGGTTATAGAGCCGCCGCCGTATTCATCGCTAACACGGCAAGCCCTTTCAAGAAGCCTTGAGTGAAGATAAAAAACATCACCGGGGAAGGCTTCCCTTCCCGGAGGACGCCTAAGCAAAAGGCTCATCTCGCGGTATGCAGCAGCATGCTTTGAAAGATCATCATAAACAATAAGAACGTCTTTGCCCTGTTCCATCCATTCCTCAGCCATAGCGCAACCTGCATAAGGCGCCATATACTGCATGGGCGCAGGCTCACCGGCAGAGGCAAAAACTATGGTGGTGTAGTCCATTGCGCCTGCACTTGATAAAGTATTGTGAATACCTGCAACTGTAGAAGCTTTCTGCCCTATAGCTACGTAAACACAGAAACAATCCTTACCTTTTTGATTTATTATAGTATCTATACAAATAGCAGTTTTGCCGGTCTGCCTGTCCCCAAGAACAAGCTCCCTTTGACCGCGGCCAATAGGTATCATGGCATCTATTGCTTTGATACCTGTTTGGAGAGGTACATTTACCTCTTTTCTTCTGATAACGCCGGGTGCTACTCTCTCAATAGGACGGCTGCTGGTAGCAGAAATAGCCCCTTTGCCGTCAATAGGTTGACCGAGGGCATTAACAACCCTGCCAACTATGGCATCACCAACAGGAACTTCAACCACTCTGCCCGTTAAACGGACAGGGTCACCTTCCCTGATAAATTTGTCGGAGCCTAATATAACCGCACCAACAGAGTCTTCTTGAAGGCTTAGGGCCATGCCGTACACACCCTCAGGAAACTCTAAGAGCTCGCCGGCCATACAGTCGCTCAGGCCGTAAACCTGTGCGATACCATCGCCGACCTGCACTGTGGTACCGGTTTTAGAAACATCCAACTTGCTAGTGAAGCCTTTAATCTGTTCTTTTATTATAGCACTGATTTCTTCAGGCCTTAGCTCCATCTATACGCTCCGCTCCTTTACAACTTCTAAAGCACGCCTATTTTACCTGGCTAAACTCTAAAAGTGAATTTCTGATATCATCAATATCCTTCTTAACACTTGTGTCTATTAAATCATCCCCAACATAAACTTTAAAACCGGCAATAACTGATGAGTCTATATCTTCTTCAAGCCTTATCTCTTTTTTAAACTTGTTTATTAGCATAGATTTAATTCGTGCCAAGTGAGTCTCGCTAAGTTTTTCAGCAGAAACTACCTTAGCCAAAATTACATTATTGCGCTCATCAACAAGCTTAATATATTCATCAATAACCAGAGACAAGAGGGAAGCTCTGCCTTTTTCTGCTAAAAGATGGATAAAACCTACAGTTTCATTTGGCACAGGGTCACCTAAAAAGCTTTTAATTATACCAAACTTTTCTTCAGGCTCAATTTGAGGGTGAGAGAGAGCAAGGCGAAATTCGTCATGCCCCATAACCTCCTTCAGGCGAAGGAGGTTACCTAAAACCGCATCAAACTGATTAGCCTCTAAAGCGAGCTCAAACAGGCCTCGCGCATATTGAGCCGCTACTAATTGAGCCATGCAGAATCCCCCAAACCGTCGATAGCTTCATCAAGCAGTCTGTTTCCTGTTTGTTCGTCCATCTTCTCCTGAACATACCGCTCAGCAATGATTGTGGATATTTCAACTATGTGTTTTCTTAGTTCTTCCTGAGAGTCTTCCTTTGCCTTAGCCATTTCACGACGAGTTCTCTCCACTAAGGCAGTGGCTTCTTTTCTTGCTTCGTTTACTATACGCTCTTCAAGCTCTAAAGCACGCTTTCTGGCGGCGTCAATAATTTCTTTTCTTTCCGCTTCAATACCGGCACGTCTTTCTTCATAGAAAAGCTTAGTATCCTCAGCATTCTCAAGGGCTTCTTTTGCTTCGGTTAAGTTGTTGCTTATTCTTTCTTTTCTCTCGTGCAAAAATTTCTTTACAGGATTATAAAGAACTTTACTTAATACAATAGCTAATATACATGCATTTAAAAGCTGTACGCCCATTTGCAGTACCAATTGCAAATCAAACGCCAATATTCTGCCAGGTTCTCCCAAAAGAAAACCCCTCCTTTCCACAAATTTTCTTTGTAGAGCCTATTTTAATAAAGGCCCATAGTGCTTATAAAGCTTAAGAATGCATTAAAGAAAGGATTGAGGAAGATAAGAAGCAGAGCAACCATCAAACCGTAAATACCGCCTGTTTCTGCAAGAGCACAACCAACAAGAAGTGTAGAAGTAATACTGCCTGAAGCCTCAGGCTGTCTGCCGATAGATTCAACAGCTTTACCTACAGCGTAACCTTGCCCAAATGCGGTGGAGAAAGCCGGCGCAAGAGCTAATGTCGCTGCCGCCGCAGTGATTATGAGTATCCATGTACCTGATTGAATGAGTTGAATTTGAACTTCTAATGCCATTAAAAAATCCTCCTTAAGTAAAAAATAATAATATATTAAATTTTGTAAAAAATTTAATTTCCAGTAATTATGCCTTTAGCTTATTGCCGACAAAAGTCATAGAAAGCATAGTGAATATCAACGCTTGCATCAGTCCGGCAAACAGGTCAAAATAGAACGAAAGCGCCGCGCCAAACCCTATTACAGCAAACCATGGCAACAAACCGTATATAAGGCCCATTAGTATTGAGCCTGCCAATATGTTACCAAAAATACGAAAGCCTAAAGAAACGATTATTGCAAACTCACCAATAAGGTTCATGGGCAAGAAAATTGGAAAAGGTGATAAAAGGCCTTTTATATGCGTTTTAGGTCTGAATCTGAAAGCCATTATTTGTACAAGCAAGAAAGTGGAGGTGGAGAGAGCCAATGTTGTAGCAGCGTCAGCTGTAGGAGGCCTCATAGTTAAAACACCGCTTATATTGGAGAATACAAGAAATGTAACAAGCATAAAAAACCAGCTGCCAAGCCATGTATAGTCTTTGCCTAAAGGCCCTGCGGCAAGCTTATCCATACTGTCTACCACAAGCTCTACAAAGTTTTGCAAACCCGACTCAGGCACATCCTGCGCGTTCTTAAAAAAGAAATGCCGCAAAATAAAGGCCCCTATTATCATGAATGTCATGATAATCCATGTGTTTACTATAGTTTCGGTTATTTGCAGCTCAACACCAAAGGGATAGATTGTTGCAATAGTCCTAATGCTAAAATCTATTTCCATTCACACACCACCTAGATAAATATTTTAAAGCTATTACTTACTTATTTTGCCTTGCTAACACCTAACGCATTCATTAGAGCCGGGTTGTGCAGGGCCGGCCGCATTGACAGGTTATCCGCTACTGTTAGTACCGCCGCCGTTTCCAATCCCTGTAGAAGGAGTATCTGAATTAAACAACTTATATATATATGCGCCTAATGTCATATTAAAAAGACCCACTGCTGCAGAAATAAAATTCATAAAAGGATTAAGCAAAAGAGCCACAACTATTGCCGCAATGGTCATAAGTATCCTGAGAAAGTACCTTAGCCTAAAATATCTGACAGAAGCAACCTTATCGGCCAGTTCCATAGATTTGTTTATACTTTTCTCTAAATGCATTACCCTAAGAACAGAAACCAAAGAGCCGAAAATAACACCCAAAACATGCCCCGGAATAAATGTTGCATTAAAAAGAGCAATAATAAGAACTATTCCAGCCGCAATTTCAACGGCCCCTAATATAGCAATATTTCTGATAATAACCTTTGCGGTTTTAGACAAGTTAGACATAACAACCTCTTCGTCATAGCGCCTTAGTAATTGTACAGTATTTATTTTGAAAAATCTAGACTTTTTTTTACAAAGTCAAATAAAACTTTTTTGTTTTGACAAAATACAGACAAAATACAGAATATTTTAAATGAAATCCTCCGGTCTTTTGCCTGTGATTTTGAAGCAGTGCTTAATAACTTCCACAATTCTTTTGGAGGCAAACCCATCTCCAAAGGGGTTTTTAGCAGCTGCCATGCGGTGGTATTCAGCCTTATTCCTTAGAAGCTCGTTTGTGCTTTCAACTATAACGCCGCGCTCACAGCCTGCAAGTTTTAAAGTCCCGGCGCTAAGCCCTTCGGGCCTCTCGGTAACTTCACGCAAAACAAGAACCGGTTTATTAAAAGTTGGCGCTTCTTCCTGAATTCCGCCGGAGTCAGTTAAAACCATATAGGACCTGGCCATTAGATTGTGTAAGTCAACGAAATCCAAGGCTTCTGTAATATAAATCCCTTTTGCGCCGTACAACATGTTGTAAACAATGTTTTTAACCGAAGGGTTAGGGTGAACAGGGTAAACTACAGCAACATCTTCATTCTGCTTTGCTATGTCAAGCAAGGCCCTGCAAATGTTTTCAAGGGGCGCTCCCAAGTTTTCCCGCCTGTGGGCGGTTACAGTTATAATCTTTTTGTTATGAAAGTCAATATTATTTAAAATATCCCTTTTAAAAACATAACCTTCCTTAAAAGAGTTCTTTACACAGTCAACAGCAGTGTTGCCTGTTATAAAAATGCTTTCGGGGTTTACGGCCTCTTTAAGCAGGTTTTCCTTAGCTAAGGGGGTTGGCGCAAAATGCACATCTGCCAAGGAGCTTGTGAGTTTTCTGTTCATCTCTTCGGGATATGGCTGTAATTTGTTCCAGGTACGAAGGCCGGCTTCAACATGGCCAAGTTTAACCCCTCTGTAGAAAGCCGCAAGAGAGCTTGCAAAAGTGGTGGTGGTGTCACCATGCACCAGCAGCATGTCAGGCTTTGCACTGTCTAAAACAGCACAAAGGCCGTTTAGTGCGCCTGTTGTAATGTACTCAAGTGACTGGCCTTCTTTCATTATATTAAGGTCATAATCCGGCTTAATACCAAATATTTTCAGAACTTCGTCAAGCATACTTCTGTGCTGTGCGCTGACACATACAAGGCTTTCAAAACTATCATCATTTTCGAGCGCTTTAACCACAGGGCACATTTTTGTAGCTTCGGGCCTGGTTCCAAACACGCTCATAACCTTTATTTTATCCTTTTGCATTTTTTCTATCCTCAAAATCAGCCATTGTCGCTGTCATTACACTTTCAAGCGTTTGCCTGCACTTATCTTCGCCCTCAGCTTTTACGCCAAAGTACACTTTTATCTTAGGCTCTGTGCCTGAGGGTCTTATGCACATCCAAGAATTGCTTTCTGTTGTGTAATACAGCACATTGGATTTAGGTAAGGTAGTTTCTCCAATTTGCCCTGAAAGCATGTCCCTTACAGTGCCGGCACCAAAGTCAATAGCCTGGGTAACTTTGTCTGTGCCTAAAGTTACCGGAGGTTTTTCACGGAACGAGTCCATAATTTTTTTCATTAAAGCGGTGCCCTCAATGCCGGCAAGTGTTATAGACCTAACATCCTCAATATAATAGCCGTACTTTTCATATATTTCTTTAAGCCCGTCATCCAGTGTCATGCCGCGCATTTTATATGAGGCCGCCATTTCGCACACAAGATAAGCGGCAGCAACCGCGTCTTTATCTCTGGCATGTGTTCCGGCAAGATAGCCGTAGCTTTCTTCAAAACCGAAAAGGTAGGTGCCCTTACCTGTTTCTTTCATTTGTTTAATTTTCTCGCCGATGTATTTAAACCCTGTCAAAACTTCCACATATTCCATACCGTAGTGCCTTGCAATTGCACGGGTTAAATCGGTTGAAACTATAGTGGAAATAACCACGCCATCGGCAGGCAATTGACCGTTTTCTTTAAGATGCGACAGTATATATTCTGTTAGCAAAACCCCTGTCATGTTGCCGTTTAGATAGACATAACCGCCGTTTTTATTCTTAGTGACAACACCGATACGGTCAGCGTCGGGATCGGTGCCTATTATAACATCAGCCTGAACCTTATCAGAAAGGGCAAGCGCCAGTTTGAAAACCTTTGCATCTTCAGGGTTGGGATAACCTACCGTTGAAAACTCACTGTCAGGTTCTTCCTGCTCCTTAACTACATGAACATTTTTAAACCCGGCAAGCCTTAAAACTTCCCTAACAGGCACATTGCCTGTGCCGTGAATGGGTGTAAAGACAATGCTCATGTTAGTGCCCATTGCTTTCACCGCTTCATTGTTAACTGATAGGGTTAAGACGGATTTATAGTAGGCTTCATCAATTTCCGCGCCTACATAAACAAGTTTGCCGCTTTTAATGGCTTCCTCTTTATCGGCTATTTTTACCATTGCCCAACTGTCAACCTTATTAACTTCCTCAATAATTTCAATATCTTTTGGAAAAGGAACCTGCCCGCCGTCGGGCCCGTAAACTTTATAACCGTTATATTCAGGTGGGTTGTGGCTGGCAGTGATTACAACCCCGCCGCTAAGCCCCAAATGCCTAACACCAAAACTAAGCTCAGGGGTTGGGCGCAGTGATTCAAAAACATAAGCTTTTATGCCGTTTCCGCACATTACAAGAGCGGCTTCCTCTGCAAAAAGCTTTGAAAACCTGCGAGAGTCATAAGCAAATAAAACCCCAAGCTCTTTGCCCTGTGCCTGTTTTTTTAAGTAGTTAGCAAAGCCTTGGGTGGCCTTGCGGACAGTGTAAATATTCATCCTGTTTGTTCCCGCGCCTATAATACCTCTAAGGCCGCCGGTTCCAAACTCTAAATCTTTATGAAAGCGCTCTTCTATTTCTGAAAAATTATCACGAAGCTGAGTAAGCTCGCTCCTTGTTTCTTCATCAAAAAAACTGTCACTCAGCCAAGCCTCATATGTCTTTAGATAATCCATAATATCACTCCCAATGTATCCCTATCTTGACCTTGATTACATATTATAGTCAAACCTTTTAAAAAATACAATAGGAAAAACACAAAAAAAGCATGTCGAATTTTAATCGGCACGCTTTGCCCTCATACCGCTGCACTAGGGCCTGTGAGTGCTTAGTGTCAACAGGCCCTAATTTTTTAATAAAAGTATAGAGCCTATTGAGTTATAGAAAACCCAATTATCCATTGTTGCGCGGTTTCTCAGCGTTTGGCGGAGGGCTTCATAGTCCCACTTGCCCATAATGAAAAAAGCGGCAGTGTTTTCCATAATAATAGGCGGTACAAACGAACTGCCGCAGGTTGTTTGTATTTTTGGTATCTCTCTTAAAAGTGTTTCTTTAGTGCGCACGCTTTTTGCCTGAACTTCAATTACTTCTACCATAATTACACCTCATTTTTCTGGAGGATTTTATTGCCCCCAGAAAACGAAAAGTGTTGCGCACGCTAAATAAACAGCCAAAAATCAACTGTTTATACGTGCACAGCACCATTATGTAGCGCCGCTTAACACGAATTATTTGACAAAATAACTAAAGGCCGGGCTTGCACTTTGAAAGAAATTGTCGTATAATACGGTAGCGGTGTAACTGTTTGGTTATTGTGTACGTGCGTATCTCACGTGCATAGGGCCGGGGAAAGTCCTACCTTTCTCCGCCTGCCGCCCAAGGGCAAGTTAAACCCAAGGGCACACACTTATTCGTTTTCTGTTGTTGACATTATAATACATATTTCTCAGGTCTGCAAGTGTTTTCTTTGCCGCGAAAAAAAAATGTTGTATATCAGGTGCATGTGTGGTATAGTTATATAATAATAAAGAGAGGATGCGCTAACATCCTCTCAGTTCGGTCACATATCGCTTAGACTGTGGTGGCCGGACTCCTAAATAAATTTGGGAATCAAAAAATAAGCCGTTCAGTCATGTGGGGGCTTATTTTTTGTTGCTTCTACTACTGCTATGTTTAACTGTGACGTATATCAAAATCCCTGTAAGAATTAAACTTGCTAATTCATAAGGTGAAAATGGTAGTATTGTCATGGTTTTCCTCCTTTCCAGGAGTCCAACCTAGCCGCCCACGATATGCTTGTACACATTTTAGCACAATTTAAATTATATATAAAGCACTTTCATGAAATTTCTTCTAAAAAACAAAAAAGCGGAATATTTTTGCAACTTTGATAGAAGCTGCAAAACATTCCGCTTTAATAGCTTTAATGTTTACTAATCTTGTGTATATGGCAGTAAGGCTATATGCCTTGACCTTTTAATAGAAACGGTAAGTGCTCTTTGGTGCTTGGCGCAGTTGCCTGTAATTCTTCTGGGCAGTATTTTGCCTCTTTCAGAAATAAACCTGCGCAGTTTTGGCGCATCTTTGTAATCAATATCGTTTATTTTATCGGCGCAAAATGCGCATACACGCTTTTTCCTGCGCCCGCGTTTCTTGTGAACCATACTTTGCCTCCTAAATTTGAAATAATGGCTGATTGGCTAGGTTAAAAGGGAAGGTCTTCATCATCTATTGTTTCAGATATGGCGGCAAACCCTTCAGGCTCTCTGGAAGGTGCGCTTATTGCACCTATATCCGCACTTACGGGCATATCTGCGCCGCCCCTTGATTGGAAGGAGGCTTTGCTCTCAGCAAAATCCTGCTCTTCTAAAACAACCTCTGTAGACCATCTTTTTTGGCCCTGATTATCTTCCCAGCTTCTTACCTGTATTCTGCCGGACACGCAAACCATCATACCTTTTTTTAAGTAGCGCTCGGCAAACTCGCCTGCCTTGCCGAAGGCGACACAGGGTATAAAGTCGGCATCGGGCTCCCCGTCCCTTTTAAATCTGCGGTTTACTGCTATTGTGTAGCGGGCTATGCATAAGGGCTCATTTGACTGAGAGTACCTTATTTCAGGGTCTTTTGTAAGTCTTCCCATGATAATTGCCTTATTCATGACAACTCCCCCTTACTTATGCTTCCAGCTTAACAATAAGGTACCTAAGCACATTCTCACGCAGACGGATGCGTGACTCAACCTCAGCCGGAACACTTGACTCAGCAGAGATTGTAAAGAAACGGTAAAAACCTTCACTAAGCTTTTCAATCTCGTAAGCTAACCTGCGTTTACCCCAGTCATCAACTTTTTCAACCGTACCGCCAAACCTCTCAATAAGCTCTTGAGCATGAGCAAATTCAGCCGTTACTGCCTCTTCTTCCAAATTAGGTTTAACAACCACTGTAATTTCGTACTTATTCATTGCACAAACACCTCCTTCTGGTCTTATGGCCCTTTTTCATTGGCCCGCAGCAGCGGACAGCCCAACTCGTTTTTGCCTTGGTCGGAAGCCTTCCTTAGAAAGAGCAAGGATAGTGGATTTAAGAAAAATTTTCCTTTAAATCCAAACAATTTGCTATTTTAACACACAAATATTTATTTGGCAAGAAAAATTAACCTAAATATCAATAAAATCATAATATGTAGAGATATTTAAATTTGGAGTGAAATTAATGAATATGTATAATCATGAAATTAACCCAGGCGACATAAAGGTAGTAAGCGAACAGGAGCAAGAAATGCCGGAGGAAATGCTTATTGGCGCAACTTCCGAGCAGGACTTAGCTCGCGGCCCCGGCCATCGCCCCGGACATGGGCATGACCACGGGCCACGTCCGGGCCGCCATAATGAGCCGTCCTTCGACCATCACGGCCCGGGGCATCATCACCGCGGCAGGCCCTTTCACTCGCCGCCTCACACTTTGCCGGGCAGAGTTGGCCGTATGCGGCCGGAGCGCAAAGCGCTTGAGCGGAGCATGGGGCAGACCATTCATGTGTGGTTAAAAAGCGGCAGGGAATTTTGGTTTGTTCCTGTTTTTATGGGCAGAACAACTGTCGCCGGATATGCATGGAAGCACGGCAGATGGGTTTACACAGGGTTCAGCATTTTTTCCATTGATTTTTTTGTAAGGCTTTAAAATTGTAAGGCTTTAAAATAGGTTCATAAAATTACTCCTCGGACTGCTGTCAGAGGGGTAATTTTATGAGTTGCAATGCTTATGCACCATTGCCGGTTTACATAAAACTTACACGCTTCTTACGCTTTACTGATTTTTTCCATTACAGCTACTTGCTAAAATACAATTATGGTATTAAAATTATATTTTCAAGGAGAATTAATAATGAAGAAAAAACTTTTTAGCATTGGTTGTATTTTGTTAGCGGCTGCATTTATTTTTACTGCTTGTAGCGGCAACTCTTCAGGCGGCTCGTTTGACACATCAAGAAACGTTTCAATAATAGCACGTGAGGACGGCAGCGGAACAAAGACTGCATTTATGGACATAATCGGCCTTAGAGGCATGGCCGACCCTGCTAATGTAATTATTCAAACAGGCACAGCCGGGGTTTTGGCAGAGGTAAGGGGCAACCCTATGGCACTTGCGTATGAGAGCCTCGGCTTTATATCGGGTGATGTAAAGAAGATTTCTGTTGACGGTGCCGCACCAACAGTTGAAAACATTTTAAACGGCTCCTATAAAATTGCCCGCCCTCTGTCAGTGGTTATTCAGGATTCCGGCCTTCAAAATGAGCTTAATGCTGCATTTTTTAGTTTCATGCTCTCAAGTGATGCAGGTGAAATTATTACTGCGGAAGGTTATGTTGCAGTAAATTTAGATGCCGAAGCCTATGTCGCTGCCCCCTCCTTATCAGGTAGTTTGGATATAAGCGGCTCTACATCGGTTCAGCCTTTAATGATAGCTCTTGCGGCGGCTTTTGAGGGGATTCATACCGATGTGATTATTAATGTGTCCGGCGGCGGCTCCGGTACAGGGTACAGTAATGCTGAGGGCGGCGTATCAGACTTTGGTATGATTAGCGAAGAATTTAACAGCGGCAGGGCGCCTTCTTGTACTTATGCTATGATAGCTCAAGATGGGATAGCTATAATTGTGCATCCCAATAACCCCTTAGATAATATTTCTATGGAGCAGCTTAGAACGCTTTATGATGCAGACGCCGGAGATAACGCCATAAGAACATGGAATCAATTGATAGGGTAGGAGACAAAGGAATATTATGAATACAAGCTTTAAATTTATAAGAGCAAGAGACTATGTTATGCGCGGCGCATTTTTATTTTGCGCCGTTTTTTCCCTGTTTGCCCTTGGCAGCATTTGCCTGTTCCTATTTGCAAACGGTATGCCTTTTATAGCAAGAATAGGGTTTTCAAATTTTTTTGGCACAACGTGGAATATTCATACTGATTCATTCGGCATACTTTCCATGATAGTTGCCTCTCTCTACGTTACTGCGCTGGCAACAATTGTTGGTGTGGGCCTGGGGCTTTTAACTGCAATAAGCCTGTACAAATTTTGCCCGCGAAAAGCTGTTGCTCCACTGCGGCAGATGATTAACCTCCTGGCCGGTATTCCGTCGGTTATTTACGGCTTGTTTGGTCTTATTATTATTGTGCCTTTTCTTAGAGATTATGTGTCACCCAACGGTGTTGGTTTTGGTATACTGGCAGCAAGTATTGTGCTGTCTGTTATGGTAATGCCTACTATTGTAAGCATAAGCCTTGATGCGCTTAATGCCGTTCCCAGAAGCTATTATGAGGGGGCGCTGGCCCTAGGCGCCACAAGTGAGCAGTCTGTGTTTAGAGTTGTTCTTCCGGCGGCAAGAAGCGGGGTGTTTGCCGGCATAGTTTTGGCAATAGGACGTGCCATAGGTGAGACAATGGCTGTTATAATGGTTATCGGCGGCTCGCCTGCTATGCCTGAAAGCCTGTTTCAATCAGTGCGCACAATGACGGCCAACATTGCCATGGGAGCTCAGGAACTTTCAGGGGATGCGGCTACGGCTTTAGTTTCTACAGGAGTGGTATTATTCTTTTTCACCCTACTGTTAAATATCAGCTTTTCACTGCTTAAAGGGAGGTATAACACTTGAGAACAAAGGCGCACAAAAGACAGGTTCTTTTATATTCTCTCTGCAAACTTATATCTTTAGGGGCCCTTGGTTTTGGCCTTATTGCTCTTATATCTGTAATGATTTTTATACTTATACGTGGCCTGCCTTATGTTAATACTCAGCTTCTTTTTGGTGAATATGGTGCAGAACCTTCCTTAATGCCTGCCTTTGCGGGGACATTTTACTTAATTATAATTGCGCTTTCTATAGCAACACCTATAGGGATAGGCTCTGCTATATTTCTTACAGAGTATACTAAAACAAACAGCCGTTTTGTACAGGTAATCCGTGTGGCTGTTGAAACTTTGGCCGGAGTTCCTTCTATTGTTTACGGCATTTTCGGCTATCTCGTTTTTGTTATTGCACTTGGGTTTAGATATTCTATAATAGGCGGCGGAATTACAGTTTCTGTTATGATACTGCCGCTTATAGTTCGCAGTGTGGAGGAAAGCCTGCTTGCTGTGCCGCGCTCACTAAGGGAAGGCAGTTTTGCTCTTGGTGCTTCAAAAGTACGTACTATTTTTTCAGTGGTGCTGCCCTGTGCTGCAAGTGGTATAGTAACAAGCCTTATACTGGCAACAGGCAGGATAATGGCTGAATCGGCAGTGCTGCTTCTTACAATAGGTATGGTTGTAAACCGTGTGCCGCAGGATTTTACCTCTCCGGGCACTTCACTTGCCCTTAATGTTTTTTATTTCGGCTCTCACGGTTATCCCAATCAGGCGGCGGCCACCGGTGTTGTGCTTTTAGTATTAGTAATGGCTATCAATATATTAGCAACGGTTTTAGGTAAAATTTTTGGTAAGGGAGAACTTATGAATGGATAAGAAGTTTGACATAGCCGTTCGTGACTTAAACCTCTATTACGGCGACTTTCATGCCCTGAAAAATATGGGGATTGATATAGGCGAGCGCGAAATAACTGCCTTTATCGGACCCTCGGGTTGCGGCAAATCTACCTTCCTGCGTACATTCAACAGAATGAATGACTTAGTGGAGAGCTGCCGCATAAGCGGGGATATTAAAGTGGGCGGACAAAATATTTATGCAAAAGATGTAGATGTAAATCTGCTTCGTAAAAATGTTGGCATGGTTTTTCAAAAGCCTAATCCATTTCCTACAAGCATATATGATAATATAGCCTTTGCACCGCGTACTTTTGGTATAAGGAAAAGGAGCGAGCTTGACGGCATTGTAGAGCGCTCACTAAAACATGCCGGGCTTTGGGAGGAGGCAAAAGACCGCTTGAAACACAGCGCTACCCAACTTTCAGGAGGGCAGCAGCAACGGTTGTGTATAGCCAGGGCACTAGCTGCCGACCCTAAGATACTTTTGATGGATGAACCTACAAGTGCCTTAGACCCTATTTCAACAGGCATTATCGAGGAACTTTTGGGCCAGCTTAAAGATGAGTTTACTATCATAATAGTTACCCACAACATGCAGCAGGCAACGCGCATATCAGACAAAACAGCGTTTTTTCTTTTGGGAGAAATAATTGAGTATGCAGACACAAGGGCGCTCTTTACAAACCCTAAAGATACGCGAACAGAGAGCTATATAACAGGAAGGTTTGGGTAAGAGCCTGTTTAGTAGTCCAGGCTCAAAATTTGAAAGGAGCGCTTAAATCATGTCTGTACGGAGAACCCGTTATGAAAAAGAATTGCAAGATGTTTTTGACAGCCTTGTACTTATGTGCCGTCACATTGAATCGGCCATTGAAACTTCTGTTAAAGCACTTATAGACAGAGATTTTGACCTTGCAAAAGAAGTTTATGAAAAAGATGATATTATAGATAAAATGGAGAGGGAAATAGAGCGCTCCATACTCAAGCTTTTAGTAATGGACCACCCGGTTGCCGGGGATTTCAGAAGTTTGTCCGCGGTTTTAAAAATGATTACAGACCTTGAACGTATGGGCGACCAAGCTAGAGACATAGCTGAGCTTATTCCACAGTTTGGCAGCGAAGAGTACGTTAAAAAACTTGAACACATACCACTTATGGGCCAAATTGTTGTGCAGATGGTTAAAGACGGCGTACAGGCGTATATAAACAAAGACCTCGAGCTGGCCCGCTCTCTTGATGTAACCGATGATAAGGTTGACGAGCTTTTTAACACAGTAATGGCAGACCTTACAGCACTTATTAAGAAAACCCCTGATAATGCCGAGCAGGCACTTCTTCTTATGATGATAACAAAGTATTTAGAGCGCATAGGCGACCATGCAGTAAATATAGGTGATTGGGTTGAGTATGCCATTACCGGCACTCATCCCAAGTATCAAAGCGTATGAAACCGACAATTTATGCAGTGGAAGATGATGCATCTATAACAGAGCTCTACACCTTTACATTAGAGAGTGAGTTTGATTGTTATTGCTTTGAAGAAGGGGCAGCATTTTTTGAGGCCGTTCAAAAAACTATGCCGGACCTTGTTATACTTGATATTATGCTGCCCGGTGATGATGGGTTTGAAATTTTGTCAAAACTAAAAAGTGATAGGCTAACCTCTCATATTCCCGTTGTAATGGTGTCGGCAAAGGGTGAGGAGCTTTCAAAGGTAAAAGGGCTTAACTTAGGTGCTGATGACTATATTGCCAAGCCTTTTGGCATTTTAGAGTTTGTGGCGCGTATTAAGGCTAATTTGCGCAAGCATATGTCACAGGCCGCAGAGGGGCTTATTTATAAAAATATTGTTATTGATTTTTTTAAGCGGCAGGTGGTAGTTAACGGTAAATTTATTCAAACTACTCTTAAAGAGTTCAGTCTTTTGTGCCTCTTATGTAAAAATGCTGAAAAAGTGCAGGAGAGAGAAACTATTTTCGCCGAAGTATGGGGGTATAGTTTTGCCGGTGAAACCAGAACTCTTGACATACACATTAAAGAGCTGCGCAAAAAACTCTCAGAGGCCGGCAGCGAAGCCGTTATTCAAACCGTTAGGGGAGTGGGTTATATTCTTATATGAAAAAACGGTTATTTATATATCCTACTCTTATGTTGTTTTTTGGGCTTTTGAGTTTTTTTACCATTTCTGTTCACATAGCACAAAATAATAATCTGAATATTGCAAAAAAAATGTCCAAGGAAATTACGGAAGTTTATGCAGATTTTTTTGCTGAGCGCCAAGACATGTCTTACTTTATAAGACTTAGCAGGGATACGCAAATAAATGTATTAAACTCAGACGGCTCTTTTTTAGCAGGAGATTTACCAATCGACAATACAACCAGAGAAGGGCGCCTGGCCCGGCCGGAAATTATAGCGGCCCTTAGTGGTTTCCCTGTTGCCGATGTACGCTACTGTTATGAGTTTGGCATTAGTTTTGTTTATTATTCGCTGAGGGTTGATACTGCTGATGGTTATGTATTTATACATACTGCGACACCGGCGGCAGGAGTTGATGCATATGCTTTTCAGGCTTTTCCCCTGCTTATTTTCTTAACTTTTATTGGGGCTGTCATATGTTTATTATTATCTCGCCGGCTTGTAAAGCGCATAACAAAGCCTTTTGAGTTTATAGAGCAAAAGCTGCACTCATTGCTTTTGGGCGAATATGAGCAAAGCCGGGTGGGAGACAGTTATGACGAGATTGCCCCTGTCATCCGCAAAATTGATGATGCAGTGCTTTTGCTGCAAAACAACTTTATCACACTTGAGAATGAAAAATTCAAACTGGAATATATACTCAATAATATAGGTGACGGTATTTTTGTTGTAGACGAAAACAAAAATATTATGCTGATAAATGATGCTGCATTAAGTTCTTTTGATGCGGTTCCCGATGTTTCCGGCAAAAGCCTTCACTATCTTTCCTTTGATGAATCTTTGGCAAAAGCAATTGAGGATTGTATAAATCACGAGCGAAGCGCTCTTTTAGAGCTTCATATAAAGGGAAGAATATTTTTTGCCGCTATAAAGCGTCTTCCAGGTACTACTATGACTATGGCGGCCTTGTCAGATGTTACAGAAAGCCGTGAAAATGCCAGGCGCAGGGAGGAATTTTTTGCCAATGCTTCCCATGAGCTTAAAACACCGCTGACTGCTATTAAGGGTTTTAATGAGCTTATGGCTATAAATAATAAAGATGACTCTGTACGCAAATATATTGACAGCACTGCAAGAGAAACTGAGCGTATGCTTACCCTGATTGGAGATATGCTTAAGCTTTCGGAACTGGAGAGTATGCCTGATACCAGTACAGTGCCTGTATCACTTAAAAAAATTGTAAATGAAGTTTATGAGACCTTATCAGTGGCAATAGGTGAAAAGCTTATACGTTTTGAAACAACCGGCGATGCCGTTATAGATGCTAATCATGCTCATATTTATGAGCTTGTAAAAAACCTTATGGAAAATGCTGTCCGCTACAATAATCAAGGCGGTGAGGTTTCTGTGAAAATTGAAAAAAGCAAGAGATTCACACGCCTTTTGGTAAGCGACAATGGAATAGGCATATCACCTGAGGAGCAAACCAGAATATTTGAAAGGTTTTACCGTGTGGAAAAAAGCCGTTCAGGCCGTGGTGGCGGTACGGGCCTGGGGCTTTCAATTGTTAAGCATATTTGCGCCTTGTATGGGTGGAATCTGTCTCTTAAAAGCAAACTCGGCGTGGGAACAGAAATGATAGTTGCTTTTGGAAATTGTAGATAAAGAGTTAATGTTTTACTGTATAGAAGATTAACTTGAAAAGCAACAAGTCAAAGGGTTCGCTCCGCGAACTTCGCTGGGTGAAGCGGGAGTTTGAAGCCCCGCTTCACCGCAAAACGCTCATCCAGCGCTTTCGCCGAAGCTCACGCTTCGGCATAGAAGCGGGGGCCTATGACCAACGGTTAATCTACCCCATCATCTCAATTCCTACGGAATCTCAATGAGGGGGACGTTCATAAACTTAAAAATCATTTCAAACAAGTTTGATGATTTTTAAGTTTATTCACTATAATATCAGGTTGAACTTTAAATGAACACCGGTATATACTGAAATCTTTACAAAATAGTACCATTTAAGGTATTGTTTCAAAAGAATTTAAGTATAAATAGTAATTTTTATAAAGCCTAAGCAACGCCCAATTATAGAATCGGGCGATTAGCTTGGGTTTTTTGTCGATATAAGTCGTAATGTCAATTAAATATCGACGGATTTTTGGTAATAAAATAATGCATTTTTTTGTCGTATATTGTATACTATGATATTATATAGTGAGTTATAGTGAAATGAATTTAAAACTGCGACGCTTGTGTTGTGGGTTTTAAATTTAATTGAACGTCCCGCACCGCGATCCCGAAGGGATTAAGATGTAGTCTTTTTTCGCCAAAGGCGAAAAAACCGTTCGAGCTTGTGACGCTAAAGCCCGCCGCAAGACTCTCACTGACCAGGTGCGCCAAATGTGAACTATGTTCACATTTGGGCTGTATCACTTTTAAAGTGATACAGCTATAACTTAAAAATACTCAATTGCTTGAAAGTATTTTTAAGTTAAACGAGCGCCGCTCCAGCGAACTGCCGTTACAGTTAGTTTTCAACCGTAACGACTTATAAGAAGATTCAATAAGGAGAGCTTGATGAGACATAAAATATTTGCTGCTGTTATAATATTTTTAATTGCTTTTCACCTTAATCCATATACATACGGGCATAATTATAGTACCGTGCCAACTCAAGCGTTACCACAGTCTGTATCGGTGGAAGGGCAGCGGAGTATTAGTGTCGCAAGTACCGGAATAAGCGCACCGTATATGCAGATAGATATAGCGGCTATGGATATTGTGCTGCCATTACAAGACAGCGAGCCTGGATTTAGCGCTGAAAATACGCCGCAAGAGTCTAATTACAATGACTTACTGCACGATTTTGACATAAAGATAGATTTGAGTGATGAAATACTTGAAGCTTATCCCACTGACATTATTCGTCAAATTGATTCAGATAAACCTATGATTGCACTGACTTTTGATGATGGCCCGGGTCAAAATACAGAAAGAATTCTTGATATTTTGGAGAACTACAATGTCCAAGTTACTTTTTGTGTAATAGGGTCGCGTATTGCTGCTAATGAGAACATTGTTAGACGTACGTTTGAATTGGGCCATGAAATAGTTGGCCATTCTTGGAGCCATCCACTTTTTACAAATGTTTCAAGGGCTGAAGTAACAAGGCAGATAGTGGACACCAATGAAGAAATTTATAGAATAACCGGAGAGCGGCCCGCCTTACACAGGCCGCCTTATGGTGCTATTAATTATGCGGTTAAATCTGTGTCACGTGAGCTTGATATGGTCATACTGGGCTGGTCGGTAGACCCAAGAGACTGGGAGCAAGGAGCTACTGCTGACGGTATTTTTGAGCACATTATGAGCCATGTTTTTGACGGTGCTGTAATAATACTCCACGATATACATGAAGTAACCGCAGAGGCAATAGAAAAAGTTATTCCCGAACTTATAAAGCAAGGATATCAGATGGTTACGGTATCAGAACTTATTAGCCATTCGGGAAACCAGACAGAATCAGGAGAAATCTTTAGGCGCAGGTGATTATAAACACTGCCTCTCGGCACTTACCAAACACAAAGGCTTATTAATTTTTAGGGCATAAAAATGGACATACCAACTATTACGTCTTTTATACGTCATTAATACGCCCATACTACGCTTCTAATACGCCATTACAGTTGGGTTTTGCAGCATATTGCGAAATACAGCACACTTAAATTACATGGAATAAAGCGTGCACACCTAAATAGCTGCAAGAAAAAACACTAATAGTGATGGGGCTGTACACGTTGGAAATAATTAAAATACCATTGCTATAGATAGGATTATAAAATAGATTAAATATAAAATCTGATAATTTCAGCAATTACCAACAATAGAGTGGTAATTACAGCAGTTGTGATGCCAACCTCTTTAACAGTAAGTGCTTTCTTTCCCTTTTCAATTCTCTTTTTATTTATGTCGTTAAAATTTAGGCCTGTTATTAATGCAGCTATAACAACAAGAAGTATAACTATTCTCTCAGCAAGACCCATTATATCCATCGTAGTTGGCTTACACCTCCCAAGATTATTGAGCAATCATTATTTGTAAGCGGCGGCAAGGTTTTTTGGTTTTAGCCCTCGACAGAGCCACCGGCACACTTTGCCGCTTCTGAGGTATTGGTTTTCGTGGAGGGATTTGATTATCTATTGTTAAATTTCTCAATAAACTTTTCACTTCCATGCTCTTTTATGTATTCAAGATTTTCAATTAGGTTTTGACCTAACTTCAACCATGTATCGGCAAATTTTCTAAATCTGCTGCACGGAAAAGTCTTGCACTCCGAGCAAAAAGGGAGTCCTTTCTTTTCAGCACAGCATTTATATATACCGCAACGCCGAACTTCACAATGACCCTCTGCACCTAAACACCCATTGTTATCACGCATGAACTTAGGGCAAGTACCGCAATAGATACCGCAACACGGAAGCTGACCATTGTACTTTGTGCTTTCTGTAACGCTCATTGTGTTATCTCCCTGTATCTTGCCGGCATAGTCTGCCGCACTTATATGGCCTCCACGGCGGCGGGGTTTTATCTTTTAGCCCTCAGCTGAGCCCACTGACACCTTGAACATTTTGGGCCCACAGAAGTTCATTCAATCTCTGCCTCTTGTTTCATCTTTATAAAAACTATGAATGTTCTGTGCAGCAGTAACAATTATTGTTATTACAAGGCATACCCCTGCTCGTAAAATAATATGTCCATGCACGTCAGGATTTGTTTCATGCCCGAACCATGCCACCCCAATGCTGTTTGCAAGTGTTGCTATTGTGAATATAACGCAAAAAAATATGGCTGCCTCTTTGATAATTTCAATAATTTTTTTGAACACAATTACCTCCTGCACGTTTTTGATGTACGTAACGCATAAAACCACGAGCATAGTATAGCATAAAAGCATGAACGGTTCTACAAAAAAATGTTCACTATCTTAGGGTTAAGCTGGCCCGCTGCTAGAGCAGATATATCAAGTCCCTTTCGGTAAGCACTGCTAATCGCAAAGGGGCTTTTTATGTACGGCAACACAAAATCTTAAAAGAAAAGGAGCAAAAAAAGGCTGCAGGATGCCTATGTATAGAACTTGCAGCCTTTCTTTTTGCAACGTGAAACCAAGGCTGCAAACATTATCGGCATATATTTGAAAATTTTAGCAGCATCACTTTTAAAGTGATACAGCTATAGTTACAAAGAACTGGGTATAATGTTTGATTTTATAGTGGAATTCCTTTGAAATAGTATCAGAAATTTAGCTTGATAAATTTCTGATACTATTTCAAAGGTAGGCTACGGGCGCGTTAGCGTCCTGGCCTAGTTCTACAAAATAGTTACATATGCAACTATTTTGTAGAACTTCCACTATATCAACATAAAAAATTCTCAAATAACACTTGACTTTCTTAATATCTATATGATATTATTTTTTTATGAATAAAATTAAAGAATATTCATATAAAATATTCATAAAAAGGAGTGATACTTAAATGCCAGCGGGGCCGGTCTTATTAGAAGAAGACAAAAGAGAACTTAAAGTTAAACTTAAAGGTCTTTGTGAGCATTGTTGGACAGTAGGCGGCTACAAAAAAACAAGTATTAAGGAACTCTGTGCAAGTACGGGGATAGCAATAGGTACATTTTACGCGCTCTTTCCAACTAAAGAGGATTTGTTTTACGAAACTATTGTAGGCATTCAAGAAAGGCTGACAGAAAAGTTTCTTGACACATGCCGCAGCAATCCGGGCAAAGAGGGGTTTGTGACAGCCATAAAAGAGCTTTTTCGTGAATATGACCAAAAGCCTTTTCTCTATGATGTGAAAAAGCCGGATTATCAGTCATTTGTAAGAAAACTATCAAGCGAGGCTATGGCGAAAATAAAATTTGACAGTATTGGGTTTTTCCGAAAAGCAATCAGTATTGCTAATCTTAGCCTGAAAATTGATGAACATAAGGCATATGGGGTTTTGGGTGCGTTGCTTTCAACGATATATGTAAAAGAAATGCTTTCTGTTACACATGATTATCTTTCAGTGTTAGATTTTATGGCCGATAGTTTAATTCGGAATATTTTTGAATAGGAGATTGATAAAAATGAATTCTGTTGTAAATATAATTGAACAACTTATCCCATTCTTTAGAGCAGCGTGGACTGCTAACGTTCTAATTGGTGTCATGTTTTTGTTAGTTGTTTTTTTCTTAAATAAGAACTCTGAACGAAAAAAGTTAACATGGATTGTTGGTGGTGTTGGCCTACTTATGGTCATTAGCTCCGGTACCCAATTATTATTTTCTTGGCTGTAGGAGGCATAAAGCGTGAAATATAATAAGATTTGGGTAGTCACTTTATTACTTATTTTGTGTTTAAATCTTTTGTCAGTTACCACTCATGCGTCACAAACCCCGTCCAATATCCCTTTTTCGGAAATAGAAAACCGAATTAATGATTTAATGTCAGCACATATTGGACAGTCAATACCGGGGGCGGCTGTGGTAGTGGTTAAAGATGGGGAACTTATTTTTTCAAAAGACTATGGCTATGCGGACACCGAAAGGCAAATTCCTGTTGATTGCGCTGTCACGGTATTTGAGCTTGGCTCAATAAGTAAAACATTTGTATGGGTAGCCGTCATGCAGCTGTTAGAGCAGGGCCTGCTGGATTTAGATATGGATATTAATACTTATCTGCCGGAAGATTTCAGTCAGAAGTTAGCTTTTGAAAAAGACTTTACTATACGTGATCTTATTAACCATTCCGCTGGATTTGAAGATGTTGCGTTGGATTTCATATTTGATGCACAAACAGTGGAAGGCGGTGATACTTTAGAAAATGCTCTTTTATTAACCAGGCCGGCGCAGATATATGAGCCGGGCACACACAGCGCATACTCTAACTATGGAACCGCACTGGCCGCATATATAGTCGGGCATGTAAGCGGCCAAGGTTATGCAGCATTTGAGAGAAATAACATCTTTATCCCTTCAGGCATGGTTAATACTTTGAATCAGCCGGATTGGGTAAATAACTTTGGTTTTTTACACTCAAAGGCAACGGGCTATATGCCGGAAGTTAATGGAGGCTTCAGCGCCGGGATGCAGTCTTACTTTTCCCTGTATCCTGCCGGGTCGGTTAATGGAACAGCAGAAGATTTGGCGCGGTTTATTAAAGCGCTTACACCGCCGCCGGGCGAATCCGGCCCGCTTTTTGAAAACGAGGATACATTAGCCGGCTTGTTTGCACCAAGTTCCCTAGACCCTATTAACTATCCCGGAACATATCACGGGTTTTTACGGTATGACGGAAACCGGGCTGCTTTTGGGCATAGCGGCGGCACGGCTGCGTTTACATCGTATTTTGCCGTAGTACCGGAAGAACGGTTTGGTTTTGTGGTAATTACTAATGCCGCTCCTTTTACCGCAATGGACAGTGTGTTTGGTATAATGGATTTGCTCTTAGGTGATAACATGAAGCATGTTCAGCCAACAACAGACAACTTACCTAATGCCTCAGCTGTCGAAGGTTACTATATTCCAATGCGGCGTATAGAGAGTAACTTTCTTGAGTTTGCTGCCTACATGTCGCTGTTTAAAGTCACCGCTGTAGATGAAAACACCATAACTTTACATGCAGGTGACTATGGAACGGCAACTTATAAACAAGTAGAGCCTTATTTCTTCAAAATAATTTCATCTGACAGCTTGTATATGAATATGGGGTTTGGTGCACTTCGCTTTAGAATGGAAAACGGAATACCTATACAGGTTCATGTTGGGAATGGTTCGGACTTATCGCCCTTGCCGCCTAATCGGACAATAGCATTTTTGGTTACACATATGATAATTATAGTAAGCAATATCTTATTTTTTCTGACTATGCCTCTTATTATATTGATAGACTTTTTACGAAACAGGAAAAAGGAGATTAACTGTACACAATTTTCCATCTTAAATAAGGGCTTAATAATTTCAGGGACAGTTCTTATTCTTAACAACTTAATTTTTATAGGGCGTTTTATTATCAATCCTTTTCGGACAGCCGCTGAAATGGTGCCGCATATTTGGATAAATTATGTATCAGCAGGTTTATCGGCTTTACTATTTATTTTGCTATTGTTGTACCGGCGCAGAAAAGGAACAAAAACGCAATCTAAAGTGCTTTATATTGCAGCAATATCGTTTCTGGCATTGTTTTTTTATATCTTGCATAACTGGAATTTTTTTGTGCTCCTATAGGTAGTCAAGGCTTTACATTTTGCCTTTGGCAAAATGTAAAGCTATTGGGTGGGGCGCTGTGTGCCGGTGGCACACGTTTAGCGCGCGCGTAGCGCCGGGCCCGAAGGGCTTGAAAACCCCCACCT
>Ga0131853_10001319_pt1 | contig 44542 bp, 47 predicted proteins | sample TergutLab28metaG_FD_92764 | JGI IMG/M metagenome (GOLD analysis project Ga0131853, IMG submission 92764) | Labiotermes labralis P1 segment gut microbial communities from Petit-Saut dam, French Guiana - Lab288 P1 (version 2) (version 2) | ecosystem: Host-associated > Arthropoda: Insects >... | reverse complement strand
TCTTGCCAAAGCACGCGCCCTATCCGGCGAGAAGGTTTCATAGAGCGACGAAATGGTATGGGTATTGAGGTTATCCATAACCAGACAGATTTTTGGAGCGTTTGGGTAATGAATACCCCCTCTTAGGCGTAGTATATCACAGTTATTGAATGACGCAAGACACTAGTCCATTGACCGCGTTAAATTTTAGGGTGTTCAGCGCATCAAATACTTATTAATAGAAAGCAATTGAGCGCTGAACATTAAAATTTAACTAGGTCAATGGACTAGAATGAATCCGTATAAATCCTTTCTACTACGGCCCTATCATTATTAACGGGGGCGCAGCCGATAAGGCCCGCCAGTCCGGGGGTTTCAAAGGCAAGCTGTACAAGTCTGGGGATGTCCGCTTTAGTGAAGCCGATACAGCCCATTCTTTCCGTTACTCCCACGGAGTCCAGCCAGTCCCTTACGCCTTTTGAGGCTTTCGCGGCTTCTCCGGCGTCGCCGGTCAGACCGGGAACGATGGGGCTTAATAAATCAGCCAGCACGGCGCCTACTGCCGGATAGGCTTCTTTCACAACGGCGGGGAGGAGTATCGCCAATCCAAGGCCATGCGCCAGTTCCGGCTTCATTCCGCTGAGGGGATGCTCCAGCGCGTGTGTGAAGTGCAGCAACCCATTATCGAAGGCGGTGCCTGCTATCAGCGCGGCATAAGTAAGGAAATATCTGGCGGTTAAGTCGTTTGGATCCTTTAATGCCGCTGGAAGATACTTCGCAACTAACGCCATGACTTCTCTGCCCAAGGTGACCGAGAATGGGTTGTTCAAGATTGTCGTCGCGCCTTCCACTACATGGTTTACAGCGTCGATTGATACATACCGGGTTTGATTGGCGGGCAGCCCGGCCATCAAGGCGGGGTCGTCGATAGAGTAGAGGGGATAGATGCAATCGTACGCTATGGCGGGCTTGTACTCTTTCTCAGGGATGGTTACTACCGCGAACCGGTTGGTTTCGGTACCGGTTCCGTGTGTTAGATTGATGGCGATATTCGGAACGGCCTTCTCAGGGGTAAAGCTCATTTCATAAAGCTCCTGGCAGGTTTTGCCGGGATACGCCAAAAGGATTGCCACACTCTTACCTGCGTCAATGGGACTGCCGCCGCCGATGCTGATAACGGCCTTTGCCCCGGCTTCGCGCCCAATATTCACCGCTTCGTCAACCTGCTGCGTTTCCGGGTTGGGCTGTACCTTATTATAAAGCACATACCTTATACCCTGACCGTCCAGCGCTTTGGTCACATAATCCCACGCGCCCGTCGTTGCGTATGCTGCCTTGCCGGTCATAACAATCACACAGTCAACGCCGCGAGCCTTTAACTGCTCTGCGATAAAATCCATCTTCTTAATGGCCCCAACGCCCAAAAAAACGCGGCTTCCGCAGATAATGGTGCTTACGTTGTTAATATTAATACCTTTCTCCCAAGACATACAAACCCTCCTCGTTTGGTTTTGCTTCAATTATAACAGAAAAAAACATCTGGGGGAAGCAAAAAATCAAATATGCACAAGTTCTCCTTAAAAAGAAAAATAACACTCTGACTAGACAAGGGTGAGACTTGTGAAACCAGATATGTGACTTTTCAGGAAGACAAAAACCAAACGATTGAAAAAATTAGATTTTCCTTTTGGGGGCAGATTTACTTGTTATTTCCTTTCATGCGTTTGCGTGGTTTTTACTGTCAATAGCTTGACAAATAAAGGTTTTTGTGTTATTGTTTAAAAAATAATTACATATCTGAGGAGGAAAAAAATGAAACTTAAACGTGTTTTTTCTATTTTACTGGCGGCGCTCATGTGCATTTCTGTTATGACAGGATGCTTGAGCGGGGGCGATGAGGGCACTGACGGCGATATAGTGCTCCGGTTTTGGAATATTTGGGGCGGCGGCGATGCTAACCACGAGGCCGTCAGGAAGGTTATTAACGATTTCAACGCCAGCCATCCCGGTGTAAGGGTGGTAGTTGAGTATTTCGAGAATGAAGCTTATAAAACAATGATCAGGACAGCCGTTGCAGGGGATGAGGTCGCTGATGTGTTTTCGACTTGGGGCGCCGGCTTCTCCCGTCCGTTTTATGAAGCGGGTAAACTCCTTAACCTTGATGAATACCTTAACGACGGCACTCTTGACAAGCTGTACGGCGGCGCGCTGAATTACTTTATTTACGACGACAGCGTGTACGGGCTTACTATCGGCAGAAACGTCAGCGGTTTTTTTGTTAACACAAAAGTGTTTGAAGATGCGGGCGCAGAAATTCCCGCCACATGGGAAGAGCTTGTTGAAGCCAGCGAAAAAATACTTGCAAGCGGCAAAATCCCGATAATGACATCAAGCAGGGAGCGCTGGGTTATAGGCATGTTGTTTGAAGGCATGGTGACAAAGGCCGTTGGCGCAAGCAAAGTCAACGCTACGATAAACAAGGAAGCCGATGGAGGATATTCCGATCCATTGTTCCTGGAAGCCATTAATCGTTTGGGAGAGTTAATTGACAACGGCTTTATCAACTCGGACCGTGCCGCGCTGACCCGTGATGAAGCGCTGGCAAGCTTTATTAACGGCGACGCGGGCCTGTATTACATGGGTTCGTGGGAATGTTCCGCGTTGGAGGACGACAGCTCATTAATAAAAGGTAATGTCGACTGGATACCCTTCCCGACTATCCCCGGCGGAAAAGGCGCCCCGACCGACTTTAACGGCGGCGCTATCGACGGGCTTGTCGTAAGTGCCAATACCGCACATCCCGAAGCCGCCGCCGCATTCGTAAAGTATTTTACCGAAAACCTTTCGCGGGAAGGCGATTATATGCCCGTGTGGAATACCGTTGAGATAGACATGGCTATCCGCCCCGCCGTGTTCGCCAGAATTATCGAGGCTACCGAAAATGCTACCGACTACGTCATCTGGTGGGACACCTTCCTTGACGGCGACGACGTTACGATATACCAGGATGCCCTCGACAGATTCGTAAACGGCACTATAACCGCCGAACAGTTCCATGAAGAGCTGAAGAAGATTCATCCGTAACTAATTGCAAATCAATAAAACCAGTAAGCGCCGGGATTAATTCCCGGCGCTAATTCTATCAGGATGTGAGTATTTATATGGAACGGGTAATGAGAGATAAAAAAGCCGCCGCGATATTTATCCTTCCTGCTTTTATGTTGTTTACACTAATAATAATTGTGCCTGTGGTTATGTCTATTTATTACAGCACCCTTGATTGGAACGGTATCGGGAGGCAGACCTTCATAGGTTTTAGCAATTACATAGAGCTTTTAACGGACAGGGACAGGTTTTTACCCGCCGTTTACCATACATTTATTATCGCGGCGGCGTCCGTTTTCATCCAGCTGCCCCTTGCGCTGCTGTTGGCGCTGATATTGGCTTCAAAGGTAAAAGGCGAACGTTTCTTTATTACGGTTTATTTCATCCCCGTCATACTCTCGGCAGTCGTTATCGGCCAACTCTGGATGCGGATATATTTCCCGCGCGGGGGCTTGCTGAACACGCTGCTTATAAATCTTGGTTTTATGGACCCAACAAGGCCAACGGCATGGCTTGGCGATGTAAATACGGCGCTTGGGGCGGTTTTGGTGCCGATACTTTGGCAGTATGTCGGATATCATATGCTTTTGTACTATTCGGGGATAAAATCATTGCCGCCTGAAATATACGAAGCGGCGCGGATTGACGGAGCGGGGTTCTGGCAGACGGCTTTTAAAATTACCATACCGTTATTAAAGCCGGTTTTGCAAGTCAGCCTGACTTTCTGCGTGGTAGGCTCGATGAAGGTGTTCGATTTGGTGAGGGTAATGCTGACCGACGGCGGCCCGTCCGGTTCGGGAGAAGTTATCACTACACTGATGGTCAGAAGGATGTTCTACCCTTCGAACCGCTATGGTTACGGCAGCGCGATGGCAATCATATTAATTCTGATGTGCGTCATCCTTTATCAATTTGTCGCGCATATCTTTCGTGACAGGGATAAAAACCGGAAAGGCAAGGTTCGTTATGAGTGATGCCAAATTAAAAACAGCGTTAAGGCGGACAGCGAAGGCAGGGCTATACATTTTTCTTTTAATATGGGCGTTTATTCAAATATTTCCATTGTATTGGATGTTTTCTTTTTCGTTAAAGAGCAATCAGGAAATTTTTGTGGATAACCCAATCGGCCTGCCCAGGGACTGGCTGTGGGAGAACTACCGGGACGTTATCCAAAACGCGAACATGCTGCGGTATCTTGCGAACAGCCTTATTGTTTCCGCGGTCACAATTACTATTGTAACCATATGCGGGCTGATGGCGACCTACGCAATTACACGCATGGTTTGGCGGGGACGCGGCGTGATGAGGAGTTATTTCATGCTGGGACTTGCTCTCCCCATTCACGCGGCATTGCTGCCAATTTTTCTTGTTTTAAGGAACATGAGGATGCTGAACAGTCACTGGGCCTTAATTCTGCCGTATTCGGGGTTCGCGCTGTCTATGTCGATATTAATATTCATTGGGTTTATCAACGGGATACCCAATGAGCTTGAGGAATCGGCCTGCCTTGACGGCTGCTCGGTCTATGGCATTTTTATAAGGATTATTATGCCGTTAATGGCACCCGCCATATCGGTTGTATCAATCTTTACGTTTTTGCAATGCTGGAACGAGCTGCTGTTTGCAAGCGTCTACATTACCGACGGGCGTTTCAGGACGCTTACAGTTGGAATTATGAGCATGACAGGGCAATACCGCACAAATTGGGGTCCCATTGGGGCCGGGCTTACCGTAGCGACTATACCGACGCTTGCTATTTATTTCGCCCTAAGTAAAAAAGTCCAGAGCAGCCTGGTGCTTGGCGCGCTAAAAGGATAATTAACGTATTGCGATACTAAGACGGTTTGCTCCGCCGCAAAAGATATTGTTGACAGTAAATGCGCCGACAAGTTCGGCATAAGCTGGAACATCTGTCAGGATTAATGTACTTGGCAATATTCTTTTTCACTTATTCTGTCCAGGTTTTCAATAATCTCCTCCGCCGTCGGAATTGCGGGAAGGGAGCCTTTCCGTGACATGGTCAGTATCGCGCCCGTTAACGCGTAACGGGTGGCTTCCGGCAATGTCTTCCCTTCCGTCAGCGCGACAGCCAGCGCGCCGCAAAAACAGTCTATGCCGGCCGTATGACTCATAAAAACGAAATCCGCGGCCACAAACCTGGTCCATTGCTTTTTATGTATTAAAATGCATTGCCCCTCGTCTTCCAGCGTGATTATTATATTCTCGCAATGGTGTTCCAGTAATTTATTAACTTTCTTCTGCAAGCTGCCTCTGCCGGGTACGAGGATGTCAATGTTGAGCAAGCTTGATATTAATACATACGCGCCGATAGGGTTTGCATCCAATTCAAAGGCTGGATTAATGCTGCTGATAAGCTTCACGCTTTTTTGCTTGCAAATACGCGCGGCATAATAAAAGATATCGCGGGGTACTTCGGTGGGTATCAGGCAGAATGCCGCGTCGCTGAACAAATCAATGTACCGCTCAATATCCCGCCCCGAAAGATATACATTGGCCCCAGGCTCAATATCGAAACTGGTCTTCCCTGTTTTTGGCACATAAATAATAGCTTTTCCGGTGGGGTTGTTTTCATCAAAAATGATTCCGCCTGTTTTTATATTCATTTTAGAAAGCTCGTTTTGGATCTTCTCGCCGTTTAAGTCGCTGCCCACACGGCCCAGCACATAACAGTTCCCACCAAGCCTGGCCACCGTGGCGGATTGAAGCGACGCCTTCCCGCCCGGCATAATCTGCACGTCGCTTGCGTTTATATCGGCGTTATTGCGCCCGTCCGCTTCACCCGGCGTATAAATAATCGTATCCATATTTAAATAGCCAATTACCAGGATCTTTCCGCCGGACTTGCCTTGACCGGTATGGCACGCCGCAATGCCCGCTCCCCAATACACGGTTGCCTCGATAGCACCTCCGGCATTGGGCGGCGAAGAACCGCTGGCCTCATGAATCAAATCCAGCACCGCCCGGTATCCAATTTCATCATAAGCTGTCTTTATCACTGCGGGTTCGGGGAAAAGATAAGGATATACGCCATAACCGCCGAAGCATAAAACCGAGATATCCTGCGGTACGCGCAATGCCTCTTTTTGCAAGAGATGATATATGCCTGAAGCGATTACATCGTCAAAAGCCAGTACCGCCGATACATCCATGGATAAAAGGTATTTCATGCCCAAGCCGCTTGATTCGGAAGTGCCGTCAGTTTCGTATACCAAACTTATATCGTAACTCCGATTTTCCTTTAACACCGCGTTTTTATATGCGTCCAGTTTTTTTTGCGTGTCCGTACGCTTTAAATCGGAAGTAATCAGGCCTATCTTTTTATGCCCTTTGTCAATGAGTTCTTTATACGCCTGATGTACGGCGGTATGATAGCTGACATAATATTCCAGAATACGCACCGGATAATTCTCCCTTGCCAGCGATTCCAATATTTCCAGCCCAAAAGACTTTGTCCGGCTAAGGATAACACCTTCCGCTTTCTTCCTTCTGAGAGAATTCAGCCGGTTTTCCAACATACTGGCTTGTTCGCCTATCTTGCAGATAACGATTTCAAAATCATTTTCAAAGGCGGCTTTCTCCGCGCCTTTTATTATTTGCGCATGCATAGCGTCGATATCGGATACCAGCATTCCGATTAAGCGCCCGTTGGCTTCCAAACTATTGATTACATTTTGATAAGGGACGTAGTTGTATTCCCTTACTACATCCCAAATGCGCTTTTTTGTCACTTCACTGATATCATTTGCTTTATGATTAATTACTTTTGAAATCGTGGTTGGCGACACATTGGCAATTTTAGCTAATTCCCTTATGTTCATAACCTACAAAACCCCTTCTAAAACCTCAACAGGCAAAACCACTTCGAGCTCGCGTTTTAACCGGGCGGACGTTACGATTGCGTCAATTATCGCCTGGTTAATGAAAATCTCTTTAGAAGGCACCGGCGGCTGCGTATTACTTTTTACCGCGTCGGCAAAGGCCCGTATCTTTTTGTAAAATAAACCCTTTCCGCCCGGTTTTTCCATACGGAGCGGGATCTCCATCTCCACTTGCTCGCCCGCCACATCTTTATATAGCTTCATGGGCGCGGTAAAGCCCCCGTTCCAGCATTCCGTTGAAGGTATGCGCAAAGCCGCCTCAGTCCCCATAATAATTGTATCCCCCGGCGTGTCGATATGCGATGCCCACGAAATGCGGAAATCCAGCACAATATCACCTTCCAGCCGGATGAACGCCGCGGCGAAATCGTCCACATTAAAACGCGCAGCGTCTTGCGGGTTATTATATTTAGGGTTCGCGCCAAAAAAAGCGGAGGTATAGCCGGAAACCGTCAAAGGCTTGGGATATCCGATGGCATAAAGCACCATATCCAGCGAATAACAGCCTATATCCCCCAGCGCGCCGACACCGGCCGTCTTTTTCTCGATGAAGGTGCTGTTGGGTATGCCGCGCCGCCTGCCGCCGCCGGTTTGGATATAATAAACTTTTCCCAGCTCGCCGGATTCGACGATTTTTTTTATCATCTTCACATTTTCATCCATGCGCGGCTGAAAGCCAAGGGAAAGCAGCTTGCCGGATCTTTTTTCCGCCGCTAGGATATCCGCCGCTTCCTGAATTGTTACGCACATCGGTTTTTCCAGCAGCACGTGTACGCCTTTGTTCAGCGCGTCAATTGTGCATTCCGCGTGGGTTGTGTTGTATGTGCAGACGCAAACGGCGTCAAGCTCCTCGTTCTCCAGCATTTCAAGATGATGGTTATAAGTACGGGCGCCTTCTGCCTTAAAACGCTTAAAAAACGCATCCGCTTTCCCGGGTATAAGGTCAGCGCCTGATACAATTGCAATATCCGGCATTTGCTTTAAGTCTTCAATGTAGTACTCCGCGATCCAACCCGTCCCGATTATTCCTACACGGAGAGTTTTACCCATGTCAATATCCTGCTTATCCGGCAATCCCGGTGTAAATTGTTTTAACACAGCGTCTGACATATTATGCCCCCTGGATAAGAGCGAACACGGTTCGCCCTTACGTGATTATAGAAATATGTGAAATCCTCAGTCTGCCTTTTTCGGGCGGCATAACGGCAAGGAGCTTGCCGTCCGTGTCTGCCGCAACGCCTTCCGCGCCCCTGCCTATAATATATACATTGTTGCCTTCCGCTCCCCAGACGCATACGCGGCCTTGCTCATCGCGTATGTGCCTTTGCCCTTCTATTATTACCTCTGATTTGGGCTGTTCGCCCCCACTATTGCGGTATTCCCATGCCCCGTTTATGAATTTTCCTATTAAGCCATCTGAGGTATCAAAGGCTGTTTCAATGCGGAGCTTAATAAATGCCGTTTTTATTCCGGGCAGGCTTATTTGTTTAATTCCCCTGGCCCCGCTTAACTGCCCTTGTTGAAACAGAGTATAACATATACCGTCGTCGCTTGTATATAAAGAATAATCCTTGGCGCGGTTGTTGTGAGGGGCCGCCCAGCCGCCTTTTGTGATGGCCGATGTATCGTCCTGATGCAGTAAAATGCCTTGTACGGGTTTATCTGTTTGAATGACGATGTCTGCGGGCAGCGGCTGCATGTATTGTTGAACCTCATGCTTGCACGGATTCGGGTAAACGCAAGGTTCGCCACTGCGGTTTATGACTAATTTGATGACTGTGTCCCCGTCTTCGTCGCAATGCCTGCGGAATTCGCCGGCTATATGCAGCAAGCCTTCTTTTTGTGAAAATGGGACGCTTTGTCCCGTTCTTATATTAATCGCTTCGGAATATATTCTGCCGCCGTCTTTTATGATAAGCACATTACCTTTTGGCGGGAGAAGAACGTGGATGTATACCGCGTTGTCTTTTTGGCAGGCTAAGGCGTAGGCTCCGCCGTTCAAATGCCCCGTTTCAAGGCCGCCCGCTGCGGTATCGAAAACCGACTCACCGGCCCATGTCAGGAAATTATCAAACTCATTAATAAATTCCCCCATTGAACCGTTGAAATTACCGCCGATATCGGGACCTAAGCCGATGTGCGCCGCCCATCCGTTCGTAATGACCGATATAAAATTCCGGATCGCGTTGTTTTTATCGTACTCGCCGGGTTCATATATCTGGTACCAGTCGCTTAATCCGGGGATGACGTAGCAATATTCCTTGTTTCCGGGCGGATGCCACGCGCCCGAAGCGTAGTCGAAGGGCGGATCCAGCTTTTTGCCAAAGCATTCTATGCTCATTACATCTTCGCCAGGCCCGGGCTGGTCGCCAAAATTATTCCTCATAGTAAGTAACGCGGGGTTTTTGCTGTGGATAAAGCTAAACAGCATTTCGTTTGTTTCAAGGTTGTTCCAGCCATCAAACCAAAACCCCGCCAAATCAGGATAATTATCAATAACCTCGCCTATAATATCCTTGCAATAAATACTCTGCCAGTGCCGGTCGGTTGAAATATCAACACTTGAATCATTTTTATACTCGGCGTACTCATCAGGAAAAATCCACGGCTGTTCCGCAAAGAACTTATTACCGGTGGTGTCGCCGCTTATGTAAAGAATTACTTTAATGTCATATTTATTTGCTTCCTCAATTAATTCCCCTAAAAAATCCCGTTTGGTTGTGTATGTTCCCGGAATATTGGACTTCCACGCTTTAATATAACCCAGGCAGCTATGGAAAATCGCGAATGTAATGTATGAGGCTCGCATTTTCCGCGCGGCATCCACCCATTTCTCAGCGTTCCAGCCGCCATCGTTCACGGCTTTTTCAAATGCGTCAAAAGTCTCGTATTGCATTATTTTTTCATGATACTTCATATTCCCGGTATTTATCCCGAAATGTATAAATAAACCTACTTTTGCTTTCTTAAACCAGCTGTTCATAATAATCCTCTTTCGAAAAAATAAAGTTTTGAAGGGGTGAGGGTTTGGGAGAGGGGGAACTTTTTCAAAAGTTTCTCCTCTCCCAAGGCCTTTATTACCTATTAGTTAAAAACGCATCAACTTGCCTCTGAATCTCTTCTTTGATCCTCTGGCCGCCGGCAGCGTCCAAGCGGGCGTTGCGTTCCAAAATAGTGGCGCGGACATCGGAGTACATACCGTACATCAGGCCTTGTTCGTACTCCTGTACAATGTCGGTAACCGCGGCGACTTCCGCTATTACGGCGGAACTGTTGAATACGAAACCGGAAAGGGGCATGGGCATGGCTTCAAAGTTGAATACGCCGGTCATGTACCTGTCATACCCGGGATCTACGCCCTGTGTGGCATACGCGTAACGGGTGTTGCCTATGGCCCATCTGGGAAGCGCATAGGATACGTCGCCGCCGGTAGCGTGCCCGCCTGCGTAATCGTAAGTCTCAATAATGCCGTTTTCCCTGTCCGTATAATCCCAATGGATGCCTTCAATGCCGTAAGCAAGCATGTTGTAGATGTAAGCGCCTTCCGCGGAATTTAATAAGTTCAGGAACTGCATGGCGCGTTCGGGGTTACGCGCGCCGTGCATAATGCTTTGGGAGGTTGCGGTGGGATTGGCGCTGGTGGGAGCCATGGGGTACAGGTAGGGAAGGGCGATAACCTCGAAGCCGTGGCGCGCGCTTTGCGTCTCGGCTTGGAATACGTCGTAGTTGAAAGTGCGGAAAATATATCCGTTGCCTTGGGGGAAATTATCGAAATCAATCTGCCAATCATCGACGGTCAGCGCGTCCCTGCGGATAAAGCCTTTTTCGTTCCAGCTTCTGATGCGCTCGAAGTAGGCGATTTCCTCTTCGACGATGTCACTGTAGTTATAGATTGCGCTGGCTGGGTCGTGGGCTTTGGCAAACCCGCCCAAATGCTCGACTCTGTCGCCTATCCTGCTGTTGAACCAGATATTTCTGGCGCTTGTGTTACCGACAAAATAATGGATGTTCATACCCAACATAATTCTTCCGGCGTCCAGGCATTGTTGCGCGTAATCCTCAATTACATCCAGAAAATCGTCTGGCGCAAATATTTGATCGGATGCGGCCCATGCCTGTGCTGCCCGCTCAAAAGCCGCGGCATCCAAATACAGGTCGGCCAGCTCCTTCGGGGCGAAAAATCCGCCTGCGGGCCTTGCGGCCACTTGGTTGTTGGCGATTAAGTATATATTGCCGTCTATGGTGTTACAGTCAAACATAAACGAGGGCAGTTCCTCGCGTAAATTCTGCCCGTAACGGTCAATCAAATCGTTCATGGGCATCAGCGCGCCGTTAGCGACTTCGTTCGACAGATGCAGCATCCATCCGAACCACGCAATGTCCCATTGCCCGCCGGCAGCCGCTTCCAATTGAAAGCGCTGCTCGTACTCGCCAAAGGGGATGACGGTTATGTCTAAAACGGTGCCCGGCAGAAATTCCTGCAATGCCTCGTTTACCGCGGCCCATACCTGGGCGCTGTCCGGGGTGTTGTCGCCGCCCTGCAGCCATCTGAGAACGACAACATCGTCGCCAAAGCCGGCGGCCGGATTGTTCTCCGCAGCGCACGCGGCAAGCGAGAACACGAACACAAGGGCGAGCGCGATACCGAGCAGTTTTTTGATACGCATACTTCTCTCTCCTTTAAAATTATATTCGGGCGGTCACAGACCGCCCCTACACATCAGCCTTTAATGGCGCCGATGGTTAGGCCTCTGGTAAAATATTTCTGGAAGAAGGGGAATACAAGCAGCATGGGGCCGGCCGCGATAACGGTCATGGCGTAACGCATGCTTAGCGTGGGCAGCGCGCGGGAATCGATCATAATGCCCGGTACGTTCAGCATATAGCTCCTGGCGAACTCGGCCTGTAAAAGGAGCCGTTGCAATATAAACTGCAAGGTATACAGCCTTTCGCTGCGTATATATACCAGCGTGATCATCCATTCGTTCCATCTGCCCAGCAGGACGAAAAGGGCGATTGTGGCAAGCACCGGTTTGGATAACGGGACTATAATGGCAAAGAAAATCCGAAGCTCCTTCGCGCCGTCCATTTTTGCGGATTCAATCAGTTCGTAAGGAAGCTGCTGGAAGAACGTGCGAATGATGATTATATGCCACGCGTTTGCCAGGTGCAGCAGCAGATAAATCCATATAGTGTCATCCAATTTCAAGATTTGCGTATTCATGATATAGCTGGGAATAAGGCCGCCGCTGAAAAGTAAAGTGAAGAAGATGAAGAATGTGATGGCTTTGCGGTACGCGAAATCCCGGCGGGATAGGGGATAGGCCACCAGAGCCATAACGGTTACCGACATAATTGTGCCTACGATAGAAGTAAAAGCGGTGATTATGTACGCGTCAAACATCCTCTGCGGTATCCTGAAGATGGCCCTGTACGATTCCAGCGACCACTCACGCGGTAAAAGCGAATAGCCATACAACCTGATTTCGTTGTCATTGGTAAAGGAGGAGGTTATAACCAGCAGCATGGGTATAACAAAAAACAGGCAGCAGATGAAAAAATAACCGTTTAGAAGGATTTGCTCTACTCTGGCTTGCTTTTTGTTTTCGACCATTTAGATTCCTCCTGTCCTGTTGGGTGGGTATAAGGATACGCCGCGGATTAAAATAATGAATTTTCCGGGTTTATTTTTTTAACGATAAGGTTAGTGACAACAACCATTATAAAACCCATCACCGATTGCAACAGGCCCGCCGCCGTGTTCAGGCTGAACCTGCCGGCCCGCAGGCCCCGGAAAATATAAGTGTCCAGCACATCCGTAGTGGAATAGAGCATACCCACATCGCGGGGCAGCGAAAAGAACAGCCCGAAATCGCCCCGGAACAAGTTGCCCATGGCAAGGATCGTCAATATCGTCATAAGCGGTACCAGCGCGGGAAGGGTTATGTAGCGCAGCCTCCCCATTTTTCCGGCGCCGTCAATAGTGGCGGCCTCGTACAGGGAGGGGTCGATGCCCATCATGGCGGCGTAATACATGACGCATCCCATTCCCACGCTCTTCCATATGTTCATAAAAGTAAGGATAAACGGCCAGTAACCGGGATTTGCGTACCAATTTATGTCCTCATATCCCAACGAGAGGTGGATGCTGTTGATAAAACCGTAAGCGGGGTCTAGGAAAACATAAAGCACAAGGGATACGACAATCCACGACATGAAATTAGGCAGGATCATGGTGGTTTGATAGACCTTTACTCCTTTTCTGCTTTTCAGACCGCTCATCAGAATGGCGGTAAATACGGCTGTTACCAATGATAAAACGATAAAGGCCATACTGTACAAAACAGTATTCCTTGTTACGCGGAAGAGATCGCCCTGGAAAAAAATACGGAACCACCTTAGACCAACGAATTCGCTGCCAAAGATACCGTCAACAAACCTGTAGTTTGTAAAAGCTATATAAATTCCGCCCATAGGCAGATAGTGGAAAACGGCAAAATAGACAAGCGCAGGCAGTGTTAATAAAAGCAGCTCCTTGTTCTTCAAAAAAATCTTCCAGTAGGATTTTTTCTTACCCGTACGCATATGCCGCCGCCCTCCGCTTAACGAAACATGTTTAGCTAACGTGTATAGTAATATTTTCAATATTAATCCAAACTGTCATTTTTGTCAAGACATATTTTGACGGCTGTGATATAATCATGCAGTATTGACTAAAAATATGAACCAAGGGAGGCAAAAATGTATAAATCAAACACATCCGGTTTCCATGAATTGCGGGAGTACCTGGATAATAAATATCTTGACAAAACCGCAAAATACGATATAATTCTATAGTAGTCGAATAATAAATGAAGGTGCGCGTATTATATACGCGATAATAGGGAATCAGGTTGGAATCCTGAACAGTCCTGCTGCCGTGTTGACAATCTAGGTATAAGAATCTAGAGACTGGGAATTCAAAAGCCATTGAATGAGTTGATGTTTGAGAAGGCGAATTCCCAGGTTAAGTCTAAGTCGGAAGACCTGCCTCATTTTGCGGTTTTGCACCGTATCGTAGCGGCTCCACAGAGAATGGAGGGCTATGTGCTAGAGACTGGAAGCATGCGGCGAAAGACTGGGTACGCTTTTGCTTTGTGATTTTGTCTTGATGTATATATCCTTGTTCTTGGCGGAATTCCGCTTTGAACAAGGATTTTTTATTTATCGGCATGGGGAGGGCGTGTATAGTTGAAGATGTTAGATACGTACATATCGCAAGTTAAAGGGCTTGACACCTTGGCAATGGAAAAAGCGCGGGTAAGGGTTGACGGCTTGGTAAAGCCTCCGGGGAGCTTGGGTAAATTGGAAGAAATAGCCGTACAATTGACAGGCATCGGCGGCGAAATGATTTATGACGTAAGCAAACGCTGCGTGGTTATCATGGCTTCGGATAACGGCGTTGTTGATGAGGGCGTGGCGAGCGCGCCGCAATCGGTAACGCATATGATGACGCTCAATTTTTTGAAGGGAATCACGGGCGTTTCCGTTTTGGCGAAGCAGTTTAACGCCGATTTGATTGTGGTTGATATGGGCGTAAACGCGGATATTAACCATCCCCTTATTAATAATAAGAAAATCCGGAAATCTACTTTTAATATCGCAAAAGGGGACGCCATGACCCGCGATGAAGCTGAGCAAGCTATTCTTACCGGCATTGAAATTGCCATGGAAACGGTTAAGAACGGATATAAGCTCATAGGCGCGGGTGAGATGGGCATTGGAAATACAACAACGTCAGCCGCGGTTTTATGCGCATTGACTGGAATACCTGCCGAGCAAGCCGCCGGAAAAGGCGCGGGGCTTAGGGAAGACGCATATAAACGCAAGGTTGAAGTGGTGCGGATGGCTGTGTTGAATAACAAGCCTGATCCTTCGGATCCCATAGGCGTTCTCGCCAAAGTTGGCGGATTTGACATAGCGGCCCTCGCCGGTGTTTATATCGGCGGTGCCGTGATGCGCGTTCCTGTTGTTATCGACGGGTTTATCTCAATGGTCGCGGCTCTTGCGGCCGCAAGGATTTGCCCCTTGGCAAAGGATTATATGATTGCTTCCCATGCTTCATATGAGCAAGGATTTTCTCACGCGGCAAAAGCGCTTGGAATTGAACCGTGTTTGAATTTAAGCATGCGGCTTGGGGAAGGGAGCGGCTGCCCCATCATGTTCGCGGTAATTGACGCGGCTTGCGCTATGATAAAAAACATGGGAACTTTTGAGCAGGCGGCAATCGGTGAGGAATATGTAAACGAGGTTAAGGGCGGTGATAATTTTACCGTTTCAAGGGGTATAGGGGAATGAGGATTTTTGTTTCGGGAGGCTGCAAAAACGGAAAGTCATTCTACGCGCAGCACTTAGCAAAAGCACAGAATATGGGGTTTTTGTACTATGTTGCAACAATGAAGCCTGTTGACAGCGAGGATGACGAGCGTATAGTAAGGCATCGGGCTGAGCGAGAAAATTGGGGATTCTTAACGATTGAACAACCTGTGTGTATTGAGGAAATCTTGAATAAATCGGATTCAAGAGGCTCTTTTCTTCTGGACAGCGTTACGGCTCTTTTGGCAAATGAAATGTTCCTGCCTGATGGCTCTGTAAACGAAAACGCGGCTGATAAAATAATCAACGGGTTTTCGCAGCTTTTAAAGAATATTGAAGATATTGTGATTGTTTCCGATTATATCTACAGCGATGCGGTAATCTATGACCCGCTTACGGAGAAATACAGGGAATCGCTTGCCGGAATCGACAAATATCTGGCAAAATTGTGTGATGTTGTTATTGAGGTTGCATTTACTAACGTTATTATACACAAAGGCGGCGGTAAATTTAATGAACTTTATAAAACGTTGTCTTAGAGGCTTTTATATGTCGTTGGGGATGTTTTGCGGGATTCCTTTGCCCTTTCATATTTGGGATGAGGAATTGGTGTCTGTGATGGTCGCTTCCCTGCCGTTGGTAGGGCTGCTTATTGGGGCGGTGTGGTGGGCGGCGGGCTTGCTGCTTACCGCTTTAAATCTTCCGTTAATGCTGGCCGCGGCTTGTTTGGCGTTGATTCCGTTCGTTGCTGCCGGGTTTATCCATCTGGACGGATTTATGGACACCAGCGACGCGCATCTTTCGCGCCGTAATCCGGAAGATAAACTGAGGATACTTAAAGACCCGACTGTTGGCGCGTTTGCCGTTATCATGCTTGTGATTATAGTTTTATTACAATTCGCGGCTATGTATACGGTGGCGGAAAACGCAAAGTACTTAGCATTATTAATAAGTACCTGTGTCCTTTCCAGAAGCTGCTCCGCTTTGTCCGTCCTTGTTTTACGCCATATACCGGGAAGTAATTACGCGGCGATGATTGCGAAAACCAAAAGCTCAAAGGGTAAGGTTTTTGCCGTTGGCGCCGCGGCGGCCGCGGTTGTTCTGTCATTCCTGTATGCCGGGGTTTCCGGGTTGATAGTGTCCGCCGCTGTTGTTTTAGGATACGCCGCCGCTATGAGGGTGGTATATAAAAGCTTCAAAGGCGTATCTGGGGATTTGCTTGGGTATTCGATGGTAATCGGTGAGTTGTGCGGTATTATCGCTTTGTCTGTTTTGCAAGCCGTTTGACAAAGTCAAACGAATGGGGGGTTATGATATGATATTAGTTTTTGGCGGAGCTTATCAGGGGAAAACGGAATATGCCTGTGAGCGGTATGCCGGAATGGAAATAATTACGGAATTTCACTTAAAGGTATTGGAAATGGTTAAAAACGGTATTGATGCTGTTGAAAATATTAAGATATCTTTGCCGGAATACGCGGATAAGGTGATTATCTGTGACGACATATCCTGCGGGGTGGTACCTGTTGACGCTGCGGCGCGGAAATGGCGTGAGGAATTGGGGCGCGTTTTGGCGATACTTTCAAAAGAAAGCGATGAGGTTGTCCGGATGTTCTGCGGTATACCTACAAGGCTGAAATAATGGAAATCCATTTAATCCGCCACGGAAAAACCCTTGCCAACGAAAAACGGCTCTACTGCGGCAGTACTGATTTACCGTTATCCGAAAATGGCAGGGTTGAAATCATACGGTTGAAAGAACAAGGTGTTTACCCGTCCGCTGATATGCTCTTTACAAGCGGGCTTCTACGGGCTGAGCAGACACTGGAAATAATTTACGGCTATGTGGAAAGTATGGTTATTCCCCAAATTACTGAGTTTGATTTTGGTTTGTTTGAAATGAAAAGCTACGAGGAACTGAAAGAAGACGCCGATTATCAAGCATGGATAACCGATTTGACCGGTGATGTAAAATGTCCGGATGGAGATAGCAAAATGATGTTTGAGCGACGGGTTGCTGACGGATTTAATCAAATCATTAATAAAGCAGAAAAAGACGCGGTAATTATATGCCATGGCGGCGTGATTGTTTCCATTATGGAAAGGCTTATGCCGGGAGAAAGGAATTTTTATGAGTGGCAGCCAGAACCGGGACGCGGATATACTCTCTTGTATGACAACGTTTCGGAAAGGCTTAAACTATATAAACCAATATGAGGAGAGAAGCAAATGAAGAAGAGCGTCACTATATTTTTAACCTTACTCTTTATGCTGACAGCTTTATCGGCTTGTACCAGCGAGGCATCACGGGCAGCACTTCCAGAAGCTGAAATAATTGCGCGCCGCCCCATCGTTGACCGCGAAGGCTATACCGTTTACTTGCCGGAGATTATCGAAACAATTATTTCCATCGGCCCTTCAAACACGGAGATTCTTGTTGATTTGGGATTTGGCGGCCAAATAATCTCAACGGACATGTTTTCAAGCGATGTTGAGGGTATCGCCGAAGGAATCTCCGTACTTGATATGATGTCCCTTGATGTTGAGTTCATTATTAATTTACAGCCTGATATCATTTTTATAACAGGAATGACCAGAGTGCACGGGGACGATCAGCTGCAACTGGTTTCGGATTTGGGTACGGCTGTGGTTTATATGCCTATCAGTGCCAGCATAGCGGATATAATCCTGGATATAAGCTTTATCGCGGCGGTAATGGACGCGCAGGAGCGGGGCGAAGAAATCATCGCGGAAATGGAAGCGGAAATTGATAATGTACGCCAAATTGCTGAAAAAGTAACTGAAGAAAGAACCGTATATTTTGAAATATCCCCTGCGCCATGGATGTACAGCTTCGGTACTGGCATATTCCTGAACGAAATGATTGAATTGGCGGGCGCGGTAAATGTTTTTGCGAACCATGAAGGATGGCTTGGCGTTTCGGACGAAATGCTTTTGGTATTAAACCCTGACGTAATCCTCACCTCAACAAATTTCCTTCCCGACCCGATTGCGGATATTACGGACAGGCCAGGATGGGATGCCGTCACCGCCGTCCAAAATGGCGATGTATTCTATATCGACGCAAATTCCAGCAACCGCCCAAGCCACAATATCGTCAGGGCTTTAAGGGAGATAGCAAGCGCGGTTTATCCTGAGTTGTTCCCCAATCCCCATCAATGAGAATAAAAATAACCGTGGCGGTATGTGCGGCTTTTATTGCGATTGTTTTAGGCATCGCCATTGGCAGCGTGTATATACCGCCAACCGATGTGCTGCGCATACTGGCGCATAATATTTTCGGGGCGGAATTGCCGGAACGCGTTGCGCCTGCTCATACGGCAATTGTTTGGAGCTCGCGTCTGCCCCGGGTGCTGCTGGCTTTTTGCGCGGGCGCGGCTCTATCGGTAAGCGGTGCTGTAATGCAGTCGGTATTACGAAATCCCCTTGCATCGTCTTATACACTGGGCGTTTCATCGGGGGCATCACTCGGCGCTTCATTTGTTATATTTTTGGGGTTTTCGCTGCCGTTAATACCGATGATGACCCTTCCCATTTTAGGTTTTACATTTGGCCTAGGCACCATCCTTTTGGTTATGGGTATATCCTCAAGGCTTGACACCCGTATGGAGAACCATACAATTATCCTGACCGGGATGGTATTTTCCCTCTTTATCAACGCCATAACAACGCTGATGTTCACCTTTTTCCGCGAAGGCACGCAGCGGATGATTTTATGGCAAATGGGCAGCTTTAACGCAAGGGGTTGGACGCCTGTGACTATCCTTGCGCCGGCTGCTGTTATTGGTGTCTTAATAATATCCCGTTTCAAATGGGAATTGGACGTTATGACCTTTGGCGAGGAACAGGCGCATACCGCAGGCGTCAAGATAAAATCCGTAAAGTTGATGCTTCTTATATCGGCAGCCGCTTTAACCGGAAGCACCATTGCGTTTGTTGGAGTGGTCGGGTTTGTGGATTTGTTTGCCCCGCATATTGTGCGCAAGCTGTTCGGAGCGGCGCACCGTTATGTGATTCCCATGTCCGCCGTTATAGGCGGCACATTTATGGTGGCGGCTGACCTTGCGGCAAGGACGGTTACGGCGCCTGTCGATTTACCGGTTGGAGCGGTTACAGCCATTATCGGAGCGCCTTTCTTTGCATATATTTATTTTGGCGGGAGGAAAAAAAGTGCTGGCGCTTAAAAACGTAAGCGCCGGATATGGCGGCGCGGATGTAATAAAAAATATTACGGTTGATATAAATAAAAATGAGAATCTGTTAATAATCGGGCCAAATGGGTGCGGAAAGACAACGCTTCTTAAAACGGTGGCGAAATTATTGGCGTTCAGTGGCGAAATTGAGATAAACGGAAAAGACATTCGTAAAATGAAGCAAAAGGAAATCGCCCGCAAAGTAGCCATGTTAAGCCAAACCGCCGGGATTTATTTTACGTATTCCGTATATGACACGGTTATGATGGGGCGGTATCCGCATATAAGCGAGAGTTTATTAAAGCTGCCTTCTGATAGAGATAAGGAATTTGTATTGCGATGTTTAGAAGCCGTTGACCTTATAAATGAGAAAGATAAGGAAATAACCAAGTTATCGGGCGGGCAGCTTCAAAGGGTATTCTTGGCGCGGACATTGGCGCAGGACCCTGAAATAATCCTGCTGGATGAACCGACAAACCACCTTGACCTAAAATATCAATTTGAGCTTGTCGAATATCTGAAAAAGTGGTCAATGCAAGAAAACCGTGCCGTGGTTGGGGTTCTGCATGATTTAAACCTGGCCATGCGGCTTAGTGATAACATAATGATTCTGAAAGACGGCGGAATACAAGCTTGTGGGCGAACCTCCGATGTTTTAACAGCCGGCCTGCTTGAGGACGTATATGAAATGGATGTTGCCCGATATATGGCGGATTCCTTGAAAATTTGGGAAGGGCTGCGAAAATGAATCACTTAATAAACAAAGCGCTTGCGGCGGGATTTACCCGCGCGGTTTGGCTTGATGGATTAAGAATTGAATGTGAGGCGCGGTTAAGGGAATATTGCAACCCCGAAGGATGCCCGCAGCATGGCAGCAATTGGGTATGTCCGCCAGGCTGCGGGAGTTTGGATGAATGTGCCCAAAAAGTCAGGCGGTTTGACAAAGGCATATTATTACAATCAGTTTCTGAAATGAATCCTTTAATAAAGGATTTAGACAGATACAAGGAATTGAATCGTATACATAATTTTAGGCTGCGCGGTTTTCTTGAAGCGCATTGCAATAATGACATGGATGTTCTCGCGCTTACAAGCGGAGGCTGTGTGTTCTGCGAAGGATGCTCCTTTCCGGCCCCCTGTATAAAGCCGGGATTAAGAATGAACTCGTTATCCGCATACGGCATTGATGTAGGCAAGCTGTGTGAGATGGCGGAATTAGAGTATTCATTCAGGCCGGATAAGGTTTACTATGCGGCGCTTGTTTTAGTAAACGACTGGGTCTACTCTTTTAATACCGGTCCCTGCCCTACAAGAAAAGTACCGTTATAATAACGCTCCCGAATACATGACGATTCCTCAATCCACTTGTCCAGTCCAATCAGTTTCATTCTGCTTAGATTATAGACTTTCATGTTATGAGGATAATTAGCCCCTTGCTTAGTAGGCATTAACAATTCACACGGGAAATAAACGCATTCGTGGCAAAAAGACACTCCCTTTTCTTGTACACATTCCCATGTAGCGCATTCCTTGTTAGGCGCAAACTTACAATGACCTTTTTCATCTCTGCAGCCTTTACATGGCAATTCGTCAACTGGTATTTTTAAGAACTCGGCAGTTTGAACCGCCCATTCTCCAGTAATATCAATATTTCCCTCATATGTAGGACAGTTAAAACAGTCTAACCCGCATGGCGCTGTCAGTCTTTGTTTATCCACTTAAAACCCTCCGTTTAATATAAAATTTCGTTACTCCCCAACTCCCGTGCAGCAACAGGTATCAGTTTGACAACAAGCGCAATAAGAGCCGGTATTATAGATTGTGTGCTAGCTTCAAACTGTTGACCATTCGTCATACAATGATGCGATCTGCTCTTCAATATGATGCTTTTTTTGATATAGCTTTTTAATTTCTTGATAATTAGAATCGGATAAAAACGCCTCTATTTCCTCACTGACCTTACTTAATTCGGCTTCTGCTTCATAAATCAGAGTTTCATACGAAATTGGCTTCTTAGGCTGTTCCGCCGCTTTAGCAGGGAGAGTCTTCTTTTTCTTACCGGCAATGGGTTTATTCGGATGATTTCCCGCGCCCGCAGCCAACTTCAGATATCCGTCAAAAGCACCGTCAAACTCGGTTATCCCGCCATCCTTCATGCTCCAGACCTTTGAAGCGAATTTATTCAAGAAGTAACGGTCATGCGATATAAACAGCATAGTGGCGCCCCAATCGGATACGGCGTCCTCTATCCATTCCCTTGATTCAATATCAAGATGGTTCGTCGGCTCGTCAAGTATCAAGAAATTTGCCTTGGTTTGCATTAGCAGGCACAGCTTTAAACGGCTTTTCTCGCCGCCGGAAAGGTTGCCGACCTTTTTCAGCACATCTGCCGCCATAAATTTAAACTTCGCCAGAATACTCCGGATTTTAACTTCGGGAAGGCCAACCGCGTCGCGTAAGGTTTCAAGAACAGTCATGCCGTCATCATCAAACCGGATAATCTGGGGCATATAGGCAATTTTTACATTACTGCTGACCTTAACGGTTCCTTCACCGCAGGATTCCTCGCCCATTATCAGCTTTATAAGCGTGGTCTTTCCGCAGCCGTTCGCGCCGATTAAGGCTATGCGGTCATTTCTGGCGATGCTGGCGGTCACGTTATCAAGCAGTATATTGGCGCCATAGGCTTTGTATACCGAATCGAGCGAAACAATTACCTTTGCCGCGTGGCCCCCGCTGTTAAACTCTTCCGTTATCTTCATTGACGTGCCGGGTTTTTCAACTTTTTCCATGTGGTCGATCCGCGATAGAATGGCGTGATGTTTTGTGGTGAAGCGGTTTTGCTCGACGAACCATCTTGCCCTGTCCTCAATCCGCTTGATTTCCTTCTTATGGCGTTCGTAAAGCTCCGATTGGCGGACAAACCTGCGCCTCTTCTCCTCGGCGTACCATGAGTAATTACCGCTGTAGAAATGCGCTTTGCCATCGTCAATCTCAATAACCCGTGTGATGACATTATCAAGAAACGACCTGTCGTGAGAAATCACCGCAACAGTACCCATAAATTCCCTAAGAAAATTCTCAAGCCACTCAAGAGATGTTAAATCAAGATGGTTTGTCGGTTCGTCAAGCAGGAGTATGTCGCAATCGCGCAGAAGGATACGGGCCAGATTCACCCGGGTCTTCTCCCCGCCGCTAAGCAATCTGAACGGGCTTTCCCTCATCCCTTCCCCGATATTCATCCCGTTGCAGATTTTTTCGATTTTGACCTCTACATCGTAACCGCCCAGCCGTTCGTATTCCTCCATCAGCTTTCCATATCGTTTCAAAACCGTTGGATTGCCGTCACCCTCGATTTTTTTCATAGCTTCGTATATTTCCGTTATTTCCTTAAATGATGAACGGAGAATATCCTCCACAGTATCGCTTTCAGCGAAAATAGGGATTTGTGCGAGAATTTCAACCTTTTTGCCCGATGCCTTGGATACGCTCCCGCTGTCATAAGTTTCATCTTCAGCTATTATTTTAAACAGCGTAGTTTTGCCGGAGCCGTTTTTGCCCAGCAGTCCGATTTTTTCACCGCTGTTAATTTCAAAGGTGATACCCTTAATCACATGGTTAGAGCCGTAGTGTTTATTTAATTCATGTACGGATATATCAATCATTGTATATTCCTTTATATTTAGACGTAAAAAACCCTGCGCGACTGTTTTGGCTGCGCAAGGTTACCAACATAAAGGAGCGGAATTATGCCGCTATATCATGCGGTGACAGGCATTCAAAACAATCTTTTCCCGAAAATGGGCATAGCTATCCCATAGGTTAATTGTTTTGAACGTATACTTACGCACTGCATTGCTTCCGGGGAATAATTCGCTAGAGCGTAAAAAATAAGATTGTTTCATGCCTCTCACCACCTTTCTTTTAAATATTACATATAGTCTAACATATGCGCCGTGATTTTTCAAGCAAAATTTAAAAAATAAAATAAATGTCTTGACTCTGCCTTTGGGGAAGCGATTATTATATATAAGACAAGAAAAAATCTGAAAATAATAATTAAGGAGATGTAATAATTATGCAAAACCTTATTAAAATCAAAGATGTATCAAACAAGTACGATATTACGGCGCGCACATTGCGCTACTATGAGGATATGGGCCTGATATCAAGCACCCGCAGCGATGACTATGCCTATAGAATGTATGACGAAAACGCCATCAGGAAACTTGAGCAAATACTTATTCTGCGCAAGCTAAACATCAGCATAAAAGATATTCAGCGTATTTTCAATACCTCCGGTTCCGAAGTGGTTATTGGGGTGCTTGAAAAGAAAGTGCAGAACATAGACGATGAGGTTGCGCTCCTGCACGAATTAAAAGGAATAGTAACGGAGTTCATCCGTGAAATCGAACGGGTGAATTTTGCTGATAATTCCGATATAAAGCTGTTGTACGACAAGGCTAAGGAGATTGAAACGCAGTTTGTAAACGTCGACTATATCGGCAAGCCTTCAAATATAAACCGCCTGATGGAGATAACGGAAAAGCTGGACAAAAAAATACCCGATGTTATAATAGTCAGAATACCGGAATTCCGCGCGGTAACGTCGGGATGCGGCAAATGGGACGAATGGGGAAAGCTTATGGATTGGGCCTGGCAGGAAGGCCGCCATAATTATTTTAGGGATGTAATCTTTGACTGTGCCGATTTTTTGATAAGAAAGGAAGGCATGTTTGAATATATCATGGCGGTTAAGGATAATATTACCGCGGCTGAGACATCTCCCTTTGAAATTATTGAATTTACGGGCGGCTTATATGCCTTGGCAATGAGCATAAATGATGATGACGAGAGTATACACAAAGTAGAGGATAAAATTTGCAAATGGCTGAAAACCACCAACTTCGAGTATGACGAAAGCCGGGGCATTATGGGGCAGATGCCTTATTTAAACGAAAGTGAAGATGATGAAATTAAAAAAGGCCTTGGCTATTTTCAACTGGCGAGGTATGTTCCAATCAGACTGAAGGATGGTAATAACTTATGCTGATACCTATTTTACATTTTTGCGGCGATTGCGAGGACGCTATCCGCTTTTACGAAAATGCGTTTGCGACAAAGGCGGAGAATGTCGAGTACAGGGATGACAATAAGATCGTCCATGCCGAAATGATTATCCGCGGGCAAAGGATTTTTTTAAACGACAGATTCGGCAATAAGAATAAAACGCTTGACTGCGCCATGCATATGATAATCACGTTTAATGATGTGGATGAATTGCTTGAATGTTATGGGAATTTAAAAGAAGGCGGCAGTATTATTGACCCGTTCAGGGAAACGCCGTATAGCCCGTTAGTCGGTAATTTCATGGATAAATTCGGCGTTTTGTGGGGCTTTATGGCGGTTAGCCAATAAATTATTCAAAGGAGATTTATATGGATTTTAACATTGAACTCACCAATTTTCCTTCCGCAGTGCATTCGGCCATATACGCCAAAGGCCGGGGCATAATGCCTTTGTCCCGGACTCTGGATGCGGTGACGGATCCTATCTTGCGGGAATCCTGCGAAGATCTGCATGGTTTTGTAATGAATATGTTATCGGATATGTACGATAACCCGGAAGCCTACCATCTGCCTATTATGAAGCTGGAGGAATTTCTTAACGGCAGGGATATTCACGATGTAAAGAAAGAGTCTCATTCAAAAATTAAAAGCCTTGATACGCAAGTCAGGCACGCCGCAAGTACATATATTGATTTATTATGGCGGATTGGGCACGGCGGAAAGGCCGATGGCGATACCCTCCTTGTTTCCGAGGAAAATTTGCAATATATAAACAAACGGGTCAGCTCAAGCTCAAGCCCCATTACGCTTTCTAAACGGCTGGAAGCTTTGAACCGTATCGGCTTAATAATGGAAACCTTACAAACAAATGAATACCGTTTTACTTCCGATAATCACCCCGGTATGTTCCTGGCGATTCAAGCCCTGCCATGGGATAATTTTGGAATGCTTGATTTCCGTAATATAAACGGTACGTATAAATCCACCCATGACGATTATTTTTACCCGTTAGTAACAAAATATCGTGATTTGGCTTACGAAATCCATAACTTTGCAATGAAATGCAAAATGCGCATTAGCACCAACGCAAACTGGGGCGTAGTTTACCATTACAAGAGCAAGCATGTAATGACAATTTGGACAGGCTGTGATTTTAAGAGGACGGGGCCCGACGCTGACCGCACGTTATGCGTAAGCGTTATCGGCAAAGGTAAAGAAGACGCTTGTACGGTGGTGGACAAGTACTTGGGAAAGGAATCACAGGATTTCCAAAACCAAACGTTGCAACGGATGTCGGGGTGTGGCGCAAAGCAATGTTTAATGTGTTCAACATATTCATCTGGAAAATACGTTACTGTTCTTGGGAAGAAACATCAAATGTGCGGTGAGGAGAGGATTTTTTACGACTGGCATGAACCGGGGGAAGCGGATATGGCGATGATTAAACGGCTGATCGAAATCCGGTGTGAAATCATTGATGAAGAGCAGACGGCGAAGAAAGCGAAATCGTAGGAATGTGGTTTGCAAAACATTATAATGTTGAAAAGCATCTGGAAGAATACGGTAATGAACTATAATGACCTTGAATTTATTATCGCATAAATGGAGCTATTCTATCGAAAAACTTAAACTATCAAGAAAAATAGCGGAAATAGTCTAAGGAACATTTCCGCTGCGCCTGTAGGAACAGAAGAACTGGCGCACCTTGAAATGGTCGGCACAATGGTTCATCAGCTTACAGAAGGCGCAAGCCCAAAAGAAATGGCAGCCGCGGGCCTTTCGGCTGATTATGTAAACCATGGATTGGGTATTTATCCCCAAAGCGCTGGCGGGATACCTTACAGCGCCCAGGCGATGCAGTCCAAGGGGGACCCGATAACTGATTTGTACGAAAATATGGCGGCAGAGCAAAAAGCCCGTTCAACCTATGAATATCTGTTGGATCTTATAGATGATCCGGATGTTGCCGCCCCGATATCATTCCTGCGCGAACGTGAGGTTGTTCATTTCCAGAGATTCGGCGAGGCGCTGAGGATCGTTGAAGATTATTACGACAGCAAACGTATGTTTGTATTCCCGCCGCATTTAGACGCTTCCAAAACAGGGACGGACATTTAATATGGTATGGAATGGAGACGCGGATATTTATGCCGCCACCGCCGGTTTGGCGGGAATGATTGCCGCTACGGACGAGTTTGCCGCATTGCGAGCATCGCGTAAAAAGATAACCGGTGACGACAGGCTTCGCCCGATGCTTGAGGATTACGAACGAAGCCTGCGCAAACTTGAGTCTGATATAGATTCTGACGCAGACGGCAGTGTTATGGGGGCGGTTCGTGATCATTACAGGCATTTATGCAAAATACCTGAATTTTTTATGTATTTTAATGCGGAACGTGAATTTAGCGGTATATTGGGCAATGCCTGGCAGCAACTGCATGATTTGATTGAAAAATTGATTTGTGAATGAAAGTGAGGTGAAAGCAATGTTTTTCTTCAATCCTTTTTTTTCCGGCTCATTCCGTAGGAATTGGGGCGGTTGGTACGGATTCCGAAATCCGTGGTGGGGTCATAGGCGCCGCTGGTGGTAAAATAAAATAAATATAAAATGCCTTGGGAAACTTTATAAAAAAAGTTTCCCTTGTTCTTTCAATCCTGTAAAAGATGTTGTATAATGGTATTATAATACACGGACAGGAGCCTGTGATATGGTTACTAAAAAAGGTAGAGTCGGGCCGGCTGCCGCCATTGTGATATTAGCAACAGGCGTTATATTAATAACGGCGATAATCGGATATATGTACATGGAGAACCGTAACAGGCCGCAGTATTTCTTTTTTGAAAGACGCGCCATCGGGCAGCGTATGCTGGATGAGATAATGACATACGATCTTGTGAACGCCTATCCGGAAACGCCGGAGGAAGTTATCTATCTGTACAATCTGCTATATCAGATGATTTATGGCAAGATTGTGCAATCCGAGGAATTGCTATGGGATCTGGTTGTTATGCAGCAACAGCTTTTCTCAAGCTTTTTAACTGAAAATAACCCGTATTATGACCGTTTTGAAACGCTTTTGGGAGATACGGGCATTTTGTTTGATTATAATGTTTATGTGTGGGACATTCAGGTCGGGCTTTTTTATGAAAGCGACGATTTGGAGATGGCAAGCGTCCCCATAACGATGACCCTTACAAACTATCCCGAAAAGATATATTGGAATTATTTCCTCAGGCTGGAAAACGGGCGCTGGAAGATTTACACATTCAGGCGCATGGACAGCACATTCAGAAACCTCTACGGAGAATAATATGAATATTCATTGGTATCCCGGCCATATGACCAAATCCAAGCGGATTATAATGGCCGATGTTTCCCTGTGCGACGTTGTGGTGGAGCTTTTGGACGCGCGTATACCCCTAAGCAGCCGTAACCCCGATATCCGCGAAATTACGGCGGGTAAAAAGCATATTATTGTTTTAAACAAGGCTGACCTTGCCGAAGAAGGCGTAACGGCGAAATGGGTGAATTTTTACGCGTCCCAAGGTACGCATGCAATTGCCGCGAAATCGAATTCATCCAAGCACCAGACAGCCGTAATCCAAGCCGCCGAAGCCCTTATGCGAAAAAAACATGAAAAACAGAAAAGCAAGGGCAGGGTAGGGGTTACCACCCGCGCCATTGTGCTGGGCATACCGAACGTCGGCAAATCAACGCTTATAAACCAATATGCCAGACGGCAGGCGGCGGCGGCGGCGGACAGGCCGGGCGTCACGCGCGGACGGCAATGGGTTCGCATAAGCCCGGTTTTCGAGCTTCTGGATACACCGGGCATCCTCTGGCCCAAGGTTGACGACCCGGATGTTTCCGCGCTGCTTGCATTAACCGGAGCTGTAAAGGAAACCATACCCGATATGACGGAACTGGCGCTCTATGGCTTGAAACTTTTACGCGATATAACTCCGGCGGCTGTAAAAACCCGGTATAAGGTTGATTTTACGGAGGACGAATCTGACTTCGCCTTACTTGAAAAAATCGGTGCGGCGCGCGGCTTTAGGCTTACGGGCGGCGCTGTTGATTTGGAACGTGCGGCGGTAACCCTCGTGCATGAATTCCGTGACGGCAAGCTGGGAAGGGTTTCGCTTGAAAGGCCGGAAATTATGGAACAATAAGCTTCGCCGCCCCTGATTTAATAGCCGCGATAATGTCAAAAATACTTTCCGCTTTCTTATCAAGCATAATACCGCTGGTAAATGGAATATTCACGTAATGCGAATCACTGCCGGCTTGCATGGGCAGATTGTGAAAAGCGGCGAAATCCCGGGCCTTATCATTGGTTTTATCTTGATCGCTGGCATTATATATTTCCACGGCGTCCAAAAGGTGAGGCTCCATCGGGAATTGGTTCGGAATCCACCAAGCCTTCCTGAAAGGATGCGCCTGACATATATATCCTCCGTTCCTACGCACTAAAACGCTGTATTGCTCAATATTAAGCCTATCCAGACCGGGATTTGCCAAAAGAAAATCAAGCGTCAACCCGTATGTCAGGAAATCCGATCCGTCTATACAAAATTCCCATCCGAAAAAAACGTCAACACCGCATTTATCCCCCGCTTTTTTAGCTTCGTGATAACCCGACGCGATATACGCCATTTTTTTAATCCAAGGCAGGTTAGGGGGACAGCTTGAATTACCGTTTATAAAGTGATCGGTAACAATGATCCCGGCGTACCCTCTTTTTTTATAAGCGTGCACCTGCGCGGCAGGCGAAGCGCCCGCGCACGCGCTGACCGGCGACGTATGCAAATGAGTCTCATATAAATACATATTTTATATTATACATTATTTAATATAACCTTTACAACCTCATTCGCAGCGTTTGAAACAGGAGATTTTTCCATATTTAAAATAAAGTCATGGCGCTTGCGGTAAAGGCTGTCTATGTTTGCGGTCAACGCGTCTGATGTAAGCGCTTGTTCATCCAAAACCATAGCGAAACCCCGTTCGGCAAAACTCCGCGCGTTTTGTATCTGATCGCCGCGTGTGGCGCGTGCCAGCGGTATCAGAAGGCTGGGTTTGCGCAGCGCCAGAAACTCATTCAGTGCGTTGGAACCTGCCCGGGAAACGATAACATCCGCCAAATCAAGCACATCGCCCAAGCCGTTTCCAAGGTACTCAAAAGCGGCGTATCCGGTTTGTTTCAAACCGCCATCCATCTTGCCGCGTCCGCAGATATGGATAATATCATACTTTTGCAAAAGCTTGGGCAACGCGGATATAAGCGCGTTGTTTAACCTTTCCGAACCCAGGCTCCCGCCCATCATAAGGATCACGGGCTTATTTCCCGCAAAGCCGCACAGAGATCTCCCTTTATCCGCGTTGCCCGCCAAAAGCTCCTTGCGTATAGGATTCCCGGTTAAAACCGCCTTTCGCGGCGGCAGACTTTGCATTGTTTCCGGGAACGAGGCGCATATAGCCTTCGCAAAGCCCATGCTTAGGCGGTTCGCAAGGCCTGAGGACAAATCGCTCTCATGCAGCACAAGGGGCACGCGGCGCATTCGTGCGGCAATGGCTACGGGCAAGCCGACAAAACCGCCTTTCGAAAAAATAATATCCGGTTTAACCTTTTTCATAACTTTAATCGAATCCCCCACACCCGCCGCGGCTCCGAACATATCGCTCAGGTTTTTCAGGCTCAAAAGCTTGTCCCGGCGGAGTTTGCCCGTTGAAATGCCGTGGTAAGGTATACCGGCCTGTTCAACCAGCGCCCTTTCCATCCCGTTTTTACCGCCAATATATTCCACATCGAATCCGGCTTCGCGCAAAACCGGCGCCAGCGCAAGGTTAGGCGTAACATGCCCGGCAGACCCTCCGCCCGTTAATATAATCTTTTTCATGCCAATCTCCTAATTTTTTCTTGAATCCCGCGAAAAATGTGCTATACTTAATGATACGACAAGGGAGGCAGGAATATCAATACAAATAAGATGAAAATTTTAATATGCGCCTTAATCACTGTTTTGGCTCTTAACCATGCGGTTTATTTGCATGCCGCCGTGCAGGAGCCGCTGATACGCAACGAATATTCCATATCGCTGGAATATTTCCCGGAAACGCGTGATATAATAGGATTTCAGCGCGTAACATATACAAACAGGACCGGAAGCCCGCAAGCCAGGGTTTTATTTAACCTTTATTTCAACGCTTTTGCGGAAGGCTACGCTCCGACGCCTTATTTCAGACGGGATTTTGACGCGATTTTCCCTAAAGGCATCGGCTATGGCGGTATCAACGTCATCAACACCTTTGTAAACGGAGATATGAGCAGGCACAGCGTAAACGGCACAAGCCTCACGGTTTTCCTGCCCTTCGTTTTGGAAAAAGAGCAGGAGGTATCCATCAGCGTTCATTTCGAGGCGACTATCCCCGAAATATCGCACAGAACCGGCGCAAACGGCAATACGGCGTGGTTTGGGAATTTTGTACCGCTCCTTTCGGTTTACAACAGGGCCGAACAGCAATGGCGCGCCGATCCGTATTACCCGGCGGGAAGGCCTTTCTTTTCAAACATCGCCAACTTTAACGTAAAAATCACCACCCCGGCGGATTATATAGTAGTGGGTACGGGCGACGCCTCCGTTTCCGAAGCGGGCGACCATAAAACCACGGCTTTTAACGCGGTATTGGTGCGGGATTTCGCTTTCGCCGCCAGCAATGAATACCGCGAAACCACTTTTATTTCTGAAAGCGGGGTGCATGTAAAGACCTTCATGCTATCCGATATTGATGAAAATACAAGCTTTTCTATAGCAATCGAAGCGCTTGACTATTTTTCGGAGACAATCGGCGGTTATCCCTATAAATCCTTTAAAATAGCTGAAAACGGCAACTACGCCGCCACAGCCATTTACCCGCAGCTTATCTTCGTAAACACGGAAACGGTACAGAGTGCGGATAAGGATGAAGCCGCGCTGCAACTGGTTTCCGCCGTCGCTAAGCAATGGTTCTACGGTGTCGTCGGCAACGACCAAATCAGGGAAGCCTGGCTGTGCGACGGATTGGCTTACTACACCGCCGTCAGATTCTTAAACCGCGGGGACGAGGAGGGCTTGGAGAGGCATATGACGGATTTGGCCGCCGGGGTTAAGCGTGAAATCAGGTTAATGGAACATTCGTCAGCCATTGCGGGACATATCAGCGTTTACGCCTCAAACGCCGCGCATACGGCAATTCAGACACACAAAGCGGCATTGATGTTCCATGCCTTGCGCGGATTAATCGGCAGCGAAGCTTACGACGAATTCCTGCGCATATATTACCGCACCAATTACCTTGCTATCGCGAACGAGGAAAGTCTGATACGGGCGGCGGAAGAGGCTTATAACGGCTGTCTGCGCGGTTTTTTCGATGCTTGGCTTCATGGCGAAGGGCTGCCGGAGGGAGGCGACCGATGAAAATAGCTGTAATAAACGCTTCAGCGGCAGGTTCCGCCGCAGATGCGATGATGCGGATAGTGACGGAGACGCTTGCCGAGCTGGGCGAGGAAATCGTTCACATAAAACTGGATAGGATAAAAATACCATTCCATGGATCGTCGGAAAAAGCGCCGGAGCCTGTCATAACGGCTGTTCACGACGCGATTTACGAAATTATGGGTTCGGCGGGCGCGGTTTTTGTTGCGCCGGCGGCGCTTGGCGGGGTTGCGGCGCAGATGCAGGCGTTTTTGGAACATTTTTCACAGCCGCAGTTTTCCCACGCGTTGCTGGATAAGAATTGCATGGTTGTAGTATCGGGCGAAGGCAGATACGCCGGCACACGCGAAGCCCTGGAAAGCATGTCCCGGATTATCGGGCATTTGGGCGGCAGCGACAGCGTTCGGATCTGGCTGCCGGGCGGTGCGCTTGAAACCGATGCCGACGCGCGGTTGTTTGTGGAAAAACAGACAGAGGATTATTACCGCATTTTACGTCAGGGGCGCAAGTTCTACCCACTTGAGACCCACACGGTTGACATCGCGGCGCAAAACGAGGAAGACACCCCCGACGTTACAGTCGAAATAGGGGACGAGAGCCTCTACAACAAAATAAAAGAACGCGCGCAAAACCAGATTCTGACGGATGAGCAGGAGCAGGATATTTCGGATATTACACAGTTTGTGGCGCAAAGGCTGGAAAACCCCGTAAAACCCGAAAAGCCGGCGCTGCCCATAAAACCGCGCAATAAAACCAGCAAACAATTAACCGCCAGTATGCCGCATTATTTTAATCCGCAGCTTGCCGCCGGCATCCGCACGGTTATTGCGCTGAATATAACCGGGGACGAAAACTTCGGCGCGACGGTAACTATTGATGGCGTGCAATGCCGTCATGACGAAAGCGCGTCCACTGACGCTGAGATGCAAATAACAGTGGATTCAAAAATATGGACAGATATTTTAACCGGTAAGCTGTCCGCGCAAAAAGCCTTCATGATTGGACAGCTAAAGGTACGCGGCAACTTCCTTCTTCTGACAAAAATGGATCAGCTTTTTACAAAGATGGAGCTATAAAAAACCCGTTTCCGCATATAATAATATCAGCAAGGCATATATTTAAAACAACTTAAAAAATACGTTTATCGTATCTTATATGTACCTTGTAAGGAGGCGGCTGAGACCGCCTCCGGTCTGTTTTTCCCATATATCGGCAAAAACCTCCTCCTCGGGCCTGTCGCCATCTATCCGCCACACTTCGGTATCTGGCAGCATCTCAAACGCCCGCAGATAGTTTTCTCTGACCGCACGTAAAATATCCTCACGCTCAAACAGCTCAATATTTTCACGTTCCCTATGTATCCGCCGAATACATAAATCCGGCGGGGTGTCAACAAAAACGGTTAAATCCGGCATTAACAAGTCAAGTGCGGATCGGTTGTATGCCAGCACCTTGTCCATAGGCATTGCCAAACCCTGAAACGCGAGGTTTGAGAAAACGAACCGATGGCATAAAACGGATACGCCTTTATTTAATTCGGGCAGAATCGCTTTGTTTACATGCTCAAAACGGTCAGCCGCAAAGAGAAGGGCAAGTGTTTCCGGCAGAAACTCCACATTCTTCCTTAATGCCTCACGAATTAAAACCCCGGTAGGAAAATCGGTAGGTTCCTGTGTGGTTATGCATTTAACTTTCCTCTGTTTAAGCATATCCGCTAATTTGCTTAACTGCGTGGTTTTGCCGCTGCCGTCTAGGCCCTCGAAAACAATAAACATTCCGCGTTTTTTCAATATTTTCCCTCTTTGCTATTCGTTATGATTTTTAGACATTGCAATCTCAAAAACACTGCCGTTGTTCAGAATTTCAAAATGATCAACTAAATACCGTATCTTTTGCAAGTTGTTATCCCCGTCCGTAAAAGATGTTATATCCCCGGATGGGCAGCTCATACTGATTGATATATGCCCGCCGGTAAGCCTGAACGTAATGGTATACGCCTTTGCCGCGCCGCCCGCAAGCCCTTTTATAAGGTACGCGCAGGCTTCGGAAACGGCTGTCTTGATATCGTGCTGTTCCTGCGCGTCGAAACCCATCCTGCCGGCCACGGAAAACGCCGTCTGTTTCGCGGCGCTGATATAGGCCGCGTTTACGGGAAGCGAAAGCTCAACATTCTCTGTTTCATGTAATATATCTTCAGCAAGTATTCTCTCCGCCATATCTGATCCGCTCCTAATGAAGTTTATCACATATAGCTATTCGTCCTTTCGCTTCATCTTATTCATTATACACGTCTTTTCATTTTTTTCCAACATTTACGTTTTCTTTTATTAAAAGCTGTCAAAACTCATTATTGTTGAGGTGAATATGTGAGCAGGTTGATTATTGAAGAAAGCCCGCCGTTGGCGGGCCGCGTCCGCGTCGGCGGCAGCAAGAACGCCGCGCTTCCGATAATGGCGGCGGCGCTGATGGCGCGGGGTAAATGCGTAATACATGACGTTCCGGCGTTGTCGGATATTTTTGTTATGCAGAACATTATCGAAAGTTATGGCGGGGCGACGGAATATGATTGCAAAAGCGAACGCATGATTATCGACGCCTCGGAACTTGGCAGGCATACGGCGGATTATGAGCTTATAAGTAAAATCCGCGCGTCATTTCTTATCCTCGGGCCGCTGCTGTCACGGCTCGGAGAGGTTAAGACCGCTATGCCCGGAGGATGCGCCATTGGCGGGCGTCCGGTGGATTTGCATTTAAAGGGAATGGCGGCGCTTGGGGCGCAAATAGGCCTGAATCACGGTTATATAGAGGCTTCCGCCGCGAAATTGCGCGGGGCGGAGGTGCATCTTGATTTCCCCTCCGTTGGCGCGACGGAAAACATAATAATGGCGGCGACCTTAGCCAAAGGCCGTACTATTATCGGCAACTGCGCACTTGAGCCGGAAATCACCGATCTATGCAATTTCCTCGTCTCCATAGGTGCGGATATCTCCGGCGCGGGGACAGACACCATTACAGTAAACGGCGTGGACAGCCTGAACGGCGGTGAGTACCGTATTATACCCGACCGCATTGAGGCAGGCACGTTTTTAGCGGCTGCCTGTGCGCGCCCGGGCGGCGATGTTTCCCTAGAAAACGCCGATACCGCCCATCTGCGCCCGGTTATCGCAAAGCTTCGCGAAATGGGTGCTCAAATAGAGGAAAAAAGCGGCCCGGGGCTTTTGAGTATAAAAACGGATGACCGCCTCAAGGCAGCCGACGTTAAAACACTGCCATACCCAGGCTTCCCGACGGACATGCAAGCACAGTTCATGGCGCTTTTGGCCGTCTCAACGGGGCGCGGCGTTATGACCGAAACGGTTTTTGAGAACCGCTATATGCACGCCGCCGAAATGTCCAGAATGGGCGCCTGCATTAAAATAGATTCGCGTACCGCCGTCGTGGACGGTGTGAGAAACCTTGCCGGATGCCCCGTGAAAGCGACGGATCTCCGTGCCGGAGCGGCTCTCATCATCGCCGCTCTGGGCGCTGACGGCGTTACCGAGATATTCGGCGTCCACCACCTGGAGCGCGGATACGACCGTATCGACGAAAAACTGCGGCAGCTTGGCGCAAGGATAATTAAAATCGGATAGGAGGACATATTTTAATTAGTGGGGTAATATTATGCCATTGACAATTGCCTAAAGGCATGTCACTATAACTATATAAAAAATAAGGGGGAGATTCTGTGTACATCATCATCACGGCAAGCCCAAACGCCGGCGGGCTGACTGCCGCTTGCGGCAAAGCGGCTTATGACGGAATAACCGGTGCCGGCGGGGAAGCGGAATTAATCGACATTTGCCGGTCCGATTTGGAACCCTGCCGTATGTGCGGCGACGGCTGGGGAACATGTTACAAAACGGCTGTATGCGCTATTGACGACATTCTTGCCGGGTTGCGCGTTAAAATCCTTGATTGCGAAGGCATCGTCCTTGTTACGCCGGTTTATTTCTGGCAGCCCAGCGAACGCATGAAGTATTTCCTTGACCGTTTCCGCAGGTGCGAATGTTTCAACGAAAACGGCAGCGCGGCGAAGGGCAAGCAAATAGACCTTATCGCGGCGGCGGGCGGCAGCGGCAACGGCACGGCGCAATGCCTTGTGGAGATGGAGAACTGGTGCCGCCACGTGGGCGCGGTTCCGAAGGACCGCATCGGCATCACGCGTTATAACAGAGAACCTATGTTGGAATCCATAACGAACGCAGCGGCAAGGCTTGTAAAGGGTGAATATTTTAAGGGGTTTTAATATTAGAGGGGTGTTACTGTGCAAAACATAAAAATAGGGACGCTTGTACCCATCGACAGAATCGGGCTGATACCCAAATTGATCGGATATGGCTTTGAATCGTTCTCGATCATGTTCTGGGAAACGGCAAAAGGCTTTGACTTGGTTAAAATAGCGGATGAGTTATCACAAATGCTGCAAGGGTCTGACGCCGTTATCTCTTGTTTATCAATTTTCGGCAATCCGCTTCTGGACTGCGAAAGAGGGGGCGGGGCGCGTGAAGGCTGGTATGGGCTGATAGATATGGCGGAAGGGCTGGGGGTGGATCTGGTCACCGGCTTTGCGGGCAGGCTAATTGACAGGCCGGTTCCCGAATCCATACCCAAATTCAAGGAGGTTTTTACCCCCATCGCTGAAAAGGCAAAAGAAAAGGGTATGCGTATAGCTTTTGAAAACTGCGATATGGGCGGAAACTGGGAACGCGGCGATTTCAATATCGCGTTTACCCCCAGAGCGTGGGAAATGATGTTCGAGGCGCTTCCATACGATAACGCGGGCCTGCAATGGGAACCCTGCCATCAGCTGATACAGTTTATAGACCCGATACCGCAGCTGCGCAAATGGGTACATAAGGTTTTCAACCTCCACGGCAAAGACGCAACCATAGCATGGGATATCCTCCGCGATACCGGAATACGCTCGGGCATACCGTATTGCTGGCACCGAACCCCGGGATTCGGGGACAGTAACTGGACGGATATAATCACGATTCTACGTATGGGAGGATTTAAAGGAAGCATTGATATTGAGGGCTTCCACGACCCTGTTTATATCAACGAGCTGGAATATACAGGACAGGTACACGCTTTGAACTATTTAAAACAATGCAGGGGCGGGGATTTTGTATGTTTAGGGTAATAATCGCGGGCTGCGGCGCCATGGCGCACGCTTGGATCGAACCGATGGTGAAACGGGACGACTGCGTTATCGTTGGCTTAGTTGATGTAAACGAGAGTAGCGCTATTGAACAAAAATCGAAATATGCTTTGGAGGCAAATGTATACACATCTCTATCCGAAGCCATTAAAAATGAAAAAGCCGATATCGTCGCCGATATAACGCCGCCGCAGTTCCACAAGCAAATAGTGACGGAAGCGCTGGGGGCGGGTTTGCATGTCTTTGGCGAAAAACCTATGTCCGATAATCTCGCGGACGCGGAATTAATGGTGGAATGCGCCGAAAATTCGGGCAAAGAATATTTTGTTTTACAGAATTACAGATACAACCCCCAAATACGCGCGTTTAAGGAATTTATCGCGTCGGATGCGCCGGGGACTCTTGGGCGTCTTTCCGCCGATTTTCTTAGGGGAATACATTTCGGCGGTTTCCGTGAGGAAATGCCCAGCCCGTTGATCGCGGACATGGCGATCCACACGTTCGACGCTGCGCGCTACATTTCGGGCAGCCGCCCCGAAGCCGTGTACTGCCACGAATTTAACCCCGAATGGTCATGGTACAAGGGAAATGCCAGCGCAAACTGCATTTTCGAGATGGAAGGCGGACTCGTCTTTGACTACAGAGGGACTTGGTGCGAACAGGGATTCAATAATAGCTGGAACTCCGAATGGCGTGCGTCCTGCGCTAACGGTACCGTCGTATGGGACGGCCACGAAAAGTTGTTATATCATGAAAAACAATTAAACAACAATGAGGGCCGGAAGATAGAAATACCCGTAGGCCCGGCAAGTAAGGTTTCATCACATGAATCCTGTATCGACGACATGTTCGCGGCGTTGAAAACTGGTACGCGCCCGCAAACCGACTGCCGCGACAACATTCACAGCATACGTATGGTATTCAAATCGATAGAAAGCGCAAAGAATAAAGCCAGGATGGTAATATAAATAAGGGCGGGCATAAAAGTCTGCCCTTATTTATGCATAACAGGATGGCAAAGAGCAGCGTACCGGCTTATAAACCAAACGCTGGTGTACGTAACCGTCGAGTAACGGCGGCGAATGAACAATTGAAAGGGGATTTAAATGGAGAAGGTAATTTTTGGTAAAACAGATTTAACGGTGAGCCGCACAGGCTTCGGCTGCATTCCCATTCAGAGGGTATCTTATGATGAAAGCACCGCCTTGCTTCGGCGTGCCTACGAAAACGGCATAACGCTGTTCGATACCGCCAACGCCTACACGACCAGCGAAGAGCGCATAGGCATCGCATTGCAAGATGTCCGTGATAAAATCGTGCTTTGCACAAAGACATCCCCGCTGCAGCCGGACGATGTCATGGCTAACATTGACAGCAGCCTGCGAATGATGCAAACAGACTATATAGACGTGCTGCAAATACATAATCCCTCATTCGTACCCCGTCCCGGCGGCGGGGACGGGGTGTATGACTGCTTTCTTAAAGCTAAGGAACAAGGTAAAATCAGGCATATCGGCATTACGTCACACAGCAGGGATATCGCGCGGGAAGCAGTGCTGTCAGGCTTGTACGAAACACTTCAGTATCCCCTTTCATATCTTTCCGCCGATGAGGAGCTGGAGCTGATAAAATTATGCGGCGAACGCAATATCGGCTTGCTGGCGATGAAAGCGCTGTGCGGCGGCTTGCTCACCAACGCGAAGGCGGCGTTTGCGTTTCTTAGGCAGTATGAAAATGTCATCCCCATTTGGGGTATACAGAAAATGCCGGAGCTTGACGAATTCTTAGCTTATGAAAAAGAACCGCCGATATTGGACAAAGCTATGCTGGATACAATTCAAAACGACAAAGAAACGCTGGCCGGTAATTTCTGCCGGTGCTGCGGATACTGTCTGCCATGCCCCGCGAACATCCCCATCCCGAATGCCGCCCGCATCACTCTATTACTTCGCAGGATGCCGGCGGATAAGTGGAGCACCCCGGAATGGCAGGATAACATGAAACGCATTGACAACTGCACGGGCTGCGGCCATTGCAAAGCGCATTGCCCTTACGGGCTGGATACCCCCGAACTCTTGAAGCGCCAGCAAGCGGAATTTTTCGAAATGCTTAATAGACCTGTCCGGTAACCTGCTTTCGGTGGATTTTCGCGCAAATTTTTCGTTGTGCTAGAAATGAAAAACCGCGTGTGCCCAAAGGCACAGAAGGTTTTTTGTGACGACGCAGAACGGAAAATTTGCCGGAAAGACGCCGGAACGAGGTTGCCGGACAGGTCTATTATGTAGGAGCAGGCCTTGTGTCTGCCTTATGACCTCCATTTCGCGAATAAGTTCGCCAGCCCCTCCTCCAACGATGTCTGGGTAAAGCTGATATCGGCAACGCCGTCCAGACCGGATAATTCATGTAGGAGCTTACCCGTGTCCTGATAATCAATTTGCCTTTGCGTCCCGTTGTTAAAATTGACCACGGCGCGCTTTGTGCAGCCCAATTCGTTGCGGAGGGCGGCGAATCCCCCGTCGAACGCGATCTTGCCGCCCGAAATAAGCAATATCCGCCGCGCCATTTCTTCAAGGTCGTCCATATCGTGGCTTGTGACGACTATTGTAGTCCCGCTGCGCTCATTTAATTGCTTTAGGAAACCGATCATCTGCCGCTTTGCCATAACGTCAAGGCCCAGGGTCGGCTCGTCAAGCAAAATAAGAGAGGGGCTGTGCAGCAGCAGCATCGCCAGATCGGCCCTCATGCGCTGCCCCAGACTCAGTTCACGGGCAAAGGTTTTAAGCAAACCGCCGATGTCCAGCAGCTCCGTAACCATTGCCAGATTCTTGCGGTACTGCGCGTCCGGGATATCCCAAACAACCTTTTTCCACTCAAAACTCTGTATAACGGGATGATCCCACCAAAGCTCGGTGCGGTTGCCGAACAGAACGCCTAAATTGCGCATAATAGCGCGGCGCTGTTTCTGCGGCGACATGGCCAGTACGGAAATGTCGCCGGAGGTCGGCAACAGCATACCGGACAGCAGCTTCATCGTAGTGCTTTTACCCGCGCCGTTTGGCCCGGCGTAGGCGAGGAATTCACCTTTCCCTATCTCGAACGATACATTGTCGAGGGCCGTGACGACACGTTTTTCCGGTTTAATGAGGTTTCTTAAAATACCTTTGCCTGTGTTGTCGCGCTGCCACTGAATAAAAGTTTTTGTTACGCCTTTTATGCTAACGGCGGAATCCGTGTGATAAATATCTGTTTGAGCCTTTTTGAACATAGTGTCTTAGTCCTTTCTTGAAAATATAACTCGCCGCCAGCGATATCGCCAGCGCGAAAAACATCGGGTAATACGCGGTCAGGTTTAGCGGCGGCTTGCCCAGCAAGCATAATGCCGGGAACCAAGCCATAAGCCCCTCCGGCAGTATAGTCAGCATCGGAAATTGTATATATTTAGGCATTCCCGACAGCGGGAACGTACTCATAAACCACGTGCCGTCAATGGCGGTGCTGGAAATCTCCTCGGCGGCGGCGGGCGCGTAGAACGCCATGCTGGATACAAGGTACGAACGTGCGATGATGATAACCATAGTGGTGATCAGGTAGGCAATCAATTGCGCAATCCACCAAAGCGTGATAACAAGTCCCAAACGGTTTACCGCTAACGCCATCAGCGCGGTTCCGACAACCAGGTTGCCGCCGCCCGTGAACGGGTTGAAGCCGCGGGTCATGAGCTGAACCCCCAAAGGCAGGGGCTGGATAAACAAATGCTCAAGCTGTCCGCGCCCGATAATACGGCTGATGTGGATGCTGTTACCCGCGCCGAACATGATGAAGATACCGGTAACCAGCGTGGAATACGCCATCATAAACATAACTTCGTCGGCGCTCATGCCGCCGATCCCGCCAAACCGCGACGCTATCAGGAACACCCCGGACACCGTAGCGACGTTGTTGACCATATCGCCCGCGATGCCAAGTATTGCATACTTTGTGTCGCGCAGAAGCCATACAAGATCCATTTTAGCCGAAATCGCCAATAACCGCAGTATCCGCCCAATCGTGATTTTATCCGCCATAGCTCACCATTCCTTCCTGTGATTTCTTCCATACATACAGCGCAAAGGGCCACAGAACAAGGTTCCAGACAATTTGCAGAAGGATTGTTTCGCCCGCGTCCCCCACACCGGTGAATACGGATAAAGGCGCGCCGCCTAGGCTGGCGAATGGCTGGTATTTCATTACCTCAGCCATGCCGAAGGGCAGCAGCCTTATTGGAATGACGGTACCGGAGAATATCGCCGCAATCGCCATCCGCATACGGCCGATAAGCCAGTTCATACTGCGCAGTTTGATGGACAGGCAGGCGAACAGAAAATCTACGGCAAAGCCAAGGGCAACACAAAGCAGTAAGCTGACAAAGAACAACGGTGAGGCGGGAATCAGCCGCACGCCGAATAAAGGCGATATAAGCGCCATCGGCAGTGAAAACAACGCAAGCATAGGCAGCCAGCCGCCAACGGTTTGCGCGGCAAGCTGGCTCAGTACCGGTAGCGGGCGCCCGTATAATCTTTGCAAAACGCCTTCGGACAGCCAGCCAGACGCGGCGGTTTTAACAACCAGCATATCCGCCAAAAGTGCGCTGACATAAGTGTAAGTCAGCATTTGCCCAAGGCTCATGCCCGCATCGGCACCCGAGGACATAACCACGCGCCACAGGTAAACAAGCGGGATGAGTGTGAAAATCTTTATGAGAATATCGGGAAACAGATATATTATGCCGCCGTTCGTCTTTTCCGAAGCCGATAAATGGGCGGTTTTTAAGTATTTTTTCATGTTATTATTACTCCTGGCAAGGTATTCCGGGCATTAAAATACCCGGGTATCCGTTTGAACACCCGGGTAACTCAATACGTGATCAAGCCTGTTGTAATCAGGCAGGGCAGTTTCGAGGCAAGGGGCATTCAATACGGTTCATATAGGCATAACTATCCCGTAAAAGCCCAAAACCTACGCAAATAATGGGTAAATTAGCGCATCTCACCCAAAAATTAACATTCATACCTCTCACCGCCTTTCATAAACGCTTTGCCAATTCTAACATGAATATAACTGAAAGTCAATAGTATTTTAAGGATTCCTTATAATGCTCCGCGAAGAGTTCCGGACATTCCGCATGTTCGCTAAGCCAATGCCGGATGTGGAAGCAAAGCGCACAGCCGGATGTATAACCGGAGCTTTCCCTAAAACCCAGGTTTTTTGCGTATGCGAGGAGCCCGGCAACGCCTCCTGACAAGAGAACTTCCAAAACCGGGTATTTCCCGTCCGGGATGCCGTTAACCGCTTCATCCAGAGGTATCGCGATCCCGGTGCAGCCCGGCGGGATAAACCTGCCGTATAAATCAACATGGAAATGACCGGATGACAACAAATTGCGGCATGGACGCGCGTTAATTATATTTTCGGCAGGTTTAACCGCCGCGTATTCCGCTTCAATGTTTATGGCACGCCCACCCATGTGCAGCCCGTAATTCTGAGCCGTTTTGAGGATGTAACCGGGCGATATCAAACGTTCCAGCTCCGCGCGGCTGCACGCTTTGTCTATACCGGACAGCATCTTTGTAAATTTATCCTGCCATAAAAAGAACCTGAAACCCGTGCCGTTGCATATCTCCGCAAGCCTGATGGGCAATTGGGGAGATACATACTCCGCGTGGAAAGGATCAAGGGAGATGCACAAGGCATCGGCCCCGGAACGTTTCAATTCTTTCAAATATCGCCGGGATTGCACTTCATCTGCTGCCCAAAACGCATTGGTTTCTATGTATTCCACGGTTATGCCCGCCCGGGTTACTGTCCTTATAAGCTCCAGCAGCCTCTCAAAATCAAGGAAAGGTTCCCCTCCGCCGATATGCGCGGAACGGCAGCCCCCGTCGCGCAGCAGTTTGCCAATGCTTTCCGCTTCCGGTTTTGATATATACCCTTCGCTTCTGTCCGGCGAACAGGCATATAGGCAATGGCGGCAGGCGGCGGTGCACCGGTAATTTGCCATTATACCGCCGTGACGCAGTCTTTCAACGGTTATCATACGCTCTCCCGTTTAATTTAGGATGACTTTAAACTATATTATATAGTATAATAGCAAATATGGAAATCAAATTAATTATGTCAAGACATGAGCTGACCCAATACATACCCGCGCTGAAAAAGGCGAAGGTTATAGCAGTTGACACGGAAACCGCCGGGCTTGAACCGTATGCGGACAGTATCAGGCTTATCCAGCTTGCGGCGTCAGGGTTGCCGGTTTTTATTATTGATTGCTTTGCGTTTTTACCGGAAGGCATTGATATAATCAAGGATATACTGGAAAGCCATGCTGTGAAGGTCTTTCAGAACGCCAAGTTTGATTTGCAATTTTTATTGGGCTTGGGCGTATATCCCGCGCCCGTGTTCGATACGATGCTGGCGGGGGAATTGCTGCGAAGCTCAGGAGGTCCGTCCCGCGTGAATCTGACGGCTTTGGCGCGGCATTTACCTTAACGAGGAAATCTACAAAGACGAGCAAAAAAGTGACTGGAGCGGCATGTTAAGCGAAGCTCAGCTTATTTATGCGGCGCAGGACGCGGATGTGCTGCTCCAGCTTCGTGAGGTTATGGTCAAGGACATTTTCAAGCATGATTTAGCGGAGATAGCCTTAATTGAGCTCTCATGCGTCCATGCCATGGCATTGGCAGAATATTCGGGTATTACGCTTGATACGAAGCGTTGGGACAATCTGCTGGAGCATACCGAATTGGCGCGCGGCAAAGCGTTGGAGGCTTTATATACATACACCGGGAAACCTGTGGCGCAAATGAATCTATGGGGAGGGGAAGTAACCGGCAACCATAACTTCGACAGCACCCCCTTCATTCTAAGGCTTCTGAAAGCCAACGGCATCAGTACGCGCTCAACATCAAAGCTTCGCATGGCGTAACTGTCGTATATGCTGTCCTCTACAGCTTCATCTGACAATGTGAACCATATTTGAAGGAAATACATCCGGACCATTGTTTCTATGCCTCTGGGTGGACGTCCCCGCTCTCCTTTGAAGTATATCGGCTCTATCAGTCCTATGAATTCCTTCCAAGGCATTTTCTTATCCATCATGGATAAAAATTCTTCGCGCCGTGTTCTTCGTTTGCGTTTACTGTATTCTATATCACTAAATGTTATCTGCTTTTTCATCAAAATCACACGTGTTTAGTATATCACATC
>Ga0131853_10001317_pt1 | contig 44549 bp, 48 predicted proteins | sample TergutLab28metaG_FD_92764 | JGI IMG/M metagenome (GOLD analysis project Ga0131853, IMG submission 92764) | Labiotermes labralis P1 segment gut microbial communities from Petit-Saut dam, French Guiana - Lab288 P1 (version 2) (version 2) | ecosystem: Host-associated > Arthropoda: Insects >... | reverse complement strand
TCTCCACAAACTTAAAATTCTTTCAACTTCACCATCACTAAACCTAGTGGGTGGTTCTAATCTGTCTACTTTATAGAATTCTAAAATCTTACTTATTTGTTGTTTTTTGTATTGTTCTTTGCCCGCTTCAATTTTTTCAATGGTTGCTACATCACAGCCTAAAATCTCCGCAACTTCTTCTATGTTGCCGCCCTGGGTTCTGTAAATATACTGCACAATATTAGCGGTGGGCATTTTGAGGTCTACAGGCATATGTATCGACATATAATTACCCCTTTCCAAAAATATTCCGTAAATATAGCATTTCTTTCCTACATAACACAATATACCACACTATCCGACCCCTGTCAAGGGAAATTTACAAATTTTTCGAATTTTTTTTCGACAAATTTTTTGGCTTAAAATTCTATAACAAAATTTGGCGGGCATTGCTTGCAGTTTCGTGGAAAAACTATGTCTTATTAAGAAATTAATAGCATAAGGAGGCTGTTTTATGAAAAAGGGAATAATAAAAATTGCAGCTTTTGTTCTTGCAATGCTTATACTTGCACCAACCACTGCAAAAGCAGAAGAAAAACGTGGACCATTGGCCCTAACCGTAGACGCACCTGCGGCAGTTATAATGGAAGCCAGTAGCGGCGAGGTTGTCTTTGAGCAAAATGCCACCGAGCGTCGCTCGCCTGCATCTGTAACCAAGGTTATGACTACGCTTTTGGTGTACGAAGCGGTTGCACAAAACCGCATTAGCTGGGATGATATGGTGACAACCAGCGAACACGCCGCCTCCATGGGTGGTAGCCAAATTTATTTGGAAGTTGGCGAAAAACAGACCGTTAGAGACTTACTAAAGGCGGTTGTTATTTCCAGCGGAAATGACGCGGCAGTGGCACTTGCAGAATTTGTAAGTGGTAGCGAAGAAAGCTTTGTCGATTTGATGAACAAGCGGGCTGGGCAACTTGGTATGGCAGACACCAGCTTCCGTAATGCTTGCGGACTGGATGCCCAAGGGCATTTTACCACGGCAAAAGACATTGCAATTATGTCCCGTGAACTTATCACAAAATTTCCAGAGGTTAAGGAAGTTGCTACCATTTGGATGGATACCATTATCCACAAAACAGCACGTGGCGAGTCCGAATTTGGGCTGACCAATACCAACAAACTTGTACGTTGGTATGACGGTGCAACAGGTCTTAAAACAGGTAGCACAGGGGAAGCCAAGTACTGCCTATCTGCCACTGCAATCCGTGGTGATATGGAACTTATCGCCGTGGTTATGGGTGCGGACAGCACCGCAATACGCTTTCAAGAAGCCATGAAAATGCTTGATTATGGTTTTGCCAATTACAAGGTTGTTCGTGGAGAGCTTGCGGGTACGGTTGTGGGACAAGTGCCTGTAGCAAAGGGCAAGGACGGGGTTGCGGACGCTATGGTTGCAGAACTTATTAGCAATGTAACAGAAAAAGGTAATAACAGCGAGCTGGAAGCTGAAATTATACTGTTTGACAGTGTGTCAGCTCCTGTGGAAGCTGGCACCGTGGTTGGTGAAATCATCTACACTTACGAAGGTGAGCTTATCGGCAAAACAGCCCTTGTGGCAGAGGAAGCCGTGGAAAAAGCAGGCTTTGTAGATATGGCTGGACGTGTTTTCTCTATTTGGTTTAAGTAAGGATAACTATATATGGCTTTGCACTTAAAGCTGCCTCCTAATATCTGGGGGCAGTTTTTGGTTTATTGTAAACAAAACCTAAATCTGGAATTCAGAACATAACCGTGTTTACTTGATTTTGTCTTGCTTTTGTTGTATAATTAAGAAGCTTCATTCAACTTTCAAAGCCACTTATTCTAGATTATCTCTCAAGCCATTTTGTCTTTAACAAAATATTAAATAAAAAATTCAAAAAATTTTCAACAACAGGTTGAAATCTTCAACCTTCGACACAATATATAAGTGTACAGGATATTCTCAGCAAAGATTGGGGGTGGCTTCTTGGCACAATTTTTTCCAACCCAAAAAAAGGAGCAACCACCAAATCAGGTTGATATACCTAGGGCTTTTGTGGAGCATCCAAGGGTTAAATATCTTTTTTATCATCAGATTAATAAGTTTGATTACGAAGAAAAGGTAGCTATCCACTTTCATCACTTTGCAGGGATGACTGTTAATGAAATTGCAGATTTAACCCAACTAACTCACAGTCATATTGATAGTGTGTTGCAACTGTATTCGGAGCGACTTACCCAAAAGGTGTGCTTTTTCAAAAGTATTTTACCTTATAATGCTGACGAACAGCTATCTGTCAGCGAAATGCTTCTATATGGAAGATGAAATCAAGTTGTAAAGGCGGTGCGTTAAAATAACTCTAAATAACGAACGTGAACAACTTTATACCTTAGTGGAAAACCTAAAAAATGGCGACGAGTCTGCATTTGATGAAATTTACAAAAGGACTTGCGGTCATGTTGCTTTTGTGTGTTCAAAATTTTGCAAAAACAAAGAGGATAAAGAGGAAATCATACAAGATGTCTACACCGTCATATTCAACAAACGTGAACAGTTGATACCAGAAACATTCTTGCCTTATATACGCAAAATTACGGCATACACCTGCTCTCAAAAATACAGGCGGGAAAGCCGCCACAAAGAATGGACAGTTATTTCAGACGATTATTTGGAAGATTTACCAGAAGTTGACAAAAGTTTTCTACCAGAGGAATATCTGTTAAACAAAGAGGCTCGCAAAAAACTGATGGATGTTTTGGATTCTTTACCGCCGAAACAGCACGAAATGGTCTATATGCACTATTACGCCGAAATGACAATGACAGAAATCTCTAAAGTTTACGACTGCTCCATAAACAATGTAAGCAAGACCCTACAAACCGCCAGAAACACCATAAAAGCTTGTTTGGAAGGCAAAGTTAAAAAGCACAAAGGTAAAGCCGTGGCTCTCGTGCCACTTTCTGCTATCTTTTTGGCAGAAGAAGCAGTTTTTGCCACCAGTTACATATCTACTGGTGTAGTAACTGTTACGACTGGTATAGCGGTGGGTGCTAGCACAGCGGGTACAAGTGCAGGAGTTGGAGTTGCCGCTACAGCAACTTACACAAAGGCATTAATTGCTACGGGTGGTATTGTAGCAACTGGCGTGGCATCCGCAACCCTTTATCTAACCGTGCTACAAACATACGACCACCAAGAAGCGGAATATATTTACCAGCCCCAATACCCAATTTACGAACAATACGAACCCGAACCCGTGGTATGGGAACCCGTCATATACGAATATGAACCCTATGAGATAGAACCCGAACCTTACGAACCTGAACCAGAAATATCCATAGAACCCGAACCTGAACCCATAGACCGCACAGACCAAATACTGACAGAATTAGCTTCAGTTAGCAATGCCGTCGAATTAGACCACATTCTTAGCCAATTTAACTTCGAGCTTATCAGCCAAATCCGAGGTTCTGCCGATGAGGTTTCGTATTTTTACAGCACCAACGAAGGTAGCGGTGATATTCTGATAGGTATTTCCATCAACGACAATGGCAGTAATTGGCGAATGCGTTTTCATCATTTTGAAGACGCACATCACCCCACCAATATAATAGACTTGTTTCGCTTCATGGAATAAGAGAAGGCACAAAAGCCCCCTTCCCACTGGATTGTACCTTTCCTCCACCCTTCTTCGCCTCCCGTCCAGCCCTACCGCACTTCTAGGGCATATCTCCCAAGGACGGTTGAAGGGTTTCATTAGGAAAAGTTTGTACAGTCTAGTCGGAAGGTGGCTTTTGTGCCACCAACATACGACACAGCCCACTGGGACGTGCAATAACGGTTTTGATGTGACCCGCCCCTACCAAAACACAGTCACCCCCCCATCAATCAAATCACGCCACCCATAACCAACACCACATGCCAACCAACAATCAACCCAAACGCCGACCCATAACCACCCACCCTGGTAGGGGCGGGCATTGCCCGCCCCAAACCCACAGACAACACCCTCAAACCCCAGAGGCTTCTTCCAAAACGAATGAAAAACCAAGTTCATTCGTTTTGGAAGCAGTCGCTGAGAAGAAAGACAGCAGTTTGCCACCCAAACCCAATGAGCTTTAAGCCAGTAGGTAACATAATAAAAACGGGTAGTTGTTGTCAACTTCTATAGAGACTGCAAATAAAAAATGAAAGGAGTGTTTCATATGAAAAAGATGAGACACGGAATAACGGCGTTGTTTTTGGTGGCTATTATGACCTTTGCAAGCATTTGGGTTGTACAAGGTTATGAGACAGACAATGCCACAGCAGAAACGGAAACGGAAAGCACCTATGAGGGTGCGGGTTATGAGTATTCGGAAGATGAGAAGGAAGGTTATCCAGAATATCCTACATATCCTGAATATCCAACTTACCCAGAGGATGGCAAGTGTTCGGAGTATGAGGGATGCCCAGAGTATGAGGGATGCCCAGAGGGAGATTATACGAAATATAACAAGGGCAAAACAAAACCAAGCAATGACGCACCACAAGCCCCAACAACCCAAGGCACATCAACTGTAGCTACCACAGCCACAGCAGTGCCTACTTCTGGTTTTTCGCCACCTGGTGCTAACGTAGTTAGCACTGGTATTTTGAACAACGGTCTTGCCCAAAACATATCGTATACCATGTACGATAACGGTGAGTTTCATATGGGCGGAGGGTATATAATAGGAGGAGTTCATGCTGGTGGCAATTGGTTAGGACAGCATTTTCATCATTCACAACCCTTGTTCTTTCAGGCAAACAGTACTCGAAGGATTGTGATTACATCTCCCATCGTAGCAACAACCATGTTTGGGGTCTTTACCAGTATCCCCAATCTTCACACGATAGACAATCTCCACTATATTGATGTAAGCCAAGTCAACTCTTTCCAACGAACATTTCAAAACACTAGCTAGACAAGTCTAGATTTGTCTAGTTGGGACACAAGCAATGCAAACGATATGAGCGGTATGTTCAGTGGTTCGACTTCACTCACTAATCTTGATTTATCGGGCTTTGATACTAGTAGTGTTATTATTATGAACGGTATGTTCCATTGGACACCTTCACTAACTAATCTTGATTTAACAGGCTTTGATACTAGTAGTGTGATTGATATGAGCCATATGTTCAGCAGTGCAAGTTCGCTTACGAATCTAGACGTGTCTGATTGGGATGTGAGTAATGTAAATAGTATGAATAGTATGTTTAACAATGCAAGTTCACTTACCAATCTAGACGTGTCTGATTGGGATGTGAGTAATGTAAATAGTATGAATAGTATGCTCTGGGGTACACTTGCCTTGCACCAAATATCATTAGGCAAAAACTTCAATCCTCTTATTGACATTCCTATTCTAGGAAATACACCAAACCTAGGAACTCCACCAAACAACGCAGAATTTGCAGGTCGCTGGCGTAATGTAGGTGTAGGTACAATAGACAACCCCCAAGGGGACTACTATTTCGCTGGTGGTTTCCAGTTAATGAGGAACTTTAACGGAGCAATCCACGCAGACACATGGGTGTGGGAGCCACATATGTATACCATATCATATACGCAAGTTGGTGATTTGCCTGCAACCCACAGCGTTGATGACGTAACAACCAACGAACTACCTTGGATAGCCAATGCTAACGTTGCAACACCACAGTCATTAAACACAACCGAAACAGCCCATGGTGGCGTTGCTGGCACATGGTCTTTTAATGGTTGGACACACCCAACTATTGACATTTCTGGCACAACATTCGTTATGCCGGCGGAAAATGTGGTGTTTGAGGGGAGCTGGACATTCACCAGCAACACCTGCAACAAGTGGTCCAAACAACCCACCACCTGACCTTCCAATCGACGAACCTGACGACCCAACAGACCCGTATGAGCCAGACCCAACAGACCCAAACCCACCAATAACTACCCCACCAGTAGCAACTCCACCAGAAATAGAACCTCCATTGGTGACACCGCCAGTGATAACGCCACCAACGGACGAAACCCCTTACGACACAACACCAGACGAACCACAACAAGAGCCAACAATACCACAGGCATCACAAGAACCAATATTGGCGGCAACGTCACCATCGCTACAACGTTCTCATGCAAATCTGCCACAACACAGTGACATGGTTAAACAACCAAACAGACTGGATGTAAATGTTGGCGATGCCGTGGAATGGCGTTTACGTGACTTCCACAGCCGTTCTGGTGGTGCTGTAACAAATTTTTCCATAATTGATATGCCTGGGCGTGGTCTAAACTTTGTTTCTGGCACAATTCCAGCATTTACTAATGGTGAAGGTGTTACATTCGTCATCCGTTATGCGGTGTACGGCAGTGATGTTTGGCATATCTACGCTTCTGGTTTAGATGCGAGTATGCCACATAGCTTCCAGTTGCCACAGTCAGGTGATGTTTGGTACACTAATATCGAATTTTACTTTGGTAATGTACCCGCAGGCTTTGCCGTGGGCAACGAGATTGTTTTAACATTCATGGCTGGCGACGATGCTCCAGAAGGTGTGCTAAACAATAGGTTTATCGTGGGTTACAATGGCACTCACCATGAGGGTATAAACTATGCAAGCCCAGTTGTTAGGGGTAGTGTAGGCAACCAGCCAGCCGATACGCAACAAGCAGGGTTAGATAACTTTAACCCGCAAACTTCCGACAATTTCAATGGCACCGTATTCATTGTATTTGCATCTGGTGCGGTATTGTCACTAGGAGCTTTGATGGCTATTATTATAAGAAGGAAGCGGACGACGCATTAATTTCAACAAAAAACTGCCCCGAGCTAATCGGTGGCAGTTTTTTGTTGAAATTACTTTGCGGTGCGGATATGGCGTGGTGTGCCATCCACATAAAACGGAGCAACCTCCCCTTGAATTAGGGGTTTGGCGTAGTCGATATAGTCCCCAGTTACATAGTCTTTGGTGGAAGTTATCCAGTCCAGCGGAACAGTTTTTTCTATATTTGCCATTTTTACAATTTCCATGGCACAGGTCTCGAAAGCGTAGGGGGTGCTGTTTAAGCGGTTGATGATAATTACACGGTTGGTCTCCCCATCAGCAGCAGCCCTCACAGCGTGAGACCCCACAGCAAATGCCCCTGCCGCATCGCTGGCGGATTGGATGTGAGCGGCACAGCGTTGCATAATAGAAAACTCAATTGCACGGGTTTTTGCCCCAAGCTTACTGCGAACTTGTGCCGCCAAATATGCGGCTGTCCCTGTTAGTTGGATATGACCGAAAGCGTCACTTGTAACATTATCCCGCCCAAGCTCGCTTATATACCTTCCATCAGCCAGTTTGATACCTTCTGACACAACGATGGTCGGGCTATGGCTCTGGGCAAGAACCGACACTTTATCCAAAAAATCATCCATATTAAAAGCGATTTCTGGCAAGAAAATTAGGTCAGGACCAGGGGAATCCGTCCCTTTAGCAAGGGACGCAGCGGCAGCAAGCCAACCAGTGTTTCTCCCCATGGCTTCAACGATGGTTACAGCTCCGTTATTATACACTTGTGCATCCAAAATCAGCTCTTTTGTGGTTGTTGCCACATACTTCGCCGCAGAACCAAATCCAGGGCTGGAGTCGGTAACAGCCAAATCATTATCAATAGTTTTCGGAACACCAATAAAACGGATATTACTACCAATTTTCTCGCCATAGGCACAAAGCTTCATAATGGTGTCCATGGAGTCATTACCACCTATATAAAAGAAGTAACCCACATCAAGCTCATCCAAAATACCAAACAATTTGGCGAAAACATCTTCATTCTGCTCTGGATTTGGCAGTTTATAACGACAAGAACCAAGGAACGACGAGGGCGTGCGCTTCAGCACCTCCACGTCAATATCACGACGCAGATGCTCCCCCATATCAATTACACGGCGCTCTAAAAGACCTTGCACGCCATTACGCATACCCAGCACCTTACCCATTTTGGGGTTTGCCACTGCGGTCGAAAAAACCCCTGCAAGGCTACAGTTTATCACGGCGGTTGGTCCACCTGACTGTCCAACAATTACATTGTTTTTCATTTCTATTCCTCCTAGACTTTTATTTCTAAAATCAACAATACTTCCAACAACTAAGTCCCCTTCCCTATCGAGAATATTTTGCGTGGCAAAGACAGGATAATTAGCACACCCACAGATATAACCCCCGCCAAAGACAGGGCATACACCCCTTGGGCAACCGCCAGCATATGCTCCCCTGTAACCACATAAAACATGGTACGGTAAATGGCAACACCAGGAACAAGCGGTATAATACCTGGTATCATATACACAGTGGACGGCATTTTGCGAATGGCACTTAAAAACCGACCCAAAGCGGTTGCGGTCATCGCACCAAAAAACGTAGCGGCAACTGTCCCTTCTGGCAAAAAGTGGGTTATGATGCCAAACACAAGCCAAACCACAGCACCAACCCCGCCACAAAAAACCAGCTCTCGCCGTGGCACATTAAAAATCACAGAAAAACCCATCGTTGCCACAGCCGCCAAAACAAGACCAACAATCACCAGAAAACACCCCCAAACACAGCCATCCAAGAGGTAAGTACAACACCAACACCAGCAGCAATGGCAACAGCGGTTAACAGTGCTTCCAAAGTACGTGCCGACCCCGCCAGCATATTACCATCCAAAATGTCACGTATGGCATTGGTAAGGGCAACACCAGGCACAAGAGGCATAATCGCCCCTGTTATAATAAACTCCACATTCTCGCCAATGCCGAGATTAAGTAAAGTAAGTGCAAACAACGTACCAAAAGCACCCCCCGCAATAGTTACAAGGGTAGGCACAACCCGCCGACGCTCCAAAAATATCACAGGAACTTGCATTAGGGCTGCCGTAATTAAGGTGTTTACAGCATCTACCCACGTACCACCAAACATATAAGCAAAACAAAGGCTGGCAACCGCCGCCGCAACAATCCGCAACAAATTGGGATATGGCAGCAAATGACGAATATTATTCAATTCTTTCATTGCGGTTTTTTCGTCCAAACGCCCTTCCACAAAACAACGTGACAGCTCGTTTACCTTGGCAATCTTCTCCAAATTATTATCACGCACTTTTACACGCTTGATAACGGTTACAACCTCGTCATCGCTTCCTGTGGCACAGGCGAAGATGCCCGTTGTGGTGCAAAAGGACTCTATTTCCGTAAGCCCTTTAGCTTCCATCATGCGGTACATGGTTTCTTCCACACGCATGGTTTCTGCCCCAGCCGACAGCATAATTTCCCCAGCGGCAACGGCAACCTTTACGGTGTCATTTTCTTTCATAGGCGTTCGCCACCCTTTCGCCTTTAATGTTACACCAAAGGCATCAATTTGTAAAGAGGATTTTAAGCCAAAAAAATTGTCGAAAAAAAATTCAAAAAAATTGTAAATTTTTCTTGACATGGGTCGGATGGTGTGGTATATTGTGCTTAGATAGTAAATAAGTGTTATATTTACAGAATTTTTTGGAAGGGGGTTGTTACATAATGATAAGTATGCCATTAGACCTTAAAATGCCTACTGCTTCTATTGTGCAGTATATTTACAAAACCATGGGTGGCAACCAAGAAGAGGTTGCGAAGATTTTAGGTTGGGATGTAAAAACCATAGAGGTGATTGAAAAAGGTAAAGACAAGTATACAAAAGAACAAATAAGAAAAATTTTAGAATTTTATAAGGTAGACAAAATGGAACCAGCCGATAGATTTGGTGATGGTGATGTTGAAAAGATTTTGCGTTTGTGGAGAACCCGTATAAGTAATGGAAAATTAAAAGATGCAAGGGCATACCATGATAAGTTTCATTTAGAAAAGTATGATGTTTTGCCTGTTGGTTTGGATTTGTCTATGCTTTATAATATGGTTCTTGTTAAATATTTTATTAACGTAAACAGGGTTGACAAGGCTATACCAGTCTTAAAGGAAGCAGAAGCAAAGATTGGGGAAGCAAATGCCGAAAACCAGTACCATTATCATTTTAATAAAGGCACTATCTTGATATTTGAAGAAAATTATAAAGAAGCACTAAAACACTTTTCTACGGCGTACAAGCTTGATTATGTTGAAGTGAAACCCCACGCACATATGATACATTATAATATGGGGGTTTGTTATTCAAAACTTGGTATGTGTATTCGTGCTATATCTCAATATGAGACGGCATATAATTTGTTGGACAGGGAGCAGCCTTATTACTTTGCCATGCTTATAAGCAATAACCTTAGTGTTAATTACATTAGGGCGAGAGATTTGGGGCTTGCTAAAAAGTACATAAATGATGCAATGCGTCTAGCATTGAAGTTGGGAGACGGAATACGCCAGAGAAGAGCCTTGCAAAATTCGGGTAGTGTCCTCATGGAAGAAAACAAATTCAAAGAAGCATTGGAATACTTTGAAGAAGCCTTTACATTTGTAACAAAAGAAGAACGTTCTTTCCTTGATATTTTATATCACAAAATAATTTGCTTTATCTCATTAAAAAACCCATTTGCCGAAGATGAAATAGCCGTTGCAAAACTATTGTCACAAGATGACAGCCATTTTTACTTGCTTTTTACATCCCTTTCTCATATCCTAACGCTTGAAGAAAGTGAATCACGACGCTTTATTGAAAACATAGCAATTCCTCACTTAATGCAAACAAAAGAATACTACAGAATTAGATACATATATAATTTGATGGAAAAACATTACACCGAACTTGGAAACAAGGAAAGGTTACTTGAAATACAAATCAAGTCAGATGACTTATACAAAATAATGTTGCTAGGAGGTGAAGATTATGAAGAAGAAACTAGCCTTCCTCCTATTGACCCTGATAGTTATAACCGCAACTAGCATTACTGTGATTGCGCAGGAAGAAAACGAACCCGTAGCAATTCCATCCTCAATTATTATACCTTGCCCAGACCTAGACACAGAACAATAATATTAGGAGTTGAAAAATATGAAGAAGAAATTAACTTGTCTCCTGTTAACTCTGCTAGTGATAACCGCAACTAGCATTACTGTGATTGCACAGGAAGAGAGCGAACCCTTACCAATTCCAACCTCAATTATCATACCTTGCATAGACCTAGAACAATAACATGCTGGTAGGGGCGGGCATTGCCCGTCCCATTTCTGCTGGCACTAATCTCAATGGTTGTACGGCATTGCCTGTCGAACTGGGACGGGCAATGCCCGCCCCTACCATACCAAACCCCTCCACGCAACTGTCGATGGAGGGGTTTGTTTTTGGTGTGGGCAGGCATTGCCCGTCCACACCAAAACACCCGCATATAAAATTCCACTTGAAACCCTTGTCCGTTTGTGTTATGCTGAGTGGCAGATTAAACCATTGACGGGGGCTGTAACGTGAATATTGTTTTGCACGAACCAGAAATCCCACACAACACAGGGGCGGTGGGACGCACCTGCCTTTTGACGGGGGCAAAGCTTCATTTAATTCACCCTCTGGGCTTTTTTATGGACGAAAAAAGCCTAAAGCGAAGCGGGCTGGATTATTGGAAACAAATCGACATTACAGAATACAAGGATTTTGACGACTTTTTGAGCCAAAACCCCAATGCTAGGGTGTTTTTGGCGGAAACTGGCGGTACAAAGCGTTATGATGAGGTTGAATATCAATTAAATGACTTTATAATATTTGGGCGGGAAACCAAGGGGTTGCCCCGCCAAGTTTTGGATAAGTACCCCGACCAAATTATTACAATTCCTATGAAAAGTGATGGGCGGTCGTTAAATTTGTCTGTTTCTGTGGGTATAATCTTATATGAAGCCCTAAGACAAACGGGGTTTGACGGACTGGTGTAGCCACGGACGATACAAAGGAGAAAGATATGTGCGGATTTACAGGATTTACAGGGCGTGAAAACAACGCCGTTTTGAAGGCTATGACTGATAAAATTGCCCACCGTGGACCTGATGGCGAGGGTTATTTTACGGCGGATGGGGTAAATTTTGGTTTTCGCCGTCTGGCGTTTTTGGATTTGGAGCATGGCAACCAGCCAATGACCACGGCGGATGGTCGATATACAATTGTTTTTAATGGCGAGATTTATAATTATGAAACCTTGCGGGAGGAATTGCAAGGGCAAGGTGTCAGCTTTACGACTAATAGTGATACCGAGGTTTTGCTGAACCTTTACGCCACATATGGTAGCGAAATGTTGAATAAACTGCGGGGGATGTTTGCCTTTGTCATCCACGACCGTGACATAGGTGAGCTTTTTGTTGCCCGTGACTATTTTGGTATAAAGCCCTTTTATTACGGCATTTTTGGCGGCGAATTGCTGTTTGGGTCTGAAATTAAATCTTTGGTGGAACATCCAGATTTTGTGAAGGAAATTAACCTTGATGCTTTGTCTGCTTATTTGTCTTTTCAATATTCGGTTTTGGATGAATGTATGTTGAAGGGGGTTCATAAGCTTCCGCCTGCCCATTTTATGAGATTTAAGAATGGAGAAGTGCAGATTGAGCGGTATTGGCAAGCGGAATTTTCGGCATCCCGTAAGGTATCCAAGTCGGAGCGTGAAAGTGCCTTAAATTCAGCAGTGGAGCAGATTGATGAGGTTGTGGGGGGGTCTATAAAGGCTCATTTGGTGTCTGATGTGCCGATTGGCTCGTTTTTGTCCAGCGGGGTGGATTCTAGTCTTGTTGCCGCACGGTTTGGTGGGGATGCGACATTTACAGTTGGTTTTGATTATGAGGGTTACAATGAGATTGGTTATGCCGAGGAATTGTCTAAGGATTTGGGGATTGTAAACCATAGCAAAATTATCTCAACGGCAGAATATTGGGATAATTTGGGCAAGATACAATATCATATGGATGAACCCTTGGCAGACCCCGCTGCCATTGCTTTATATTTTGTCAGCCAAGTGGCAAGTCAACACGTTAAAGGGGTTTTGAGTGGCGAAGGTGCGGATGAATTGTTTGGTGGTTATAATATTTACCAAGAGCCAAAATCTGTGCGACCAATTTCTGTGTTGCCTAGGTTTTTACGCCGTGGCATCGGCAAGGTTGCTGGTAAATTGCCAGCTTTTCGTGGTCGCAACTTTCTTTTGCGTGGTTCTATGGATTTGGAGGAGCGTTATATAGGTAATGCCAAAATTTTCAGTGAAGCAGAGCGACGTAACATTTTGCGTATAGGAACAGGCGAGCCTACCACCCGAAGCGTAACCGCTCCGATTTACGCAAAGACGGTAGGTTATGACGATGTTACGAAAATGCAGTTTTTGGACATTCACACATGGCTTGTGGGAGATATTTTGCTGAAAGCTGATAAGATGACCATGGCACATTCACTGGAAGGGCGTGTGCCTTATATGGACAAGGAAGTTTTTGCTGTTGCGTCCCAATTGCCTACAGAATTTAGGGTTACGAAAAAGGTAACGAAATACGCCTTTAGGTTGGTTGCGGCAAAGTATCTTCAGCCAAAGTGGTCGCAGAAAAAGAAGCTTGGGTTTCCTGTGCCTATACGCCTTTGGCTGAAAGACGATGCTTATTATTCTCGTGTTAAAAAGACCTTTGAAAGTGCGGTGGCACAGGAGTTTTTCCGAGTTGATAAACTGACTTCTTTGCTGGATGCCCACCGCCTTGGTAAAGTAGACAACAGCCGTAAAATTTGGACGATTTATATGTTTTTGCTTTGGTATGAGGAATTTTTTGGGTAAGTTGGGGGGTTGTTATATGAAGTTGCTAAAACGCTTCACAGACAGCGATATTTTTGGCATATCAGGGTTTTGTGATAGGAAACCCCATCAGCGGGTTTCGGCAGTGTTGCTGGATGATGATGGTCTCGTGGCAACAATTTGTGTTGGGATTTTTAACTTTTACACATTGCCAGGGGGTGGCGTGGAAGATGGAGAAACCGAGGAACAGGCGGTTTTACGGGAAATTTTAGAGGAAACGGGTTGCCATTGTGAGATAATTGATTGTCTTGGTGTTGTAGAGGAAAATAGCCTGTTACACGACTGGTACAGTGTGTCCACTTGCTTTCTGGCTAAGGTGGTTGGGGAGAAGGGTGAACCTTCTTTGGAGCAATATGAAATCGACAGCGAAACAAGAGTGGAGTGGCACGGTTTGGGCGAAGTTTTGAACACCATAATTAATCAGCGTGAAAACAAAACATATTCCCACAAAGACGAACGCAATAATACGGTGTTGAAACTTGTAATGGAAAGGGATATCGCTTTGTTAAATCTAATTATAGAGGATGAAAACAAAGCGTTAAATGAGCAGAAAGCCCATTGGGAACAAGTATATGCCGACAACTGCAATAAATTCGGTACAAACCCCAGTTGGTCTGCCGTGAAAGCGGCGGAATTTTTCAAAGCAAATGGCGTAAAGAGTATTCTGGAGTTGGGTGGCGGACAAGGGCGTGATGCAATATTTTTTGCAGAGCAGGGCTTCAATGTCCATGTTCTGGACTATTCGGACAAAGGCTTAGATGCAATACAGGAAAGGTCACAATCTCTGGGACTTTCCCATCTGATAACCACAACCAAGCATGATGCCAGACAGAAGCTTCCATTTAATGATAGTATTTTTGACGCTTGCTATTCTCATATGTTTTTTTGTATGGCATTTACCATGAACCAGCTAGAAAACATCAACAAAGAGATTTTGAGGGTGTTAAAACCACAGGGCATCAACATTTTTACTACCAGAAACACCAGTGATGCCCACTTTGGTACAGGGACTTATCACAGAGAGGGGCTATACGAAGTCGGTGGGTTTATCGTCCATTTTCTCGGCACGCAGCAAATTAACCAACTATCGAAAGACTTCCAAGCACTAGAAATCATCAAGTTTGAGGAAGGCGAACTTCCTAAAAAACTTTTTTATGTTGCATTGCAAAAATAGAGGGGGGCTGTCAAATGAATTTACTAGAAAAGGCACAAAGTGGTAACATGGCAGCCTTTGAGGAAATTTTGATTAAATATGAAAAGTTAATTTACAACCTTGCAAGACGCACCATGGGTAACAACGAAGATGCGGAGGATATTACGCAGGAAGTGGCACTAAAAATATACCGTAACCTGAAAAGTTGTCGTGGCGAGGAGCTTTTGAAAGCGTGGATTGCACGAATTACCCATAACACCTGCATGGATATGTTACGTCGCAACAAGGGCAAACATACAGACTCGCTAGAAGTGATGGAAGAAATAGGGGCAGAGCTTGTAGAGCAATCCGAAGGACCAGAGGATTTGCTGGTTCGCAAAGAATTGGGTCAACATTTAGAAGTGACCTTGGCAAAATTACCACCCCAATACCGTGCTTTAATCGCCCTTAGAGACATTCACGGATATAGTTATGAGGAAGTGGCAGAAATTTTACAATTGCCCGTAGGAACAGTGAAGTCACGCCTATTTCGTGGACGTGCAAAACTTAAAACAATTTTATCGGAACAAAACGGGGGCGGCTTGCGTCAAAATTATTAGAGGTGATTGATGATGGAAAACAACAATAATGAGCAAGTGAAAATAGAGCAATTACTGGCGGATTTGCCTGACCACGACTTACCCCAAGGTTTGCACACCAAAATTATGCAAAGTGTTAGGGCGCAGAGGCGTAAAAAGTCCGCTTTACGTTTGGTAAAGCCTGTTGGAGCTGCGGCGGCGGCGGTTTTTGTTTTTGTTTTTTGGTTTAACCTTTGGAACCAAAGCCCGACACCTCCCTATGAAAGTGTCGCACCAGCCACCTTTGCAGATGGAGAAATCCTCCCCATGCCAATGCCTACCCCAAGAGACGTCGGTCAGATGTGGTACGATTCTCACACAAGTTTTGTAACCACAACCCTTTGGCTGGACGATTTGGCCCCTGCCATTGCTGAAGTTGAGAGTCTGCCAGAAGGTATAGCAACAATCGCAGAAGCAGATGTGGGAACTTACATTACCATACAAATTACAGAGGAAAACTTTTCTCTGGTACAACAAACCCTTAGAAACATAGATATTTATCTGGCAATTGAGCCAAATACGGAAATTGTTATTCTTTTGATAGAAATGCAATAAAAACTCTTGCACATTTTTGGGAAATATGTTATACTGCCCTTTGGTAGTAATCGGAGATTTATTGCGAACCGATTTTTCGGACAGTTAATCTATGGTTGCTGTAATTGAATATCCACAAAGGAAGGGAAATTAAAATGTCTAAACCAAAACCAAGAAAACGTGACAACTTTATCAAAAATGCCATCATAGGCTTTGTTGTTTTAGCGGTCGTTTTGACCACTGCAATCGTAATCAATAACCGTCACATGAACCACGCAGGTACAGTGAACGGTCATCGCATTTCACGTGCAGAGTTGCTCTTTCAACATGACCAACTTGTGAGAAGTATGTGGGATATTATTTGGTTCTTTAGTCCTGACGAACTTTTTGACATGACATTTGATAGTCTGACAGAGTTGTACGTGGTTTCTTCCAGAGCAGAAGAATTAGGAATTACGTTAAGTGCTGCCGATTTGGAAGAAGCACGTGAAGAAGCCGATTTATTACGTGATATGTATCTAGAAATGTATGATGTTGATGCAATACGCCAATGGGGCTTTAGTCGCAACCAATTTTTGCGTTTTAATGAACAAATCGTACTGTATAGACTTGTTCATGCCCATGTAAGCGACCAATTTGTTTTGGATGTAGAAGAAGCTTCCCAAAGATTTAACGAGTACATTGACGAAAACTGGGAAAATTACATTGTTCCGTTTATCCATTTCGTAGAAGCCGATACAGAAGAAGAAGCCATTGCCCTTTGGGAAGAACTTGTCCTTGAAAGCTTTACCAATGAGGATGGCACTGCAATGGATGCTCGCCTAACAGACATCGGATGGGATAACCTTGATTTTGCACGTGGCATGACAATCGGTCATGTTACAGAGGTTTTGCCTTTCCAATTTGGCACTTGGGGCTTTTTCCGTGTGGAATATTTTGAAAATGACCTACCAGAAGAAGAAGTTTGGATTGAACAGCGTTTGCTACCTGAATTGCGTGAGCAACACTTTAGAAACTATGCAGACCTTTGGGTTGAAATGGCAGATGTAAGTCGCAATGAAAGACTTTTCCGTAGCCTTGCACCAGTAACCGATGAACCAGACCCATTTGGCGGTCTTGACTTTGGTGATATTGAAATTGATTGGGGTAACTAATGAGAAAGCTGGTTCTTGGAATATTTTTGGTAGCTATGCTGGTTTTTGTGCCAGCAACTGTCGCCATGGCTAATTTTAATGTAACACTTGATAATCAACCCATCCAAGTCGCTATGGAGGTGCGGGATGGACGCACTTTAGTGCCTGTTCGTGTGTTTGTCCAAGATATTTTGGGTGGCGAAGTTGATTGGTGTGGCGATGCCCGCCGTGTGGATATTATCCATAAGCACAATGCCCTTGTTTTGCATATTGACAGCAATGTTGCGTTGGTAAACGGCAACGAAGTTTTGTTGGACGTGCCAGCCATGATTATTAATTATGCAACCCTTGTACCTTTGCGTTTTGTAACAGAGGCGTTGGGTATGGACGTTAATTTTAATGATGGCACAATACATGTCACCAGCACCCACATCCAAGTTGTCGATTTTCCTTATACAGTGGGGCGTGGCACAGACGCAACGCTGTCAATTATAGGTCGCCCCCTCACCTACTATCATTTGGGTGTGGAATTTTTGGCTGGAGCAAGCACTGCTGTAGGACTCGGTTATGTGTTGACGGACGAGTATGGTAATGCCTATTGGATTTGGCGTATTGGGTCAACCACAACGCTAGGCAATTGGCCGATTACCATTACTGGTGGCGGTGAAATTCGCAGGGAATATTTCGAGGTGAGGGAGTAAGCAGTGAGTGTAGAATTAACAACTTGCATAATGATACAAAACCCACAAACCAAAGAAGTATTGGTACAAAATCGCAAACGTAAATACCCTGGATGGGCTTTTCCTGGCGGTCATGTGGAGCATGGCGAAAGTATATATGATTGTGCTATTCGAGAAGTTAAGGAAGAAACTGGGCTAGACGTTGCGAATTTAGAATTTTGTGGGATTGTCCACTGGGTCAACCGTGAAGATGACGATCGTTATATGTGCTTTATGTACAAAACCACGGACTTTAATGGTAACCTTATCACCGAAACTGATGAGGGGGAGCAATTTTGGATGGATGTAGACAAATTGCTGTCTGCCCCAAAGGATAAGTTCTCCTCACCCCATTATGCTCCCTCGCCACTATTTCATCAAACTGGAAAATATAACGAAGTTTTTATCAAGTGGAGTGGTGAGGAAACCACATGGGAAGTCACCTACAAATGAAATAGGAGTTCTTATGGAAATTGTTGTTAAAACTGATGAAATTGTGTTTGAATATGCAGTGCAATCTGACACGGAAGACAAAACTGACGAAACTCCCCCTAATGTGGCTTTGGATGGCGTGTCCATCTCCATTAGCAAGGGGGAGTTTGTGGCGGTTTTGGGTCATAACGGCTCTGGTAAGTCAACTTTAGCTAAGCATATCAATGGTTTACTTTTACCTAAAGAAGGTACGGTGTGGGTGAAAGGCATTTCCACGACCGAGGAAGAAAAAACTTGGGAAATACGCCAATCTGTGGGCATGGTGTTTCAAAATCCCGACAACCAGATAATAGCCACAATTGTTGAGGAAGACGTGGCTTTCGGACCCGAGAATTTAGGTATTCCGCCCGCCGAGATTCGCCAGCGGGTAGATGAAGCATTGGAAGCCGTAGGAATGACGGCATTTGCGGGCAATCCTCCTCATCATTTGTCGGGGGGGCAAAAGCAGCGGGTTGCGATTGCTGGCATTTTGGCGATGCGTCCTGATATTATTGTTATGGACGAATCCACCGCCATGCTTGACCCCATTGGACGACGAGAGGTTATGGCGGTTGCACGTCGTCTAAACGCCGAAGGTATCACAATAATCCTAATCACCCACTACATGGATGAAGCGGCACAGGCTGACAGGATAATCGTAATGAACGACGGGAAAGTCGTTATGGAAGGTATTCCAAATGAAATCTTTACCAAAATTGACGAGTTAAAAGAAATTGGGCTGGATGTGCCACAGGCGGCGGAAATTGCCCATAAATTACGCCTTGGTGGGGTTGATTTGCCTAGGGGTATTGTAACAGGCGACCAATTGGTGGAGGCGTTAGTGAATGTCAATAGAAATTAAAAATTTATGCCACTACTACGGCAAAGGTTCTGCCTTCGAGAAAAAGGCGTTGGATGAGATAAATTTGACCATTGAAAAGGGTGATTTTGTGGGACTTATCGGGCATACAGGCTCGGGCAAGTCCACGCTGGTTCAGCACCTTAACGCCCTTATCAAGCCCCAGTCGGGCAATATTATAATTGACGGCGAGGACATAAATGCCGATAAATCAAGACTTAAAGCCATCCGCACCAAGGTCGGCTTGGTTTTTCAATATCCAGAACATCAGCTTTTTGACATGACGGTATACAAAGACGTGGCTTTTGGTCCGAAAAACGCAGGTCTGTCAAACGAGGAAGTCGATGAGCGTGTTAAGTCTTCGTTGGAAATGGTGGGCATCGCCCCTGAACTTCACGAAAAGTCACCCTTTGAGCTGTCTGGCGGACAAAAACGCCGTGTGGCAATTGCGGGGGTGCTTGCCATGCGTCCCGAAATTTTGGTATTGGACGAACCCGCTGCAGGACTTGACCCTCGTGGGCGTGATGAGATTTTGGGGCAAGTAAAGCGAATGCACGAAACCCTTGGTATTACCGTTATTTTGGTGTCCCACAGCATGGAGGACATCGCCCGCCTTGTGAATCGTATTTTGGTGATAAATGGTGGTAAAATCGTGTTGACAGGCACACCTGCTGAAATTTTCTCCAAATTTGATGAGCTGGAAGCCATTGGTCTATCCAGCACCCAAACCGCTTACATCATGCGGGATTTGCAGTCTAAAGGTTTCACCTTACCCCCCAACATTTTCACCGTTGATGAAGCCGTAACCGCTATATCGAAGGGCATCTGCAGATGAGTGATTTCTGGTTAACGGTTTCAGTGATTGTGGCTACTATTTCAGCAATATGGGCATTACTTTGGAAAATAATCAGTAACTTGTCCGAAAAAAGGTTGATGTTTACCCCTGAACAAGCCAACAAAATTTACCATGAAATCCACGCACCCTTAAAAAGATTTATTGAGCCATACCTTTTTAAGGGATATAGTAACAAGCAAGAGTTACATTTTAGGAAACAAGAATGGAGCGAAATCAAACGCATATGTAATCAGCTCTTAAATAAAGTTGCAAGCGATTCTATTTTAGAAGAATTACTTGGGGATGGCAAATTGCAAGTTGCTACAATGGAATTGACGTCAAAATTGGAGATGGACAACCCAAAGACAAAAGATGTCACAACTAAATTAAGAGCGTTTTCCAAACATTACTTGAACCTAGTGCGAAGGGTTTTGGTATCTCAAAATAAGCCGAAAAAGTACAAGCATGAGATATTTCGACACCATAGTTCTTATAGGCGTGCATACCCATGGCTTTGCTTAGGTAATGACATACCTTTTTGGTTGTTTGTAGTATCGTCGATTTCCAGTACCGTTATCAGTCTGATTATTTATTCTGAAGTTGAATTAACTCTAGACATTATTGCGAATATACCGCTTTTGTTTAATTCTATTGTTGCCTTCTTTGGGTTTATCATACTTTTGATAAAATTGTTGTCGATTTCTAGACATTAGAGAGGTGAAAAAATGCTAAAAGTCACCATAGGTCAATATTACCCAGCGGATTCCATAATCCACAGGCTGGATGCAAGGATGAAATTGCTTTGCACCATGATTTTTATTGTGGTGATATTTTTCATCAACAACTTTTTAGGATATGCTTTGGCGGCGTTGTATTTAGCAACCATTATCAAGGTTTCCAAAGTGCCGCCACGGTTTTTAATCCGTGGATTACGGGCAATCCTGTTTATCATTGTGTTTACGGCAATCCTCAACGTGTTTTTCACACCAGGGGAAACCTTGGTGTTCGAGCTTGGTTTTATCAGGGTTACACAGGAGGGCTTGCTGGCGGCTGGTCGCATGGGCTTGCGTCTTATTATGCTAATCATAGGCTCGTCCATTTTGACGCTGACAACCACCCCAATCCAGCTGACCGACGCTATTGAATTTGGCTTAAAGCCGCTGAAAAAAATTGGTGTGCCAGCCCACGAAATTGCCATGATGATGACAATAGCCCTCCGTTTCATCCCCACCTTAATTGAGGAGATGGACAAAATTATGAAGGCACAAATGGCACGTGGTGCGGATTTTGACACGGGTGGTATTGTCAAAAAAGCACGCAGTCTTGTACCTCTACTTGTACCCCTGTTCATTTCCGCTTTTCGACGTGCCGAAGAATTGGCACTTGCCATGGAATCTCGTTGCTACCGTGGTGACATTGGAAGAACCCGCATGAAGCAAACGAAAATGGCGTTGCGTGACCTCGGTGCGTTTGTCAGCCTGGCCACACTAACAGGCGGGATTTTTGTGCTGAATTTTGTGGCAGGGTTGTATGGTGTTTGGTAGTGTCCGACGAAAACCGAAGTTCGTAATAGTAGACTTTCCTGCAACTAAATGAAATACTATAAATCGAAGCTGAGGATAAAGCAAATAGTTAGACCCTCAGCTTTTTTCATACACTTTTTTATCAGACAACTAATCTATAAAACAATATAATGGTCGTGTCAAAAAAGGTGTAAACAACAACGGTTGTTGGATAATAAAGAAAGCAGATACTTCGTTAAGGAGGCATCTGCTTCATCTATTAAAAACTCACTAAATTGTTGAATTGCAGGACTGGATAACTTTATCAACATAACTGCCAAATATAGAAGCTTGCAACTTTGACCATTCTTCAAAATCCAACACAGGTGGCACGTTAATGCCGTATTTCCAGTCATCATCAAATTCTATTAACTTTAGCTGGCGTGTGTCTTCATGTGACTTAGGGATTGTAAACAGCCAGTTTGCAATCGGGTAATTGACAACTCTTTCATATTCTCTCAATCCACCCTCTTTACCTATTCCACCGTGTGAAATAACCCCTGTTGGAATACCTACTATCTCTGGTCGATAGGAGTTGTCTTTTAGCCAAGGGTGGAACCAAATGGATTCCATTTTTTCCATAATCATGCACAGCTTGGCAGGGATTGGTGCATAGTGTGGCGAAACAATAAAAAGAGCGTCGCAGTCAAGTATCTTTTCATAAATTTCGTTAAACATATCATCAATCACACAGCGACTACTGTTCAAACATTTCACACAGTTGGTACAAGGATTAAGTGTATAGTCCTTTAATTCGAGAACATGGCAGTCAGCCTGCGGTGTTTTCTTTTTTTTATGCGCTTGCAAATGATAAAAGAAGACGTTTCGTTTATGCCTTCTTTGAAATTGTTTGATGCAGATATGCACAATACTTTCACAGAATCTCCCTCATGGCAAAATTAAACTTTTGGATTATATTAAAAGTAATAGCTAAGACTTTAAGCTCACTCCAATAATCATAGCATAGTCCTGAGCAAATTAAACTAACAACTTACTTCACGACCTCGATGTAATAATAACTTACACTTCTTTAAGGTAAACCAGCTAAGTAACCTGTGCTAAAGGCGATTTGTAGGTTGTAGCCACCTGTGACGGCATGGACATCCATCATTTCTCCTGCAAAGTATAATCCTTGCACAATCTTGGATTCCATGGTGGATGGGTCAATTTCATCCACACAGACACCTCCTGATGTTATGACTGCCTCTTTGTAACCACGGTTGCCTGTGACAGTAAGTGCCAAGCCTGAGATTTGGGTAATCAGACGCCCCCTCTCCTCTTTGGTAATTCCATTTACCTTTTTATCAGCAGAAATGCCCGCCAACTGCAAAATAACAGGAACAATCGCTTTCGGCAAAAGCCCCCCTAAAACATTCCTTATGTCTCGATTTGGAGCCTTATTAAATTCCAATAAAACGCTTTGGTCATTAATCCAAGGTGCTATATTTATAGTAATTTTGCCACCTTTGATATATCCACTTGCGGTAATTGCCAGTGGTCCAGAAATACCAAAGTGGGTGAATATTATGTCACCCGTGCCGCAAAAATCACTTGCTGTCATCTCCACATCGGACAAAGAAAGGCCCATCAGGTCAGAGACCCAAGGTTCAGCACAAACTAGGGGAGCTAGGGTGGGTCTAGTATCAACAACTGTATGCCCCAATGCCTTGGCAAATTTAAGCCCTGACCCTGTTGAGCCTGTTGCAGGATAACTTAACCCGCCTGTCGCTAAAATCACCTTGTTTGCCCTTAAAATCTCACCACCAGCCAACTCGACACAAAAAACACCATCATCTTTTGTAATGCCAACAACATCCGAATTAAGGCAAACTTTCGCCCCTTGTTGCTCTATGTAGCGAGACAACACAGAAATCACTTCGCTTGATTTGTCAGAAGCAGGGAAAACCCGCCCGTCGGCCTCAACTTTCGTTACAACACCAAGCCTATTAAATAGGGTAATCACTTCACTTGGTGGTAAAGTATAAAAGGCACTATATAAAAAATAAGGGTTGTGCAAAGTTTTTTCAATTAATTGCTCAACGTCACAGTCGTTGGTTATATTACAACGTCCATTGCCCGTGATTCCAAGTTTTATGCCTAGCCTGTCATTCTTCTCCAACAGCAATGCACCCTTGCCAGCAGTGGCAGCCGCCATCATGCCCGCCGCCCCGCCGCCCACTACAATTACAGGGAATTGCACTTTACTCACCACCAGCTTCCAAAATTTGTTCTAATTCAGACAAGGAAGTTACTGTAAAATCTTGACCATAATCTTTTTTGTCATTTTTCCTATCAATCAACACTGACACACAACTGGCATTTTTCGCTGCTTTAATATCCTTTTCCTCATCACCAATGAAAATAAGGTCACAAACGTCAACACCGAAATATTCAGATATATACAAAAGCCCGTTTTTGTTGGGTTTGCGAAAACCACAGGTTAAAGACGACACATACAAATCAAGATGAGACAGAATTTCTGGTATGTCTTTTTTGAAAATTTCATCAGGCATGGCGGTGGGCAGGTCAGTCAGTGCGGCAATTTTAATGCCTTTCCTTCTCAAGTGGCACAAATAGTCAATGGTATCCTTATAAATGACGGGCTTCAGCTCATGCCCTTTGAAAAAGCTATTTATTATGTCGTCCAAATCCATCTTTTTGTGCCAATGAGCGGTCACTTTTGCAAAAATTTCATTGGGTGTATATTCAATTTCACGATATACCACACGTGCGTTCTTGCTCGTCAAAATCTCGCAGGATTTTTGTATGTCGACTTGTGACAAGCCTAATCCGAAATCGTCGTTTATAGCTTCAAAACCTACTTGATAATAACCCGTCCAAGAATTAGGCATACCTTCATACTCCATCAACGTGCCACCCAAATCAAAAACTAAAACCTTCATTTTATGCCCTTTCTACGGCTTTGTAAAAATTCAACAGCCAATTCCTGTTGTCGCTTAATTTCGGTAGGGTCGATGCGGAAAATCTCCGCCGCCCACTGTGCAATTATGCGAGATAATCGGATTTTCAGGTCGGTGTGGGCGGGGTGATAGGTGGTGATGAAGGCAAGAAGTTGCCCTATGTCCTCCAAAGGCGTGCCATGAGCGACTTCCTCAAAGTCTACACCCCATATTTTCTCCCCATCAAATAGAAAGTTTCTGCCGTTTATATCCCCTCGACTTTCGCCTGTGTCAACGGCTTTATAAAAGGCTTCCAGCCATTCAACCAAGCCCTTCGCTGCCTTTTCCTGGGAAATAACATCGGGGTTTTGCTCCCATTCATCAATCAAATCAGGTAAAGGTTTGGCGTTTATATACTCCATAATAACCACATTTTCAACAACATCAATTACCTTTGGCACATCAAGTCCAGCCTTGTACAACTGGGTCAATCTACTGGCTTCAAAGTCAGCTTTTTCGGATGTTGCGTGGACTTTCTCCACCCGCCCATCAATCAGTCGGACTTGATTTCTTTTGCTGTTGAAATAAATGGTCTGTGAGTTTAATTTCAATATCGCACCCCTTTTCGTAGCCATCAAGTGTACTTACCACCCCAACCAAAGCATTTCTCAAAACCTCCTGCACAAATGGCACCATTTTAATTTTGCGTCCATTTACCAGTAGTTCAATACCCTTGTCGGCAACGCAATCCGCACGACGTGCCTTGCCAGCGATTATGGCTGATGCCAATCCGTTGCAACTGTAACCACAAACCATACAACATTCATCTGGAAAATTCGGCAGACGGTCATAAACTTTCAGCTCTATCAAATCCACCAATTGCTGGGGGTTTGTAGTTGCATCAATAGCGGGTTTGCCATTATATTCCGACATCTCCATCGACAAACGACCCGACAGAGCAAAAGCCATGTCAGACCATTTTTGCTCCAAATCTGTTGTTCCATAGGCGGTGACTATGGTTGGCACTTTGATGCAGTCCACGCCTTCCAAAACCACCCAATCATAGCCTTCACGTTCATAAATGTCCAGAACCTTATCCATAGGTAACTGGCTAGGGTATAAGATGTCGGTTTCGTAAAAACCCCTTGCTGTAACCAATGTTGCACCTGCCCGCTTGTGGCGGTTGGTGTTGCTGTCCTCTCTTGGGTCTATGGCAAATTGTTCGTTATGTATATCCTTCACAGACCCCACCCGATAACCACGGCGAACTAACTCCGCAATAATTACTTCAATTGTTGTTGTCTTACCACTGCCCGAAATACCACAAATACTTAAAACTTTCATGCGTTTACCCCCTTCTTTGTGAGGTATGCGACCGCTTTTTGTACCTAGGAATATGCATTACAGATTCAATGCGTTTTGCGTATCTTTCGAATATCCCTTCTATTTTGTACAAGTCGTGGTCATACGCCCTAATCAAAAAGCCCTTCGACACAAGAATACTTATGAGGATTTCCATGTTGAACTCAGCTTCGTATTCCTTAACTTCATCAATAATGCGCTTCAACTCATGGTATTTTTCCTCATCAACTTCAATATTAAATTTAATAATTTCCCCTCTTAGTTTATTAGACTCTTTCACACAATCCAGAATCAAGCGTAAAACAATAACAGCAAGAGAACCTAAGCCTGTAATCTGCATAATGATGCTTCCGTTAGATATGCTTGTTATTTCATATCTAGAACCCTTCTCTTGTAGCAACTTTGAGCGTCTGGACAAATATTGATTGTGAAATTTATCTACAGCAAGACCAACATACCCTTCTTCCAACAAATCACAAAACACAAAGAGTTGGTTTAGGTCAACTAAAATATATCCCAACTCGTAAAGGGAGTAATTTGGGAGTTCAAGCGTCAACTTTACATCAAAAAGATTTTTTTCAATCATTTTTAACATACCTCCATTTTATCATTCAAAAAAATATGAGTGTCAAAGAGTGATAGTATTCATTAATGCTTCAAAAAAGTCGTGGTTGAAAATCGTGAAGCCGATGGCGATTGCCATCGCTAAAACGCTAAACACCATAACGTAATCCTTGGCTTCAATGGTCAGGGTGAAAAAACTTGTTCGCTTTGGTAAAGCACGAAAACCCCGCATTTCCATAGACATAGCTAATTCTTTGGCTTGTTGCAGGCTAGAAACAAGGGTGGGCAGAAGCAAATAGCTGTACAACCCCAACCTTTTACGTAATTTCAGTTTTTTAATTTCCACCCCACGTAGCTGTAAAGCAATTAGACTGTCTTGTAGTTCCTGTGCAAACTGCGGGACAAAACGCAATCCAATACTAACCATATACGCCATTTCATAAGGTATTTTCATTTGCACCATGGCTTGTATCAAGGCACGGGCGGGGTACACAGTCAGCATCGCCGCCCCAATGATAAACAAAATTAGACGCATTGCCACCAAAAGCCCCGTAGCAATACCCCCCGTGGTAAGGATTGGCACTTCGGCAATAGCAAAAAGTGTAATGCCAGCAGGGGCGAAGAAGCTTCGCATAAGAGTTACAAGTATCATTATTTGCAAAAGTCGTTTGATGCGTCCGAAAATTCTACGAAGTTGTACGCCTAGCATTGCAGAGAAAATCAAGATTAGGACGAGAAGTCCTGCCATCGCCACCACATCTTCACGAATTAGCAGACCCAGAGTGGAAAAAGTCAGCACCAACAGAAAAATTACCCTTGGGTCGGGTTTTTTGTTATTCAACGAACCGACCACCCTTCATCTGTCGTATGGTAGCCCCCATCATTTCCACAAAATCCATGTCGTGACTTATTAACAGAATACCCATGCCGTCCTCTTGCAATTTTTTCAAGGTGTCAGCTAGGATTTGTCGTCTGGTTTTGTCAAGTCCTGTGGTAGGCTCGTCCAGCACAAAATATTTTGGTTGCATCACCATAGCGGAGGCGATTGCCAGTCGTTGTTTTTCCCCACGGCTTAGGGTAAATGTTACACTGTCTATAATATGGCTTAGCTCAAATTTTTCTAGCATTTCCATAGCTTTTTCGTGGGCTTCCTTTTTGGGAATTCCACGCAATTCTAGTGGCATGGCAATCTCCTCCAAAGGCTTAGGAGCGAAAATCTGCCTGCTAGGCTCTTGGAACAAATAGCCAACTTGTTGCCCAATTTGGGCTAGAGATAAGCCGGCAATATCTGTGTCATTGTAAAAAACGCACCCAAAAGCTGGTCGCAGTATGCCTGCAACCAGCTTTCCGAGGGTGGTTTTTCCACTACCGTTTTCGCCCATGATGGCTGTACAACCACATGTCAAAAAGTCATCAACAATCAGTTCAAAGCTACTTTGTCGGTAGCGGTCTTTGTATTTGAAGTTCAAATTTTTGATTGTTACAATAAATTCGCTCATATGTCTTTCCTAAGTAGCCAACCTCTGAGATTAGTGCCGACAGGATTAGGGCGGACAATGCCCGCCACTACCATTTGGGGGCTAGTTAATTCTGATACTTTGTAAATTTCTTGGGTTAAAGTTTGAGCCACGGTGTTGCACCACGCCAAAGAATGGACCGTTGTGGGGACTTAGCACCTCGCCGTCCTCTGCAACCGCTATGAAAATATAATCAAGGTCAGTAGCGATGTTCCATCCAGCAGAAAATGTGCTTTCCCAAGATGTGGTTATGAAATTAGTTGCCCCATCAAGTCTGATGTTTTGACTCTCAAGGATGGCGGATAAACGCACGCCAGTGAAATATCTGGTGGAACCGCCACCTGTAGGAATGTTGGTTACAAAATCTTCCAAGCCAATCTCTACAAGGTCATCCATGGTTATTGTCCAAGTGTCTTCACCACGAAGAATTACAAACTCACCATCTTCAAGCCCTTCGACGGTGGTTGACACATCAGCACCAGCATCTTCCGCCATTAAGCGAACGGTTACAACGCCACGCACGCCACGGGTTGCACGCTCGTCATGGGCGAAAAGGCTCATAATGTTGCTGTTTGTGCCTTCTTGTATCTCAAGAGCCACGCCGTCTTCTTCAAATGCAAGGAAGAAATTGGTTTCGTCTAGCAGTTCTTCAATTGTGAAAGGTTGGGTAAAGCCAGTTCCACCAGATATTACTACACCCTCAGCAATGCCGTCGAGGTTGATGTCGAAATGCTCGATTATAGCGGTCATGGGTGTGCCTGTCCAGTTGCGGTCACGTGCTGTGACGGCTTCTGCACCTAATTCTTGCAACAATTCTACGGTAACGCCATAGGTGCGTCCTGCAATCTCAATATTTAGTGGGTAGCCGGCTTGTACTTCTGCGTCAATGTATATGGTGGCAAGCCCACGCATACGGCGTTGGTTGTTGGTGTCTTCGACAAACACGGTGGTGAAGTGATTGTCGGTTGCTGGCTCATGTCCAGCTTGGTATATTGCAATATACATATTCTCAATGTCTTCAGGAGTTATGTTATGTTCCGTACCATTATCAGCAACAATGCGTCCACCAGCAACTTCACCCAAACTAAAATGCTCAATAATCGAAGCCATTGGCACAGCTACAAAGTTCTGATTGTTCCACTCCAAGTCACTTGCACCAATTGCATAGATGACGCTAGCGGTAAGATTAAGGGACAAACCGCCAATTACGATACTTAATGGGTGGTTGTTCCAGCGGTCATCCACACCACCACCAGCGGGAGAAGGCACACCCTCGACAGAAATATCGGTCAAATAGCGTATAAAACGCTGGGCGAAAACGTCTTGGGCGAAAATTACCATGAAAGGTCCACGCCCACCAGCTTCCCAATGCCCCAAAAGCTCACCATTTTCAGCGATTACGATAAAGCCGTTGGTCGGGTCGAAAGCTTCCGCTGGGGTCGCAGATGTGCCATGCCCATCACGTGAGCCAAATGTCACCTGCCCAGTTGCATAAGACACGTCAAACCCCAAAAATTCCACGATTGAAATAATTGGAACACCACTGTAATCCCTGCGTTCGCCACGGATAACAGCATAAGTGTCTACTACACCAATTTCTAGAATATCGTCCATGGTGACAACCATACGGTGTCCGCCTGCGTTCACGACCAAATAGCCGCCTTCAGCAACATCGAAAGTTTGCGGGGTAGCACCCACATAAATTGCATTTTCACTAGCATTCCAATTTACCGTCATGCCAAGTGCAACCGACAATGCACGAACAGGCAGGTAAATTACACCGTCTAACATAAACGGGGTTGCATAATTACCATTACCGTCTGCAAAATCAACATTCACCCCGTCAGCAAGGACTTGGATTAGTCTTTCAGAAATATACTCCCCAGGTTGGTTAATAACTTGAATTTCTACAAGCATTCTAGCCCAGCGACCAGGCACACCATCTTCGGCAAAAACCACCATAAATGGTCCACGTCCACCAGCATAGCGACTAGTAAAGCGTTCACCCTCCTCACCGATAACAAGCCAACCATGCTCCATTACGTCCTCGGTGGTTGCGATTGTGGACATTCCATCAGCGGCAATAAAGGCAAATCCGTAAGCATCGGACATGTCAAATGTAAAAATATCTAAAACAGTTGACAACGGCACGCCTTCAAAATTTCTGGTATTGCCACGGTCATCCACTTGAAAGGCTTGCGGGCTAAGGGTTTCAATAAAATTAAGGTCTGTAAATTCGCTATAGCCACCCATTGTTACCACCAAATTGTAGTGGTTTAGGGCGTTGTAGCGTGTGCCAAAATGTAGGTTAGAGCTTGTAGGCTCCCAGTGGACTTCACGTGCAAAAGCCGTGGTTAATGCACGTATTGGCAGAAACACACGCCCATCCACGTTAAAAGGTTCATTGCCTCGCTCACCCGTGGACACCTCTGCCCCTTCAATAAACAGACGAATGTCCGTTTCTGTGCGGTTTTCAAAACCAAAAACCATTGTTGGCACTGCAATGACGAAAGCGAGTAGTAAAGCTGCAAAATTTCTAACTTTTTTCATTTTCCTTTTTCCTCCTCTAAGATAGTTGTATAATGGAACTGGCAATTTCTGCCAGTACATCATCATGGTCAACCATTAACATGGTTTTGCCCTGCTGTCGCAAGGCTTTAAGATGGGTCAACAGTAGCTTCTTAGCTTCTGCATCCATTTGTGACAGGGCTTCATCCAGCAAAAGTATTTGTGGGTCTAATGCCAGCACTGCCGCAAGTACAACCCTTTGCTTTTGTCCTCCACTAAGCTCCTTTGGTGAAGTATGGCGAAAATCACTCATCTGCACTAAATTTAGCATTTCTGTTATGCGTTCGCCAATTTCTTTACGTGGAACACAAAGGTTTTCCAGCCCAAAGGCAATTTCATCTTCCACGCTATCGCAAAACAACTGGGTTTCTGGGTTTTGAAATACAATCCCGATTTTCTTTGCACGGGTGGCGGTATCTAAACTTGTCACATTTTCACCAAAAAGCAAGGCTTCTCCTGTCACATTGGCTTCGATTATGCTAGGAATTATCCCGCAAACCACGTGTAACAATGTGGATTTGCCACATCCCGAAAGCCCTTTTATTAGAACAGCTTCCCCTGCCGTCACGGTTAGGGAGAAGTCCGTAACCACGGGATATTTGCCATAATCAACACTTATGTTGCGAAGCTCTACCGCCGTCATTGTACAACAATCTCCGTGATATAACGGGCAAACCGCTGGGCGAAAATATCTTGTGCCATAACTAGCTGGAAAGGGGCGACCCCCCAATAATCACCACGATGTGCAAAATATTGCCCATCTTGCCAGATGGCTATGAAGGCCTGTTGGCGGTCAAGGGCTTCTGCCATGGTAATGCCCGCTGCAAATCCATCATAACTGTGGAATATTAGTGATGTGCCTTCGTCAATGTTAAAGTAGGCAAGAATGTCAGCAAGGGCAACGCCACGGTATTGACGAATATCCTCTCGGTCAGTTCCTGGACGTATAGTCACGGTAAATTCTACCACTTCCATGGCAACAAGCTTGCTTTTACCTAAGAATTGTCCATTTACAAATAATCCGACTTCCGCATCATGGTAGACGGCAGGTTCTGGTTCTGGCACAATTGCAGGTTCATTTGCAGGTTCGTCGGGTTCGTCTTCATGTGGTTCTTGGTTGTCTGGTATATTTGGTTGCACGTTTTCGGGTTCTTCTAATATGTTAAGTGTTTCTTGTGTGCTAGGTTGTTCAGTTTCATGCGGTGTTGGTTCCAATGGCACAATTGGAGAACCTAGGTGTTGAGGATAATGGGGTACAATTTCGCCCAGTGTTGCAACAACCTCCTCTTGCTCGTCTTCACTGTTACCACAAGCTGTCAGCCCCACCACAAAAAGCAGGAAAAGCATAAAGATTAAAAGTTTTTTCATACTAATCACTCCAAAATAATTTCAATTATATATCTCGCCCACCGTTGCGGAAACATATCATTTGGCAAAACGAGCATAAACGGGGCGTTTTCCCATGCACCACCACGGTCTGCGAGTGATGTACCATCCTCACCAAAAACAATTAAAGCGTTGCCTAGGGTGGTGGCTTCTGCTATGGTTATGGATGAACGAAAACCATCAAAGGACACAAATTGTAGGGAACTGGCACTATAATAATCCAAACTAGTAAATTCTAATATATCCAGCAGATAAACCCCTGTAAATAACCCTTCTGCTCTGCGGTGGCTACTATCGAAAACCACAAGCCCCATGTCTATCATATCATCAATGGAAACCGACATGGACTGGTCGCCCATTATCACCCGAAAACTGCCTTCTACGTGGTACGCTAAACGTTCTTCCATTTCACGGAAGTTTAGCACGGCAAGAATTACAACCACAGGCACAAGCAAGGCAACAACCCCGATTATTATTTTAGTATTTTTTGACATAAAAGCCTCCTAATTCGTCATCACGTGACGGCGCAAAATCTGCACTCAAGGTCAATTGGCATCAATTATGAGATATGGCACAAAAATGTCTTCATGGCTTACCCATAAATGGTCGCCCAAACGCCCTTCTTGCCCCAAATAATGCTGACCGTGGTCGGCGGTAATTATCATCATGCCGTCCCAAGCATCCGCCAAATCCCATACCAAACTGTCTATGAACGCCAAGGCTTCCGCCACTTGGGGGCTATATGGTCCATAGGTATGGGAGATGTCGTCAATAGAATTAAAATGGATAAACATTAAGTCGCTGTCGTCTATGCGAGCAATTGCCGCATCAAACACTCCTTGGTCAGTGTCAAACACATGACCCAAATTTGGGATGAGTGCCGACAACACACTGGTTTGCACAATATTAACGCCCCCTTGCACACGTGTAGACGAAAAACCTAAATCGTATGCAGCCGTGAAAATGTCTGGGGCTGACATGGTGCGGGTTGCTCTGTCATGGACACCATGTACATCTGGGGTTTGTCCAGTAAAAATACTAGACATAGCAACGGGTGTAAATGGTGGGAAAACCGTATGTGCCTTTCGAGCTGGCTGGCGAAATAAAAAGGGTTGATGAAAAGCGTGGTATTTACGCATATGCCAGCCCCATCCGTCCAGCACAACAATCATTACCCTATGCCCTTCTTGTAAAAGCTCCAAGGCATCGTTATAAGCCTGTGTTATTACAATGTCAGGCGGGTCAGCGATAACACCAGCTATATTAAGGAAGGTTGTGCCGTCAACCAACACCAAGTCTATGTTACCCTCATAACCAACAAGTCTTGCCCCTGCAAAATTTTCTGTATAATGAATTTCGCCAGAAGCAAGTAAAACAGCTATTCTATTATCCACTTCAAAGGTTTGCTCTAGGTAACTTTCAACTGTATCTTCCCATTGGAAAAGAATAGTTGAGCCACCATCCCAGACAACACCCACCTGCTCTGGGGACGGAAAATCTCGGCTGCCTATGTACTGGCTACCTACGTATTCCCCGTTATCCGTATCGCCACACCCAACTAAGACTAGCCCAACCAGCACCACAACAGGTAAAATAAACCTTTTTATCATTTTATCACCTCTAACTTTTTAAGTTGTTTAGCCAGCGACCAAGTAAGCAGACCACCCAAACCACCAGATAACGCACCTACAGTCAACCCTAACAACATAGGAACTAACGGCAATTGCATTACCACACCACTAACCAAGACAACACCCGTCAAATTCGCAACCATACAGGCGAAAAAACAACAGAATTTGCAACAACCTTTATGTCGCATCACCAGCAAAAGTAGAAAAATCGCTACCCCAGGTGCAGTATATGTAAGTAAAGTTGCGATACCATGGTTACCCGCCCAAGGCATGATAAGAACCATAACAGATTGTAATAATCCAACCAAAATTGCCGCCGACTTTTTACCCGTCAACACCACAGCCATTACAAGGAACAACATGTAAATGCCACCAGCCACCGAGCCACCAGGTATCATCAAAGGTCCCGTCACCAAACGCACCAAGGTGCCAACGACACCACTAATCGCCACACCAAGGGCAGAAAGAACCGTGATAACAACCAAGTCAAGTATGGTAAAACCTGCTAACAAGCTTTTTCTCGCTTTTATCACAAAATCACCCCAATAAAAAATGCGTCACCAAAAGGGGTACGCAAAAACAAACGCTTATCCCCTTTTCAGAAATGGAAGGCACGCCCGTTTCCAAACGCACCCACGCCCTTAAACCGTAGCACATCGCCTTAGGTTTTTTGGGTCGGAGAAAATATACTATTTACCGACAGTTTATCACACCCACCCCAGTCTGTCAAGCACTTTTTTACACACACAGATAAGCACGTTTTAATTTTTTCAAAATTTTTTTCAAAAAAGTCTTGACTGTGACGTAAGGGTAATGGTGTATAATGATTTTAGTAAGAGATGAGGAGGAGGCAAATGGATAAATTTCGTGCCATACCCGAGGGGTATATGAGAGTTGGAGAGATGGCTAAAGCGGCAGGGGTGACAGTACGCACCTTACAATACTACGACAAAGAGGGGCTTTTGACCCCATCTGCGGAAAGCGAAGGTGGTTTCCGACTTTACACAGACAAAGACATGGTAAAACTAATTCGCATTTTAACTTTGAAGGAATTAGGTTTTTCCCTTAGTCAAATAAAAGAACGAATACCTTCGCTTGACACCCCGAAGGATGTCATCAACGCATTAACAGAGCAGGCGGCAGAAATTCGTGGCGAAATTGCGGTTTTATCAGAAAGCCTAGATGCCATAGAAAACTTAAAGGAAGAAGTTTCCCAGATGGATACGGTGGATTTTCAGAAGTATTCCTCAATCCTTGTAAACTTGCAAATGAAAAACAAACATTACTGGATGATTAAACATATTGACAACGACGTTATAGTGCAGATTGGCAACCACCTGAAAAGCATTGAAAAAGCCCAAGAAATGATGGGGGTATTTAACAGTCTTAGCGATGAGGCAATGGAATTATTTAAGGCGGATATTGACCCTAATGACGATAGGTCGCAGAACCTTGCGAAAAGGATTTGGGATATGATGCTGGAGCTTACAGGGGGCGACATGGATTTAATGACCCAGTTAAGCGAGCAAGTGAACGGCGTTAAAGCCAATGATAAGAATTGGACAGCAACATCAAGCTTTATGGAAAAATCAATGGAAATTTATTTATCAAATATTAAGGAGGAGTAAAATGATTAGTGTAAGCATGAAAAATGTATGCAAAGCATTTGGAAGCAACCAAGTATTACAGGGTGTAAGCTTTGAAACCCACAACGGAGAGATTTTTGGAATGTTAGGGCCTTCTGGGGCTGGCAAAACCACAATTATCAACATTTTAACCAAACAAGAAAGTGCAGACAGTGGCGAATGTCATGTGGAAGTTGGTAGTAATCAAATTGGTTTAATGCTGGAAAATGATGGGCTTTTTGACCGCCTGTCCTGCCTTGATAATCTAATTGTGTTTGAAGATATTTACAAAATACCTCGTTCACGCACTTTGGAAGCTTTGGAAAAGGTTGGGCTTGGGGATGCTGCAAAAACTGTGGTAAACCAGCTTTCTAAGGGTATGCGTCAGCGTTTGGTGCTGGCACGTGCGGTGTTACATAAGCCAAAAATTTTGTTTTTGGATGAGCCAACCAGCGCACTTGACCCAATGACCGCCCGAGGTATCCACAAACTTATTAGAGAATTGCGGGAGGGTGGTTCTACAATATTTTTAACCACCCACAACATGGAAGAAGCCACCCATCTTTGCGACCGTGTGGTTATGCTTCATAAAGGCAGAATTGTAGAGCAGGGATGCCCGAAAGAAATTTGTGAGCGTTATAACGCCAAGAAAGAAAGTTTTGACCTAGAGAGCGTATTTGTGCAATTAACAGGAGGGGGACTAGAATAATGAATAATGTTAAAGCCATTTTTAAGAAGCAAGCAAAGGGTATTTTAAGAAACCCAGAATCGCTTATCCAGTTTTTGATTTTCCCACTGGTGGCATTTGCTATGACAGCCATATTAAACTTTGACGAATATTATTTCACCGAAGAAATGTTGGCAAGTATGCCTAATATGGTGACAATGATGGCTACGGCTTTTGCAGGCATGGCGTTGATACCTATGGTTGCCAGTATCATAGCTGAAGATATTGAGAAAAAAAGCCTGCGTTTTCTTCGTATGGCAGGTATGAAACCAGCACCTTATCTACTTGGTGTCGGTGGTGTTGTTCTTGTAGTCAGCATGGTTACATCGGTAATATTTGGCTTTATCAGTGACTTTTCGGGTGCAGATTTTTGGATTTTTGCTGGGGGCATCATGTCTGGTGTTGCTGCATCTATTGTTTTGGGTGCAACCATAGGAATTTTGAGCAAAGGTCAGCAATCATCTACCGCATTGTCCATGCCTATTGCCATGGTTTTGGGCTTTGGACCTATGATGGCACAATTTAATGATACGGTTGCACGCATATTACACCCATTTTACACACAACAGCTTAATGTGGTTGCGGATTATTTGGCGGGCAACTCAACTGCACCTCTATGGAATTCTTTCGCTATAATGTGGGGTAATGTGATAGTTTTGGGTATCATCTTCGCCTTGGTCTACGCCAAAAAAGGCTTGAAAGGCTAAGATGGTTACACAATATGTGTTGCGGGCATTTACAATTTTATACAAACGAACCACTGGTGGGGGCGGGTCCCGTCAAAACCGTTATTGCCCGCCCCACTTATGTAGACGATACCGTCCAGCCCCAAAGAATATTGCCAACAGGAATGGGGCGAGCAATGCTCGCCCCTACCAAGGTTATAGTCTTTCCCAGTCGAGGAATATCATTTGACCGCCACCAACTGCATCCCAGCACCCTCTTGAGTAGTCAGCGAAGATATTGCCAGCTTCTGGGGCAACATTTTGTCCGATTGGTGTGTAGAAAAATGGACTTGTGTCCACCATATCAATTGGCACAGCCAAATTACCGCCTTTTGACTTAATAATCATCACAGAACCAACATCAGCAGACACATTAAGTCCAAATCGCTGATACAAGTCCACGATAGGCAACTCCTTGCCCCTAAGTATCACATTTTTACCCGCATCATCCATCTTTGGGCTGTGGATGACCTCTAAAACATTGGCACAATGCTCCACAAGTGCCACGCCACCCACATTAAAGCGAAAAGCATGGATAAACACACGACAGGACTTGATTGGGTTATTGACTTCTGTGATAATGCTAGATTTGTGCCAAATTTCTTCTTCCACAATCTCTGCCAAGGCAAAGGCGACAGCTTGCAATTCCGACACACACACAAGCATAGCCTTGTTGTTGCTCATGGTATTGTCGGTTTCCGTAATCCTTAAAATCTCCAATTCACCATTAACTGCTAAATAACCCAACTCCAAGGCTAATTCTTTGACGAGGTAAAATAGCTGGTCGCCATCATCATCAAATTTCGCATTAGCAATTCCCTCGAAAAGCTTTTCTGCCACAAAGCGAGCTTCGTGGGCAACAACGGCGTAACCACGCCCGAAATTGCCAGCCCTTGCCGCTTCCTGTCCAAGCCCCATTACTACACTCCACAGCCTATTAGCCTGTTGCTCACACAAGTAAATCTTTTTTTGGTTAGTCATAATAACTTCCTCCTTCATTATAATTGAAATATTTTGTAAATACTGGTCGCAGTCGCTCCAAAGCACGGCGGTGATGGGATAACACTGTGTTAAGGTTGATACCCGTCCGCTCCGCAATTTCTTTGAAAGTAAAGTCGCCATAATATCGCTGTTCTACAATTACCTTCTCTACATCCTTCAAAGTTTGCAGGGATTGCAAGATAAACGATGTATCTTCGGCTTTTTCAATGTCTCTAACAAAACATCCTTCGTCCACCAGCGGGGTTGTTTGTTCGTAACCCACAGTCCGCTCCGCTTCCTTGTCGGTCTTATGAAACAATTTGTAAGCCACACGGATACAGGCGGTGGACATATAACCAAAGTTATAATGCTCTGGCGTAAAATTTGTCGCCTTACCCACATCCAAAAATGCTTGATTAACAACTTCATCAGCCATTTCTATGATATTAGGTCTTGTGTAAAACTTTTTACGGACATATATCAGCAACTCCTCTCGCAAATCCTCCATTTTGCACCCCCTTCTTTTGCCCTTTGATATATAAAGGCGTACCGCATTAAGATTTATTGCAAAAAATATAAAAAACCATTGCGACAAATGTGCAATGGTGATTATTTCGGTTTTTATAAGTTTGTAAAAGGCGGTTGTGTGTCGTCTTTTACGGCATCATTGAACTGACGAAGTAATATCAAAAACAGACCCATTGCCAAAATACTTGACAGAGATGCAAATGTTCCAATGCTTAGACCGCTGGCGAATTCCGCTCCAATTATATCAATCCACTCCTGCTCCACACCCATGCCTGAAAGCAGATTGGGTGACAAAAACATCATAATAATAGCCAATAAAATTTGGATAGTTACCACCACCGTAAAAGCCGATGACCTTGGAAGGGGTTTGAAATATCCTCTATAAAGCCCATCCCGCAAACCTTTGACCAAGCCCATAGCCAAGACTAGCTGTAAGATGGCGATACCACTGGTGAATATAATCAAAAGTCCGCTTGCAAACAAAAGGTTGCTCGCCTCTTCAAGTAGCATTGATAAAAAAATGGTAATTAAACCAAACACCACTAATATACCAATAAGGCAGATATTAATAATTAAAGAAATGCGAGCCAACTTTAATCCAGTTAAAACTTTTTTACCATCCACATTGATGCTTTCTGTATTTTTGCTGGCATCCAAAAATAACCATAATGCGATAACTGGTAAGGCAGTCACAATCACCCCAAACACGCCACCCACAAAACCACCAAAAGCCATGAAGGCATCAACGGAAAATGCTGGGATAAACACAAGAAAAACATCCACTGTACTTAAAATGGCTGATAGGGTATACAGTCCCACCGCAACAAAGAACATAGAGCTTGAGCCAATTTCTCTAATTTTGTCCAATATCCTCACCCTCACTATGTAAAATCATAACCGCCAAAAACAAATAGGTGTTGGCGGTTTTTCTTAAATTATATCATATAGCTAATTTTTGCACAAGGTTATTCAACCCAGTTTGCAAATCGCTTCTCAATTATGGTAATTACGGCATAGAAAACAGCGGCTAGACAGCATAGCACAAGAATAGACAACATAACCATATCCATTCGGAAAATTTGACTGCCATAAACAATAAGAAAACCGAGACCAGCCTGTGCGACCAAGAATTCGCCAACAATGACACCAACAAATGACAAACCTATGTTGATTTTTATGGCATTGATAATGTCTGGAACAGATGCAGGAAAGACCACTTTTATGAGGGTTTGTATCTTGTTTGCACCAAAGCTTTGGGCAAGACGAATTTTATCCTCCTCTACTTGGGTAAAACCCGTCAACACATTTAAGATTGTGACCACCACAGAAATCAGCAATGCTGTCACGATTATGGCACGTGGGTTGTTACCCATCCACACAATAATGATGGGGGCAAGGGCTGTTTTTGGTAGGGCGTTAAACACCACTAAGTAGGGGTTTAATACCCGCCTTGTAAAATCATTTGCCCACAAACAAGTTGCAACGGCGATACCCATAACTGTACCCAGTGCAAACCCCGCCATCACCTGTCCGCCAGTCACCCAAATATGGTTAAACAATTCCCCCCGCTCTATCATAGACAAAAGCATACGCCACATTCTACTGGGAGAGCTGAAAATAAAAGCCTCTATCCAACCTAAGCCCGCTGCCAGTTCCCACAGCCCAAAAAATGACACCAAAATTAGGATTTGACAGGTGGCAACCAACTTTTTTCGACGCCGAAGCCCCTTTAGGAAGGCGATTTGTGCTTTACTCATCCTCTCTCATCTCCTTCCAAATCCTTTCAAAATACTCTGGGAATTTAGGCGACTTACGGCGAGCCGTTGGTGTGTCAAATTCCTTTTCAAATTCAATTTTATGAATGTTAATCACACTAGCGGGGCGTTTGGAAAGCACCACCACACGCCCACTAAGGGCTATTGCCTCGGAAATATCGTGGGTTACAAGGATTGCGGTGACACCCTCTGCGGCGATAATACCCCCCACCTCGTCACTAACCGACAAGCGTGTTTGATAATCCAAAGCCGAAAACGGCTCATCTAGCAACAAAATTTTGGGACGGGCTGCAAGGGTACGGATTAAAGCTGCCCGCTGACGCATCCCCCCCGACAATTCTTTAGGGCGATGGTTTTTGAAGTCCCCAAGTCCATACTTTTCCAGCATTTGGTGGGCGTGTTTTATGGCTTCGTCGGATTTGTTTTTTTGTATCTCCAACCCCAACAACACATTGTTCAGAATGGTACGCCATGGAAAAAGCTGGTCCCGCTGAAACATATAACCAACCCGACCAGCCACCTCCACCCGACCAGTTGTGGGAGCAATAAGACCAGCAATAAGCGATAAAATAGTGGATTTGCCACAACCCGAAGGTCCAACAACACTGACAAACTCCCCCACCCCAACAGAAAGGTTAATCCCCGAAACAGCTTGGGTCTCCCCTTCCCTAGAGTGGTAATTCATAGAAACATCCACCAAATCCACAACGGACTTTTTCTCACTCATCCACATCACCCCACCAAAACGCTCACACATCAATATATTACACAAGTCTTGTACACGTGAATGGACAACAAACAAAAAACACCACCACAATGAAGGAATGTGATGGTGTTTTTTACTCAATTTATCACTTCTCTTTTATAGCCTTATCTTTTTTATCATCGGGCAGAATGACATTTAGGATAACACCTAAAATCACAGCGATAGCGACACCCATCCTATCAATTGGCACATTTGTGCCAGCAATTTCAAAGAATATAGGTTGCCCGAAACGTAGACCAAGACCTGTAACCATCATCACGGCAACAATTGTTAAGTTTTTGGTTTTACTCATGTCGGTGCGGGATTCTACCAAGTTTCGTATACCCACAGCAGCAATCATACCGTAAAGCATGAAGGATGCACCGCCAATAATTGCGTCGGGGATAGAGCGGATTACCACCTCGAAAAGTGGTGAAAAACCAAGAATTACAGCGTAAATGGCAGCAAGCTGTACAACACGTGGATTAAACACACGTGTAAGTGCTACAACACCCACATTCTCGCCATATGTTGTGCTGGCAGGACCACCGATTAAACCAGAAAACATAGAGGCAACACCATCACCAATTAAAGTGCGGGATAAGCCTGGGTCTTCCACAAAATTGTCGTCAGCGATAGAACCAAGGGCAACCATATCACCCACGTGTTCTGCAATGGTGGCAAGTGCAAACGGTATCATCACCAGTATTGCAAAAATGTTAAACCTTGGCATCATAAAGGGTGGCAAACCGAACAAACTGGCTTCAGAAGCCCCTGCAAAGTTTACCAATGGCTCATACACGCCACCACCAGCGTAAATTTCTGCACCAAATGCAGTCATAATCAATGCAATCACATAAGCTCCCGCCAGACCAAGCAAAATCGGGATAATTTTTACCATGCCTTTACCCCAAGATGCAGCAACCACCACAATACCAAGGGTTATGACAGCTAACAAAATATGACTTCGAGATTGGTTGATGGCGAAAGGTGCAAGCATGATACCGATTAGTATTACCGTTGGAGCTGTAACCACAGGGGGCAGAAATTTCATAAAATTCTTAACACCAACCACTTTTACCAACAAAGCAAACACCAGATACAACAAACCCGACACCAAAATACCACCCGTTGCATATGGCAAAATGGCTTGGATATGAGCCGCACTGTCCATACCCTCCGTAAAACGATAGGCAAACAAACCGCCATTAGGGTCTGTAATCAAGTTAATACCAACCATAAAAGCAAAGGACGAACCGAGAAAGGCAGGCACACGACTTTTACTAAAGAAATGAAAAATCAACGTGCCGACACCAACCGCAATCAAAGTAACTTGGACACTAAGACCCGTCAAAAGCGGCACAAGAATGGTTGCCCCAAACATGGCAAACATATGTTGCAAGCCCATAATTGCCATTTTTGCTGGGTTCATTTTCGGATGTTCTCTTCCAGACATTTTAATTCCTCCGATATTTTGTTATTTAGCACACTTAGCTTTTATTAGCATCCGTTATAACGGTCACCAGCATCCCCAAGTCCAGGGATAATATAGCCCCTTTCATCAAGAATTTCATCAATGGCACAGGTTAAAATGTTAACTTTCGGATACTTCGCCGTCAAGCCATCCAGCCCAGGCTTGGACGAAATGATGGTGGCAAGGGTGATACTTTCTTCCTTTACCCCTTCTTTCAACAGATGTTCGATGGTATAGTCAATGGTGCTACCAGTGGCAACAACCACTTCCGTCAAAATCACCTTGTGGTCTGCCAAGTCATCGGGCAAGCTTTTGTAATACATATCCGCAAAAATCTCCCCATCTTTATGACCACGACGAATACCCATGTATCCAAAAGTCGCCATGGGCAACACCTTTCTCAAAGGCTCAAACATAGCCATTCCTGCCCGCAAGATAGGCACAATCAACACCTTATCAAAAAAATAGGCCACATCAGCTTCAGCAAGTGGTGTCATCACCTTTTTCCTTGCGGTGCCAATGTTGCCCGTGATGTCATGGGACATCAAATAAACAATACTTTCAATTGCATTTGCAAAATCATTTTTACCTGTGGCTTTATCACGGATAACGCCGACATAATGGTTGATAAGTGGATTTTGCACCTGTCTAATTCCCATCCTTTTCCCCTCCTCAAAAAATCCTTCGAGCATTATAGCAAAATCTGTCGGTCGTGTCAAGGACTTTTTTAATCTTTTTTGAATTAAATGCTTCATGGTGTCGTCCGCATAAATAGGGCGGGTAATGCCCGCCCCTACTATTTTGTATTTTAAGCACCTTACCCTTATCGTCGAGTTCGGTGTAATGGTTTATCTCCATCGACAGTTACATGGAATGGTATGGTATTATATGGTAGGGGCGGGCATTGCCCGTCCCAGTTCGACAGGCAATGCCGTACAACCATTGAGATTAGTGCCAGCAGAAATGGGACGGGCAATGCCCGCCCCTACCAGTATGTTATTGTTCTAGGTTTATGCAAGGGATGGTGATTGAGTGTGGGTATGGTAGAGGTGGACCCTGTTTCTCTGCAATTAAGGTTATGCTAGTTGCTAGGCTTACTAGTATTAAAGTCAATAGAAAGCAAGTCAATTTCTTCTTCTTCTTCAAATTCTTCACCTCCTAGTAACATTGTTTTGTACAAATCATCAGATTTGGCTTGTACTTCAAGTACCTTATCCTCATATTCGAGTTCAGTGTAATGGTTTATCCCCATCGACAGTTGCGTGGAGTGGTAGGGGCGGGCATTGCCCGTCCCAGTTCGACAGGCAATGCCGTACAACCATTGAGATTAGTGCCAGCAGAAATGGGACGGGCAATGCCCGCCCCTACCGTATGTTATTGTTCTAGGTTTATACAAGGGATGGTGATTGAGTGTGGGTATGGTAGAGGTGGACTTTGTCCCTCTGCAATTAAGGTCATGTTAGTCGCTAGGCTTACTAGTATTAAAGTCAATAGAAAGCAAGTCAATTTCTTCTTCTTCTTCAAATTCTTCACCTCCTAATAACATTGTTTTGTACAAGTCATCGGATTTAGCTTGTACTTCAAGTACCTTATCCTCGTATTCGAGTTCAGTGTAATGGTTTATCATAAACTGGTATATGTACTGAATTCTGTAGTATTCCTTTCTTTTCATCAACCAAGGGATGGTTGAGTTTTCGATGAAATCCTCAGCTTCTTCGCTTTTGAGGTCTTTGAGATGAGAGAGGGCTACAAAGAGTGTTAAGAAGTGATTGTTATCTTTAGATGTTAGCATTGCTACAGATAGTTCCAATTCTGCAGATGGGTGTTTTGATGAGATTAGGCAAAACATTTTATAGAATAGAGTATCAAAGTATGAGTTTTCGCCTTCTTCTGCGTAATCAAGTGATTTTTCAAAATATTCCAATGCTTTTTCAAATTTATTTTCTTTTATGTTAGCACAGCCTGCATTTTGCAAGGCTAACTGATAATGCTTCTCATCACCTAATTTAACTGCTAGACGCAGGGTTTTGCCTATGTACTTTTTTGCAAGCCCCAAATCCTTCGCCCTAATATATTCAACACTAAGATTGTTGCTTATAAACATAGCAAAATAATAAGGTTGTTCCCTATCCAACAAATTATATGCTGTCTCAAATTGGGTTATAGCACGAATACACACACCAAGCTTCGAATAACAAAGTCCCATATTATAATGTATCATATGTGCATGGGGTTTTACTTCAACATAGTCAAGCTCGTACGCCATAGAAAAGTGCTTTAATGCTTCTTTGTAATCTTCTAAAAACATTAAAGTAATGCCTTTGTTATAATGATAATGAAACTGGTTTTCGGGGTTTGCTTCTTCAATCTTTGGTTCTGCTGCCCTTAAAATTATCATGGCATC
>Ga0131853_10001313_pt1 | contig 44592 bp, 72 predicted proteins | sample TergutLab28metaG_FD_92764 | JGI IMG/M metagenome (GOLD analysis project Ga0131853, IMG submission 92764) | Labiotermes labralis P1 segment gut microbial communities from Petit-Saut dam, French Guiana - Lab288 P1 (version 2) (version 2) | ecosystem: Host-associated > Arthropoda: Insects >... | reverse complement strand
TAAGCGCACGATGCTGCCCGTCTTAACGAATCTTCGGTTTTCTGCGATGCTAAATCATTGCCAGGCAACGATTTAGCTATGCCACCTCGGGGAATTGAACCCCAGACACGCAGATTTTCAGTCAACCGAACCGATTTCGCTAATTCCTTGCCCCACATGTAAATGCTTACCCTGCAATGATTTAGGTGCTTTGAATTATGTCCATATTTTCCCTATCGTGTCAATCCCTGAATTATAAGCGCACGATAAGCGCACGATCGGCCCCGGCCAAAGAAGGCGAACGCCGTCCGGCAATAGCGCCAAAGCGCGGCGGCTGCCCTCACGACGCGATGCCGAGGCGCTCCTTTAGCGCGGCCTCCAAGAGGCGGGAAAAGTTCAGCCCCTCCGCCTCGGCCTCGATCTTGAGCCAGCGGGGGATCGTGATCGTGGTTTTTTCCCGGCGGCTGCGAATCTCTTCCCTTACCAGATCGGGGTAAACCGATACCGAGACGGCAAGGTCGCCCGGCCCGATTTCGGGCATCGCGTCCGTCCGCTCGGGCATCGAGTCGCCGTCCCTTTCCATGCCGTAAAGATGAAGCCCGAGAGCCTCCTTCGCCATGCGCAAGGCGTGATCGAAATCGTCGCCGCACGAGATGCATCCCGGAACGTCCGGGAAGTAGACGCCGAATCCCGTTTCGCTTTTCTCGAAAACGGCCAAGTAGGTAAATTTCTTCATTTTTTCTCCTGCTTTAAGCCGGCCTGGGCAAGAACGCTCCGCAAGGTGCCCAAGGGAATATCGCCCAGGTGATTCGGGACGCTGACTTTCCCTTTCTTTGCGCGATGCTTCATTTGAATGTGGGAGCCGTGCTGCTCCAGTACGTACCACCCGTCTTTTTTGAGGAGCTTCAGAACTTCCCTAGCCGTCATATCTTAATTATACGTGCTTTTTATACGTGCGTCAAGAGGGCAACGAAAGAATCGAGTGCAGTTCCCCGTGGATTTCGTACTCCTCGTCGTCGAGCAGCTTTGACCGGCCGCTGCCGTCCTCCCATTGGATGTGAACCTCGATCCCGCGCTTTTTTTCCTTGATCTTGATCCGTTTAAGCGCGGTTTCGTCGGCGTGGGTTACGAGCATGATGCTTCCGTTGATAGGGGCCTCGGCCTTGCGCAGCACCACGCGGTCTCCGTCGCGTATGCCGGCCTCGGTCATCGACGCGCCTTTGATTTCGGCGGTAAAGTAGTCCATTAGATTGCCTCGAAGTAAATTTTTGGGGAAGGGAGTCCAACTGTCAGGCTCCCCGTAAAGCTCGATCATTTCGCCGGCGGCGATTTTTCCTATATGAGGGATCATTGCCATTTCCCAATCAAGGATAATAGCGCCGCCAGGCCGCCTCTCCCCGTAGGGCGGCGCGGCCTCGGCGGTGTGCGAGGCCGGCGACTCGGCGGCGTCGGGTCCGGGGCTTTCCGGGTCCGGGGCCTTCGTTTTTAGGGGCTTTTCGTACTTGCGTCTTACCCCGCGCCATTCCTGCATGGCCCTCAGCTTTAGGTCGGAATCCGAATCAAGTATCCTCTTGAAATCAAAGTCAGGGCGCGGATCGCTTCCCGATGGGCTGGCATCCGCTATTGGCCGCTCCGTCTCTGTTATCCATCGGCGGTTTTCTTGATCCCAGTACTCCTCGGCCGGGTCTGCCCCTTTCATCCTCATTCCCCATATTCTGCTGAGTATCGCGGCTTCCAAAGCGCCCTCGTCGGCCAGCAGTTTTATAGAGTATTCCACAAGCATTTCTTGGGCAATTTTCGACATCCCCGCTATATTTTCCCCTAATATAGCTAATAAATCATCCTTTTTTACGCCTTCCTTAAATATTTCTCCCGTCCCGTCCCGGAGCCAATCCTCGTTTACGTCGAACGTCGCGCATATAAGGTAGAGATTTTTCCTGTTGATCGCGGTTTTTCCGGATTCCATGTACGAAATGGCGACGTCGGACACGCCCAGCCGCTCGCCGAATTCGCCCTGCGTCAGGCCAAGGCGCTTCCGCAACTCTTTAAGCCTCTCTTTCATGCTTCCATTATCGGGCGTGATCCCAGCGGGCCTAAGAAGAATTTAATTTTTTTTGATTTGGGCTTGACACGCAAGATAACTTAGACTATAATCAAAGTATATTCGACATGGGAAGGGAAACCTTGCCGCGTTAGCCGAACCCCGCCACCACGGGGCCGGAAGGAAGAAAGAGGGCATCTATAGCCGGAAGCGTGGTGGCGCGGAAGGCTTTAGATGCCCTTTTTTTGAAGGAGGCACGAATGAACGAGTTGCGAGGAGCGGGGACAGGCGGATGACGCTGAAGGAAGTGGCCGAGGCGACGGGCGCGGCGTACCGCACGGTGGCGGCCTATGCCCAGAAAGCGGGCTGGACGGAGAACGGCAAGGAAACGCTTCTTACCGAGCGCAGGTCACGGTAATCCTGGAGGCTATGAAGTCCAGGGAAACGGGCGGCTCTTTCCACAAGAAGGAGGACGGGGGAACCTTGCTCAACGTTATGCAAGGTACAGAAACCGCTCAATTTGTTAGGCGAGAAGGCGCGGCGGAGCAAGTTTCGGCGGCCCGCCCCGCGCTTGCCTTTTAGGACGGGAAAAAAAGCCCTCGCAAGAGGGAAGGGCGAAGCTATGGCCGAGAACGGCGAAGGAGGGAAAAATGACCGGAAAAACCGCGCCCGCGATACGCGGGGAGCTTTTGAAGCCGGCGGAGGTGGCCCGGAAGCTGCGAGTCAGCGCCAAGCTCGTCTACAACATGGCGTCCGCGCAGGAGCTTCCGAGCCACAGGGTGCGCTCGGGGGTGCGCTTCGATTCCGCCGACGTCGACGACTACCTGTTCCTGTCCAAGTTCGGCGACGGCAACGTCCGCCTGCGGCCCTCCGACGCGGAGGAGCTGCTGAGGCGGCTGGACGAGCGCCACGCGAGCGACATGGCCTACATAAAGACGATGGTCGAGAGCGCGGTGAAAAGAAGGGGGCTGCCCATGAGATAGATCGCCGTTTCAGGACGCGGAGGGATTCTCGGCTGCCCGCCTTGCCCTCCGCGACAAGCCAATTAGACAAGCCAATTAGACAAGCCAATTTATGTAAAAGAAAATGCGAAAAGGACATAGGAGGGGAAAATGGCAAGCGGAATGAGGGCCGGCAAGGGCGCGCCGGAACGCGAGGTGCTGCGGGCCGTGATGGACTGGCTCAAGGCTCGCGGCTTCCTGCGCTGGCGGGTGAACTCAGGCGCGCTGGAGACGCCGGGCGGCCGGCACGTGCGCTTCGGCGCGAAGGGCATGGCGGACGTGATAGCGCTTGGCCCGGAGGGCCGGGCGATCTTCGTCGAGTGCAAGCGCGAGCGGGGCGGAAGGCTCTCGGCGGAGCAGGCGGCCTTTCTTGAGACGGTGAACCGGCAGGGCGGCCTGGGGATCGTGGTGAATTCGACCGAAAGCCTCGAGCGGCAGCTAAGGGAGGCGGGGATTATATGAGGGAACGAGGAAAAGCGACCGGAAAGCCGAGGCGGCCGGAGCCGAAAGGCGGGATTAAAGGAAGAAAAGAGGCGGAGCAGGGGGGCAAAGAGCCCGAGCCGAAACGTCCGTGCCTTTTGCGGCTGCCGAAGGGCGGCGGGCTGCCAAGGAGGTGGGAATGAGCGGCGTGGCGAAGATCAGGGACATGAGGATGACGGTGAGGGAAGCGGCCGAGGCGCTCGGATGCAATCCCGAGACGATAAAGGGCCACGTCAGGGAGCTTTTCCCGGAGCTCATGAAAAACGGCCTTACCACCTATCTTACCGAGGCGCAGATGACGGCGGTTCTGGAAAGCATGAAAACATCGGTTTCGAGCGGGACTTTGGCCAACCTGCAATCTGAGATTGCAGGTGCCGAAACGGCGCAATCGTATGAAGGGATTGGCTACGGCGAAGGAGGCGCTAGCGGTTCCTGTGGCGGTCGATGACGGCCTGCATGTCGTCCAGGGCCTTGTCCGAGGACGACGCATCGGGGGGAGCGCCGGTAACGAGGTGCTCGACGGTGGTTCCCAGGGCCTGGGCGATGAGGAGGGCCTCGTCGGCGCGGGGAAGGTTGCCCGATTTCCGCTGGCCGTGATAGGTGCCGTAATTCAGCCCCAGTGACTGGACGAAGGCTTGGAGGGTTAGATGAGTGTTTTGCTTTACCAGAGCCTTGACGGTATCGTAAAAGACCATATGCCCAATTGTCGGCTGATATCAGGAAAAAAAATTGAGCATATTGCCAATTTGCTATTGACATAATTGGATATATGCGCTATTATAAAAATATGGATTGGCAATATTGCCAATCTGAAAACGAACCTTGCTTTAGGTAAGAGGGCAAGGGCAAAAAGAGCCGTGAAGCGGCCCAAGGCGCTTACCTCGCCGACGGCCATCTGGCGGCTTTTTATTCTGAGGAGGAAAGAGAAAGAGGCGGGTCAGAGCTTTTGGAGGAGGTCCCTGGCCGTATCCAGGTGCCTGATGGCGTCGGCCACGTCCGGCTTGCCGGGCTCCTCGCCGGTAACAAGGTGCTCGACGGTCGTGCCGAGGGCGCGGGCGATGAGGAGGCCGGATAAAACGTCGGGGAGGCGCCTGTAGGCGTTCCACCCCCTGTAAGTGCCAAAAGGGATGCCGAGGCTTTTTGCCAAGTCCTCCTGGGTGGTTTTTCGGGTTTTTATGAGTTGGTTCACTCGTTCCCAAAACGGAACGGCCGGGTCGCCCATAAGAACATTATCGGCAAAAAAATATCTTATTTGCGACGAAAAGGGCTTGGCAATAGTCGTGTATAAGATGATAATTAGATATAAATAGTCCTGTATGAGACTATTTATACAAACCTTGTTACAGGGGCAAGGGAAAACGTGACTTTTCAGCGGAGGCTGAGATTTCGAGCCGGGCGTCAGGCCCCTGTATCTGACGTTCGGGAACTCGGAGTCTTGGCCTCCTTTTTTATCATTCCGGCCGAGGCCGGCAAGGGGGAGCGGATGGTGTGCTTGCAGAATTCGAAAAAAAACAAACGGAGGAACGCATGATTTACGACGGGATTTTAGAACGTTGCCCGCACGTCCTGTTGGACGGCGTGGGCAGGGACGAGTGGCTGGAAAAGCGCAGGGGCTCGATTGGCGGCTCGGACGCCGGTGCCTTGATGGGAATGAACGACTTCGCCAGCCCCCTGACGGTCTACATGGAAAAGAAGGGCCTCGCCCCGAAAAAAGAAGAAAACAGCGCCATGCGCAGGGGAAACCTGCTTGAGCCGATCATCCGCGAGGAAACGCGCAGGGACTTCCCCGGCCTTGAGATCGCCGAGGTTCCGGCCATCCTTTACGATCCGGATCGCCGGCACATGTCGGCCAACCTTGACGGCGCGATTCTGGCCAAGGCCCCCGTCGAGATTCGCGGCGAGACAATCGAAGGCTTGGGCGGACACGAGATCAAAACCTCGAAGGCCGGCCACGGATGGGGCGAGGACGAAATACCGGACGCGCACTACTGCCAGGTTCAGCACTACATGAGCGTCGCCGGCCTTCCGTGGTTCCTCGTTTCCGTCTACGTGCTAGAGGACGACAGCCTGCGCCACTACGCGATCAGGCGAAACGACGAATTCATCGCGAGGCTCGCGGCCATCGAAAAGGATTTTTGGGAAAACAACATCCTTAAAGACTCAATGCCGGCCGCCGTCGGGATCGAGAGCGAGGAGGAGATGATAACCGGCATTTTCGAGGGCGCGGACGCGCCGGCGATCATGACCGAGGAAGAGATCGCGCTGTGCCGCGAGTACAGGGACGCAAGCGACCGAATAAAGGAACTGGAAACGCTAAAGAGCGCGGCCGGCACGAACCTGAAAGCGGCGCTCTGCGCCAGGACGTCGGGCGGGAAAGAGAAAAAACTCTCGGCCTCCGGCGGCGGGTACTCGGTGTCGTGGACGACCTTCGCCAAGAGATCGGCGGACTTGGACGCGCTTAAAAAGGACGGCCTTTACGAGCGCTACTCAAAGACCGACGAATGCTCGCGCATGACGGTATCGGAAAAGAAGGGGGCCGCGTAATGCTGTTAAAGGAGCTTCACATTTCAAACTGCCGCAAGATACGGCAGGCGAGCGTTTTTTTTCACGGCCCCGGAACGCAGGTTATAGAGGGCGCGAACATGAGCGGCAAGTCCACCGTCGCGCAGGCGATAGCGCTCACGATGAACGGGCCAAGCGCCTTCACGCCGGGGATGATCTCCAAGGGCGAGGACGAGGCGGAGATCGTCGCGATCACGGACGACGGGCTGAAGGTTCGCACGATTCTTTCCAAGACCGTAAGGCAGACGGCGCAGAAGTACGACGAGGGGCTGCGCAGGCACATCAACGTCTCCGGCGGCGTCCGCGCCTTTCTCGACTCGCTCTGCTCGGGGCTTGAGCAGCCCTGGTCGCTGCGGGATTCCACGGACGCGGAGATCGCCGAGGCGCTCATGGAGCGCTCCGGCGCGACGGAAAAGCTAAAGACGCTCGACATGCGGCTTTCCGGGCTGGAAACGCTGCGCACGGAGATCGGGCGCGACAGAAAAAAGCTGGGCGAGCCGGGCGCGGCGCCGGAAAAGGCCGAGCGCCCGGCGCCGGCGGACGACATAAAGGCCGAGCGGGAAAAGGCGCGCGCGCATCTGGCGTGGAGGCAAAGGCTGTTCGCCGAGGCAAGCGAAAGCCTGCGCAAGGACTGCTTTTTCGCGGACATGGCCGGCCTTGAAGCCTTCCGAAAGGCAAGCGACGACGCGTTTCGGTACGTTACGGAAAGCATCGCCACAAGGGATGGCCTCGACGGGAAAGCCTACGCGCAGGCGGACGTCGACGCGCTGGACGCGCGCCTCGCCGCGCGGCACGACCTCGCGGAAAAGGCGCGGGCCTGGGAGGAGCACTCGGCGCGGCAGGCGGAGCGCGACGAGCTGGACAAAAAGTACGCAGGGCTTACCGCCGAGATCGAGGGCCTGCGCGGGGAGCGCAAGAAGGTTTTGTCGGAAATGGACCTGGGCGTTCCCGGCCTTGAGATCGGCGACGACGGGATGCTCTACCACAAGGGAATCCTGCGCGGCGTTACCAAGAGCAACAAGACGTCGAACTGGTCCACGGCGGAATCGGTGCGCGTGTTCTTCGACCTTGGCGCCAGGTTCGCGGGCGAGATGAAGGTGCTCGTGGCGGACAACGCCGAAAGCCTGGACAAAAAAACGACCGACGCGATCTCGCGCTGGGCGGAGGAGGCCGGCTTTCTGGTGATACTGCTTCGCGTGGCCGAGTCCCCGGCGGAGCTTGAGGACGGCGTTATCTACCTTCGCGAGGGGGAGGCGCTGACGAAATGACCGTCGCATTCGTTGACACGGAAACCACCGGGCTTGATCCCCGAGACTCCGGGCCGTTCGAGATCGCCTTTCTCGTGTACTCCGACGGCGCTTTGGCCGAGGAGCGCGTCTTCGCGCTAAATCCGCTGGGCGGCGAGGTTCTGTACCACGAAAGCGCGGCGCTCGTTCACGGCGTGAGCGAGGCGACGATACGCTCCTACCCTGCCGCCGCCGAGGCCGTGCCCGAGATCGCGGGCTTTTTGCGAAAGCATTGCCCGCCTGAAAAAATAGCCTTCGCCGGCTACAACGCGGCTTTCGACTACGCGCAGGTAAGCTCGCTGCTTTTCAGGCACGGCGCGTCGATGGACGACTTTTTCAGCGGGAAGCTGATATGCGCGCTGGAGCTGGCGAAAAGGGCCGCCGCGAAAGGGCTTTTGCCAAAAACGCGGGACTTCAAATTGGGAACCATGACGAAGGCGCTGGGAATCCCTCAAGAAAAGGCGCACTCGGCGCTGGACGACGCGCGGGCCGCGCGCCTCTTGTACGAGGCGATATTTCGCGCGGAAAGGAAGAAAAAGGCCCCGCGCGACTAGGCGGGGTTGCGGGGCAGCGCCCCGCGCGGGGGGTAGCGGAAGACGCGCGCCCGCGCGCGGCTGGAGCGAGGGGGGCTTGGCCCCCCGCATGAATGGGAGAGCGTCGCTCTTTCCATATGGAAGGAATGCTTTGAAAGGAGAGGATTATGAAAACTGACGGAAGGGACGCGGCGGCGAAAGGCAGGCCGGCGGATCGCCCGCTCGCGCCGGGGCTGAAGGACACGCTCAACTCGGACTACGTGCGCGCGCGCTTCGCCGAGGTGCTGGGGGCGAAGGCGCCGGCCTTCATCGCGTCGATTTTAAGCGCGACTCAGAGGAACCCGGAGCTGGCCAAGTGCGACCAGACGTCGATCCTGGCATCGGCTATGATGGCGGCGACGCTCGACCTGCCCATAGACTCGAACCTGGGATTCGCGGCGCTCGTGCCTTACAGAACGAAAAGCGGGGAGGCATGGGTCAGCGTCGCGCAGTTCCAGATTATGTACAAGGGCTTCATCCAGCTAGCGCTGCGAACCGGGCAGTACAAGACGATCAACGTTACGCCCGTCTACGAGGACGAGATCGATTCCTACGACATAATCACCGGGGACTTGAAGGTACGACCGGTCGTAGGCGGGCACAGGGACGCGGAGCGCGAGGAAAAGATCGTCGGCTACGCGGCGTTCTTTCGCCTGCTCAACGGATTCGAGCGCACGGACTACTGGCCAATAGGAAAAATCAAGTCGCACGGCGAGCGCTTTTCCAAGACTTACAGTAACTCCAATGGCCTTTGGAAAAAAGATCCCCACGCCATGTACTCAAAGACCGTTCTTAAAAACGTTCTTTCAAAATGGGGGATTCTTTCGGTGGAGATGCGCAGCGCGGTGGCGATTGATCAGGCGGTGCTCCGCGACTTCCGAAAGCCCATCGACGCGGAGAACGTGGACTACGTGGACGCGATGCCCGCGGATGCAAGGGAAGAGGACGCGCCGGAGCCGGCGGCCCAAAGCCACGGGGAGAACCTGGCCGCGAAAGCCGCTGCGTCCGCGAGCGCGGAGCCGAGGCCCGCTCCCGAGGCCGAGCAGCCGCGCGAGGGGGAAAGCCTTTTCGACGCGGATGAGGAAGCCGCGCTGGAGGAGCAGTACAGGCGGCGCGAGGCCAATTCCGGGCCGGAGTGGGACTGAGGCGGGCATGAGAAAGATACGGCTTCCGGTGAGGATAGCGGCGCTGGATTCCGGCGGTCGCGGGGCGGGCGGCGCGGAGCTGCGGGCCACCTGCCCCAAGGACGCCGATCTGCTGCGGCGCTTCTTCGAGAAGAAGGACGAGTGGGAAAAACGGAACGGAAGGGAGTTCGCGGCGCAGGCGACGCTGGAGCTTCCCTACCAGAGGCGCACGTTCCGCCAGAACTCGACGGTCTGGAAGCTGGTAACGGCGATCTTCGAGAACATGGAGGGCCGGCTTCCGGACGAGGAGGAAAAATACGGCCTGTACCTCGACCTGCTGGAAGCCTACGCGGACAGAACGCCGAACCGAATAAGCGGGGGAACGCGGCCGGCGCATATTTCGGAGTCCAACAGCGCCGAGGGATCCCGCCTGATCGACGGGCTTTTGAGCCACCTGGCGCAGGAATGCGGGCTTTCGCTGGACGCCCAGGCCACGGCGCAGGAGGTTTTGCAGGAATGGGCCGCGTGGCGAGGCTCGCTGGAAGCCGACCCCTGCGACTACGCGGACGCGAAGGGCGAGGAGCTTTTGACCGAGGCTCAGTGGCGCGAGGCTCGCCATTATTCCGAGGCCAGCGGGCGCGGGGGCGGCGTGGCGCTGCATCACATCGTCCCGCGCGGAAGGAATAAGGCCGCCGAGGGCATGGCGTGGAACTGGCTCGCTCTTACAAGCGAGGAGCATGAGGAGCTGCACGGGAGCGGCGACGAGCGGTTTTTGGAAAGGTACCCGCATCTGCGGGGAAGGTTCGAAAGGGCCAAGAGGCTTGCCGCGCGGCTTGGACGCCCGAGGGAATCGGCGGGCGAGGCGCTGGCCGCGCTCGCGGCGGCGGAGTAAGGGGGCAAGGGAATGGTTTATTTGACGGACGGCGACGGCGGATGGAAGGCGCGCGATCCGCAAGACAAGGCTGCCTTTGCCGAGGCGCTGGCGGCGCGGGGAATCAAGATTGGCGAGGACGCGGAACTAGGCGAGGGAGTCCGCATCGGCGACGGCGCGATCTTGGGCGACGGCGCGCTCGTAGGCAATTTCGCGCATGTCGGCGAGGGAGCCGAGATGGAATCGCGTTCTATCGTCGAAGAGAGCGCTCGCGTATCGTTCGGCGCGCGCATTGGTAGCGGCGCGTACGTCTGTTTAGGCGCTTACATAGGCGCAAACGCAATCGTCGGAAGGAATGCGGTTGTTTGCGATCGCGCCATTATCACTGCCGAGGCCTCAATCGGAGACGGCGCGATTGTGGGGTCGAAGTCTCTTATCGGCGCCTGCGCCAAAATCGGGGAGAAAGCGCTTGTAAGGCCACTTTCCTTAATTGGAGCTGACGGCGCGGTAGGCCCCGGCGAAAGGCCGGCGAGCATTCGCATCGATGGATGGCCCTTTCCCGTCAATTACTGTTCCGAGGGCAAAGTAGAAATAGGCTGCGCGAAAATGGGCTTTGGCGCATGGCTGGGAGAGGAAGGAGCGGCGCTCGCTCTCAAGGAAGGACTTAGCGACGCGGAAATAGCCGAGTACAGGCTTTGCGTGGAGTTCATAAAAAACTTTCACGAACTAAGAAACGGAGGGAGGGGAAAATGAGAAAAATAATCGACAAAATAAGCGCGCGGCTGGGCAAGGCCCGCGCGCCGGAGCGCGCGAGAACGGAGACCTGGATACTGACCGTCCTGGACGCGCGGGCCGGAGAGACCGGGGGGCTTCCGGCGGAGGCGACGCGCGAGCAGCTTGAGCGCAGGGTTTACGGCGCCATCGACTACCTAAGCCGCTGCGGCTGCGCCGTGGAGGGCTTCACTAAACATGCGTTGATCCAGTTCCTGGTCGGCAATACCGCGCACGAGTGGCAACGGAAAGAGAGCGGGCGAAGGGGGCAATAAATGGCGCTAGCGATATTCGCGATAATCATGGCCGCCGTCGCCGGCATTGCGCTGGCCGCGCGAGAGCGGAGCGGCGGGCGCGGCCAGGGCGCGGGCTTTCCGGCCAGCCGAAGGAATCGGGAAAAAAAGCGTCGTCGCTGACGGCGAAAAAAAACGCAGGAGGAAAGAGGAATGAAGAGAAAAATCGATCTGCGGACGATCATGAACGGCGCGATCATCGAGATGTTCGACGAGGAGATGCGCAAAGTCCTCGCCAACATCGCGGACGAGAACACGGCGCCGAACGCGAGTCGATCCGTGACGATCCGGATCGACGTCGAGGCTCTTGCGCCGCCCCCGAAAAAATGACAGAGAGTCCGCTGGCCTGGCTCCGTTGGAGATGGCAACCGCCGGTGCGTGAAACCGGCGACTTTGGGAACGTGGTGGAATTGGCTGACACGCCGCCCTTTCAAGGCGGAGACTGCGGGTTCGATCCCCGCCGTTCCTAAGAGACGAGCCATATTTTTTGGTTTAGAGGCTCTGCGCGCAAGGCGCAAAAGATAAGAAACCGATGACGGCCCGGAAAGACGGGCAGCTTTTACAGGAGGCATAACCTATGGAAAACGCAAACGAAACAAGTGAAGCGATGGAAAACATCGCCAAACAAATTAGGGAACTTTTTCCCGAGGCGGTGTATGTGAAACTTTTCGTCAACGCCGAATCTTACAAAGTCGAAAGCGAATACAAGGACAACCTACGGGGGTACACGATGCGGAAACTCAGCGGGGAATGGGCAACGTAAGGAGGCAAGGGATGAGCGAAAAGAAAGACGGCGGGCCGGCGTTTCCGGTAATTGAAAGTTTCGGGACAGAGAGTGTATGTACCCATCCCGGCATGGAGCTGCGCGACTGGTTCGCGGGGCAGGCTTTGGCGGGGATGATGGCGCGGCCCAACTTATGCGGCGAGGATGTGCATGACTGCTACCGGATTGCGGACGCGATGCTCGCGGCGAGGGAGGCGAAGGATGACCAGGGATGAGCTTGACGCGATAAGGGGGCGGAGCAATGAGGCAAACGAGAAATCAAAATTGGCACAGGAATACTGGGGGCACTATGAACATTATCAAGGCGCCTATGACATGCTTGCCTTGCTTGCGGAGGTGGAACGCCTAACTATCGAGTGCGACGCGGCTGTCGAGGATTTTGACGGCGTTATGACTAGCATGGCGCCGCTTGAGCAAGGCTCCGATTATGCACAGCTGAAAAAGGAGCCGTGCCACACATGTGCCTCTGGGCCCAACAGGAATAAATGCGCGTACCCCTGCGGAAGGATCGACTATCGAAGCTGGAAATGGCGCGGGGCAAAGGAGGCGAACAATGACGCTGTATGAACTGGCGCGCAAGCACATGGAGGATAACAACCTCGCCGCGCTCTGTAATCCCGACACGGATTGTTCCTGCGCTCTGGACGATCTGTTTGATTGCGGGGAGCCTAGCCCTCATTGCACGTTCTTTCGATACGTGCATGACTGCGACACATGCGCGAGGAAAGACGACTGCGATCTGCGCGAGAGCGATCTTCATCTAATGTGCAGCGATGATAATTGCTGGGTTCCGTGTGGAGTCGTAGACGATGGACGCGAGGGGTAAAAGATGGCTAAGAAGTTTGACATTCCGCTCGGAAAGGCGCTTGCGCCTGTGGAAGATGTCGAGTGGAAGGAAGATTGCAGAAATTGTTATTTTTGCAATCCCAGCAACCTTGATTGCTACAAAGAAGCAAGGAACATCCCATGCTCTCAGTGGGATCGATCCGATGGCAAACACGTTCAGTTCAAACTGATCGACCTTCCGCAGGGCAAGGCGCCCGACGACTGGAGGCCTAAAGATGATTAGCTCGACCTACGACGTATCCTGCGACAAATGCGGGAAATTCTACGGCTCCGCCTATTCCGCTGAGGGATTGCGACACATGATCATGGATGCCATCGAGGGCGACTGGTGGACGCAGGACGACGACGATCCGCGCAAACTGTATTGCGACAAATGCAACGGGATATGGGACAAGAAGGTAGCGGAGTGGGAGGCAAGCGATGATGAAAAAGATACGGATTAATCCGTCGCCGAACGCGGACACAAGAACGGCCGGAAAGATTCCTTCCAAGGCCGATCTGCTTAAGGCCACCCTGCAGCATATCGGGGACGTGCGGCAGGCCCTCGGCTTCTTCGCGGATATGCTGAAGGACGCGACCCTTCGCCACGACAACACGAAAATCTCCGGCATGGACGAGTTTTACTCGGACGTGGCCAAGGGGCTGAAAGGGCCCGAGTTCAAGGCGGGGGAATGGTATCGGCGCCACGTAAGCGAGGAGCGGCATCACCTTTCCGAAAGATGCCCGCAGGACGTGAGCCTGATCGACGTGCTGGAAATGGCGGCGGACGTAACGATGGCGGGGATGGGGAGGAACGGCGGAAAGGTATACGAGCCGGAGATCGACTCGGAGATCCTGCGGCGCGCCTACGCGAACACGATTGAGTTGCTTATGGCCAACGTGGAGGTAATGGATGAGGCGAACGATGGCCGCGAATAGCCCTAGCGCGCCGGCTCCGGCGGAAAAGAGCGCCGCCTGCGCCGAGTGCGCGAACGGCGTTTCCCGAGGGGCCGAGTGCTACATGGCCGCCGGCGTTTGCCCGCGCGAAAGGTGCGCGGCTCCGCTCTGCGGGGAATGCGCGGGGTCGTGGGAATACGACTGCTCGCAAATGGCGGAGGATAAGGAATGACCAGGCTGGAGATAGCGCAAAAAAAATTGAACAGAATAGATGCGGAGATCGATGCCACGCTTGAGGCGGAGCGCGCGCACTACGGACAAACTCACGGATCGCCGGTCAACGACAAAGGAAACGCGGGCGCGTTTTTTCAGAGGGCCGCGCAAATACGGGACAAGGGAATAAGGCTGCTAAGGGAACGCGACTCCCAAAAAGCAAGAATAAAAAAGCTGGAAGAGCGCGAGATCTATCTTGCCGCCGGGCTGAACAAAAACGGGACGCTCGCGACCGCCGTGAGCAATCTTGAGGAGATAAAAGCGCGCGGCGGGAGCTACAACCGGAAGCGAGCCAAGGAGCTTGAGATCATAATCGCGAAAGCGGAAAAGGACGCCCTGACTATGACCGCCGGGACGCGGGCGATCATCGAATCGGGGGCGGTCTCCAAATGGGAGAAAAAGCCGATGTATTACTTCGTCAAAGGAGCCAGGAAAACAGCGCTTTTGATAGACAAAAATGGAGAATTTGAAATATCCAAGCAGTACCCCGCGACAAGCGAAAAGGACGCGGCGATCGTGAAAAGGATATTGGAAGGCGATCATGCCGGCAAGAAGGTAGCGGAGGAGGAGGCGGAATGAAAACACCCGATACGCTTAAAGAGCTGCTAAAGCCGCCGTTTAAGGCGTCGGAAGGACTTATCGGCGATCGGATGAATCAGTCTTTGATGTGGCTCGCCCATCCCAGCTATGTCTTGAGAAAAGCCTTCACGATCTGGAAAAAGTTCGTTGTCAATGCCCTGAACGAAAAATGGGAACGGGATTTCGGGGAGCCGCGCTTTTGGCTGAAAGGAGCCGACGGCGATCCGCGCCGGCATAAATGCCCTGTCTGCAAATATGCCATAAAGGGCGATCCGTTTAAGTTCTGCCCGGAATGCGGGGCAAGGCTGTTCCGGCCGAAGGAGAAAGCAAAATGAAAGGCGAAATTGACAGGAATTTTTACTGCTCCGGATACCTCAATGCAGAGGTCTATTGCTTAGATTACAAAGAGTGTTGTGAAGCAGGAGCACGCGGACATTGCGCGCGCAAACATCGCAAGTGGCCCACGCCCGCGCAATTCCGCGAGGAGCACGGCGAGGAGTGGACGGGGGCCGTTTACGCTGTGTGCGGGGCTCCGTGCGAAAGCGGGAAGAATTATACGTGCTCGCAGTGGTCGGTATACGGTAGCCCCAGACATGCGCGCACATCGTATAACGTTCAGTCCTGTAGCGGTGGTGGCACTCACGATCCTTACGTTGTCTGCGCTTCCACGCCGTGGGGCAGACCGCCCGACGACTGGAGGCCGAACAATGATTAGCTCGACCTTCGACGTATCCTGCGACAAATGCGGGAAATTCTACGGCTCCGCCTATTCCTTAGATGACTTTGAACACATGATTTGGCAAATGTCCATGGATTGGTGGACGCAGGACGACGACGATCCGCGCAAATTCTATTGCGATAAATGCAACGGGGAGTGGGACAGGCATACAGCGGAACCGGAGGAGGAGGCGGAATGACGCTGGAACAGATGCGGGACAACTGCTACAGCGCGGGTTACTGCGACGCGATAACCCATGTGAGGAACTGGTTTAAGGAATTGGAAAGAAAAAAGTTTCTGTCCGACATGCGCATAAACCAGAAAAATCTGACGGGCATTCTCGGCGCGATCAACGACAACGCCCGCGCGTTCAAGGCCGACCCCGACGAGTTCGATCTGATGACGGTTCCCGTTAAGGACAAAAAAGGGAAGCCGGCGGGACACGAGTTCAAGTATATCCTAAACCGGGAAAGCTGCATTGAGCTTTGCGCGGGATCGCCGAAGCTCGGCAACGCTCTTTTCAAAATGCAGGCGAAGAAGCTGTTGGAGGCCAACAATGGGAATTAGCCGTGTTGAAACAATTTTTGAGTTCACAAATGAAGGCATGGTTTGTGGTGTCTATTCCGTTCTCTTTAACGGAGAGAAAAAGGTGTTTATCAGAAATGATAAATCTGTCGGCGTTGTATCGTACTGTCTGGGAAAACCAGCCAGCCGATGCGTTTCTGAAATTAGGGATGATGTTAAGCAAGAGTTCTTAATTCTCATGGAGGATGACAAATGAAGGAGGATACGAAATGAAACCGATACTTTTCAGCACCAAAATGGTGCAATCTTTATTAAACACGAAGCCCGACGTCTGGCCGGCGCAGCCCATCGACGAGGCCAAGCCGTTCAAGAGCCAGACGCGGCGGGCAATAAAGCCGCAGCCGCGCGACGCGCCTGAAGGCGCGCGCGTCGATCCTTACGACGGCAATCGCGAGCGTTTTACCGTTTGGACGCGGGAGCGCAAAATGTGCCTCGACTGCGGCGGCAACGTAAAAGGCGCGGCCCACTGGAAGCCGCCGTTTTTGCCCGGCGAAATTCTCTACGCGCGGGAGACGTGGGCGGACATTCCGGAAACGGCTCCCGGAAACCTGCATTACAGGGCAAGCGCCACGGAAGGCGATCTTGCCTGGTTCAGGGAAAACAACTGGAAGTGGCGGCCCTCGATCCACATGCCCCGCGAGGCCGCCCGCCTGTTCCTTGAGGTGAAGGCGGTAAGGGCGGAGCGGCTGAGGGACATAACTGCGAGTGACAAAATCGCTGAAGGGTTTTGCGATTGCTGCCGCTCGTATCCCTGCGGCGAAAAAGACATTTGCGACGAACAGTGCTTTATGAAGACCTGGGACAGCATCTATGTCGGGCGCGGCTATTCCTGGGGCAGCAACCCGTGGGTTTGGGTGTACGAGTTAGGGAGGGTGGAAAGATGAAACTAAAACTTGCGCTCTTAATTCTGCGATTCCTTCTGCGAACGTTTTTTGTCTTTGCGTTGGCTTTACTCCCTATTGCCCTGTTGCTTTGCGCGCTGGATTCAGTCAAGCCGGGCGACATGTTTCGGTTTCTCGTGGTTTGGTTCCTCGCGACCATGATTATGTATGCCTTCGTTCATCTTGTTACAGTTCTAACAAAATATTGGAGGAAAAAATGAAAGCGATTTTTGAGCTCGATCATGCTCCGTTATCGTGCGATACATGCGAGCTAAACCAACAAAATGTTTGCCTCGCCGGCGGTATTAAAGACGTAAGCAAATATACGATGAATTTTTCCTTTCAGTATGACCCATTGGGCAAACCCATTCATGTCAGGCGTTCGCCTGACTGCCCCCTGCAATTCTTCCCCAGCGCGCCTGAGGACGACTTGAAGCCGTGCCCCTTCTGCGGCGGAAAGGCGCGTATGGAACGTGTCGTCGGGATAGAGCCGGGATGGAAGATTGTATGCCTAGACCGGGCGCTATGCCGCGCGGCGATATGGGGCCTTAAGAAATCGGAAGCAATCGCCGCGTGGAACAGGAGGGAGCAATGAATAAATCCGCAGGCGACATGTACGGCTTCGTAACCCACACATGGAATCCCGTCAAGGGAAAATGCGGGTACGGCTGCTCGTACTGCTACGTGAAGAAAATAGCGCGCAGGTTTGGAAAGGGACAGGGGGAGCCGCGCCTCGACGAAAAGGAGCTTGGCGCGAATCTCGGGACGGGCAAAAATATTTTCGTGTGCTCAAGCTGCGACCTGTTCCACGACGATGTTCCCCGCAACTGGATATGGAGGTGCATGGAGCGCGCGCATGAATTTCCAGGTAACAAGTACTTATGGCACACCAAGAACCCCCGCCGCGCATTGGATTTTCAGGATCGCTTCGGAGGGAACGACACGCTCTGCGTGACCATCGAGAGCGACATCCACCGTCCGGAAATGTCGGCGGCCCCGTCTCCAATGGATCGTTTCTCCTCACTTCAGGTGTGGGCAATCTCATGCGACGAACCGTGGATGCTGACCATGGAACCGGTGCTGGATTTCAACATTGAAATTTTTCGCGGGGAGTTGTCCACAATGATGCCGGCGCAGGTGAACATCGGCGCGGACTCGGGCGGCAACGGCCTTCCCGAGCCGAGCGCGGAAAAGCTGCGCGAGCTTATCGCCTGGCTGGAGCCGAGGACGAAGGTGGTTCTGAAGAAAAACCTGGCAAGGCTTTTGCCGGAAATGAAGGAGGGTGCGAAATGCGCGAGATAATTTTCAGGGGGAAGCGGAAAGACACGGGCAAATGGATGGAAGGGAGCCTAGTTTGTTTTCCTAACGATGACGAGCATTGCGGGATATGGTCAGAAAATGCGCAGACGTATCTGTGGGTTATCCCCGCAACCGTCGGCCAGTACACCGGCATTTCCTACAGAGACAGCGAAAGGATTTTTGAGGGCGATATTGTAACCTTCAGCGGCGATAAATACGAAATCGTTTTCGAAGATGCCTGTTTTTGGATGGCTGATATTCTGGACGAGTTCTATGTCAGGGAATTGCATTCGTTTTTGGGCCAAGGCGATATAAGAGTCATCGGCAACGTCCACGACAACGAAATGGGAGAGTTTGTATGATTGGCATCAAAGGTTACAGAAAGGGGCATGCGCCTACCATAAGAACGGAAACAAAGCGGACAATCGTCCGGAAAATCTACAGGTCATGAGCAACGCGGAGCACGGGAAACTTCATTGTGCAATCCGCAGGCGGGCCAAAGGAGGTGAGACATGAAACCATTGAATACCGATTTAACGCTCGGAAGCCTATTCGATGGCATTTGACCGCCGGCTTTCCCCTTGCGGCGCGCATGGCCGGCATCGCGCCTGTGTTCGCGTCGGAGATAGAGGCTGCGCCAATGCTTGTATCGAAAAGATGGTTTCCCGAGATGGCGAGCCTGGGGGACGTGACGAAAATAGACGGCGCGAGAATAGCGCCGGTGGACATAATCACTTTCGGATCGCCGTGCCAGGACCTAAGCTGCGCGGGCAGGCGCGCGGGGCTTGCCGGCGAGCGCTCGGGGCTGTTCATGGAAGCGACAAGAATCATAAAGGAGATGCGCGATGCGACAAATGGTGTTAGGCCTCGATTTTGCGTCTGGGAAAACGTGCCGGGAGCGTTCAGCTCCAACGGCGGCGAGGACTTCCGCGCGGTCGTCGAGGGGATCGCGGGGATCGCCCGGCCGGGAGTTTCAGTTCCTCGATCTGGACGGTGGGGATCTGCTGGGGCCGTCGTGGGAAACGGCTTCTCGCTGGCCTGGCGCGTCCTGGACGCCAAATACTGGGGAGTGCCCCAGCGTCGCCGCCGAATCTTTCTTGTCGCTGATTTTGCAGGCCGGCGCGCTTGCGAGATACTTTTTGACGAGGGCCGCCTGCCTTGGGATCCTGCGCAGGGCGGAACGGAGGGGGAAGCGCTTGCCCCTTGACCTGCGGCGCGCGCTGGAGGCGCAGATCGCGTTCCTTGACGGCGGCGGGACGGCGGAAGGGATGGCCCTTCGCGCGGAGGCCGGGCGGCCCGAGCGCCGCCGCCTCGGAACGATCGCTCTGAGCGAGCAGGGCGGGAGCCGGAGCGACGACGCGAGCTTCGAGGTGTCCCCCACGCTCCGCGCCGAGGCCAAGGGGCATCTGCCCGTGGTCTGCGCCGGGTTTTCCGCCGGCCAGGGAGCCGGGGCCGGAGGGATCGGCTACGGGCTAGAGACGGCGCCCACGCTGAAGGGCGCGGCCAGCGGGACGAACCAGGTGCCGTGCCTTGTCATGGGAATCGACGCGGAAAAAAACTGCGCCGTCGAGCTAATGGGGGCGCTGAAGGCCGGCAAATGCGACGCGGCGGTCGCCTTCACGCCGTCGGGCTTCGGCCGGCGCGCCGAGGGCGTTGGGACGCTCAAGGCCAACGGCGGCGACCTCGGCGGCGGCAGCGAGACGCTGGTGTTCGCCATGCAGGGCCTCGGCGACTACAGGGAATCCGAAAGCGCCTCCGTCGTCAAGAGCCGGGACTTCAAGAGCGCCACCGATTTGATCGCGGCCGGCCTCTTCGTCCGACGGCTTACGCCGCTTGAGTGCGAGCGCCTCCAGGGGCTGCCGGACGGCTGGACGGAGAGCGGCGCGGACGGGCGGAAAATATCCGACTCGGCGCGCTACAGGGCGATAGGAAACGGCCTGGCGATTCCCTGCGCGGCCTTCGTCATGCGAAACGTCGCGCGGGCGGTCGCGAGGGAGGAGGGGCGATGACCCGGGACATGTTCGGCCTCACGGACGGGGCGGCCGGGCGGGGAAGGCAGGCCGCGCGCGCCGCCCCGCTCGCCGGGCGCGATCTCTACACGACGCGGCAGGAGGACGTCGGGCGCTTTCTCGACGCGCTGGAGAGGGACGGCCTGGCGCTGCGCGGCCCGATATGGGAGCCTGCGGCGGGCCTCGGCGACATATCCAAGGTTCTGGCGCGTCGCGGCCACGAGGTGCTGTCGTCGGACGCCTTCCCCTACAGCGACGGGGAGGTCGAGGTTTCCGGGCCAACGGACTTTCTCGCGGCGCCGCTTCCGCCGGGCTGCCGGACCATCCTCACCAACCCGCCGTTCAATGCGCTGGAGGACTTCCTGCTGAGGGCGCTCTCGCACGGGACGGACGTCGTTTTCGTCGCGCGGCTGGGCTTTCTAAGCTCGGAGCGCCGCCGCAGGATTTTCTCGCGGGCGAGGCCGGCCTTCGTCTACGTCTTCTCGAAGCGGGCGAAGTGCCTCAAGGACGGGATCGAGGACGGGAAGGCCAGCATGGTTGACTACTGCGTGGCGATGTTCAGGCCGCCGCACGAGGCGGAGACCGCGCTGCGGTGGATCGAGTAAGGAGGGAAGGATGACGAGGGCTGATATTTTCGAGCTGGCCGACTGCTCCGGCTGCGGGCATTTCAGGCGCCTAAGCGCGACGAGCGACGATCCGGCTGAGGCCGTATGCGACGATTGCGACTTTTGCGCGAACGGCCTTTGCGACCGCGTGGCCGGCGCGATGGAAAGCAGTCTGTACGAAGTATTTTGGGGATTAGGGGAATGAGGAAAAGGAGGACGCCATGTCGAGGATACGCAGCATAAAGCCGGAATTTTTCAAGCACGAGGAGCTTCAGGACTTGGAGACGGCGAACCCGGGCCAGCACGTCATGCTGGTCTACGCGGGGCTTTGGACTCAGTGCGACAAGAACGGGGCTTTTCTGTGCAAGGCGCGGGCGGTGAAAAACGAGGTTCTGCCCTACATCGACTTCGACATGCAGAAAACGCTGGACATTCTCGAATCGGGCGGCTTCTTCGTCAGGTACCGGGCGGAAGGCAAGGATTACGGGCATATCCCGGCCTTCGCCAAATACCAGTATCCGAGCAAGAACGAGAAAAACGCGCCGGCCAAATACCCGGAGCCTCCCCAGGCGCGGCCAAGGTCATTCCCGGGCGCGCCCGACAACGCGCCCGAGACCCATCCCGAGACCCATCCCGGGAACGAGCCCGAGACGCATACCGAGCCGGAAGGATTACAGGATCTACGGATATTAGGATCACAGGAAAAAGGATATTTCGGCGTTTCCAGCGAAACGCCGCCCGCCGCCGATTCTCAAAATCCCGAAAAAGGCGATATTTCGCCCCTCATCGAATCCTCGGCAGGTTTCGGAGAAAACTTGAATCCCGAGGCCGTCGAGGAAACGCCCCAGAATGCGCGAGAATGCGGCTTCATCGCGTCCAAAGAGGCGAAAACGTCCGTTGATACTCCAAAGGCCGAATCGTCGCCGCCTTGCCCTTCCTCGCGCGAAATCGCCGAAACGGAAAGGCCAGAAAAAGCCGCCGATCCCGCGCCCTCGGAATCCGCGCCGCAGATCGAATCGGGGCCGGCGGAAATTTCGGACGGCGCGGCCCTCCCGCCCGGCTTCGCGCCCGAGACATCCCTCGTTCCCGCCCGGCCCCGCTCCCCTCCGGCGAGGGCGAAGGGGAGCGAGCTTTCGGGCGAGCGGCTCGATCTTTTTCACGCCGGAGTCGCCTGCTTCGAGTCCAGCGAAAGGACGAAGGCCCTTATGTACCAGGACCGGCAAAGCACGGCGCGCTACATGGCCAACATCAAGCTGCTCGTCACGCGCTGCTCGAACATCGCGCCGGGGCTTTCGGCCCAGTTCATGCGCGGCGTCCTGGAGCACTTCAGGGCCATGTGCGAGGGCAGGTACAAGGGCAGATGGTCGTTCACCCCCAACTCGCTCATGACGGGGTGGATTTGGGAGATTGTGATGGAAACGATGCCGAGGGAGGAGTCGCCGGAGCTTAGGCAGGCGCTAAGGGGGCTGTTCGGATGAACGCGAGAACGCTTTTGGATTTTTTGGAGCGGTACTACGGCGAGAGGTATTCAGGCGTGTTCCTCGACACGATGCTCGACTACCTGGACGGTCGCGGCGAGGACTTTCTCAGGGCGGCGGCGCTCGTCATCGTCAAGCGGGTATCCCGCGCCTACGGCAAGGCGCCGGGCCACGCCGAGTTCGAGAGGCACATGGACGAGATTCTCGCCGCGATGCCGGAAAGGCCGGCTCTTCCGCAGGAGACGGAGCCTCCTATCACGGACGAGGAGCGCGAGGCCGGAATGCTCAGGCTAAGGCAGGTGACGGACATGCTTAGAAAAAAGATGGCGCGGGGGGCCGGCTCGTGAGGCGGGAGATCATAGGCGGATGCGAGCTGTACCTGGGCGACTGCATGGAAATACTGCCGACGCTGGGCAAGGTGGACGCGGTGATAACCGACCCTCCGTATTCGATTAACGGCGGCGGGGCGTCCATCGCGGGAATGTCCGTGGAGGACGCCTTCGACGTTCAATTCTATCGAGCTTGGTTCTGCGAGATGCTTTCGCTTCTGGAGGAGGCCACGACCGCCGCCGCCGCGATATGGGCGACCATCGACTGGAGGGGCTGCCATGCGATTGAGCAGGCCGCCGTCAAAAGCAAGTTCCGCATGGCCGGCGTTGGCGTGTGGGACAGGGGCGGCCTCGGGATGGGCTACGCCCTTAGAAAGACATACGAGAATTTCGTCGTTTTGGTCAGGGAAGAATGGCGCCGCCTGAAGACCGACGAGCCGGACGTCTGGAGGCACGAGTGGTATCCTTCGAACAGAAAGCACGGGCATCAGGCGGAAAAGCCGGCCGCGCTTATGAAGCGTGCGATCTCGCTGATCGGCGGGCAAACGATTCTCGACCCGTTCATGGGAAGCGGAACCACCGGCGTCGCTTGCGCCGAGCTTGGGCGGAAGTTCGTAGGCGTGGAGATCGATGAGAGATACTTCGACATAGCCTGCAAGAGGATCGAGGCCGCGCAGGCGCAGGGGCGGCTCGACTTCGGGGAGGCCGGATGAGCGGAGAGGGCCATTGGAAAAAGCGTTGACAAACGCTCTCAGGCGGCGTATACTAGCAATCGAAGGGGCCCGCGAAAGCGAGGCCGCGCGGTGGAACAGTTGATATAATCGCGCCGGCGAGGCCGCCCTATGGCGGCCCGCTCAGGGGTGGGAGCTTGCAAAGCCCACGGTCGAAAAATTTGCAGCGCGGGGAACGCGAAGGCGCGTCCCTCCGCGTTGCGTTTTCGTCCGCGGGCTTTTCGTCTTTCCGGCCTCCCGTTAATTTTCGGGGAGGCATATCATGAAAACAACGGAACTCGCGAGGTCGTTCAACGGGCGCGAGGTAAGGGTCGTCGTGATCGACGGCGCGGAATGGTTCGTCGCGCGGGACGTCTGCGACATTCTGGACATCCAGAACGCGTCCCAGGCGCTGGCCGATTTTCCGAACGGCGAAAAGGGTATATCTACTATATATACCCCCGGCGGCAATCAAGAAGCCAGCGTGGTAAACGAGCCGGGGCTGTACCGCCTCGTCTTCAAGTCCCGAAAGCCCGAGGCGGAAGCGTTCAAGACATGGGTGTTCTCCGAAGTCCTTCCCTCAATTCGCAGGACGGGCAAGTACGACACGCGGGACATTCGCGGCAAGTCCAAGGAAAACCGAAACATGGTAACGCGGCAATGGCAAAGGCAGGGAGTGAAGGCCCCCGTCGAGTACGCCATGCTTACCAAAGAGGAATACCTGCGGCTGTACGGCGACCCGGACAAAAAGAAGTCGGACATGGACAGGCAGGACACGCTGAAGCTGGCGGCCTTCGAATCGGTCGAGGCGTGGAAGCTCTCCGAGATCGCCGAGGGCTCGCTTGGCTTCGGCGGATGCAGGAAGTCCATCGGGGACACCGCGCGCCTGCTTGACGACGTGGCGCAGTCCGCGCGTCTTGGGCTGACGGCCTAGGCTTCCGAAGGGAGGGGACATGGAAGCGCGGGCGAACGAGGAATTTCACGATCTTCTGGACGAGCTGGCCGAGCGCGGCTTCCACGGGGAACTCTCGCTTTACTTCCAGGCCGGCGTCGCGGAGGAAAGCAAGGTTACCGAAAGGCTTTCCAAAAGCTCGGCGCGGGAAAGGGCGCGCAGGCGCAGGGAGGCGAGGAGCGGGAAAGCCGTCGCGGTCGTAAGGCCGGCGAAGGGGGCGCCGCGATGACCCGCTGCGAAAAGTGCGGCGCGGAGGTGCGCTATATCCCCTGCGCCCCGGCGGTATCGCCGGACGGGATAGCGACGACCGACGCGGCCCTGACGGAGGTGATAACGGCGCGGGGACGCGCGGTGGCGGGATACCGCAGGCACGAGTGTCCGGAGCGCCCGGCGAGGGAGGCCGAGAATGCCGGCGTGGAATGAGGGCGAGCATCCCAGGGACGCGAGCGGGCGGTTTTCGCGGGGGGGCGCGGGAAGGAAGGGAGCGATGGAAAGGCTCTCGCTCGGCAAGGCCGAGAAATGGCTCGTGGAGGCGGCGCGGGAAGCGGGGCTGGACATCGACGGCTTCGAGCACGAGATCACCGGCGAGTTTGTCAGCCACGTAATGAACCGCCACGGGAACGAGAGGGCCGAGGCAGCCAGCGGCCAGGTGGCGATACGGGACGACGACTTCGCGAGAATACCGGAGATAATCGAAAAGCCGGATTACGCAATCGTGGGAGCGAGGTCTCGCGGGCGGGACATTGTAGCCTACGCAAAGAAACTCGCGGACGGCACGACATTGTACTTCGAGGAGGCTCTGGCCGGGAAAAGAAACAAAACCTTGCGAAGCAAGACGATGTTCAAGCACAAGAGCATGGCTAGCGCGGACAGTTTTACAAGGATGGTCTCTGGGGGCAATGGGATGGACATGAGCGGCGCGATTGTATTGGACTTGGGGCGCCGGAGGCAATCCGGAAATCCGACCACTAAAGAATCGGTGGCAGCAGCCAACGCCGCCGCGCCCCATGACCTACCCTCAGTATCGCCCGATCCCGTCAAAAAGTCAAGCGGCGGGAAAAGATTCGTGCTGGCGAAGGCTAAGGGCGGGAAGTCAAGGCTGCTTATCGTGGGGGCCGATTGGGGCCGAGCGAGGCGGCATGGCGGCTAAGGCAAGGACGAAAGCCCCGGCGAAGGCGGCGGGGAAGGCAAGAATCAGGCAAGAGGAAAAAGGGCTTTCGGGGATAGACTTTTGCGGCGCGAGGCTTACGGACATGCAGCGCCGCCTGATCGCCAACTACGTTACGCCCGGAGGCCCATGCTTCCACAACGCGCTGCGCTCGGCGATGGAGGCCGGCTACAGGGAGGCCACGGCGAGATCGACGATCTACGCGCTGTTTCAAAGCCCGGAAATACAAAAAATCATCAGGGCGAACGAGTCGCTCATGCGCGAGGCGATCCGCGAGTCGGCGATGCTCGCGCTGGAGGCCAAGCGGCGCAGGGCCTTTTTCGACCTGGCGGACTTCTACGAGGAAAAGGAAATCGCCGTAAGCGGGAAGAACGGAAGCTACGCCAAAACCGTCCTGGCGCTCAAGCCGCTGGACGAGATGACCGCCGAGCAGCGCCAGATCATCGACGGCGTGGACTACAAGGGGCAGGCGTCGCAGCTCACATACGTCCTGCCAAACAGGGAAAAAGAGCTTAACGACATAATAAAAATAAACGGCGAGCTTTCCAAGGCCGCCGGAGACGGAGACGAGGAAGAAACGCGGGAGATCATTATGGAACGGATAACGATACGGGAAACGAGGCGGGCGGCGCGCGCCGCCCAGGCTGAAAGCGAGATACTGGACATGCCGGAAGGGGCGGACTTATGAGCGCCCACGACGAAACGCTCAGATACGCGGACGCCTTCCTAAAATACAACGGCCTTCCGGTGGAGCTTGATCCCTGGCAGGAGCTTTTTCTCAAGGATCGCAGCCGCTTCAGCATACTTCTAAAGGGCCGGCAGGAAGGGTTCAGCTTCGCGGTGGCGGCGAAAAAGTTCATCGAGCTGCAGTCCGAGGGCGCGGTAAACCGCACCGTGCAGTTCGTTTCGTACAACCTTATGGACGCCATCGACAAGATACGCTACGTGTCGCTCATGGCCGCCGAGATTCCGGAAAGGCGCCGGAAAAAAATCGTCTACGAGACGAAGACCGGCATCGAGTTCCTGGACAAAAACGGCAAGACCACGAGCCGCCTTCTTTCGATAGCCTGCCGCCCGCCCAGGGGAAAGCCCGGCGACGTGGTTCTGGACGAGTTCGCCATCTATGGGGCGGCGCGGCAAAGGCTGATCTACACCGCCGCCCTGCCCTCGATAACGCGGGGCGGCTCGATAACGATAGGAAGCACGCCGCTTGGGAAGCTCGGCCTGTTCTACGACATCTGCGCGGACAAGGCGACCTACCCCAACTATGCGCGCTTCACCGTTCCCTGGTGGCATTCCTCGGCGCTGTGCAGGGACATAGACGGCGCGCGGGCCGCGGGCGCAAGGGAAATGGACACGGAGGACAGGGTAAGGCTTTGGGGAAAGGACGTGCTGCGCGAGGAATTCGCGGCGATGGACATGGAATCGTTTCGGCAGGAGTTCGAATGCGCCTTCCTGGACTCGGCCGGCAGCTACATCGGACTTGACCTTATCCACGCCAATACGCCGGGGCTGCGCGAGGGGGACAGGGCCGGCGAGCTTGCCGAGGGCGAGGGCGAGGACGAGGGGCTCGAGATCGTCGCGCATAGGAGCGTGGCCGATCTGGCCGCCTCCTACGACAAGGAAAGGGACGGCGCGATCTACCTGGGCTACGACGTGGCGCGGACGCGGGACATGGCCGTGATATACGCCATCGGGCTTACCCCCGAGGGAAAAAAGAAATCACTGGCGCGCATAGAGATGCGGGGTGAAACCTTCGAATACCAGCGCGATCAGATTCGCATGATAATTCGCAGCGGGCTTCCGGTGGTAAGGCTCTGCGTGGACGCTACCGGCGTGGGGATGGACACGGCCGAGACGCTCGAACGGGAGTTCGGCTCGGCGCTTGTCGAGCGCGTGGCCTTTACCCTGCAAAGCAAGGACGCGCTCGCGCGAGGCGTAAAGGAAGGGCTTGAGCAGCGGGAGTTTCTGCTGGAAAGCGACCGAAAGTTCCACAGGCAGATACAGTCGATAAAGCGCCATTCGCTGCCGGGCGGCGGCTTCCGCTACGACGCGGAGCGCGACGAGAACGGCCACGCGGACGGCTTCTGGGCCTGGGCGCTGGCGAACCGCGCCATACCAAGGGCCGGGGCGCGCAAGGGATTCTATCAGCAAAGAAGGGAAAGCCGGCTCGCCGAGTCCGGCGACGGCGGCGCGCCGCAGGCCGAACGGCGCAGGGGAAAATCGCTCGGTCGCGCGCTGCGGGATTGGGGCCTGGACAAGGGAGGAAGGTAAGATGGCAAGAAAACAGACGATTGATTTAAGAAGCGGCGAGGACGCGGACATTGACGCCATGCTGAAAAGGCGGGCGGCCAGGGAGATCGCCCGTGCCGGAAGGGGGGCGAGGAAAGGCGGGCCGGCGCCGGCGGGAGCGCATTTCGGCGGGCAGGCCGGCGGCAAGCCGAACGACGATCTCAAGAGCTTCTTCACGGAGCCTCTGGCCGGGGAAACCAACTATTACTCGGGCGGCGTGGGCACGGCCTCGCCCATGCGCGGGCGCGCGGTCTCGTACCGAATTCTTAGGCGCGTGGCGGAAAAGGCGTGGATCATCAACCTCTGCATATCGACCTCGATAAGCCAGGCGCGGCCCTATTTCAGGGAGGCGGCCAAGGACGGCGAGCGGGGCTTTCGCATACGCGCCCGCAAGGCCGTAAAGGAAGGCAGGGACATGAGCGAGGCGGAAAAGAAGGAAGCCGAGCGCCTCGCGGATTTTTTCCTTCGCACGGGGGACTGCGACGATCCGGGCCGCTCGGACGATCTGGACAAGTACGCCTCCAAGACGATCCGCGACCTGTACCAGCTCGACCAGATAGCCTGCGAGCTGCAGCGGACGCGCGGCGGCGAGCTTTGCGCCTTCTGGGCAGTGGACGCGGCCACCATAGAGGCGGCGCTTCCCGGCGTGGAGCGCGAGACCGGCGTAAGATACGCGCAGGTGATAAACGGCCTCCCTTACGCCTACTACGGCAGGGACGAGCTTATATTCGACTGCATGAACCCGCGAACGGACATCGAAAAGGCCGGCTACGGCTACTCGGTGGTGGAGCAGGCCATAGACCTGGTTACCTCGTCGATCAACACCTTCATGTACAATTCCGGCTTTTTCACCGAGAACAAGCTGCCGCGCGGGATGCTCCTGCTTAACGGCCCGGCGGATCAGGACGAGGTGGACGACATAGAGGACTACATCGTCGAGATCATGAGCGGGAATCCCAGCGGGCAATGGCGCATTCCGATAATCCCCTCCGGAAGGACGCCCGGCGAGGGCGGCGGGGGAAAGATGCTGGAATGGGTGCAGCTTCAGGGGAACAACCAGGAGATGCAGTACCAGGCATGGTACGACCTTCTGCTTTCGGCGATAACGGCGCTGTTCCAAAAGTCGCTGGAGGAGCTTGGCCTTCACTCCTCCAAGAGCCAGCCGCTGTTCGCCGGCGACAACAGGCCGAAGATTGAGGCCAGCAAGAGCCTTGGCCTGGGCTGCCTTCTGGCCTTCATGGGGAAGCACCTTAACGACATACTGCGCCTCAAGAATCCGGACTACGTTTTCGAGTTCGTCGGCTACGAGAAGGACGACCTGAAGCTGATGAGCGAGATAGACAAGGCGGAGATCGACAGCTGGAAGACGCTGAACGAGAAGCGCGCGGAAAAGGGCGCCCAGCCTTTGGACTTCACGAAGACAACCAACCCCGCGGACTTGCCCATGAGCCCGCAGGCGGCCCAGCTCTGGCAGGCCGGGCAGGGAATGGGCGGCGGCGGCCCGCCCGACGACGACGAGGACAACGACGAGGATAACGACGACGACGGCGAAGGCTCGGGCTGGGACGACCTTGAGGACTCGGAGGGCCGCCTTCAAAAGTCGCTGGGCGGAAGGCCCGCGCCGACAAGGATCGCGATATGAGCTCGCCCTTGCTCGCGGAGGACATAGAGCTTTCCATAACGAACATCACGGACGGGAACCGCAGGGCCAAGTTCCTGCGGGCCATAGTCGAGCTTTCGCGCCTCATGGGTCTGCGTCCGAGCGTCCGGGCGCCCTGGCTCGCCAAGGCGAAAACGCACAAATATCTGTCGAGGGTTTGGAAGGACGGACGCTGGGAGTACGAGTATCCGGACGACGGCAAGGGAAACGCCCCCAAAACGGAGGCGGAGCTGCCGGTGATTTCCGGAGTCGCTAGGGCGCGGGTTGACGGCGGGAACTACAGGCAGGTCGCCGAGGCGGAGTTCGCGAGGCTAAGGGCGAAAATAGCGGAAGGGCTTTATTGCCCGGCCCTGGGCGGGAAAAAGGTCGTGGGCGCGAAGGAAGGCCATCTGGATTACCCCCAAGGCAAGTGGAGAGGACTTAAAAACATTATCGCGCGGGTTTCGCTCATGCCGTGCATAATTCCAATCATCGAACAGGGGAAAAAGACCGGACAAAGGAAGAACCCTAGTTACAAGGGGAACTACCACGAAATATCAGCATCGACCGCCAACAGGAAAAAAGTATCCGTGGTTTTGGCGGACAAGGGGGATGGGTGCCTGTATATTTCCATCATCGGAAAAGATTTGGTAAAAAAGGCGATTTGCAGTGGCAGCCACCCTTTGCCGACGGTGCCGGAGCGATATAGCCCCAGCCTGCACAAATCCCTTCCCTACCGGGCGGCATCAGGCGAGGAGTTTTCACCTTCGCCCGACGATCTAAGTATACCACACGTGTACGCAAAGTCAATACGCGAGTACCTCGATCTGGATCTGTCCATATCCGGCATATCCTTGGCCAACCGCAAGGCCAAGCTGGCCAAGGCGATACGGGCCGTCGCGGGGCATCTGCGCGTTCCCGTGGAGGTCGTTCGCAAGGACGGAGGCCCCGTCGCGTCCGGCGAGCCTCACGCGCATCCGGCGCTGGCCCAGCTTTCGGGCTATTGGGCCGGGCTGTACCGCGCGCTTTTGGAAAAGGCTTACGCCGCGGTCATCGAGGCGCTGGGCCTTCCGGCGGCGACCGAGGAGACCATGCGCAAGAGCGGGAACGAGCCTCGCGAGCTCGGGCGGGGCGTTACGGGGCGGCGCCCCGTATGGGGGGTAGCGGAAGACGCGCGCGGCGCGGCTGAAGCGAGGGGGGCTTGCCCCCCGCCCTCAAAATGGAATCCCGCGATGCGCAAGGCCGGCGGCTCCGCCCTTCTTCGCTACAAGGGGAAGATCGTCTACAACCCGGAGACCGGAGCGCCGCTTGAAAACGACGACTTCGACAGGCTCGTGGAGTCCATACAGGACTTCCTGAACGAGGGCACGAAGGATTGGGGAAAGCGAGTCCACCTGGATTCCGCCGCCATCGCGCGGCTCCTTCGCCGCCTTGCCAGATACGGCACGGTCGAGGAGGTACGGCGGCTGCGCCTGGAAAACATGAAGTACCGGGGAAAAAGCCTTGACTGGATACGGGCCGATTTTCGGCGGCTCGATGACGCGCTGGGGAAGCCGCTTTCGGCGCGCGAGAAGGCCACGTACCAGGCGGCCAGCGACTACGCGGCCAGCCTTGTTACCCGCTCCAACCGCAAAATACGCGACGAGATTAAGGACACGGTTTTGAAGGGGATTCTGCAAAGGCGCTCGCGCTCGCAGGTGTCGCAGGACCTGTTCAACGCGATGGGCCGCCTTAACCGCGACTGGAAGCGCATAGCCGACACCGAGATCGTCAACGCGGCCAACCTGGCCGGCATTTTGGAGGACGCCGCCGACGCGCGGCCCGGCGAAAAGACGTACTTCATGCGCGTGGAGTTTCCCGGCTGCTGCCCGCATTGCGCGGCGGCGAACGGGAAGATCGCGCTGTGGAGCGAGGCGCCGCTGGCCGACGAGCGGATAAGCGATCCCCATGCGAAAATAGCGATATGGGAGGGCAAGACGCGCGAGCAGGGGATTCCCGTGGGGACGATGCACCCCAACTGTCGGGGAACCTGGACGCGCTGGGGCGGCGAGCGCGTCGACGCCTTCGTCGCGACGGCGCAGGGCCGGGGCGAGAAATGGAACGAGGCCGTGGAGCAGGCGCGCGAGGAATGGCGGGCCAAGGGCGAGCGAAGCCCCGACGACGCGACTCCGGGCTACGCGGCGCGGATAACGGCGCTCTTTAGGGAAAAGACGGGCGACGCGGAATGGGAGCCGCCGAGGGCTGGCCATAAATAATTTGGAGGACAAGGATGAAGATCGCGGTGGACTTTGACGGAACGTGCGTAACCCACGAATACCCGAACGTTGGGAAGGACATAGGCGCGACGGCGGCGCTGAAGGCGTTGGCGCAGAGGGGGGACGAGCTTATCTTGAACACCATGCGCAGCGGCCCCGAGCTGGAGGACGCGGTGAGCTGGTTTAGGGAAAACGGGATACCTCTGCACGGGGTGAACGAAGATCCAGGACAAAAGGAGTGGACTAGATCGCCGAAGGTATATGCGAACCTGTACATTGATGACGCCGCGCTGGGGTGCCCTCTGCTGATGGATCTCTCCCTTTCGCAAAGGCCGTTCGTGGATTGGAAAAGAGTGGGACGGCTCATGGGGTTATGAGCGCCGGCGCGAACGAGTACCTTCCCGATTACGCCGTCGCCCCCGGCGAGGTTTTGGCCGGCGCGATGGAGGACTCGGGTCTTTCCGCTTGCGAACTCGCGGAGCGTTCCGGCCTGCGCGCGCAGAAAATCGGCGCGATCCTTGAAGGTGGCGCCGCCATAACCGAAGGGATCGCGCGCGCTCTTGAAGCCGCCCTGGGAAGGCCGGCCAGGTTCTGGACGCGGCTTGAGATTCTTTATCGGGAAGACATGGAGCGCATCGCCAAGGGGAAAAGCCAATGATCGCGCTGTTCGACAAAAAGGACGGGACGAGCCTGATATGCCAATTTATGCGGACGGTTGACGGATTCATGAACGACGCGGGGCTGAACGCGCCTGTATTATTTTCGGCAGGCGCCGAGGGAAACACGACGGCCTGTATCGCGCGGAAAGGGGCTTGCGCGGATTCCGTCGATGGCGTACAATCTTTGCCATAGACCGCAGGCGGGCTTTCCCGTCCTGACAATCAAACCCTTGCGCCTCCAGCGCGCGAGGGGCCGGCGTCGCGAGAACGGGCCGGGCTTTTCCTTTTCGGAGGGAAAGCCCGGCCCGTTTTTTTTTGCGGCAAGCGAAGGAGAGCGCGAGTGATAAGGATAAAGGCCGACCTTGGAAGCGCCGCGCTCGAAAGGCTTCAGGCGCAGTTAAGGGAAATGGGCGCGCGCGCCGGCGCGTTTCCGGCGACCTCCCAGGCGGTGGACGCGGCGGCGGGCCTCGTTCACGGCGCCTGGCGCGGCTTCGCCCTGGGAGCGCCGCTCGCCGGCGTAAAGCCCCTTCCCGGCCCCAACAAGGGATACGCCGGCAGCATCAAGAACCGCAGGACGGGGCCGCTGGAGCGCGAGGTTTTCACGAGGTCGGAGATCGCCGAGCGGATAGAAAAAGGCGAGCCGGAGCTGGACATGAAAAAGACGCATCCATTCGGCCCGAAGTCGCGCGTTTCGGCGGACGGCTATCCCTACCTTATCGTGCCTTTCCGATGGGGCACTCCGGGCGGGAAAAACGGCCCAAGGGTCGGCTTCGGCAAGAACGTGATGACCGCAGGCGCCTACGCCGTCGCCAAAAAGCTGGCGAAGATGCGAACAATCATCGACGCGGACAAGGCCCCGATAAGGGCGACGAACGCGCGGGGGAAAAGGGTCGGGCGCGCGATGTACAACAGAGGCTTTGGAAGGCTGAGCGGGGCCGATTTTGCCGGAACCGTCGGGGAAAAATCCATGATGGACGGAATGGTCAGATCGACGGACTCCGCCGGGAAAAACCGCTCCGGCGGATACTTCACCTTCCGCGTCGTGTCGTCCAGGCCCGGAGCGCGGGGCTGGGTAAGGCCGGCGGTTCCGGCGCGCGACGTGCTCGGCGCCCTGCGATCTGAAACCGAGGCCGCCGCCGCCGGCGTCATCAAGGCCGGGATCATGGAGGACCTGCGCCTATGATCTTCTTCCTTAACCGAGGGCTGATCCTTGAGCAGGAGGTCGTCAGGGCGCTAAAGGAATATTTTATCGCCATCGACGTTCCCGGCCTGTACCGGAACTTCAGCGTCTCCGTAACCTGCGAGCATCCCTTCGCCAGGCTCATGCTTAGCGCAAGCCCGGAAAGCGAGGCGCGGAGCCTTTTTCCCGTGGTGGTGGTAACGACCGAGGAGGACTCCAAGCCGGATCAGCTTTCCGGCCTTTCGGAGGCCGCGGCCTTCGCGCTTGAGCCGGAAGACCTCGCGCCCGGAAAGGACGGCGCGCCCTCTCCCGTAGAGCGGCGCTACGACATGATCGCGCCGGGGATGCTTGATTCCCTTCGCGCCGCGATGGCCGCCAGCGCGGAAGGCAGGCTTTACGGGGCGAGCCGGCTTATCCGCAGGCGGGACAGGATTTCGATAGAGATATGGGCCGAAAACCCGCAGCTGAAAAACGAGATTTACGAGATCGTCAGGCTGTTCGTGATGGGACACATGGGCGAGGCCCTGGCGGCGCATTACCGGCGCCATTTCGAGGAACTGGCGGAGGGGGAAAGCCCGCTGGCGATCTTCGACGGCTCGGTCGGGGGCCAGCGCGGGGGGAACTTCTGCGCCGACTTCGGCGCGCCCCTTCACGGCGCGCGGATTTTTTTCGACGCGGAATACGCAATCGAGCAGGCGGCGATCGACACCGAGATCGCCGGCGCGAAATATTTTGAGGCGGAGGCGACAAATCATGTCAAAGGAATCGAAGGCGCGGCAGGAGTCCGCGTCGCGGCAGGACTTTTCGGAGGCCGAGGGCAAGGCCCCGGAGGAATCGAAGGAAGAGGAGGGAGCGATGGACGGGACGATGAAGCCGCCGGAGGCCGGAGCGGAGACTGACGACGGAGCGGGAAAGTCCGATGGGCAGAGCTTGACGGACTCTCCCAAGCCGGACTCTCCCAAGCCGGATCGCGCGGCGGAGGCAAGGCCAATGACGGTCGAGCAGTACCTGCGCGCGGCCGGAAGGAACGGGCCGACGGCGGAGCTTCTGCGGGCCACTGGAGGGAAGAGAATCATGGCCTACGCCGAGTGGGACGGGGAGTACCTGACGCTCGGCAAAAGGCAAGTCTGGTAAGGACGAGGAGGGATAGGGAATGTCCGGAAAGGGAATAGGGCCGGCGGTATTCGAGACCGCCGGAAAGCGCAGCGAGCACTACCTGCCGGGCCCGTACTCGCGCAGCCTGGCCAAGGGCGGCGCGACGGGCGGGGTTTCGGCCAACAACGGCGCGATACTCGGCAGGGCAAGGGGCGGCGAGCCGCGCAAGCTGTTCGTCTTCACGAGCGCCGGGGAGGCGCGGGAGACGCTTTTGGGCGGCGAGCTTTTGGAGGCGGTCAGCCACGCCTTCGACGCGTCGCGGGACTACAGGCCGCAGAGGGTTATGGCGATGGTCGTCAACGGGAACTCGCAGGCGAAAAGCGCCATGTTTTCGGGCGACGAGGAAGTCCTGAGGCTTAAAACCTCGGCCTACGGGTCTCCGGCCAACGGCCTTTCGCGCAGGCTCTGCGCGGGGTCGAGGCCGGGGACGAAAAAACTGGAGCTGGCCTGCGGCGGCGAGCGGGAGACGCTGGACGGGATAGGCAGGAAGTCGCTGCGACTTCGGTATTCCGGCAATTCGCCCTTCGCCCGGATAAGCGTGTCAGGCGACGGGCTTTCGGTCGAGACCGAGGAGGGAACACGGGCCTTTTCCTTCGAGGACTTCCCGAACATAGGCTCCCTGGCATCGAGGCTGAACGACACGGGCGAATTCGCCGCCGAGGCGCTGGACAATCCTGAGGCGCCTTCCGCCGATCTCGATCTGGTCGAGGGCGCCAACGCGAAAAGCGCCGACGTAACGCTAGCAAGCGATTTCCGCGCGCTCGTGGAGGCCCTTGAAAGCAGCGGCTGGATAGGAAGGGGCAACGTGGAGATAGTCGCCGGGAACAGGATGCCGGACGACGACGACGATCCGGCGTTTTTCGAGGGGGCCTCCGCCGGCGGCTTCACGATGGGCGACTGGGGCGCGGCGCTGGCCGCGCTTGAGGCGGAGGACGTGCAGGTTATCTCGACCCACGCCACCGACGCCGCCGTCCACGCGCTTATAGGCGCCCACTGCGCGAACATGAGCAGCGTCGAGAACCGAAAGGAACGGACGGCGATTCTCGGCGGCCCCCTTGGGGAAACCGTGGACGAGGCCGTCCAGCGGGCGGCGGCGCTGGACAGCTCGCTCGTGTCGTACTGCCATCCGGGGATAATCGCGAAGTCCCCGCTTGACGGCGAGACCGAAAAGCTGCCGGCGTCGTACTTCGCCTGCAAGCTCCTTGGCATGGAATGCTCGATGGCCGTAAACGAGCCGCTGACATGGAAGACGGTCGGCGTCCTTGGCTTCGCGACGAAGCTGACGAGGGCGCAGATGGAAAAGCTTATCATGGGCGGCGTTCTTTGCGGCGGGCTTACCGACGACGGCCGGCTCGCGGTGATGCGCGCCATGACGACCTACAGGGGCAGGCAGCTTCAGCTTGCCGAGCGCTCGATGGTGCGCGAGGACCTGTACATGAACCGCGACCTGCGCATGAGGTACGGCATGGCCGTGGGGACTCCGGGCGTGGAACCCGGCGGGGACTCGGACGAGCAGACCCTGCGCGACGCCGCGCGCGACTGGAAGGGCGCGGGGCTTATAGTCCCGGACGACGAGGGAAACAACGTGTGGGACATAGAAACCAGGGCCGCCGGGGACGTCACGCTGATTTCCTTTCACCGCAATCTTACGACGCCGCGAAACTTCTTTTTTATCACGGCGTTCAACCACGTATACGAATCGGCGGCCACGGTCGCAATCTAAGGAGGGGAAAAAATGGCATTGCCAAACGTTACCGGGGCGATAATAGCCCTTGGCTACAACTGCCACGTTCGGGTGGGAACCAACGCCTCGGACGCGCAGCCCATAGCGCTGGTGGCCAGCTTTCGCGCGAGCGAGGACTTTCAGGCGCAGGAGGCCACGGTTATAGGCAACCTCGGCCCGGTGTCGATAGACCCGCAGGGCTACAACTGCTCTATCTCGCTGGACGGCTTCCTGCCGGCCAAACGGACGCTGGACGGGGCGATTCAGTACGCCGACGGCGGCAAGAAGGCGATCATGGACTACGTGCCCTCGCGCGCGCAGTACATGGAGTCAGGCTCCATGCCCAAGATCGCGTACCTCGATTTTTACAACAAGCGGGAGCGCAAGATTCTCGCGTCCTTCAAGGGCGCGCTTATAACCAGCAACGGCGTCAGCGTGGACGGCAACGCCTACGCCAAGAACAACGTCGAGATGCGCGCGCTCACGTGGGACAAGGACTAAAGGGAGGAAGGAGGAAACATGCAGGTAGTGGACAAAATAGAGCCGAGGGACGGCTCCGGGGAAATGGACGAGGAGCGCAGGGACGATCTTTTCACGTCGCTGATCATGGGAAAGGACGCCACCGAGGAGGCCAAAACGAGCAGGGGGGCCTTCACGGTGAAGTACCCCAAGCCAGCGGACATCCTGCGCATAGGCAGGCTGGCGGCTGCGCGCCGGAACCACAGGCCGCCGGAAAGCCTGGACGACGGCTCCGAGGCTATCAACGTCATGGCCTCCACGCTGGACGTTGTGGTGGTCAAAGGCCCGGCCTGGTTCGAGAGCGCCCGAAAGGCCGATCCCGAGTTCTCGTTTCTGAACCTGCCTTGTCGCGGACTCCTTGCGGAGCTCTACGGCAAGGCGCACTCCTTTCGCGAGGAGGTCGAGCGCCGCCTTGCGGAGGCCGGAGGGAACGGAGATAGGCCGGTACCTTCCCAGGAGGGCGCTGCTGACGCTGTGGACGGCGGGGCATTTGGGGGACTCTCCGGCCAGCGAGGGGATACGGGCGCTTGACGAGTGGCAGATGGGCCTTATCTACGAGACGGCCATGCGCTACCCGATAGAGGCCCTGCGCAGGGGCTTCGCCGAGCGCGAGAGATCGACGGCGGCCTTCGACGACGCGGACCTGATCGAGATGGGCTACTCGGGCGAGGAGATCGTCGCCATAAAGGGAAAGGGCTAGTGTTCCGGAATTTTCAAATAACGGTATGCAGGTTGAGGTAATTCCTTGCCTGGCAAGGAATTACCGAACGTTGCGATTTAGCGAACCGAATATTCCGGAACGCTAGAGCGCCGGGCGGCGGCCAGCGAGGAATCCTCGGATACTGCCGCCGCCGCGCCGGCCTGCCTAGAGGCAAAGGAGCAGGAATGAGTGAAGGGGAAAAAAGGACCGGCAGAAATGATCTTGCCGAGGTCCTGCGCAGGAAAGGCGTAAAAAGAAGGGCGCTAACGGAACGCGGCAACGTCGCGATGATTCAGGCGCTTACCGCGATGGAGGCCATAGGCTGCGACGTCGCGGAAATTCGCTACTCCGAAGGGAAGGTCGAAATCGTCGGATGCTTTCGCGACGACGCGGGCGACGAGGAATGAGGACTAAATTTAATGGAAGAAAGCAAGCCGGACAGCGGCGCCGGCGCGCCGGGATCGGAGCGCATGGCGCTCCCCTTGCAAACGGCGATGGAGATTCAGGACGCGCTTAGGCCGCTTGGGTTCGTGATCGAGAGGTTCGGAGAAGGCGGGGACGTGGAGGCGGGCTGCGTCGTCCTTTGCCTACGGCGAAGCTGGCCCGGACTTCCCTTCCACGATGCGATAAAGGCGGTTGTTTAGTTCGGGAATTCCCTCCGCCATCAAAAAAGCGCAAACATTTTTATAGGCGGATAGGAGCGGCTCCCGTAGCGACAGGTAGCCGTGATCGCCCATTTACAGGCAACCGGCGTCCGCTTTAGTAAGGGAGATCGCGATCTCAAGGGCCTTGGCCCTAACGTCCTTTTCATTCATGCCTAAATTCTCGGCATGGCCGGACGGGGGCGTTAGAAAAGCGGGCTGCGCCCGCAAGGGAGGAACGATATGACAACGCTGGGCTTTAAGATAGGGGTGGACGCGTCGCAGGCGCTTTCCGGCTTTTCGAGCATGGAAGGGGCCATCGACAAGGTAAGCGCGGCCATCGTCGAGATGGAACGGCGCGGCGGCGACCCGGCCAAGCTGATACGCGAGCGCGAGGCGCTTCAGGGCATAGCCACGGGCCGGCACAAGGACGGCCTGCGCGACGCGGCGGCCGGCCTGGACGCGCGCATAGCCAAGGAAACCGACCCGAAGAAAGAGGGCGAGCTGCGCTTCGCCAAGGAGCACGTCCAGAACGCCTCGCTCTCGATGGACAAGGCCCGGTCGAACATCCTTCGCGATCCGGGCTTCATGCGCATCCTGGAAAAAAGATCGAACGGCGAGACGCTTTCCGGCCGCGAGGAAAAGAAATACGAGCAGACCGTCGATCTGCTGGCCGCCCTTGACAGAAATACCGAGGCCCTTATCGAGGCCACGGCCAAGGGCGACGTGGCCGAAATAAGCCAAAGCGCCGCGACGGTAAGCCGAGGGGCTGCGGACTTCGCCAAGGGCGCCAAGGCGCAGGACGGCCCGCTGGGAAAGGCGCTGGGGCCCCTTACCAAGGCGCTGGGGCCGCTGGCCGCGCTGGGAATGCTGGGCAAGGCAGCCAACACCGCCGCCGCGCTGTACTCCACGCACGTGGCCTCGCTGGATCGCTCCGCCATAGTGTCTCGCTACGGCTCCGGCGACGCGCGCGGCGGGCAGATAGCCGAGATGCAAAGGGAGGCCGACCTTCGCAGCGGCACGGCGGACGCCTGGCTTCGCCTGCTTCCCTTTTTCGGCGGCGCCATATCCCAGGCGGTACGGGCGCGCCATCAGGCCGGCATCAACGTCGCGCTTACGGACGCGGCCTACGCCGAGAACTGGGAAAAGCTCGCGCCTAACGCCATGCGCCTGGCCGCGCTTCAGGGCGATCCTTCCGACCCCAGGGGCGCCCACGCGCGCGCCGCCGCCGCCGCCCAGGAGTGGGGCTTTAACGGCGAGGAGGGCATGGCCGCCATGAGCGAGGCCGCCCGCGCCGGGATGGACGCGGCCACGGCGGAAGTGCTGGCCGGCCGCGTCTTCAGCTACGAGCGCGCCACCGGAGCGGAACGGGGCGAGCTTTCCTCGATAGCCTACCTTTCCCAGCGGCATGGAATGGGGGACGCGCTGGGCGCCGGCTGGGCCGGCCTTGGCGCCTCGAACATGGCCGCCGGGCAGATGGGCGAGTTCCTGCGCGGGATGCAGCGCGTGATGGAGGACGGCATAGCGCGGGGCTTTTCCCGCAGCGCCGAGGACGCGGCGCGCTCCATGTCCACCCTTTCCATAATGGCCGGCGACTCCTCGCTTTGGAAGGGCGATGCCGGCGCGCAAAGGCTGGCTCGCATGAACGAGGGGATAGCCGGCGCCACCTCGCTTCAGTCATCCTCCGACGTGCTCATGTACCGCGCGGCGCGCCAGATACTCGGCGACGGCGCGAACATCGTGGACGTGATGAAGCTGATCGAGCAGGGCTTCAGCGGCGAGCACGGGGCGCAGCTATTGGACAACTTCATGGCGCTGGCCAATATCGCCGAGGGCGGCGAGAGGCTGGGCGTGATTCACCGCATTATGGACGCCTTCGGCTTCAACTACACCGAGGCCGACACCTTTCACAAGGGAGGCAGCGTCCTTACGGCGCAGTCCCTCGCGGACTCCCGCATGTCCGATGCCGCCGGGACGCTTCCCACGGCGGCCAGCGTGGAGCTTGAGGCGGCGAAGCTGAACGTCGAGACGGCCAACATCTACGTGCAGATGGGCCAGGTAAAGTTCGACGAGTTCATGCCGAGCCTGCGGGAGACGCCGCAGGGGGCCTGGGCTGAATGGGACGAGATGCTTCACGGGGCGGAGCGCGAGGCGATGGCCGCCGACGCAGCGCTCGTGGCCAGCGTGGAGGGGCTGACGAACCTGCCGCCCTCGGTTGCCGGCCTCGACGCTTCCGTGGCTTCCAGCGCCAACAGAGCGGCCATGGACATGGCCCTGGATCGCGCTTTCGACCGTGACGACGAGGCGGCGATGGCGAATCGCAGGATCATAGAGCAGGCTTTCGCGAATCAAATGATGCCCTCTCCAATGACAAGCCAGAATTATTTGGTCGACAGATCGGAGTCGCGCAGCGAGGCCGCGAATCTGCTGGCATGGTTCACGCCGGCGGAGCTCGCGGAACTGAACGCGAGCGGCAGGATGAGCGACGTGGCCGCCGCTGGGCACGAGCAAGCAATGCTCGCCGTGCTTCGCCAGCTTGTCGAGGAGGTTCGGCTTAGCAGAAACATGGAAGTGGAATTCGTTGAATAGTGCGGGCTAGACAACCCTCTTCCCGTGCGCCATAATAAACGTAGCCAAAGGAGGCTGGAAATGAGAAACAACGCGGAAATTAGAAAACGGATGGAAACCTACAGGAAGGTTTTGCTTGCGCTTAATTGGGTTTGCCCTGGAATTTTGCTTATCGCCATAATTTCGCTGCCGGGCATTGAAGGCGGTTTTTTATTTGGTCTCGTTCTAATTATACTGTTGCTGGCAATCATTGGGCACTTTCTAATTAATGTCAGTCTAGCGATCCCTTTTATTTTGTTGAATAATGGCGATACTCTTGAGTATCTAAGAGAGGAAATGGGAGAGTTGATTGCCGGCGCCCAAAAAGCTTCCGATGAATGACTCCAATGCGAATAAGGTTTATCAGATAGCTCTGTTTGGCGTTAAGGAGACTCTTAAATGAAACGCATGTCCCTCGCCCTCATCCTTTCCCTTGCTTTCGCGCTAGCCGCCTGCTCCGGCCACTCGCGGGATGATTACTATGGGGCGTGGCTCCTTGAGGCGGAAGGAATGGCTCTTGTCGCGGAGATTTCGGCGGATGCGCTGTCTTTCGATTTTTTCAGCGACGATTTTAATTGGAGCGATACCTACGAGGTCTGGGCCTGGGGCGAGCTTCAAAACGAAGACCCCGTTACCCGCGACGACTTTCCGCGCGGTTTCGCTCTGGCCACCCGCAAGGGCCTGGAAACGGACGAGGCGCGCTTCTTCCTAAGCCGCGACGGGCAAAGGCTGCTTTCAGTGGAGGGGACGCTGAGGCAGGTTTACGACAGGCTTGCGCCGGCCAGCTCGATAACGCGGGAGGATTTCTACGGCGATTGGTTCATAGAGGCAGATGGAACTCACTTTAGGATGGCCATTACCCGCGATGAGTATAAATATTCAAGGGAAGATTTTCGGACTGGCGAATTTGTGGATATGTTCAGCCTCTATATCGCGCAATTGGAAAGGAAATATAATATTGATCCCAATACTAGAGGCGATTATCCTTATGGCTTTACCGCCACGGGGACTTATTCCCAAGGGGCTTATTCCCAAGATGGCAGTTCCTCAGCTGGCAGTCTTGGTACTGTGACGATTTATATGCATAGAGACAAGAACAGCCTTTGGGGTCACGGCGAAAACCGCGAAGATACGAGCGCAATCTACGCCAGGCGCTGAGCCTTGCCTTCCTACTCCTCATCCCGCAAAAACTCGATGGCCCTTTCTGTCAACTCCGCTTTCATCCGCGGGCGGTTTTTCAGATAGGGGCTCGCGTTGAAAACCTCGTGAATCTCGTCCTCCTCGTCGAATTCGTAGGTCATAAAGTATTCCTGCATCCGCTCCTCTTCCAGATCGGGAAAATCGTGCAGGTCATCCAGTTTGACCACCCAAAATCCGTCCACGCCAAGGGAATTGCGTATTTGCTGTTCTCGTTTTCTGCCGCTCTTTTCCGTGGACATTATTTCGCCTATTTTAGTTTTTTTCTCGGGCGAAAGGCCGTCCATAATTTCCATCTGCGCCTCGGAAAAGCTGTAGCCTCCGAAAACGCTCAGATTCCGCTGCACCGCAGGAGTGCATTCGGCGACTTTTTGCCGGACGTGTTTTTCCGCGCGTTCCCTCTTTTCCTCCGCTGTCATTTCGGGCATCGTCGAGTTCATTTTGAACGTGAGGGAAAGACCGTCGGCAAACCGCTTTTCCGTGACGTTCTCCTTCGCTTCCATTCCTTCTTCATCGATATATACGTCATATATCTGAACGCCGTCGATTACCAGCGGTTTCAGGCGCTTCGCGTATTGGAAGGTCTCCGGATCGCGCGGGTCGAAAAGCCCGTCCAGTATGCCGCTGTCAATCTCTTCCTCTTTTTCAATGCGCCGCCGCTTGGCTTGCTCCAGGTCTGCTATATTGTCAAGCAGGTTTTTGATGGCCTCGATTTTTTTCTCGGCGGCGATTGTCTCGCAGCTTTCTTCGAGAACCTCAAACATCGCTCGCGCTAGTCCTACCACGTCCTTTTCCGTATTCACCCGGCCCGTTTCCTCGTTCCTCAGTTCCTTGCCATTCCAGATCATCCCTCGCTTAGACGATGCGAAGTTCCATGTGTCCATGTCAAGAATATTAAATTGCTCCCGATCATACTCACCGATGGTTTTTTGGATTTGCTTCAAATTTTTGCTCATTTCATTGGCAAGAAGTATCATTGCGTCGTTGGCGCTCACGCCATTAGCGAATTTCTCCAATAGAAAGGAAACGCAAGTGCTCTGCTCAAATCCCATCAATTGCAAGGTCTTTGCATTTTTGACAAAGTCTAATTTGAGCGCTTGAAAAATCTCCGTGATTATCTGCAGCATCTCTTTTTCCGTAAGGGCTTTTCCCGTATCACTGTTTGCGAAAACGGCATCGTTTCCCCATTTTAGTGGCTCAAAAGGCGATGCGTAATCCCAAGTTCCCACGTTCAATATGTCAAATTTAGGTGTATTTTCAGCCTTTTTCTTTTTTAGGAAACCAAACATATAGCTATTATCGGCCTGCTGCTGGCATAGTTAAGGTTTCACTGGCGGCTTGACTAGCGGGCGGAGGGGGAATAAGGGCCAGGGGCCGATTGAAAAGCAAAAAAAACATGCCATCATTGCTGGATATGATAAAGGAAAATTTCGATTACTACGTGGCAAACCAAAGCGAGATCGTGGGGAATCGCCTTGGGGAGTTCGTCGTGATAAAGGATCGTTCCGTGGCCGGCTACTTCGCCGAGGAAGCCGCCGCGTTCGATTCAGTGAAAGGAAGCGAGCTTGAAACCTTTATCGTGAAAAAGTGCCAGGCTCCGGGAACGGACGTGGTTACTTTCCACAACAGACAGGTGGCCTTCGCGTGAATCCGCAATGCGTTTGCCGTGGATGCCTCCGCGTACAGGTTGAAGCCTAGCCGCATAAGGCCCAAAGATGAAAACCCCTTCAACGGCCAGTAGCGCTCTGTCGGCATCTAAGCCAATGCCAGGGCGGGGGACAAAAAATTGACCGTATCGTCTTCAGGCAGTATCTGCTGAATGATGTAATTCCCGTTGCCGTAGGCGGGCGCGGCGGCCTCCAGCGCCGCCTCGAAGGTATCATGCAGGGCCTTCAGCTCCATCCCGGAAATAACGACGTATTTCCGCCTGTAAAGCGAGTTTTCGGCCCAGCTATCGAGGTTCTCATTGAAAAAGGCGATGTCCTTTTTCTGTTTTTCCGTCCAAAAATCGCCCATAATCGTCTCCCCGAAACATCGCTTGAGCGCCATGCCGTCAAGTCGCGGGCTAACGCGCCCGTTGTCAGCGCCCTCATTATACAGTACGCTCGGCGAAGAGGGTAAGCCTCCGGAATTTGCAATACTGGCCGAAAGAAGGGCCCATATCAAACGCGCGAGCGTCCCTTCGAGTAGGCCGCTTTTCCCGCCCTGATTCGGTTGACGGAACGCGCCGGGCTCCGCGTTTTAGGAACCCTAAAATGACGTTTGCATCGGGGATTTTGGCCATCGCGGCCTTTTAGGCGCCGGCAGCGTTTTCGGCTTCCGGCCCGCCCGTCGCGACGATGAACGCCTTGCGGAAGTCGTCCATTATCGCCCGGCCGTCCGACGCGAGCGCGTCCCTATCCGCGTCCTCCCCCGCCGGGAGCAGCCTGCGCGGGCTTAGCGCGCCCCAAAAGTCCATGCCGCACCCGACGCTTTCGAGCGCGGACGGCCTTTCGAAGGGATAATAGGTCATGCGGAAGGCTCGGCTTCCCGAATAAAGGCCCGTATCTTCCCCTCCCAAAACGGATCGATGTTAAGGAAGCGCGCGGCGGCGAGCTTTTCCTTGTTTTGGCCGCTTGCGCGCGCCGCCCCGCCGAAGCACTCCTCCAAAAAGCCCGCTCCATAGACCTTCGTTCCGGCAAAGTCTATCGCGGCCCGGACGCCGGGCCTGATTCCGCGCAGCCAGGGAACAAGATGCTCGTCGCGGAACTCTTCCCCGGAAGTGCCGCCAAGCCTTTTATAGCGCGGCCCCTGGTATCGGAACTTTTCCGAAACGCCGCAAATCGCAAGAGTTTTTTCCATTGCGTCTATCCTAAAACGCGATCCGCCGGGGAAGCCGGCTCAAACTGCCACCTCCTTCCCGACGCGAAAAAGATGTTGCAGACGCCGCCGTCCCAAAGCTCCCGGCCCATAT
>Ga0131853_10001312_pt1 | contig 44597 bp, 46 predicted proteins | sample TergutLab28metaG_FD_92764 | JGI IMG/M metagenome (GOLD analysis project Ga0131853, IMG submission 92764) | Labiotermes labralis P1 segment gut microbial communities from Petit-Saut dam, French Guiana - Lab288 P1 (version 2) (version 2) | ecosystem: Host-associated > Arthropoda: Insects >... | reverse complement strand
TGATTTTTGTGTTGCAGATAACGCGCGATGCAACATTTGGATGCGCAGAGCAATTTTGTCGACATCGTAGTTATGGCTTGGTTCAAAGTTGTCGTCATCACCGGTGGTGACTTTTTTGACGAGCCGGTTCAAGGGACGCAGCCTTGATTTGATGAATAGTCGCCCTGCAAATAAATAGAGTGAGAGCGCGGCAGTGACAGCAATAATCACATAATACATAATTATTCACCTATAAACCGATAACCTACACTGCGATGCGTTTTAATATATCGCGGATTGTCGGCATCGTCGCCCAATTTTTGCCGTAATGTGCGTATGTGGATGTCCAGTGTGCGCGATTCGCCGAAGAAATCGTCACCCCAAATGGCATTGAGCAGTTCTTCGCGCGGCACAATGCGGTCGCGCAAGCGCACCAGCATGGCAAGCAGTTCATATTCTTTATACGTCAGCGTCAGCGTCATATTTTTCTGTGTGACTTCGCGTGTGCTGTGGTTGAGCTGTAAGTCACCCGCCACAGTCGTTGTTGTTACCGTTGACAATGCCTTGCTCGACCGCCGTAACAATGCCCGTATCCGTGCGCCGAGCTCCATGACGCCGAACGGCTTAGTGACGTAGTCATCAGCACCGTAATTGAAGCCTGTTACTTTATCAAACTCGGTGCTTTTGGCAGTTAAGAGGAGGATTGGGACATCCTGCGTTTGCGGTGTATTGCGCAGGGTTTGCGTGGCATCAATGCCGCTCATACCGGGCAGCATGACATCGAAGATAAACAAGTCGGGTATCGTTTCTTGCGTTGCTGTGATGGCATCTTCGGCATTGTCGAACGCCTTGACGTTGTAGGCAAACGATGTCAAGGCCATAGCGATCATTTCGCGGATATTCTCGTCGTCTTCAACGATATAAATCAATGCACTCATCAGAAAATTAAGGTGTTTTTATGCTCGCCGGTTTGCGAAAAAATGACCCACTCGCTGATATTGACAGCATGATCGGCAACGCGCTCAAGATATTTTGCAATGAGCAGGTAGTCAATCGCACCGTCAATCTTGTCCGGCTGTGCGCAAAAAACAGCGGCGATGTCGTGCTTGATTTTATTGAAGTAGTCATCTACTTTATCGTCGCGCACCTCTGTATTCTTGGCCAACTCCAAGTCAGCATTGACATAAGCAGTGACGGAATCGCGCACCATTTCGACGGAAACAGCTGCCATTTGTAGGATTTCAACGCTGTCGGCAAAGGCGTTTTTCTCAGTGATGCGGATGGTCAGCATGGCAATATCAACGGCGTGGTCGGCAATGCGTTCCATCTCGGCAGCAATTTTCAGTGCCGTCGTAATTTTACGCAAATCCGACGCAATGGGCTGTTCGCGTGCAATGAGCCACAGACATTTAGATTCAATGCGTTTTTCCATCTCATCAATGATTTCATCGTTTTCGATGATGACTTTGCATGCGTTAACGTCGTAGTTTTTGAACGCGTTGATGGACTCCTCAATGGCGGACTCTGCTGCGCTGCCCATGTCAATGAGTTCAATTTGTAAGGTTTTGAGTTCGCGTTCGAATGTCGGTCGTCCCATATTGATGTACCTCCTGTGTTATAGTAGTGTCGCGTTTCGTGTACGGAAAATCTACCCAAACCTCCCTGTGATATAATCCTCTGTCCGTTTTTCACGTGGGTTGGAAAAAATTTGCTCGGTGCTGCCGGTCTCGATGAGTTCGCCCATCAAGAAAAACGCCGTTACATCAGAAATACGCGCCGCTTGCTGCATGTTGTGCGTGACAATGACAATGCTGTACTTTTGCTTCAAAGTGCCAATCAATTCCTCAATCTTAGTGGTTGAAATAGGGTCGAGCGCGCTGGTCGGCTCGTCCATCAGCAACACCTCAGGGTTGGTCGCCAACGCTCGCGCAATGCAAAGCCGTTGCTGCTGCCCGCCTGACAAACCAAGCGCCGACTTTTTTAATCTGTCTTTGACCTCATCCCAGATGGCTGCATCACGCAAGCTTTTCTCCACAATTTCGTCCAAAAGAATGCGTTTTTTTGTGCCGTGCATGCGCGGGCCGTAGGCGATGTTGTCATAAATACTCATGGGGAACGGGTTTGGCTTTTGAAATACCATACCGACACGCTTGCGCAGCATGTTTACATCTATATTACCATAAATGTCTTGATTATCCAAGAGGAATTTTCCCTCAATTTTGCAACCTTCGACCAAGTCGTTCATGCGGTTAAGGCATTTGAGCAGGGTTGATTTGCCACAGCCCGACGGGCCGATGAATGCCGTAACGTTTCTTGCCATGATGTCAAGGCTGACATTGTGCAGTGCTTGAAAATCATTATACCATAGATTTACGTTTTTGAGTTCAAATGTTATTGTTTCGTTCATTTTATTTTCTCCTGCCTTTTGTGCTGATTTTAGCCAATCCGTATGACAAGGCGTTGATGCCGATGACAAGCAACAGCAGAACAACTGCCGTGGCGTAAGCGACATCGTCGTTGGTCGCCTCCATGATGTTTGAGTAGATGTGCAACGACAGCGTGCGCCCTGATGCCGTGGGGCTGTCAATGACATGTGGCATCGTGCCGGCGGTGAAAATCAATGCCGCCGTTTCGCCGACAACACGCCCGACCGCCAAAATCACACCGGCGACAATGCCGGGTATTGCCGATGGCAAAACAATGCGGAACACCGTTCGCAACCGACCCGCGCCCAGGCCGAACGAGCCTTCTCGATAGTTATCCGGAACAGCTTTGAGGCTTTCTTCAGTTGTGCGGATAATAACGGGCAGAATCATAATTGCTAACGTGAAGCCGCCCGCCAATAATGAACGACCCCAACCCATGAAGTTGCGAAACATCATAAAGCCAAATAACCCGTAGACGATTGACGGAATGCCCGCCAGTGTCTCGGCCATCATACGCACGATACCGACCAATTTATTCCCGCGGTTGGCGTATTCGACCAAATAAATGGCGGTGAATACGCCGAGCGGCACGGCAACCATGAGCGAAAAGAAAACAAAAATGACTGTATTGATAATGGCGGGGAACATAGACTGATTTTGCGTTGTCCATTGTGTTGAAAAGAGTCCGGGGCGGAGTAGATGAGGGATGCCGTTGACCAATACATGGAGCAACAGAAAGCCTAAAATCAGCAAAGTAAATGCCGCCGAGAGCCAGACCATCATAGATAATGCTATGTCGAGCGGCTTGCGCTTGCGTGTTGCTGATTGTTTTAGCCGTAGCAATAAAGCACTCATTTAGTATCTTGTTCCTCCCTTCCGTAAAATAGAAAAGAGTATATTGATGAGAAAAATAAAAACGAGCAGAACAACGCCTGTTGCCACCAGCGCGTCAAGATGCAATCCGCCGGCGTAACCCATCTCGATAACGATGTTGCTCGTCAGTGTTCGCACACCCATGAGAAACTCGTCCGGTGTACGCATAACTGGCTGGTTGCCGGCCACCATGTTGACGGCCATCGTTTCGCCGACAGCGCGACCGATGGCCAAAATGACGGCCGCCATAACGCCCGAACGTGCCGCAGGCAACACCACGAAGAAGACGGCACGTTGGTGGCTGGCGCCTAATGCGACTGCGCCGTCATAAATCTCGTCCGGTACGGCGCGCAGAGCGTTTTCGCTGATGGCGACAATTGTCGGCAAAATCATAATGCCAAGCAGGAGTGATGCTGTAAGCATACTTGTCCCGCGCCCGCCAAAATTTTCACGCACAAACGGTACGAGGACGATCATGCCAAAAAAGCCGTAGACAATCGACGGAATGCCTGCCAGCAAATTGATGGCAGGTTTGAGGAACTTATACAGCCATTGGGGGCATGTACGTGCCATGAAGATGGCTGTCATAATGCCGATGGGCACGCCAAACAAAATGGCGCCCGCTGTGACGTAAATACTGCCCAAAATCATGGGTAAAATACCGAATAAGGGCGTTGGGTCAGCGCGTGTCCCTCGTGGAAGCCATTCTGTGCCGCCTAAAAAATTGCCTGGACCAATGTCAAAAATAGCAGGAAGGCCGTTGATAAACAAAAAAAGACAAATGAGCACCACTGCCAAGATGGCCGTAAATGCTGATGCCATGAAAACATATTTCATAACAGACTCTAAGATTTTGGCGCGTTGCATAAGTACACCTCATGGATGAATATACAGGCGGAAGGATGCGGTGAACCGCACCCTTCGCCCATTGGAGGAGAGATCGGTTAGAATACTGCGCTCCAACGCGTTTGCGCGTGGGCGTAGATTTGGTAAACTTGCTCCATAGTCAGACCTGTAATGGGGTTAGTTGGATTTACAACAATAACGACGCCGTCAAGGGCGATGGTGGTATAGTTAACAATTTCATCGTCGCGCAGGTCGCGGCTGGACATGCCGAGGTCGATGGTGCCGTCAATCGCACCCGTGATTCCGGCGCCTGAGCCGCCCTCTTGTACATCGATGTTTGCGCTGCTGTTGATGGCGAGATAGGCTTGGCGCAACTCGTGCATAACAGGGGCAACCGAAGTCGAGCCTTCTACGGTAATCGAGCCGCTTGCGCCGTTGCTTTCAAAGGCGGGTGCGTTGTAATCAACAGCAATATAGCCTTCACCTTCAATGATGGCTTGGCCCTCGGCCGACATGATAAAGTTGAGGAAGTCTTGTGCTAAATCAGACAAACTGCCGTCTTGGTAAGCCAGAATGAAAGGACGGAAGACCGGGTAGCTGCCGTCGCGGACAGCGGTTGCGCTGGGCGTAACGCCGTCGATGGGAACGGCGTGTACTTCATCTGTCAACGCGCCGAGCGAGATGTAACCGATGGCGTTGACGTTTCCGGAAACAGCGGCACGAACGCCGCCGGTTGAGGGGATAACATCGGCTTCTTGGCTGATGTCTACATCAAAGACATCTTCAAATGCGCCGCGTGTGCCGCTGCCTTCTTCGCGCGTAATAACATCGATGAGCGCGTTGGTGTCGAAGTTGTTTGCGCCGCCGTTGCCATTTCCTGTGGGAGGATTATTGTCGTTATTGCCGTTGCACCCCACTAGCAAAGTAGTTGCCATCATGAGTACCAGAACCAAAGTGATGATTTTTTTCATGTTGATTTTCTCCTTTTCTTGTTTGATGTTGTCGAACACAGTGTAGCGTAAATTTTGACAAGCGTAAAGCAAGAGCACATATAAAACTCGTAAAATCTATGTAAAGTTTTGGCGTGCCGTGACACGCACTATGCGTCTGTAGATAGGTTTAGTAGATGTACCCATAAATGTGTTGACACATACGGCATACTTCTATATAATACCAACAGCGGGCATGTTGAAAAATTCATTTTCAACATTTCGCTGGGAGAGTGAATTATGGACAATCGAGCCATTGGCGTATTTGATTCCGGTTTGGGCGGACTAACGGCGGTGCGAGCCTTGCACCGCGTTGCGCCAAACGAGCGGGTCGTGTATTTTGGTGATACGGGTCGTGTGCCCTATGGCGGACGTGCGCCCGAGACAATCCTTACATATACGCAGCAAGCTTTGGATTTCTTACAAGCTTTTGATACTAAGGCCGTTATTGTAGCGTGCGGCACGGCGAGCGCCGTAGCACTGCCGCAGTTTGACAGTGTGCAAAGTCAAGATTGCATCGGCGTGGTAACAGCAGCTTGCAACCGTGCAGCGCGTGCGACAATGAATGGTAAAATTGGTGTCATCGGCACAGCGGCAACGGTTCATAGCGACGCTTACCTCAACGCCTTGCACGCCATTGACCAATCGTATACCGTGATGAGCGTTGCTTGTCCGTTGTTTGTGCCGCTAGTGGAAAACGGGCGGGTGCATCGCGGCGATATTGTGGCTGAAACAGTGACGCGTGAATACCTTGCGCCGTTACGTGACAGCGGCGTCGATACGCTGATTTTAGGCTGCACGCACTATCCGCTGCTGGCAGACCTGATTGCTGCCGAGATGGGCAAGCAAGTGACATTGATTGACGCGGGGCATGAGGCAGCGTTGGCGACGTTAGATGTTTTGCGCGGGCAGAATGCGTTGGCAGGAAGAAGTGGTGAAGACCGCTATTTTGTCAGTGATAGTGCGCCGGGATTTGCGGCATTGGCATCGCTGTTTCTAGGGGCGGATATTATGGCGGAGACGGTGCAATTGTAAGGATTGGTGCAAAGTTAAGCAGGAGGTGAAATGAATGAAATATGAAGCTTTATGCTTGGCTGTGAAAGATATTGAGGCATCAAAAAAGTTCTATCAAGATTTAATGGGATTGGAAATTGATACTGATTGGGGTGTCAATGTTAGTTTTAAGGGTGGAATTGCTTTACAACAAGATTTTAATGAAATCATTGGTGTACCAAAAGAAAGTGTTATGCCCCGCTCCCATAATATGGAATTAGTCTTTGAAGCAGATGATTTTAATGCGTTTGTTACAAAGGTTGAAAACTATCCAAATGTTGAGTTTGTTAAAGGTGGAATGGTTGAACAGCCTTGGGGGCAAAGAGTTGTTCATATTTATGATTTGGATGGACATATTCTCGAAGTTGGAGAAAAATTCCTTCAAGTTATCCAACGTTTTATGTCGAGCGGCATGTCAGTCAATGAAGTTGCTGCACGCTGTGAAATACCGGCAGACGATATAGAAAAATACTTAAACGGAGAATGGTAAACATAGGGTTTTGAAAACAAGCGCTCTACGGCAACATACATAAACAAACTAAAAAAAATATTGGAGGACAAACCCATGAACAAAACACGCGTAGCTATTATCGGATGCGGCGGCATTGCCAACGGCAAGCATATGCCGTCACTTCACAAACTCAACATGGTCGAAATGGTCGGATTTTGCGACATTATTTCGGCTCGCGCCGAAGAAGCAAAGGCCGCATTCGGTTCAAAGGACGCCAAGGCGTACACCGATTACAAGCAAATGCTTGCCGAAGTTAAGCCGGATGTCGTACACGTTTGTACGCCCAATAAGTCGCATTGCGAAATTACCTGTGCTGCACTGGAAGCCGGCGCACACGTTATGTGCGAAAAACCGATGGCGAAAACGGCGGAAGACGCGCGAAAAATGCTTGAAACATCCAAGAAAACAGGGAAATTGCTGTCAATTGGCTACCAAAACCGTTATCGGCCTGACAGCTTGTACATGAACAAGGTTTGCAAGCGCGGCGATTTGGGCGAAATTTACTTCGCCAAGGCAATTGCCTTACGGCGGCGCGGCATTCCGACATGGGGTGTGTTTCTCAACGAAGAGGAGCAGGGCGGCGGACCGTTGATTGACATCGGAACGCATGCGCTGGACTTGACGTTATGGATGATGGACAATTATGAGCCGGCATATGCTGTCGGTACGAGCTATAAAAAGTTCCGCGACAAGTGCAAAGATACCGGCAACCCGTTTGGCGACTGGAACCCCGATGAGTTTACAGTCGAAGACTCGGCGTTTGGCTTTGTTGTGATGAAGAATGGTGCGACGGTAATTGTCGAGTCAAGCTGGGCGTTGAATACGCTGGAACAGGGCGAGGCGATTACCACGCTGTGTGGCACCGAAGCAGGTGCCGATATGCGTGACGGACTGCGTATTAATAGTGTCGATTTGGGTAAGCAGATTATTACGCGCCCCGATTTAGCAAGCGGCGGCGTGGACTTTTACGAGGGCGCAAGCAGTTGCCCGAATGAACTGGAAGCCTATCACTGGATTCAGTCGGTACGCGAAGGCAAAGACTTGTTTGTCAAACCCGAAGAGGCGTTGGTTGTAACCGAGATTTTAGAGGCGATTTATGCGTCGGCAGAGTCGGGCCAGCCGGTGTTTTTTGCGTAGGAGGATTAGAAAATGAAACTAGGCGTGTTTACAGTTTGTTTATACCATATGCCGTTTGAGCAAGCGGCGGCTTACTTGCACGGCCAAGGTGTGCAGTGCGTGGAAATTGGTGCGGGCGGCTACCCCAACGATGACCACTTGCAGACGGAAAAATTTCTGTCCGATGCAAATTATCGGCAGCAATTCAGAGACATTCTAGCGCGCAATGAGCTGGAAGTGTCGGCGATTAGCTGCCACGGTAACCCTGTACATCCGGTGAAAGAACAAGCGGAGCATTATCACAATCAATTTGAAAAAGCTGTGTTGGCGGCGGAAATGCTGGGCGTTGATACCGTCATCGGTTTTTCCGGCATTCCCGGCGGTGCGCCGGGTGACACAACGCCGAACTGGCCTGTTGTGTCGTGGCCGGGCGAGTATATGGAGGCACTGAATTATCAGTGGGAAATCCTCGTACCGTACTGGCAAAAGATGGCGAAATTCTGTGCCGACCACGGCGTAACGAAGATTGCGCTTGAACCGCACGGCGGATTTTGCGTATACAGTCCCGCAACGCTGCTGCGTTTGCGGGAGGCTGTCGGCGGAACTGCAATCGGTGCGAACTTTGACCCGTCGCACATGATCTGGCAGGGCATGGACCCATCGGCGTGTGCGCGGGCGTTGGAAGGCGCGATTTACCATTTTCACGCCAAGGACACAAAAATTACGCACAATGCCGCTGTCAACGGCGTGCTTGATATCCGTCATTACGGCGATGAGGCCAATCGCTCGTGGCTGTTCCGCACCGTTGGGTACGGGCAAAGCACTGAAATGTGGAAAGACTTATTCTCGACATTGCGCTTGTGCGGTTACGACGGCGCCATTAGCATTGAGCATGAGGACAGCTTAATGAGTCCGCGCGAAGGGCTGGAAAAGGCCATTGCTTTCTTGAAAGAGACGATCATGTTTGAGGATAAAGGGAGTGTGACTTGGGCATGAAACGTATTGTTTTGCTACTCTCGATTTGCTTGGTTGTCAGCTTGACAGGTTGTGCCGCAGGGGATGAAGCGGGTAGCGATGTGGCAGAGCTGCGTGATTTCCCCTACTCGTATCGGGCGATGTTGGCCATCAGCTCTGACATCGATGCTGCAACGCCGGAACAATTCACTGCCTACCATCAATTTCTGAATACCCGCGAGATGACCGATATGGGTTTGGGTCTGGGGTTGGATATTGCCGATTCTTTTTGGATGTATATGGCAAGCGATCTCCCTTTGGTAGCCGATCGGCATGGAAACGGATCGGAAGCCGTAATGTCATGGTTTGTGGGCACGTCCGATGTTGTCAAGGATGCCGAGATGATTGTGCATTACTGGGAGAAGGGTTGGATTGACAGTATTCATACCTGGGGAGACTTTACTCGTGTGGATGAAAGTGAGCATTTATTCAGCCGTGAAATGGCCGAGCGGGGCGTAGCGGCATTGCGTGAACACGGCATTTATCCAACGGTTTGGATCAACCATGGCAACGCGGCAAATACACAAAATATTGAAACTCGCGGAGTCGAGTCATATCGCTCGGGTGATCGTCCGGGGACCGATGCATTTCACACCGATATTACCATCCCGCTCGGAATAAAATTTATTTGGGGTTCGCATAATGACACCAGCTTTGGCCGGCACGACATCCTGTATCCGACAACGCTGCATGACGGGCAGACGTTATGGGGATTTCACCGTTATACGCCGGGGTGGAGCATATATGGTTTGCATGAACAGTTATCTGATGCAAATCTTGACTTGCTGGTGGAAAACAGGTTACCTGTCGTTGTATCACAACACTTCGGCGGCGCAAACTATTACTTCCCCTTTATCAGTTCTGCCGTGGAAGGCTTACAACGTCTGGCCGAGCGATATGAACGCGGCGACATTTTGGTGACACGCACATCTCGGCTTTTAGAATATCTGCGTGTGCGTGACCATCTGGCGTATGAGGCATCAGGGCGAAATATTGATATAACGGCCATTGATGACCCGCAACTTGGATTGGACTCGAACCCGGCCATTGATTCGCTGCGCGGTATGACGTTTTATGTAGATAATGCGGCTCGGTGGACGATATCGATCAATGGACAGCCGCTGGCCGAGGAATTGCTGGTACGCACCGGCAACAGAACAGAGCAAGACACAATTGGTGTTGCGTGGTTTGAAAGAAATTAAGCAGGCAAAAGAGAACAGCGCCATACTCACAATATAAAGCCCCGCCAATCGGCGGGGCTTTATTTATTCATCGTCATCCGGCGGAGGAGGTGGTGAAGGTTCGGGCGGCGGTGTCGGAGACGGTGGTTCGGGCGGCGGTGTTGGTGACGGTGCGGCAGGCGGTGGCGTTGGTGATGGTGCAGCGGGCGGCGTTGGTGTCGCTGCCGGCGCATCAGGGGTGGGTGTGGGGTCAGGCGCAGGCGGCGGCGCGGCTCTGCAACCTGGACACTGGTTGTTGAATGCCCCGCGCCCATTAGCATAATGGTAACCGGGTCGCAACGCTTCCCGTGCTGAATGCAGCACAAATGCCTCATCAACCAAATTTACGTTTCGCATGGGGAATTGCCGGCTTAATGCCAGTACGCCGATTCGTCGCGTGCTGCTGCAAGAGGCCGTAGCGCGATTGCCTGTTTGTCGGCAAACGTGTATAGATTGATGCACCTCACAAGTGTCTTCCGGCACGGCGCTTGCCACCAGTGTGACGGTTTGTACACGACCACCGCGCGGGTCTTCACGACAAGCGGCACCGGCAAGCTTGCCCGAATCTAAACAGATGGCAACCTGCTCTGTCGGCAGTTCAAAAAACTCTTGCGTTTCTGAGACCAAATTGCCAAAACTGCGTGACCGCCCCGCGTGCAACCGCCCCATAACATTACGCCAGAGGTGGACGCTGGGATTGTGTGTAAAATCAAGCCGGATTTCCTGCGGCTCATCGAAGCCGAACCACACTGCGCCGACAAAATAGGGTGTGTATCCGACAAAATAACGGTCGAAATTGTTATCAGTTGTACCCGTTTTACCGCCGACAGGGATGTTGGCAAGGTTTTCGCCCCCTGCGCCGTTTCGTGCAGCCGGTGCTGTGCCGCGCCGCACCGCGTCGACCATCATATAATTGATATACCATGCCGTAGACTCAGAAACTACCGCACGGCCGACATTGGCACGATTGTCAAGGATGATTTCGCCGCGGCTGTTTACGACATACTCAAAGGTACGCGGTTCGTTGAAGATGCCGCGGTTGACAAACGTAGCCGCCGATGCCGCCATTTCAACCGTTGTCACGCCGCGCGTAAAGCCGCCCAACGCCAACGGGCTGTATCCGATATCGGTAAAACCGCCATCTTCCGAAACGAGATTGAAGCCCAAACCGGCAGTGTCTGATGTCATAAATTCAAAGGCTTCGTTCAAGCCGATAATATCATGTAAAGTTCGCACCGTCGGCGTATTGATTGAAAAAGCAAAAGCATCGGTCATTGTCATGTTGCCGAGCATTTGTCCGCGGCGACCGGGCAGCGATGTCGAGTTTTGTGGCCACATTTGTCCGCGTGCGTTGAGTCGCAAGGGAGCATCGAGCATGGGAGAGTAGGGATTCATGCCATGGAATTCCAACGCCGGTGCGAATATCGACATCGGTTTAATGGCCGAGCCCGGCGACCGCCGGGATACAGCACGGTTCAAAATCATACGCCCTTCGCGTTCGCCGCGCCCGCCCGCCATGCCGAGAATACGCCCGGTGCCTGGCTCGATAATCGTCATGGCAGCTTGCGGAATGTCCAAACTACGCACGTTTGGGAAGCTGGCGTCGTCTTGGAAGATTTCTTCCAACGTACGCTGTACATCCATATCCATGCTGATATGAATATTAAATCCGGCTGTAAAAATCAGCTGCCGCGCCTCATTGATGGGAATACCGCGTTCTTCTGCCAAAGCGCGGCTGACATCAACAATGACTTGGTCAACATAAGTGGCGTGAACAGGCCGTTCACCGCCGCCGGCCCGCAGCCCGCGATTGGTTTGAAATTCTAACTCTTCGTCCCAAGCTTCTTCGTATTCTTGCTGTGTGATAAAGCCTTGGTTACGCATAGTATACAGGATGGTTTCCTGCCGTGCGCGGTTATTCTCGGGGTTGCGAATAGGACAGAAAAACGCAGGCATATTGGTAATGCCGACGAGAGCTGCCGATTGTGCAATGGTCAATTCCTGCAAATCCTCAATACCAAAGTAGAAATACGCTGCCGTACGGATGCCGTAATTGCCCTGGCTGAGATAAATGGTGTTGAGATACAACTCCATGATGTCAGCCTTGGAATGGCTGCGTTCAACTTCAATTGCCAACATAATTTCATTGAGTTTGCGCGTGACGGTCACTTCGTCGTTTTCAGTCAGATTTTTGATGACCTGCTGCGTAATGGTCGAGCCGCCGAATTGCGAACCGCCCGTCATCATGGTTAAAAAGCCGCCGACTGTGCGCCGCCAGTCTACGCCGTTATGTTCAAGGAAACGCTGATCTTCAATAGCAATCGCGGCCTGTACGAGATGCCGGGGAAACTCTTCATACCGCGCCCAAACACGGTGCTCAATGCCGGCAAGTTGCTCTAGTTCTACCCATTGTCCACTGGCATCACGGTGATAGATGGTGCTGGACATATCGAGCTGATATTCGCGCAAATTAAAACCCAGCACTTGTTCGCCGAGATGCCGGTCAATATAGACAGCACCGATCACTGCCAAAATCGCGCTGGTGGTGAGTATAATCAACAGCAGTGAGCCGACAATGCGCCCGACCCACGCCAATGTTTTCTTAAAAGCGCCCAAGACGTCTTTTCGTGATTCTTTTTTTGCCATATAAGCCTCCTTTGTGTCAAGTCACAATAGATAACAGGCGCCTGCATACACACCCGCACATGGATATATTATACCACATGACACGGAAAAAGTCAAGTTAAAGTCCGCGCAATGCCTTTTGGAAATATTCGGGCAACTCTGCCTTAAACCCCATCGCCTCGCCGTTGACGGGGTGTGCAAATCGCAGCTCGGCAGCATGCAGTATTTGGCTGTCTTTGCCCAATTTTCCAGAACCATACAGCGGATCGCCCACGATGGGGTGGCCAATATGTGCCATATGTACGCGGATTTGGTGTGTACGCCCTGTTTCAAGTTGGCACTGCACCAGTGTATGCTTGGGATAGCGCATGATGACGCAATAATGCGTAACAGCCGCCCGCCCGCTCAATACAACAGCTTGCTGCTTGCGCTTGACGGGATGCCGCCCTAAAGGCGCGTCAATTGTGCCGCAATCGTTTTTAAGATTGCCAACAACAAGTGCGTGATAAATGCGCGTGACTTGCCGCGCCTTCAATGCCGCCGACAACGCCTCGTGGGCTGCCTGTGTCTTGGCAACCAACATCAGTCCCGATGTATCCTTATCCAATCGATGCACAATGCCCGGCCGCACCACACCGCCAACACCCGTTAAACTCTCGCCGCAATGGTGCAGCAAAGCGTTGACCAATGTGCCGTCAGGATGGCCGGGAGCGGGGTGCACCACCATGCCTCGAGGCTTGTTGATGACAAGCAAGCTATCGTCCTCGTAGACAATATCTAATGTAATATCTTGCGCCACAGCTGTTGCCGGCGTCGGCGCAGGCAATGTAATGTCATATTGTCCGCCAAGCTCGACTTTTTGCGCCGCCTTACAAGCGTGGCCGCGCAAGTTGACAACATCGCCGCCGTCGATCAGCCGCGCCGCCGCGCTGCGGCTGGTTGCCAATGCCTGCGCCAAAAAGACGTCGAGCCGAAGCCCGACGTCGGCTTCTTGTACATCAAGTCTTTTTGCCGCGCTCTTTTTCATAGTAGAAGAACAGATAAATAAACATCATGCCTGCGCCGGCCGAAATAAAAACATCAGCGGCATTGAAGATGGCAAAGTTGATAAACAGCAGACGTACCATATCGACAACATAGCCGTGCAGAATGCGGTCAACAGCGTTGCCCAGCGCGCCCGCGGCAATCAAGATCATGCCCCATACGCCCCACGGATTTTTGACGTAGCCTTTGCCAAGAATAAAGCCAATGACGGCCGCGGCAATGATTGCAATAATGAGAAAGAAAATACCGCCGCCTTGCAACATACCAAATGCCGCGCCGTGATTGCGTGTGACAATAATATCAAGTACACCACCAAGCGACCAAAAGGGCATCGCCGCCCCGCGCCGCTCAGCGGCAAGCACCAGCCATTTGGTGTACTGGTCAACAGCAAGCAACGCAGCAAACACCAGCAACTGCAAGCCGTGCAACGTCAGCTTTTTGCTCATAACGTGCTGACAACCTCAGCACAACGAGCGCAGAGCTCGGGATGCGCGGCGTTGCGACCGACTGATGCGCTCTGTATCCAGCAACGCGTGCATTTTTCGCCTTCCGCAGGCTTGACAGTGATAATAGGTTCACCCTCAGAAAGTGTAACGTTCGAAACAATGAATAAATTCGGCAATAAATCCTGCCATTTTCGAAGAATTGTCAAAATTTCGGCACCTTCAGCAACGGAAACAGAAGCCTCTAACGATTTGCCGATTCCGCCTGCTGCGCGCGCTTCTTCGAGTGCCTTATTGACCTCATCGCGTTTGGCAAGCAGCACTTCAAAAGCGTTTGCCATTTCGCTACCCAAGCTCGACAGCGGACTGGCTTGTGGCATACCGGCAAACAATGCCATCTCGGCATCGTCTTTGCTATGCGGCATAGCCTGCCAAATTTCTTCCGATGTAAAGCACAAAATCGGTGCCATCAACCGTACAAGCGCACCTAAGATAATATGCAACGCTGTTTGCGCACTGCGGCGGGGCAATTCGGCCTTTGCGCCGCAATAGAGGGTATCTTTTTGCACATCAAGATAGAAGTTCGACATCTCAGTTACGCAAAAGTTGTGCAAAGCATACGAAACGGCATGGAAATCAAAACTTTCGTAACCTAACAGCACTTTCTCAATCAGTTTGTTCAAGCGTGAGAGAATGTATTTGTCAAGCGGTAACATCTCCTCTAATTGCACAGCCATCGTATTCGGCTCAAAATCGCTCAATACGCCTAAAATAAAACGCGCCGTGTTGCGGATCTTCTTGTAATTCTCTGCCGTCTGCTTGATCAAATCTTTAGAAAAGCGCACATCGTTGTGATAATCACAAGACGCAAACCATAGTCGCAGCACATCGGCACCGAACTCATTGCAAACGTCAATCGGATCAATGCCGTTGCCCAAGCTTTTGCTCATCTTTTTGCCGTCGCCGTCAACAACCATGCCGCAAGTAACAACTGTTTTGTAAGGCGCGTTACCGTACGCCGCAATTGAGGTCAAGAGCGAACTTTGGAACCAGCCGCGGAACTGGTCATTGCCCTCAATGTATAAATCAGCGGGGCGCCGCATATGCGGAAACGCCTCTAACACATGAGCATGCGTACAGCCCGAGTCAAACCAACCGTCCAGCGTATCGGTCTCTTTGCGCAAATTGTTGCCGCCGCACAGTGGACAAACTGCCTTTTCGGGCAACAGCTCGGCGACATCGCGGGCAAACCAAGCATTGCTGCTCTCTCGCTTAAAAATATCGCTTATTTTGGCGATGCTTTCCGGCGTGACCAAATAGCCGGGACAGTCGTTACATAAAAATGCAGGAATCGGCAAACCCCAGTTACGTTGGCGCGAAATGCACCAGTCGTTGCGCTCGACAATCATGGCATTCATGCGCTCTTTGCCCCACGCCGGCAGCCACGCTACAGCGTCAACAGCCCCACACGCCGCGTCACGAATGGCGTCAATGCTGACAAACCACTGCTCGGTGGCGCGGAAAATAATCGGATCGCCGCACCGCCAGCAGTGCGGATAGGTGTGGCGGATAACATCGCTGACGAGCAATGTGCCGTCGTCACGCAAGGCTTGGATGATATTCTTCGCCGCCTTGGTGTAATACTGCCCCGCAAACGGCCCGGCCTCTTGAGTCATAATACCTTTGTCGGTAACAGGCACAATGGTTTCAAGACCATAGCTCTGACAGACATTAAAGTCATCGACACCGTGCCCCGGCGCCGTGTGTACGCAGCCCGTACCACTCTCCGTGGTAACGTGCTCGCCCATGATGACCAAGCTGTCGCGATCTAAAAACGGATGCTGCAAGACAATATGTTCCAACTCGTTGCCCTTAAAATGCTGTGACACAGTATAGCAATCCCAATTGGCAATCTTAGAAACAGCTTCGACCAACGCCTCGGCCAAAATATATTTCTCGTCGCCGGCCTCTACCAACACATAATCGGCGCGCGGATGCAAGCAGACCGCCATATTGCCCGGCAGCGTCCATGCCGTTGTCGTCCAAATGACAAAGTATGCGTCGTTAATAATCCCTTTGCCGTCTTTGACGGCAAATTTAACATAAACCGACTCACAGTCCTCTTCTTGATATTCAATTTCAGCCTCAGCCAGTGCCGTGCGGTCCTTCACACACCAATACACCGGCTTCAATGCCTTGTACAAACAACCCTTTTCTGCCATTGCGCCGAAGACTTCAACCTCGCGCGCCTCAAAGGCAGGTGCCATGGTCAAATAGGGATTATCCCAGTCGCCGAGTGCACCGAGACGGATAAAACTGTCACGTTGACGGTTGACATAGTCCTGCGCAAAAGCATGACAAGCCTCGCGAAACGCCACCGGAGAGAGTGTCTCGGCGTTGAGTTTTTGCTTTTTGATGATGGCACTTTCGATCGGCAGACCGTGGTTGTCCCAACCCGGCGTATTGGGTGCCTGAAAGCCTGTCATATTGCGGTAACGTACAATAAAATCTTTGAGGATTTTATTCAGCGCGTGCCCGGCATGGATGTCGCCGTTGGAGAACGGCGGGCCGTCGTGCATGATATATTTTCCGTTGGGTGCATTGGCATTGCGTGCCATCAATTGTCCGTAGACATCGCCCCAATCGGCCAACATCTTAGGCTCACGCTGCGGCAAACCGGCTCGCATCGGGAAGTCGGTTTTAGGTAAATTTACAGTTACATTATAGTCCATTTTATGAATTGTCTCCGGGTTTATAATTGCTACCGAAATTCAGCGCATTAAAATCAATCTTGGGCAAGGTCGCCGTAGTGTCTTCTACACCTTTTGCCATGGCCTCATTACCGCCGTGCAATAGACGTTGCAGAACTTCTTCTGCGTCTTTAGTCTGCGCGTTGGCATTCGGGAAACCGCTGTTGTCCATCTGACGCAAGCGGGTCAAGGTGTCTTGCAATGCCGTGGTACTGATGTTAGCGGCCGGCGATGGTTCTGTCTCTGTCGGTTGCGGGGTAGGGGGCTGCATATCGAAAGTAGGGGTCTGCGTTTGAGGATGGGAAGCCGGCGGGAAGAGTGGCTCCTGCGGCGCAGTCGCTACCGGCGGCGCAAATGAGGGTAGTTCAAAAGCCGCGGTCTGCGGAGCAGTTGTTGCCTGCGGGGTTGTCGGCATATCTTGCTCAAATCGCAGCGGTTCTTGTGCAGCAGGAGTCTGCGAAGGCACTGCGGCCTGCGGCGCAAATGGGTCTTGCTGTGCAAACACATCCGGCGCAGTAACAGTTTCCGGCAGGACCGGCTCAAATGGCAGTGTGTTGTCTTGTTGCGGCAATGTCGTTGTTTGCGGGAACGCCGGCTCTTGTGGTGCCGGTTCAAATTGGAATAAGTCGTCCATCGAAGCCGTTGACGCAGCAGGTGGCGCAAAAGCGGTCACAAATGGCGGTTCGGGCTGTGCGGGCTGCGGCTGTTGCGGTGGCTCAAACGCTGTCGGCGTAAAGACGGTCTCTGAGGGAAAACTGGTCGGCAGGTTGGGAAGCAGTTCAGTATCTTGGGCAACCGGCTCACCGCCGCCTTGCACAAAGGCAAAGGACATGGTATCTTTCGCGCTGTCAAGCTGTGCGTTTAGATTTTGCTCAATTTCACGCGCCGCTTCCGAGAGATGGCGCTCGGTGTCCTCATGCGGGATGGGCGTTTCACTGTCAACGTGCGACGGTACAGCCTCTAACATTTGCAACTGACGCGCAAACAGCTCACGAATAACGTTGCTGAAGGCCACCGTCTGCTGCTTAACTTGCTGCAAACGTGCCTCTTCGCGGTGGACACGTTCTTCCAAGTCGCCGGTCGTGCCCGCGACGGTAGCACCGGCTTGCTCAACAATGCGCTTTGCCTCGACCCGCGCCTCTTGGATGAGTGAATCAGCCATCTTCTGCGAATTGAGCAAGGTCTTGCGCATACCTTCCTCTACGCGTTTATAGTCCTCAATCGTTGTGACGAGACTCTTCATTTTGGACTTTAACAAGGTGTTGTCCTTATAGAGCGTGGCATAATCCTCGGTCAGACGCTTCAAAAACGCGTCGATCTGGTCGAGCGAATAGCCGCCGAATTTCTGTTTGTCGAACCGTTGATTCATCACTTCATTGGGTGTCAGCATAGTGGTCACTCCTGTATCTTTTGACGTTTGATGTCATTGTATCACGGATTGCCAAAATTGGCAAGGGGAAGTTTTGCCTCTTGCCAGTTTTGCGCCGATAGTGTATAATACTTATATTCTTAAATTAATTCAGTAAAAAGCGGGCAGACTTGAAGGACGTTGCTCAACGTCACTCAGAAAATGGAGTCAAGCGGCACGCTTGCGCGAGGTGAAACAATGAAACTGGAACTGACCGACAAGCAATTTCGCCGCCTGCTCGATCTGGCGTATGTCGGCAACTGGATCATCAATTCTACACGCGATGCCAACGACCGCATTGTCGAGTTCGACGAAGTGGAGTCGTTGCTGTTTGAGCAATGCGCTGCTGTCGATATGCCGACGCTGGTCGAGAAATTCCGACGGCAGAGCATTCCGTCGCAGCAATTCTGTGAGGGCGGTATTCATGAAGTGATTTTAGACTACGAAAACGTTGTCTTCTTCGAAATCCTCGCTGAAGAACTGGCGCGCCGCGATATGCAGGCCGCCGCGCTTGACGAAGAAGATATTGAAGAACTCAGCCGCCGCATCTCGGACTATATCCTCGAATTCGAACGCAACGGCACGGATAATATTGTGCTGGACAAATAGAGCAGCCGAACAGCTGCCCGGAAAAAAATGAGCTCCGGAAATATAGAAAAAACAAGGAGGACATAATATGACCTGCACAACTTGCGGCACGGTCGCGCAAGAGCAACAGCAATTTTGCGCCAAATGCGGCGCGAAAACAACACCGCCGCCGATGGCCGAACAATCAACATGGCAGCCCCAACCGCGCTACGCCCACGCCATCACAAACAGCAAGCCGTCGGGACGGTGGTTTCTTTTGGTCGTTGGCATTTTATACATCGTGTTCGGCGCAGCCGGGGTTATGTATGCACCGCTGACGTTGGCGGATATGAATGTTTGGCTGCAAGATTTCGGCGGCGAAACCATGCGCGGGATATGGAGTTTCTATTATATCGTGTCGTTTCTTTTGGCGGGCTATATGCTTTTGATGGGCATTATGGCCGTAACCCATTGGCGCAACGTGCTAAAAGCCAGATTGCTGCAAATCTTTGTTATCATTGAAATGGCACTGGTTATTGCATTGCCTGTACTTTGGGTGGCGTTGCGCATTGCCGACGAATTTGGCAGTACATATTTCATGGACGTACACGGACGCATAACAATTTCGAGTATTTTTGATATGCCCTTCGGTCTTGTGCTGCCCATTTTATATTTCATCGGCGCATCCAAAAACAGAAGAGGGGAACGATCATGAAAAACATCAGAGCCGTCACCATTGCCAGTTGGCTGGTCGCCTTTATTGCCTGCCTGTGGATGGCATACGAGCTGCGGAGCGTTTTCGGCTTCTTGCTCGCTTTAGCTGTCGGCTCGATTGCCTTGACGCTGTTTATCCGCCTCGAAGGCCTGCGCGCAGATCAAGAAAACATCAAATATCGGCTCGAAGAGATGTACGAAATGCTCAAATGGCAAGATGACCGTCGCGACGATAAAAAACCGCGGACCATCCTGCACCGTTGCGAGGCCTGCAATAACCGCTACGAAGGTGAGCGATGCACTTTCTGCGGGGGCTGAGAGCTGCCGAGTAGGCGGCCGATTGATTTTGGAGGGGGCGGGTCAGGGCGCGACCTGACATAGCCCGCGAAAAATCATCGAAAAGCCGCCGTACACGAGGCGTGACAACCAAAACAAAACCGGACAGCCAAGCTGCCCGGTTTTTCTGACACTAAGAATCAGCCTACTGATATTTAGCCGTCTTGGTTCGCAGGAAGTCTACCGCCAAGCCGATGTCTTTTTCTGGCGTGTCGCCGACTTCGCGCTCAATGGTCAAGAAGCCGTGGTATCCGATGGCATCTAACGCGCCAATCCAGCCGTCAAAGTCAACACCGCCCTCACCCAGCGGCACTTCGCGGAACAACTCACCTAATTCGGCAAGCCCCTCATGTGTAAAGTTGTCATACGTCACGCGAGCGTCAACTTGATGGAACATTACACCGTCCTTGGCGTGGGTATGCACGATATAGTCTTTCAAGCGATGTACGCCGGCCACGACGTCATCAGCCACGACCATGACAAGGTTGGCGGGGTCGAAGTTTACGCCGACGCCCTTGCTGTCCAGGGAGTCGAGGAATGCGCCCAATGTGTTGCATGTCTCGGGACCTGTCTCAATGGCAAACCAGGCGTTGTGTTTCTGCGCGTACTCGCCCAGCTCATTGCAAGCCTCTTGCAAAATTTTGAACCGCTCTTCATTTTTATCCTGCGGTACAACGCCAATGTGCGTGGTAACGATATTGGTGCCCATTTCCAGCGCAACGTCAATAATGCGCTTGGATTTCTCAATCCTCGCAGGGTTTTCAGCCGGTTTGGTAAATCCGCCGCCCATGTCGCCGCACAGCGCGCTGACAACTAAGCCGGCATCAGCAATCATTTTGCGGTACTCAGCCGTTTTGGCCGGCGTGAGATTTTCGGGTGCGATTTCGCCGTGCACGGCATAGATTTGCAATCCTTGTACACCAAGAGCCTTAGCCTTTTCAATGCCGCCTTGAAATCCGGCGCGGAACGAATCTAGAATTACGCCGATGGGAAATTTCTGCATATTCATGTACCTCCGATAAAGTTTGATTACCGTCATTTTATCATATCGGGCGCGATTGTCAAGGGGGGAATTTCAAAAGCCGCCGTAAATGAATTCAGCGTTGCAACATCGCATTGTTTGTGGTAGAATAAAACAGCAAAACGGAAGTGGGGAAGAGTATGAAAACGTGCGCCGCAATTTTATTTTTCGTTGTACTGGCACTGACAATCAGTGGGTGTAACAATCGCAATACTAGCCATGAATCCGTACGGCTCACGCAAGTGGAGATTACCGCACAAACGGAGCTTGCTTCAGAAACGGTGCTGCCGTCGGCGCCGGTTGGCGAAACCTTTGCCGACAGTAACAGCGTGACTTGGCTTGTGTCGACGGCACAGTGCGGTTGTGGTGGCAACGGTCACCCGGCAGTGAATTCGCGCACTTCCCTATGGCGATTATCAGTGCCGGCGGTGGGGTTGCGCTCACCGATGCGACAACCCGCGGATTCCATCATGTTGCCGAATCTGCCGCCGGATTTCGCCCTGCCTTATGGGTATCGGGTTGAGTGTGTGCCATGCTAACCATCGAAACCATCGGTCACATCGACAAATACAGCGTCCAGCAAAGCGCCCTCATGCTGCTGTCCCGCGATATCACCGGCCATTGTATAAGCAAATTAACAGTCCGCGACGATACATACATCGTCACCACGCGGTTGTCCATTAACGATGTAGGGGCGTACAGTGCGCGTCCGCTTGGTAAAACACAGCGGAAACTTGCGCCTGCTCTTCCAACTCTCGAACACAAACGTCAGCTGCGCGAACTCATCCGCGAATCTTTCTATCGCGCTTACGTCGCTGCCACCGGTGACGCGCCGGCATGGGGTTCATTAACGGGTGTCAAACCGGCAAGTGTGGCGTCAAGGCTGCTCAAAACACACAAAACGCCGTCAAAGGTGTTGACTATATTACAAAAACAATATCACGTCTCGCCCCGGCGTGCCGACTTGTGTTTGCAAGCCGCGCTGGCTTCGCGTGAGTATCAGGCAATGCTGCAGCCCAACGATATATCGGTCTACGTCGGCATTCCGTTCTGCCCGTCGCGCTGCCGGTACTGTTCCTTTGTCAGCCAATCAACACAGCGCGAGTTGCCGCTCATTGAGCCGTATTTGCAGGCCCTATACCGCGAAATTAAGCAAAAAGCAAGCCTCATCGCTGGCAACAAACAACGCATTGTCAATCTCTATATCGGCGGCGGCACGCCAACGGTGCTGTCGGCGGTGCAGCTCGATGCGCTGCTGACAAAGCTGGCATGCTCTCTCGACCTGTCATCTCTCCGTGAATACACCGTTGAGGCGGGCCGCCCCGAAACATGCGATGACGAGCGCTTGCGTATTCTGCGCGATCATGGCGTGACGCGCGTGTCGGTCAACCCACAGAGTATGCATCAATCGGTGCTTGATGCCATCGGCCGTAAACACAGCGTACAAGACGTGTACAAAGCCGTAGAAACCGTGCGAAAAATAGGGTTTTCCGCACTAAATATGGACCTAATTGCAGGCTTACCAAACGATAATTTGAGTGGTTTTCAGGAAACCTTGGGTGCCGTGCAGGCATTCGCCCCCGAAAATATCACAGTTCACACAATGGCAAATAAAAAAGGCGCAACAGCAAATCGAGACGCTCCGATTATCCCACAAAACAACAGCCATCCATCCCGGATGCTCAACCACACCCTACAAGCCCTGCCTCCACAATACCACCCATATTATTTATACCGCCTAAAGCAAATGGCAGAAAACGGAGAAAACGTCGGTTGGTGTAAGCGCGGCACAGAATGCGGCTATAACATATGTATAATGGACGAACTGCACACGGTCATCGGCCTTGGTGCCGGTGCTGCCAGCAAAATTCATCGCCGACACGGCGAAATCATCCGCCAAGCCAACCCGAAATATCCGGTTGACTATATCCATAGAATGAACGTGTAGATGATATCAAGTGCCGTTAACGCAACACTACGTAAAAAAGGAGAAACAACATGAATCTAACTACCATTAACACGCGCATTCGCAGTGATGTTGTGGCATTCATGACCGAATGCGACGCGCAATACGAAGGACAAATTGCTGAAACTGCGGATAAAATTGCCGCGAATTTAGAGAATAGCCACCTTGCCTTTCTCGCAGGTCCGAGTGCGAGCGGCAAGACAACGACAGCAAAGATGTTAGAACTGGCACTGCGCAAGCGCGGTATAGGCACACACGTGATTTCCATGGATAGTTACTTTTTGCCTGAAAACCAGACCAAACATCTGCGCAACGAGGTGGGGGATCGCGACTATGAGTCGCCGTATTGCCTGGATTTGCCGCTGCTGCGCGAACATTATCGCAGTCTGTCACAAGGCGAGGAGGTGCTTGTACCGTATTTTGATTTTAAAATGAGCAGACGCAACCCCGATAAAGAAAAAGCACTGCAGTTAGTTCGTGATGAAATTGCCATATACGAGGGCATCCACGCTTTAAATCCAAACCTATACGAGCAATGTGTGGCGAAAAGCTTCAAACTGTATATTTCGACACAAACAGATATGATGTATGACGGGCAAGTTTTGCTCGACCATACGTTGCTGCGCTTGATTCGGCGTGTAGTGCGCGACAATCATTTTCGCGGTACGGGCATTGCCGAAACATTGCATATGTGGGATGGCGTGCGACGTGGTGAATTGCGTTATATCTCGCCATACAAAGGGTTGGCCGATTATCAGTTTGATACAGCATTGGGTTACGAAGTAGCGGCATTGAAACCGTTTGCGTTGTCGTTATTCGAGGACTGGGAAGCTGAAGATATTTTGCGCAAGAGCGATTATGACAAAGTGTTGGCGGCGTTGCCCATGTTTGAGGGAATAGATGAAAACGTGGTGGCAAAAAGCTCATTGTTGCGGGAGTTTATCGGGGGCGGGGATTTGAAATATTAGAACTGCCGAGTAGACGTGCAATGAGTATAAGGCGCGATAAGACGGTGTCGTCTGTGCCTTATTACGGTCGGCTGTGCGGCGCACACGAGGCACGACAGGCTTGAAGTATTGACACGGCTGTGTAATTGCTGTATACTCGGACAGGTAAGAATTTACAAAGGATATAAAAGGAGTTGAAAACGTGAGAAAACACATCATCACCATCGCAGCGGTGTTTGTTGTCATCGCGGTGTTGGGTACGGTAGCACTCACCGGGCTTGATATTGGCGACTTTCATTTCCCCGGCGTAGGGAGCGACAACGGTATTGTGCTGGGGCTGGATTTGCAGGGCGGCGCGTCAATTACGTATCAAGCGGTCGGTGTCGATAACATTTCAAGGTCGGATATGGACTCCGTCGTCACTATTTTTGGGCGACGGCTGGATAACCAGAACTTTACTGAACGTCGCATTGTGCAGTCGGGGCAAAATCGTATTACCATTGAGATTCCCGGGCAGAACCCTGATGATGACTTGGTTGCATTACTTGGAAGTACGGCACGGCTGAGTTTCCGCCATAACGGCGAAGAAATCATTGGAGCCGAGCAAGTAAGAAATGCGCGAGCGGATTGGCAGAACCAAGAGTTTGGTGCGCGGCAGCCTGTGGTGCAGTTGGCGTTTGATCAATCGGCACAGGCGGCATTCTTTGCGGCAACCTCTGCTGCGGCTGCGCAGCCGCAGGGTTCAGATGCCAATCGTATTTTCATTTATCTGGACGAAGACCAGATAAGTGCGCCATTTGTCAACGAACCGATTAACAGCAATACGGCTGTTATCACAATGGGAGGTGAAGGCGACGGATGGAATGCGGCAAGAAATTTGGCGGAGTTAATTAATAGCGGTGTATTGCCATTTACATTGGAACTGGTTGAAATGCGCCAAGTCAGTGCGACATTGGGCGAAGAGGCGTTACATACATCCATTCGTGCCGGTCTGATTGGCTTGATTCTATTGGCATTGTTTATGATCATCTACTATCGTGTACCCGGCATTGTGGCGGCTGTTGTGCTGACGCTATATGTTACGTTATCGATTACATTGATGAATATATTGAGCGTCAACTTGACGTTGCCTGGCATTGCCGGCATCATACTCAGTATTGGTATGGCAACCGATGCCGAAATTGTCATATTTGAGCGCGTTAAGTATGAGTTGCGCAGTGGAAAGACACTTCGTGCGGCTGTTGACTCTGGGTTCAAGCGCGCCAGAAGTGCAATTATTGATACCTGCTTAACCACGATGATTTCAGCCGGTGTTTTGTACTTTATGGGGACAGGGCCGATTCAAGGCTTTGCTGTGACGCTATTTCTGGGTGTTATGGTGTCAATGTTCACCGCACTTGTGATTACGCGCCTCATGCTTCGTGCGGTGGTGGGTCTGCGCATAACAAACCCGCGGCTTTACGGCGTATCTGAGCTTTCTGGGGCATCGACGAGCAAGGAGGTAGCCTAACATGTCATTGAAAAAAAGAATCGGAAAGTTCTCATTTGTTAAGAACTTCAAATGGTCGGTATTGATCAGCTTAATTTTAATTATGCCGGGATTGATTGGTGCAGGCAGTTTAATTGTGCAACAGAGTAATACGTCTTTTATTAACTTGGGCATTGATTTTTTAGGTGGCATTGAAATTGAAAGCGATTTTGGACGTTATGTTTCCCGTGAGGAGTCGGTTGAAGTAGAGGCTTTGGCGACTGAAATCTTCGGCGTTGCGCCATCCATGTTACAGCGTGTTGGCGGTATTGGCGATGATGCGATTGAAAATTCCATTGTTTTGTTGCGCTTATCGCGTGTATCAACGGCGGAGGTTGAGGCATTTCAGAATGCTATGGTTGAGGCTTACGATATTGAGCCGCCGCTGTATTCGTACATTGGAGCGGCGGTGAGCGCCGATTTGCGCAATATTGCTATTATGGCGACGCTGTTGGCAGCGTTGTTGATTTTAATCTATATCGGCATTCGCTTTGAGTTCCGTTCGGGGCTTGCGGTCATCGCCTCACAGGCGCATGACTTACTTGTGGTGCTGAGCGCTTATGTGGTGTTCCAAATCCCTGTTAACATGACGTTTATTGCCGTTATGCTGACCACGCTTGGCTATTCATTGAACGCCAGCATTATTTTGTTCGACCGTGTGCGCGAAACTAAGAGTCGCGAACGCAAAATTGATACAGCTACTGTTATTGATGAGGCGACGCACCTTACGTTGTCTCGCGCGGTGAATATGACCATCACGACCATGTTGCCGGTTACGTTCCTGATTTTCTTGGGTGTGCCCAGTGTGCGTGATTTTGCGTTACCTTTGTTCTTCGGTATTGCGGCGGGTGCATATTCGTCGATATTGCTGTCTGGCCCCATTTGGAATTTGCTGATGAAAGTCCGCAAGAAAGACGCATAGAACCTACAAAAAAGACCGCTCTCGCGGTCTTTTTTTGATAGATGGGGAGAAGTATATGCTGGTGTGTTTGCTGCATTTTTACTGCTCGTCGTTGCCTAGGTTGAATTGAGCATTTTGCCATTCTTCAAATGCTGCTGTAGCAACTTCTTCATCCAAGATTACAAGATAGTGTGCATACCAACCGTTCGCCAACTCAATAACTTAATACATCCGCTCCGGGGAATTCACCACTGACGAAAAATATCACTAAAACAAACAATCCCGTCAAACCCTTGTAAGTCAAGGTGTTTAGCGGGATTTGCTTGGTGCCTCCGGTCGGAATCGAACCAACGACACACGGATTTTCAGTCCGTTGCTCTACCGACTGAGCTACAGAGGCGTTTGGAGCGGGAGACGGGATTTGAACCCGCGACTTTCACCTTGGCAAGGTGACACTCTACCACTGAGTCACTCCCGCAGAAACGGAGCAAAAGGTACTTTGCTCCGGTGTATTGCGCCTATTCGGCGCCTGGTGGCGACCCGGAAGGGACTCGAACCCTCGGCCTCTAGCGTGACAGGCTAGCGTTCTAACCAAACTGAACTACCGGGCCATGAAGCCAAAAAAACACATTACTCGACAATGCTCGCGGTCAGAGACTACAATCCAGTCCCTCCTCAAGCGAAACCTGTTTCAAGAGGAAAGCAGAGCGGATGTTTGCGATGATGTGGTGGAGGCAACAGGGCTCGAACCTGTGACCCTACGCTTGTAAGGCGTATGCTCTACCAACTGAGCTATGCCTCCGCAACTGACAACTTCGTTATTATACGACACTCACGCGCCATTGTCAAGCCCTTTTTTAGTTGTTCAGCACATTTTCTTCCAACCATTTTGCCACACCATCATTTTCGTTGCTATCGCAGATTAAATCGACAGCCTCACAGACACCCTCGCAAGCATTGCCCATGGCGACGCCAACACCGCAGGCACGCAGCATTTCAAGGTCATTGTAATCATCGCCGAAAGCTACAATGTCGGCCGTTGCAATATCGTAACGTGTTGCAAAATGTTGGCATGCCAGGTCTTTGCCAGCCTGTTTGCTTGTTACCGGCATGTATTGCGCGCCTTCGACCAATAAGTAGCGCAAATCATCGGACAATAGGGTTTTAATGCCTGCAATCACATCTAGCGAAATAGGCTCATCATATTGCGGTGTAACGAAACAGATTTTATCAATGATCTTGCATGGCAAATCGGTGAGGCTGGCACAGTTGATGCGCCAAGAGTCGCAAGGAAAATCATCATAATTGACATATAGAAAGTCGTCTGTTTCGACGAAGACACGCATAGAAGGAAATATTGATAGCGATTTTCCTACGATGGATGCTGCCATTTCATGTGGAATGCCGAATCGATGCGTGATTGCGCCGTCGATTTCGATAATCACGCCGTTGTGGTAGGCTAAGGCATCGGGTGCAATTAACGCCTTGGCGGCAAGTGCAGCAACCGAACGCACAGGACGCGCCGTGGCAAACGCGATTTTAATGCCGCGCGCACGGCATTTGGCAAAAATATCGACAGTATATTGCGAAATTGTTTTATCACGGCGTAATAATGTGCCGTCAAGGTCGGTAACAATAAGTTTAGGCGCAAATGTCGGCATAGACGAATCCTCCAAATTTTAATAACATGTTATCATGTGTTTGAGCAAGTGTTTATGCGGAAAATTGTTTTCTGCCCGATAAATTGGGCTGTTCATGTGTATTACTAACAAACCGTTTACATCAATATAAACGAACCGAGGTGCGTTATCGTACCACACAAGCACTCCGCAAGATAAGGCCTCAACGCCTTGCCTTGCGGGGGTGTTTGCTATATTAACATATTTATGTTACAATGCCCATTGTAAGAGGTGAAAACTATGACACAAACAAATTGGGCGGGGACACCGGAGGGCAGCCGTGATTGGTTGTTTGACGAGTGCCAATGCCGCCGTACATATGAGCAAAAAATTACGGATGTCTTCTCGCACAACGGGTACAGTGAAGTGATGACTCCGACTTTGGAATATTACGATACCATTGCGCAATCGGGAAGCCCCATTGCGCAAGAAGCGATGGTGAAACTCGTCGACCGTGAGGGCAAAATTTTGGTCATGCGTCCCGACAATACTACGCCCATTGCGCGGCTTGTCGGTACACGATTAAAGGCGCAAGAACCGCCGTTTCGGCTGTATTACTCGCAGCCTGTGTATCGCAGTGACGCCAGCCACAAAGGTGCCGATTCGCAGCGGTGGCAAATCGGGCTGGAACTACTCGGCGTAGAGGCTGAGATTGCCGATAAAGAAATATTGCGCTTGCTTGACGAAACAATTGCCGCGTGCGGGCTTGACAATGCGCATATAGAAATCGGGCATGCCGACAAAGGCGCAATCGGGCCGTCAACACCGCTGAATTACTATACAGGATTGATTTTTGATGTGTATATCCATGGTGTCGGCACACCGATTATTACGGGCGGGCGGTATGATAATTTGTTATCGAAATTCGGGCGTGATTTGCCTGCTGTGGGTTTCGCCGTTGATTTGGAAGCACTTTCGGAGGTGTGTGTATGAAACCACTGACAATTGCGCTCACCAAAGGGCGGTTGGAGAAGAAAACAGTTGAGTTGTTCGAGCGTGCCGGCATGGATTGCACTGACGTAAAGTCGCCGGGTCGGCGGCTGATTGTGCCGTTGGACGGTGGTAAGTATCAAGTCGTGCTTGCCAAGGCACCCGATGTAATTACATACGTCGAGCGCGGCGTTGTTGACATCGGCGTGGTGGGCAGAGATACGATTTTGGAGCAAGGGCAATCGTTCTACGAAGTTTTAGACTTAGGATTCGGTGCTTGTCGTTTCATGCTGGCTGTACCCAATGGCGTGGACTTTTTTAATACTTACAAACGCCGTCGGGTTGCCACAAAATACCCCAATGTTGCGGCGCAATATTTCGCCGAACGCGGCATGGATGTTGAGCTGATTAAAATCGAAGGTTCGGTTGAATTGTCGCCGTTGCTTGGGTTAGCAGATGGTATTGTAGATTTGGTGGAAACAGGCGAAACGCTGCGTGCCAACGGGTTGCGTGAGATTGAAGAAATCGCAAAAATCAGCGCACGTGTAATCGTAAACACGGCTTCGATGAGAACGCGCAAAGCCGAGATTAAGGCGTTATTGGAGAACATTAAATTATGAATATTGTAAAATATAATGAAGCACAGCCTTTAATTGCCGCTACCCAGAGCAAGCGCACAGCAGTCGAGCAAGACATACAGCAAAAAACACAGGCGATTATGCAAGATATCCGCGCCAAAGGCTGGGACGGCGTGGTTGCATGCTCAATGGAATTTGACGGCACTGCGCCGTACGAGATTTCGCAAGAAACATTGCGGGAGGCGTACGACAGCATTGACATTGATTTGCGCCGCGCGTTGGAGCGTTCGCGCGACCAAATTTTTGATTATCAAAAGCGTATTGTGCTGCAAGACAGCGAGTGGGATTCACCCGTTGGTGGCAGAGTCGGGCAGTTGGTGCGCCCGTTGCGGCGTGTGGGAATCTACGTCCCGGGCGGTACGGCGGCGTATCCGTCGTCGGTGTTGATGAACGCAGTGCCGGCCAAAGCCGCAGGCGTATCTGAGATTATTATGGTAACGCCGCCCACGGCGCACTTGAAGCCAAGCGTACTTGCCGCCGCGTACATTGCAGGCGTTGACCGTGTGTTTGCCGTCGGCGGCATACAGGCGGTTGCGGCATTGGCATACGGGTACGGCATTGTGCCGAAAGTTGATAAAATTGTCGGCCCGGGCAACGCTTACGTTGCCGCGGCAAAGAGCATGGTTTACGGGCAAGTTGACATCGACCACGTCGCAGGGCCGTCGGAGATTTTGGTGATTGCCGACAAAACCGCCGACCCCAAATTTGTTGCCGCCGATTTTTTGAGCCAAGCCGAGCATGACGCATTGGCGCAGTCGATACTGTTGACCAATTCGCAGCAACTCATTGACGCCGTGCGTGACGAATTGCAAAAACAGTTAGACGAATCGCCGCGCAAAGAGATTGCGGCACAGTCGATTGAAGGTTTTGGCGTGATGGTTGTATGCGATGATTTGCAGCAATGCGCCGAGCTATCCAATGTCTTTGCACCAGAACATTTGGAAATTATCACAGAAAATCCGCGCGAATTATTGCCGCTCATCAAACATGCAGGCGCGGTATTCCTGGGCGCGTACAGCCCCGAACCGTTGGGTGACTACATGGCAGGACCGAGCCATGTGTTGCCGACATCGGGTAGTGCGCGGTTCTTTTCACCGCTGTCGGCAGACAGCTTTTTGCGCCGCATGAGTTTGATTGAGTTTTCCCGGGAAAACTTGCTGGCGTTAAAAGACGATATTATCAATATCGCCGAAGAAGAGGGCTTAGACGCCCATGCAAACAGCGTAAAATACAGATTCAAGTAGGGACGAACAATGTTCGCCTGATGCCACACCAATTGATAGGGAGAAAAACACGATGACACACCCGACATGGCAAGGCTTGCCGCCGAAAATTGCGGAAAAGCAACGCGCCTTTACACCATACCGCCCCAGCCCGCAAAAGGCAAAAGTGATTCTCAATGGCAACGAAAATTTTCAGCCGCCGCAGGTGGATTTGCAAGCCGCATTGGCGGATGTAAAACTCAACCGTTACCCTGACCCCATAGCGCGTGAATGTTGCGCGTTGGCGGCGGATTATTTCGGCGTTCGTGTCGAGCAAGTTGTTGCAGGCAACGGCAGCGATGAGCTGATTTCGCTGTTAATGATGGCACTGCTGCCGCGTGACGGCAAGGTTTTGGTCACCAAACCAGACTTTGATATGTACGCATTTTACGCGGGGTTGGCAGACATTGAAGTCGCCGATTTGCCGCGCGATGACGTTAATCTTGACGCTTTGATTGAAAAGGCGCAGGCTGTTGACTTGGTCATCTTTTCGAGCCCATGCAACCCGACAGGCGCGGTGATTCCGCAAGCCGAAATCGTGCGCTTACTGCGTTCGACCGACGCACTCATTGTCGTTGACGAAGCGTACGCCGATTTTTGCGAAGACAGTATGCTGCCGAGTTTAGATGAGTATCCGAATTTGATTGTGCTGCGCACTTGTTCAAAGGCGTTTGGCTTGGCAGGTATTCGGCTGGGATTTGCCATGGCGAGTGAGGCAATTATTACGGCGTTGCACAACGTGCGCTCGCCGTTTAACGTCAATGCGTTGACGCAAGCAGTAGGCGCGGCAGTGTTACGCGAGCCGGCGCAATTGAAAGCCATGATTGCCGAGATTTTGGACAACAAACGCGAATTTATCACTGCAATTGACTCAGTGGAGCGGCTTTTGGAGCGTTTGGATACGCAAACGAACTTTATCTTGCTCAAAGGCGCAGACGCGCAGTTACTGCACGCACATATGACTGCCCAAGGCATTGCTACACGGTACTTAAAGCCGGACTTACTGCGTGTAACAGTGGGTAGCCGTGAGGAAAACGCGGCGTTTGTCGCGGCGATGGACGATTGGGAGGACAGCTCAGCGGGGTACTTGGTGTAGGCGTGGGGCGATTGGACGTGTAGGGAATTTATATTTGGTGTAGGAGGATTGCAAAAATGTCAGAACGAGTAAAGCCAAAAATTGAAGAGGAATTTAATACTAACCTAAGTGGTGATTTGTTGACAAATGCGCTTGCCTTTGTGGAGCATATGGACGAAATATCTGGATGGAATCACTTGGGTGAAGCGATATGTTTTTTCGTCACTGAACCTTCAACATTGCGTATTTTCTTTGGACAAAATAGCAGTGTTTGCACTAGCGATTTTAACAGTTATCCGATAAGTGACGAAATGAAAAACTTTGTTTTCAATAATCTTAATCAATGTAACCATTTTAGAACAAACGGTGAAGTTTGCGGTTGCGGCAGTCAACCTGGACAGAGTTTTATTATTCTTGGCGAAAAGTTTGATAACATTTGCCATTGTCCTATCATGTTCGTGAATCCTACTGCCGATACATTTGAAGAAATCAAAAAATTAGTGGAAGCGTGGAAGCTCTGCATTGCAGAACTAAAAAGCACAAGATAAGCAAACTCGCCTGCGCTCGCGGTCTGTCAACATAACAGCGAAATTTTATATTAGGTATTGAGGAAATTAAAATGTCAATTCCAAAGAAGGCTAAACCGATAATTGAAGAAAGCATCTCCAAATACCTTGATGGAGATATGAAAATAACTGCGTTGGATTTTGTTGTGTATTTGCGGACAATCAAGTTACAACCTGTGTGGACTGCTTGGAATACTTGGAAGGTGAGTTATAAGGGCGAGGTGATTTGTACTGTACATCTGCTACCCGAACAGAAGAATCCATGGGCTGTTGCCCTTTACCTTGATTGTCTTAATGATACAAATAAATATGAAGATTTGATAATGGGTGAAGGATTACAGAAAATCATTTTTGATAATGTCGTTTACTGTATTTATAGCAGCAACGGGTCAGGTACAGGTTGCAGCTCGAATAAACCCTGTGTCGGCGGTGAAAGCAGAATAATTCTCGGTAAGGAGATTGAAGGTGTTTGCCATTTTAGCAGAACGTTCACGCTGGTTGAGAATCCCAGTGAAACGGTGATAAATGGCATAAAAAGACTGATAGAATTAGAGAAAACGGCAAGGAGTGAAGTGCCGAAAAAAGTCGTAAAACACAACGATGTTCAAAAAGCCGAACAAGATGTAAAACCCTTGCATGAATGTCAAAAAAATACTCGTCCTCAAATCGAAGACATCGCGGGCAAAGCCCTTGTTGGTGAAAGGCTGGATAACTTGTTGAACTTCGTCACGTGGCTTCGGGCAAACAAGATATCACCCGCATGGGCTACTAAAAATAATTGGATGGTCAGCGTCAAAGGAAAACGTACGTGTTATATACGAGTGTCTCAGCTTGACGGAATTTTTACCGGTTCTTGGTGGGTCAGCTTTTCTTGTGAGGGTCTTGCCGATGAGAATTTAATAGCTGATGAGCGTATCAAAGAAATCGTTTGGTCAAATGTAAGAACTTGCAAAGTATGCAATAGCTGTTTTCCGGGGGGTAACAAAACAATACTCGGAAAAGAAATGGAGAGAGTTTGCGGGTTAGCTGCTCCTGATTTCTGGAATCCTGATGCTGAGGAAATAGAATGTGCCAAACAGCTGATTTTGGCAAAACGTGAATTATGATATTGTAAGAAGCAGTACAGAGTATAAGCAATAGCGATGCCTACCCACACTAAATAATCAAATAAAACCCAAACAGACTACAACCGGGAGGACACACCATGCAACCGAATCAATTTCTAGTAGACTATTACACGAATACTTGTGACGAAGATAAACGCCTTATATCACAGCGTGGTTCGGTGGAGTTTCTTACCACAATGCGTTACATTGATAAGTATATAAAACCGGGTGACCATGTGATTGAAATAGGGGCAGCAACCGGTCGGTATTCCCATGCGTTGGCACGTCAAGGATATGTCGTTGATGCCATAGAACTTATCGAACATAATATACAAATTTTTCGTCAAAATACTCAGCCCGATGAAATGGTGACCATTACACAAGGCAACGCCATGAATTTATCCGATTTTTCAGACAATAAATATGATATTACACTTCTTTTAGGGCCAATGTATCACTTATATAATAAAGAGGACAAGCTACGAGCGTTGAGCGAGGCAATCCGTGTTACAAAACGAGGCGGGATTATTTTTGTTGCGTATGTCATATCAGATGGCTGTATTCTTGATGAGGGGTTTAGTCGCGGTAACATCAATATTTCAAATTATATCGAGCAAGATTTGATAGACCCTACTACATTTACTGTAAAATCTAATGAAGCAGAATTATTTGAGCTTGTTCGCAAAGAGCATATTGACGATTTAATGTCAAAATTTCGCGTTGCTCGGTTGCATTATGTAGCATCAGACGGGTACACAATGATTATGCGTGAAGCTGTTGACGCGATGGATAAAGCTACATTTGAGTTATATTTGAAGTATCACTTCGCTACTTGTGAACGCGAAGATATGTTGGGGATTACGAGTCACGCGATTGACATATTCAGAAAATAAAAACACCCACAACAACACAACCGGGAGGACACACATCATGACCACACCAAATGCGACCGCCGCACGGCGTACTAAGGAAACCGACATTAAACTCATCATCAGCCGCACCGACCTTACACGCGAAATCGCTACCGGCATAGGGTTCTTTGACCATATGCTTGATGCGCTGTTTTTCCATGCAGGGCTGGGCTTACGGCTCTCTGCTGCGGGCGACTTGCACGTTGACGCACACCACACCATCGAGGATACCGGCATTTTGCTGGGACAGGCGCTCTACGAACTTTTAGGAGATAAGTCCGGCATGGCGCGCTTTGCATCGGCGGCAATTCCTATGGACGAAGCGCTCGCCGAAGCCACGATTGACCTCAGCGGGCGGCCGTTTCTTGTGTTCAACGATTTCAGCAAACCGCAATTAACAGGCGCAAGCGGCGGCTATACGTACGATATGACCGAAGAGTTTTTGCGCGCTGTTTGCAATAATGCAAAAATTACGTTGCATATCAACTTGTATTACGGCACAAACGGTCATCACATGACCGAGGCGATTTTCAAAGCTGTTGCCCGTGCGTTGCGCGGCGCAATGGTACCACTGGCGGGCGCAACTTCGACAAAAGGGAGTATTGATGCATGATTATTTTACCCGCGATTGACCTGCACAACGGGCAATGCGTGCGTTTACAGCGCGGCGATTACGCGACGGCGCATAAAGTTGCCGACAATGCCGTTGAAACGGCACAACGTTTTATTGACGCCGGCGCAAGCATGATTCATGTCGTTGACCTTGACGCCGCAAAAGGCGACGTATCCGTCAACGGTGACGTGATTGCCGCGCTTTGTAAATTGAGCGTTAAGATTGAGCTCGGGGGCGGGCTGCGCGACATGGTGTGTCTTGAACGTGCCGACAAACTGGGCATAACACGTATGATTATCGGCTCGGCGGCGGTGCGCAATCCCGAATTTGTGAGCCAAGCGGTGGCGAAATACGGCGACCGCATTGCTATTGGTATTGACGCGCTGAACGATGACGTTAAGACTGATGGTTGGCTGCAAAACAGTGGCGTAACGTCACTGGATATGGCGATTGATATGGAAAAGCGCGGCGTTTGCACGTTGATTGTGACTGATATTGACAAAGACGGAATGCTTGAAGGTCCGAATTTTGCATTGTATCGTACATTGCGCGAGAAGTTGAGCTGTGCGATTGTTGCCAGCGGCGGCATGAGTAATCATGAAGATTTACGGCGCCTGCACGACATGGGCGTTGACGCCGCAATTGTCGGCAAGGCGGCGTATAGTGGTGGAATTGATGTGGCGCGGGCTGTGCGGGAGTTGGAATGAATAAAACTAAAGTGCCAAGCACTATTGATAGCATTTATGCCGGGCTGAACGCAATGGGGATTTCAGGCGGTGATGTACTAATGGTGCATTCGTCGCTATCGGCGCTTGGCACAGTTTTTGGTGCACAAGAAGCAGTTGTTCGAGCATTATTGAAAGCGGTTGGTAGTAGCGGTACGGTAGTGATGCCGGCGTTTACTTGGGAAAATGATGACCCGCTCAATTATGAAAATCCACCTCTGCCCGTAGAATGGCACGAAATGTTTCGTGAAACGATGTTGCCGTTCGACAAAAACACCACACCTGTTTTTGTTCGCGGCTTGGGAATAATTCCGGAGTATTTTCGCACCTATCCGGGGACGTTGCGCTCTGACCACCCATATGTTTCGTTTACAGCAAACGGAAAGCTGGCTAAACAAATCGTTGCGCAACACGCGCTAACGCCGTCGCAAGGAATGGAAACTCCTTTAGGGGCGATTTATAATTTTGGCGCAAAGATTTTATTGCTTGGCGTGGATTACGACTGTTGCACTGCGTTTCATCTTGCTGAAGCCTTGACCGGACGTTTGTCGAAAGTGCCCGAACGGTTTATTATGACTGAGGCAGGAAAACGGACATGGAAATCAGTCGAAGATTATGATTATGCCGGTGAAGGTGACTTCCTTGTTATCGGCAATGCTTATGAGCGTGGAGGCGGTGTAGCGGTGGGACAAATTGGACTTGCTACATGTAAATTGTTTGACTTTAAGCCGGCAGTTGACTTTGCGACCAAATGGCTTTTGGAAAATAGGAGCAACTAACGCACCACGCTAATCAAAGTAACCGAATGCGTTATTGTTGAAATTGCTCTTGCCATGATATTATATGGTTGTGTTACGTAATGCAACTATATTTATGGAGGATAAAAAATGGCACTTAATATTGGCGAAAACATTAAAACTCTCCGTACTGAAAAGGGCGTTACTCAGGAGCAGCTGGCCGAATATCTTTCGATTACCTATCAATCTGTCAGCAAATGGGAAAACAATATCACTACGCCCGATTTGTACTTGATACCCATGATTGCGGAATTTTTCGGCGTTTCCGTTAACCGGCTTTTCAGAGTCAAAAGAAACCCGGGTGATGTGAAAATTCTTGTCAATCCCGAAATATCGGAAGATCAACTTTGGCGTTTTTATGTGCGCAACGGCATGTATGAGGCACGGTGCTACGACAAGGAAACCGCCGCAATCCCGTTGTATAATTCTGATCTCATTGTTGGTGCGTTTTGCGAAAATGAACTTGTCGGCATACTTCGAGTGATTCACGATAAGCTATACGCAAAAATTTGCGAATTTTATTTTGAACTGGAATTGCAAGGTGCAAATCAGCATGAAAACGGGGCGTTGCTAGAAAATGATAGGTATGGCATCGCCAAAAAAATGGGATTGATGATGGTCGAGGCATTGAACAAAGTCGGTATAGATTTTATCAGCTGCACCGTTGTAGACGGCATTGACAATTCGGTGATGGAATCTATCGGTTTCACTGAAAACAAAGGGCATATCGAATACGTTATAGACAACAGACCTTAAAATTGCTAAGCATAATGGCCAACCCCTCCGTGATATACTGTCGCGAGAGGGGTTGTTCTCATGCAAAAATTCCGAGTGTTTCGACTGCGACTGCCGCGACTTTTTTCGCGTTTGCGCTGGAAAGGTCGTTTTCGGGCACCACGTTTTTCGCGTCCATTATTTCGCAGCCGTTCGCGAGCATACCTACCGAATAGGCGAAAGCGGCGTATTTTATTGCTATGTCTATTATTGAGCATTATCGTCATGTTCTATATCTGGATTGACACACAAATTCGCCCGGGTGTGGCACAGGTCGCCGGCGCGCGGGTGCGGAATCTCGCTACGATGTCCATCAATGAGGCGGTATTGGATGTACTTTCACGCGAGGGTGTGGGGTATGATGATTTGATTACATTTGAGCGCGACGGAAGTGGCGAAATTCGTGCATTGCGCACCAACATGGCAGGTGTGAATGCATTGAAAGCCGAAGTCAGCGCCGAGGTGCTACGGAGGGTTGAGAGCATCAACCGCAGCGATTTGGCGATTCCCATCGGCAACTTATCGAGTAACCGGCTGTTGATGGGGCGTGGTCCGCGCATTGGCGTTCGGATTGTGCCCATAGGCGCGGTGACGGCCGATTTGGAAAATAATTTCAGTGCGGCGGGGATAAATCAGACGCAGCACCAAATTGTCATGAACTTAGACTTTCACATGGGCGTATTAACCATGTCACAGAATACCGATGTGACGGTTCGCGCGCAGGTTGTCATTGCCGAAACGATTATTGTCGGCAAAGTGCCGGATGCGTATGCGGGGTTTGGAGATGTGTTTCGACAGGGTTGACAGGTGTGTCGTGGCGTGATATACTATAAAATGTTGCAGGGGTACTGTGCAGGGACACGGTTGAGATAGACCCTTTGAACCTGTTGGTTAAGACCGACGTAGGGAGCAAAAAGTTCATTTGAACGCTCTTATCGTTGGGATAGGGGCGTTTTTGTGAGGGAGAAAATTTTATGAAAAATCTACTCACCATTGCCGGCTCTGACTGCTCCGGCGGCGCGGGGATTCAGGCGGATATTAAAACATTCAGTGCGCATGGGTGTTATGGCATGAGTGTGATAACTGCCGTAACGGCACAGAATACTTGCCGTGTGATTTCTGTCGAGAACGTGGCGACAAGCATGATTGCAAACCAGATGGACGCCATTTTTGAGGATATTGAAGTACATGCTGTCAAAGTAGGCATGCTATCGGACGCAACTATTATGCAAGCTGTGGCAAACAAGCTGGTGCAATATGCACCGCCGCTGACTGTGATTGACCCTGTGATGATTGCCAAGGGTGGTCACGCACTTATGCAAGCTGACGCACTTGATACCTTACGTCGCAAGATTATTTCCCGCGCATACTTGCTTACGCCTAACATTCCCGAAGCAGCTGTTATTGTTGGACAGGCGGTTGAGAATATTGACGATATGAAATCTGCCGCACAAGAAGTCTATAAGTTAGGTGCAAAAAACGTACTTATTAAGGGAGGACATTTGATAGGCGATGCCGTGGATGTACTCTTCAATGGAAAAAGCTTTCAAACCTTTACACACCAACGCATTGACAGTCACAACACACATGGGACAGGCTGTACGTTGTCATCGGCAATTGCGGCGAATTTGGCAAATGGGCTAGCATTGGCGGAGGCAGTTGGTGCGGCGAAGCAGTATGTGACAGAGGCGATTGCGTGTGCGCCGAATATCGGCGAGGGGCATGGGCCATTGAATCATTTTTATTCGTCGCCGGAAGTCCGCCGATATAATCAAGAAAGGGGACTCCGCGAAACCTGTTTCGTGGGGAAGGAACTATGAGAAATTACACCACCCAAATGGATGCTGCCAAACGTGGCATTGTTACTGAGCAGATGAAAACAGTGGCGCAAAAAGAGAATATGGATATTGAGCTGTTGGTGGCCCGCGTGGCAAGTGGCGAAATCGCCATCCCTGCCAACGTCAACCATGCTGCGTTGTCACCTGAGGGTATCGGCACGGGATTGCGGACGAAAATCAATGTAAATCTGGGTGTATCAGGCGATTGTAAGGATTATTCGCTGGAAATGCAAAAGGTTGATATGGCGTTGTCATTCGGTGTTGAATCGATTATGGATTTGAGCAATACCGGCAAAACTAACGAATTCCGTACGGCTTTGATTGCCAAATCGCCTGCGATGATTGGTACTGTGCCGATGTATGATGCCATCGGGTATCTGGATAAAGAGCTGTGCGACATTACAGCGGCGAACTTTCTTGACGTCATTCGGGCGCACGCAGTTGAGGGCGTGGACTTCATGACCATTCATGCCGGAATCAATCGAACGGCGATAGAGGCGTTCAAACGTGATGGGCGCCGTATGAATATTGTGTCACGCGGCGGGTCGCTGCTCTTCGCTTGGATGGAAATGACAGGCAAGGAGAATCCTTTTTTTGAACATTACGATGATGTGCTGGAGATTTTGCGCGAATTTGACGTGACTGTTAGCTTGGGCGACGCTTTGCGACCAGGATGTATTGACGATGCCACCGATGCGGCGCAAATCAGTGAGTTGGTTGAGCTTGGGCACTTGACCAAACGTGCATGGGAAAAAGACGTGCAGGTCATGGTTGAAGGCCCCGGACATATGGCACTCAATGAGATTACCGCTAACATAACCTTGCAGAAACGTCTCTGTCACAACGCACCATTCTATGTGCTGGGGCCACTTGTCACTGATATTGCGCCGGGCTATGACCATATCACGTCTGCCATCGGTGGCGCAATTGCCGCGGCGAATGGTGTCGATTTTCTATGCTATGTCACGCCGGCCGAACATCTGCGGTTGCCTGATGTTGATGATGTGCGTGAGGGGATTATAGCCTCGAAAATTGCCGCGCACGCCGGTGATATTGCCAAAGGTATTCCCAATGCCCGCGATATTGATAACCGTATGTCGGATGCGCGTCGCAATCTCGACTGGGAAACGATGTTCAAGCTCGCTATTGATAAGGAAAAAGCGCGAAAGTATCACGAAAGTGCGCCGCCGAAAGACAAATATTCTTGTTCGATGTGCGGTAAAATGTGTGCAGTGCGGACGACAAACACAATTCTGAGTGGCGGGACAGTGAAGCTATATGACTGATATGGTTATGGTCAATGGGACATCAATTGTCATTGATAAAGGCATGTCGGTTACGGCACTTTTAATGCGGGAAAGCTATGACTTACAGCGTGTGGCAGTTGAGAAAAACGGCCACATTGTGCCGCGGAGTGCATTTGATAGTGATGTTCTTATCAATGGCGACAAGTTGGAAGTTGTGCATTTTGTAGGTGGTGGATGAGTATGGCTACTATGCACAGCAACGAATTTGAGAGCATGATGTACGCGCGGAATGCCCCGGATGTACAGGCTAAATTAAAGGCGGCACGCATTGCCATTGCAGGACTTGGCGGCCTGGGCTCAAACATTGCCATGATGTTGGCGCGCATTGGGGTAGGGACGTTGCTCCTCGTGGATTTTGATGTGGTTGAGCTAAGCAACCTTAACCGTCAGCATTACAATCTTACTCATTTGGGGCAGTGCAAAACGGAGGCATTACAAGCACAAATTAAGCAGGCAAATCCGTTTATTACAGTGTATACGAAAAATGTGCGCGTTGATGAGGGCAACGCACAGGCGATTTTCGCCGGCTATCCGATTGTTTGTGAGGCATTTGACAATCCGCAGTCTAAGGCAGATATTACCAATGAATTATTGGAAGTTGAGGGTGTAAAGCTGGTTGCGGCGTCCGGTATGGCTGGTTATGGCTGCGCCAACGAAATTAAGACAGTGCGCCGTTTTGCTAATTTATACGTTTGTGGCGATTTTCAAACAACGCCGGAGCATGGATTGATGGCCCCGCGCGTGATAATTTGCGCCGGACATCAGGCGAATATGGTTTTACGGCTGATTCTAGAGGAGAATGAAGTATGAATGACAAGCTAACAATAGGAAACCATCGCTTTTTATCTCGATTTATCCTTGGTTCCGGGAAATTCTCGTTGGAATTTACGAAAAAAGTGATTGAACATGGCGGGGCTGAAATGGTGACGCTTGCTTTGCGTCGCGCCAATGTAGGCGGGCGTGAGAATATTTTGGACTATATTCCGCCTGGCATTACGCTGCTGCCCAATACATCGGGTGCGCGTAACGCAGATGAGGCGGTGCGCATTGCACGACTTGCACGCGAGTTAGGTTGTGGCAGTTTTGTGAAAATCGAGGTCATCAACGACAGCAAGTATCTCTTGCCGGACAATCATGAAACTGTCAAAGCCACGGAAATTCTTGCGGCGGAGGGGTTTATTGTTATGCCGTATATGTATCCTGATTTGGTTGCTGCGCGGAAAATGGCAGCGGCTGGCGCGGCGGCGATTATGCCGTTAGGTGCGCCGATTGGCAGCAATAAGGGATTGTCAACGCGCGAATTTATTCAAATCTTGATTGATGAGATCGACTTGCCAATTATCGTAGATGCCGGTATCGGGCGGCCATCGCAGGCCTGTGCGGCAATGGAAATGGGCTGTGCTGCAGTAATGGCAAATACGGCCATCGCTACGGCGGGTGATGTGGGCATGATGGCATCGGCGTTTAAATTGGCAATTGAGGCGGGGCGGCAGGCGTATTTGGCAAAGCTTGGGCGTGTACTTGATCGTGAAGGCGAAGCGTCCAGTCCACTGACGGGCTTTTTAGGGGATTAGATGAAATGGATATTTTAGAGAAAGTAACACAGTGCATAAAAGCTTTTGATGCTAATGCTTTCACGCAAGTAGACGTGCTAAATATACTAAACAAAGAAACATTGCAACCGCACGACTTGATGACGTTGCTCTCAACTGCGGCTGATAAATTTCTCGAAAACATGGCGATTCGCGCAAAACAAGAACGCGCTCGTTATCATGGCAATAACGTCGCGCTTTATACGCCGTTATACATTTCCAATTATTGCGTCAATCATTGTGTTTATTGCGGATTTAACTGCAACAAGGATATTCGGCGCGGCAAGTTGTCGCTGGATGAAATTGAGCGGGAATGCCATGCTGTTGCTGATATGGGATTGACTGAGATTTTGTTGTTGACGGGGGAATCGCGTGAGCACTCGCCGGTTGAGTATATTGCCAAGGCAGTTGAAATTGCGGCAACGTGTTTTTCGACTGTCGGCGTTGAGATTTATTCGTTAGAGTGTGCAGAATACCATGCTTTGCGGCGAAAAGGTGCTGATTTTGTTAGTGTGTATCAGGAGACGTATGACCGAGATGTGTATAAACAATGCCATCCCGACGGACCAAAATCCGATTACGATTATCGCTTTAATTCGCAAGAACGTGCTTTACAAAGCGGCATGCGGGGTGTGGGATTTGGCGCGTTGTTGGGGTTAGATGATTGGCGGCGGGATGCTTTGGCCGCCGCTGTACACGCTTATTATGTCCAGCAAGTGTATCCGCACATTGAAATTTCCTTTTCCGTACCGAGGTTGCGTGGATATGGAGTTGAAACTAATGAACGTGAGCTATTGCAAGTGTTGTTGGCGTATCGGATTTTTATGCCGTATGCCTCTATCAATATTTCGACGCGCGAACGTGCGCATTTTCGCAATCATGTACTAGAGCTTGCTGCCAACAAGATTTCGGCGGGGGTCAAGGTCGGTGTTGGCGGACATGGCGATGAGGCAAAAGGGGATGAGCAATTTGCCATTTCCGATCCGCGTGGAGTTGATGAGATTCATAAGATGATAGTACAGCAGGGGTTGCAGCCTGTTTATACGGATTATATAAGGGTGTAGAGTCTCCCTCCCCTAGCCGTTACGATGTTGATACGCAAGCGATATATAGCATCCTCTTTTTCGAAAGGGGGTAGGGAGGAAATAATCATGGATTTAACATTATATTTAGTGACCAACCGCGATGGTTTGACCGATGAGCAATTTTTGCATACCGTTGACCGTGCCTGCGCCGGTGGTGTGACGATAGTGCAATTGCGCGAGAAAGAATGCAATGGCAGCGCATATCTTGTGCTGGCGCAAAAAGTCAAAGCCATTACTGATATGCATAATGTACCGTTGATTATTGATGATAGAATTGATATCGCCATAGCAGTTGACGCGGCAGGCGTGCACTTGGGGCGAGAGGATATGCCTGTTAAGATAGCGCGACGATTGATGGGTGAGTCAGCCATTATTGGTGCAACAACAAAAACCGTGCTGCAAGCTGAGCAAGCCTTGGCGGAGGGTGCAAGCTATCTTGGTGTGGGCGCGATTTTTCCGACAACGACCAAAGTTAAGACGGTTCTTACCAAAGTATCGACACTCGATGCCATTGCCGAAGCGACAGGTTTGCCAATTGTCGCCATTGGTGGGCTAAATGCCGAAAACTTGGATATCCTGCGTGGCAGCCGTGCTAACGGGGCAGCGGTTGTGACGGCGATTATGAAAAGTCAAGATGCGTTCGCGGCGGCGAAGGCATTGCGGAAAAGGATTGCCGTTGTTTTGTAACGCGATTATCAATCGCCTGTAGCAGTGATAGTGCAGTAGCGGTATGTTTGACCTATGGGAACGGGTGGCCATAAAAAGGGACGCGGTCTGCTGCGTCCCTTTTACGTTTACATGTTTTTCGGTAAGCGTTGTGCTTTGGCTCTGTGGATGCCTGTATCAGAGTAGAAGATGATTTCGACGCCTTTTTGGCGTGTCATACGTGACAATAGAACCGTTGACGGGTCGCGCGGCATGTTCTCTAATGGCATAACGATTGCCATGTCAGCGATTTCGAGTAAACGCATATCAATTTGTGAGAGGGAGAAGTCGTTGTCGTTTTCCTCGGAGATTGTCACTGTGTCTGCAGAATGGAGTAGGTCTTTGTGCTGACCGCATTCGTTTGGCAGAGCAATTTCCAATTGTATTTGTGGGAATAACGACTTGCAATGCAATATCATCTGTGCAAAGGTAACGTCAGATGGTGTTTGCAGATTAGTGTAGAAATAGTTCGCGCCCTCGTTCAGCAGACGGCGCACGATTTCGCGCAGGTTTTGGTCGGCTGTTGTTGCGCGTGTGGAACATTTGCCCCATGGCAGTCTTATGTCAGTGATGCCTCTGAAGAAAACGTTGCCGATCATAGATTATACGTCGCCGCCCGGAGGTGTTGGTGTCGGTGAAGGCGCAGGTGAGGGCGGTGGGGGAGGCGGCGGTGGCGGCGTCCAAGGTGTTGGCGGCGCAGAAGGCGGCGGTGGCGGT